>Ga0302157_10000640_pt1 | contig 45387 bp, 41 predicted proteins | sample I_Bog_N3_3_FD_193502 | JGI IMG/M metagenome (GOLD analysis project Ga0302157, IMG submission 193502) | Peat permafrost microbial communities from Stordalen Mire near Abisko, Sweden - I_Bog_N3_3 | ecosystem: Environmental > Terrestrial > Soil > Wetlands > Peat | place: Sweden: Abisko, Stordalen...
ATGTCGGTATGTGCCGCGCCCGACGGAATCATCGGGAAGCAGTTGGCTTCCTTGACCACCAGGCAATCGACGAAGACCGGGCCGGGATGATCGATCATCGCCTGAATCCCGGCATCGAGTTCATCCATCGTGGTGATGCGAATGCCCTTCCAGCCATACGCTTCGGCCAGCTTCACGAAATCGGGCAGGCTGTCCGAATAGGAATTGGAATAGCGGCTTTCGTAAGTCAGCTCCTGCCACTGGCGGACCATGCCCATCCATTCGTTATTGAGCACGAAGACCTTGACCGGCAGGCGGTATTGCGTCGCGGTGCCCATTTCCTGAATGTTCATCTGGATCGAGGCGTCGCCGGCAATGTCGATGACCAGCGAATCGGGACAACCGGCCTGCGCGCCGATGGCGGCAGGCAGGCCATAGCCCATCGTGCCAAGGCCCCCCGACGTCAGCCACTTGTTGGGCCCGGTGAAGTGAAAATGCTGCGCCGCCCACATCTGGTGCTGGCCGACTTCGGTGCTGATCACCGGATCGCGGTCGCGCGTCAGCTCATACAGCCGCTCGATCGCCTTTTGCGGCATGATTTCCTGCCCGCGCGAGGGATAGGCCAGGCTCTGACGCGCGCGCCAGCCGTCGATATGGGCATACCATTCGACCTGATCGACGGCAGTGTGGCCGGTTTCGAGCCATGCCTCGATCATCTGTTCGAGCACGACCGCGCAATCGCCGACGATCGGCAGATCGACATGGACCGTCTTGTTGATCGAGGCACGATCGATATCGACATGGATTTTCGCGCTGTTGGGCGCAAAAGCGTCGAGCCGCCCGGTGACCCGGTCGTCAAACCGAGCGCCCAGCGCGATGATCAGGTCGGCCTTGTTCATCGCCATATTGGCTTCATACGTGCCATGCATGCCGAGCATGCCGAGCCAGGCCGGATCGCCCGCCGGAAAGGCGCCGAGGCCCATCAGCGTCGAAGTCACCGGCGCGCCGGTCAGCTTCTGAAATTCGCGCAAGGCACGGCTGGCTGCGGGGCCGGCGTTGATGATCCCGCCACCGGTATAGAAAATCGGGCGTTCGGCAGCGGCGATCATCGCGACGGCTTGCGCAATGTCGGCCGATGCGGCGGTGGTCTGCGGGGCATAACGCGTGCGGCGCTGCGGCGGGCGACCGTTCCAGTGCGCGAGGCCGATCTGCACGTCCTTGGGAATGTCGATGACGACCGGGCCGGGGCGACCGGCAGTGGCGATATGAAACGCCTCGTCGACGATCCCGGCGAGATCCGCCGGATCTTTCACCAGATAGTTGTGCTTGGTGCAATGGCGGGTCAGGCCGACGGTATCGGCCTCCTGAAACGCGTCGGTGCCGATCAGGGCGGTGGGAACCTGCCCGGTGATGACGACGAGCGGGATCGAATCCATGAATGCATCGGCAATCCCGGTGACCGCATTGGTCGCGCCCGGGCCCGACGTCACCAGCACGACGCCGGGCTTGCCGGTCGCGCGCGCATAGCCTTCGGCCGCATGCGCCGCGCCGGCTTCGTGACGGACGAGGATATGACGGATGCGTTCTTCGCCGAACAGCGCGTCATAGATCGGCAGCACTGCGCCGCCGGGATAGCCGAACACGAATTCGACTCCCTTGGCGACCAGACTTTCGACCAGGATTTCCGCGCCGCTGCGCTCGGTGTTCACAGGTTTATTCCCCAATTTGGCGGAAATGCGGGCCGATAGACCCATCCGCCGATGAAAAACAGCAAAAAAGCCCGGTGTCGCCACCGGGGCCCCTGCCGATTGTGCGCCCTGCGAGTGCCCGGGCGGAGCGAGATCAAATATTTCGGCCCGGCCGCATGGTCATGCGTGCCGGGCCGTCTCTCCCTCCTCGGGCACCCGGATTTCCGCAAAACAAGGGAAACCCAGGCAATTGACGGCCTGCTACTTGACACAATCGGTCATGTCAAGCGGCTATTATTGAAATAATCCTGCTACATCGGCCTTGTCAATGTAATTTTCAATCGCGAGCCGGGGCCAGGTGGCGGGCATCTGGTGCCGCAGCCAGGTATATTGCCGCTTGGCATAGTTGCGCGTGGCTTGTTGCCCCGAGGCGATGGCCGATTCGGCGTCCATGTCGCCCGACAGAAATGCGGCAATTTCGCGCACTCCGATTGCGCGCATCACCGGCAGCTCCGGATCGAGCCGCCGCGTCAAAAGCGCGCGCACTTCCTCGATCGCGCCGTGCTGCCACATCGCGGCAAAGCGCCGGTCGCACCGCTCGTAGAGCCAGGGCCGATCCGGCATCAGCACGACCGCCGACACGCGAACCGCATCGCCGATCCCGCCCTCGCGCTCGGCCTGCCAGTCCGCCAGCGGACGCCCGGTCGATCGCACCACTTCGAGCGCGCGCGCGATCCGCGTGATGTCCGCCGGGGCCAGTCGGGTCGCGCGTTCGGGGTCTTCGCGCGATAGCGCCGCCCAGGCTTGCGCGACGGGCAGGGCGCGGACTTGTGCGCGAATGTCGGGATCGATTGGCGGGATCGGGGCAATGCCGTCGAGCAGCGTGCGGATATAGAGCCCGGTCCCGCCGACCAGGATCGGCAAGGCGCCTGCCTCATGCGCGCGGGCGATTTCGGTGCGTGCGGTGGCGGCCCAATCAGCGGCGGAGCAGGCTTGCGCACCGTCCCACGCGCCGAACAGGCGATGGGGAACGCCGCGCATCTCGTCGGGTTCGGGCCGCGCGCTCAGGATGGCGAGGTCGGCATAGACTTGCGCGCTGTCGGCATTGATGACGACCGCGCTGCGCCCGGCGGCTTGTTCGGCAAGCGCGAGGCGCACGGCAAGATCGCTCTTGCCGCTGGCGGTCGGCCCTGCAATGAGCGCGAGGCTTGGCTGATGCCGATCGTCATTCGAGGAATTGCTGGTGCTCATAGCCCGCCTGATAGCAGACACAGAAACGCTTGGAGACCGGCTTGCGGTCGCCATGGAAGAAATCGAGGAAACCGGTGCCGAAGTCGTCGGCGCGGGAATGCTCGATTCGAATCCCGATGTGCTCGAACTCGAAGTCGACGAATGCGACGCGGCGACGTTGCGCCGGGTGCTCGATGCGCATTTCCCCGATGCCGACCTGTTGATTGCCGATGCGCCGATCACGCTGCCCGGCCTGTTTGTGTCGGACATGGATTCGACCATGATCGGGCAGGAATGCATCGACGAACTGGCCGATTTCGCGGGGCTCAAGGCGCATATTGCGGCGATTACCGAGCGCGCGATGCAGGGCGAACTCGATTTTGCCGCTGCGCTGCGCGAACGCGTCGGCTTGCTCAAGGGATTGTCGGCAGCGACGATCGAACAGTGTCTCGACGAACGCATCCGTCCGATGGACGGCGCTGCGACCCTGGTGCGCACGTTGAAGGCGCATGGTGCGCATTGCGTGCTGGTGACCGGCGGATTTCATGCCTTTGCCGATACCGTTGCCGCAGCGCTCGGCTTTGACCGCGTGGTGGGCAACCGGCTGGCGGTCGAAGATGGCGTGCTGACCGGGCATGTGATCGGCGATATCGTCGACAGCACGGTCAAGCGCGCGGTGCTGGTCGAGGAAGCGGAACGGTTGGGCGAGGGTGTGGTCAGCCTTGCCACCGGCGATGGCGCCAATGACATTCCGATGATTCGCGCCGCGACTCACGGCATTGCCTATCGCGCCAAGCCCAAAGCGCGCGAAGCTGCCACCGGGCGCATCGATCGCGGCGATCTGACCGCGATTCTCGACCTTTACGGTATCCCGCGCGAACGCTGGGTGACGCATTGACGCTTTATTTACAGGAATGTTAGTATGGTCGCCGGAATAGTTGAGGGTGACATCCGGCCATGACTGCGATCCCGTTTCCGGTTGAATCCGACTTGCCCGTCTATGACGAGCGTCGCCCGGTCTTGCGCACGCGTCCGGGCAAGGCGCTCCATCACTTTCGCGAACTGCTCAAGGACAAGGAGCGGACCGAGGAAGTGTTCCGGATTTTCGAGGCGCTGCCCTGGCGCGGGATGCGCGCGGCGGGAACGCGGCTGTTGCGCAGCGAGCGCGGGCAGGCGTTGCGCGCGCGCGAACCGTTTCTTCCGGTGATCCTCGACGATCATGCCGCGCTGCGCCGGATGGCGCCGGGCTCGCTCGCGCATGCCTATTGCGATTTCATGGAAAGCGAAGGGCTGACCGCACAAGGGCTGGTCGACGAATTCACCAAGTTCGCCAAGGACAAGCCGAAATTCGACGATCAGTTCGTGTGGTATCTCAACCGGCTGCGTGATGTGCACGATCTGCTTCATGTGCTGACCGGCTATGGCCGCGATTCGCTGGGCGAGGCGTGCGTGCTGGCCTTTACCTACAGCCAGCAGCCGAGCCCCGGCCACTTGTTCATCGGCTATTTGGCCGCGCTCAACATCAGGAAGACCGTCAGGAGCGACGCTCCGGTGCTGCGGGCGGTTCGCGAAGGGCAAAGGCTGGGCAAGGCCTGCCCGCGCTTGTGCGAACAGTCGATCACCGAATTGCTGCCGCTGCCGATCGACGAAGTGCGTCGTCGGTTGAATATCACCCCGGCGCGCCATTATCACCGCGCGCATGCGGTCTGGCGGTCAATGGGCATCGATCCCTATGATCTGCTCGGCAGGGCGCCGGCGATGCAAGGTCTCGCCCAAACCGCCTGACGTTTTCGCGCCCCGCACAGGGCGGGGCTTGTCGGCGAATCAGGCTTCCATCCAGTCGCGGAAGAACGCTTCGTTGCGGTCTTTCAGCGTGGCGATCGGGATGGCAAAGCCGGGGCCCTTGAGTGTGTCGCCGCCGGTCGTGCCGATGCGGCGCACGGCAACGCCCGGTGCCGAAAGCGCGGCATCGGCGGGGGTGGTCACCACATAGCGGCTCTGATCTTCGCCGAATGCGCTTGCCGCATCGGCCAGGGCATCGATGGTGCAGCCGATGCCGCCGGCCATCGCCATTTCGGCAAGCGCGACGAGCAGGCCGCCGTCCGACACATCATGCACCGCGCTGACGCGGCAATCGACAATCAGTTCCCGCACGAATTCGCCGTTGCGGCGTTCTTCGATGAGATCGACCGGCGGGGGAGCGCCGGCTTCCTGCCGATGAAGTTCGCGCGCATAGAGCGACTGGCCGAGATGGCCGCCGCTTTCCGGCCCGCCGATCAGCCAGATCGCGTGGCCTTCGCCCTTGAAGCGGATCGTCGCCATGGTCTCGTAATCGAGCATCAGCCCGACGCCGCCGATGGCCGGGGTGGGCAGGATCGCACTGCCGCCGCCGGTCGCCTTGGATTCGTTGTAAAGCGAAACATTGCCGGACACGATCGGGTAATCGAGCGCGCGGCACGCATCGCCCATGCCGTTCAGCGCCTCGACGATCTGCGCCATGATTTCGGGGCGCTGCGGATTGGCGAAATTGAGGCAATTGGTGATCGCCAGCGGCGTTGCGCCAACGGCACAGAGATTGCGCCAGGTTTCCGCGACGGCCTGCTTGCCGCCTTCATAAGGATCGGCATAGCAATAGCGCGGCGTGCAATCGGTGGTGATCGCCAGCGCCTTGGCGCTGTCGTGCACGCGCACGACGGCCGCATCGCCGCCCGATTTCTGCAAAGTGTCGGCGCCGACCTGGCTGTCATATTGTTCCCAGATCCAGCGACGGCTGGCAAGATCGGGACAGCCGATCAGCGTAACCAGATCGGCCCCGAGATCGCCGCTTTCGGGCAGATCGCCGAGCGCCGGAACCGCCGCCCAGGCCTTGTAATCGGCCAGCGAAAGGTGCGGGCGGTCATAGAGCGGGGCTTCGTCGGCAAGCGGGTCGAGCGGGATGTCGCAAACGACCTCGCCGTTCCATTCCAGCACCATGTGCCCGGTATCGGTCACTTCGCCGATCACTGCGAAATCGAGCTCCCACTTGCGGAAGATCGCTTCGGCCATCGGCTCCTTGCCGGGCTTCAGCACCATGAGCATGCGCTCCTGGCTTTCCGACAGCATCATTTCATACGGCGTCATGCCTTCTTCGCGGCACGGCACCATGTTCATGTCGAGCCGGATCCCGGCGCCGCCCTTGCTGGCCATTTCGACCGAGCTCGATGTCAGCCCCGCCGCGCCCATGTCCTGAATCGCGACGATCGCATCGGTCGCCATCAATTCGAGGCAGGCCTCGATCAGCAGCTTTTCGGTGAACGCATCGCCGACTTGCACGGTCGGGCGCTTTTCGTCGCTCTTGTCGTCGAAATCGGCGCTGGCCATGGTCGCGCCGTGGATGCCGTCGCGCCCGGTCTTCGATCCGACATAGACGATCGGATTGCCGAGGCCCGTCGCCGCCGAATAGAAAATGCGATCCTGATCGGCGACGCCCACGGTCATCGCGTTGACCAGGATGTTGCCGTCATAGGCCTTGTGAAAATTGGTCTCGCCGCCGACCGTGGGCACGCCGACGCAATTGCCGTAGCCGCCGATTCCCGCGACCACGCCTTTGACCAGATGCTTCATCTTCGGATGATCGGGGCGGCCAAAGCGCAGCGCGTTCAGATTGGCAACGGGCCGCGCGCCCATCGTGAACACATCGCGCAAGATGCCGCCGACCCCGGTCGCCGCGCCCTGATAAGGCTCGATATAGCTCGGGTGGTTATGGCTCTCCATCTTGAAGATCGCCGCCTGTCCGTCGCCGATGTCGATCACCCCGGCGTTTTCACCCGGGCCGCAGATCACCCAGGGGGCGCTCGTCGGCAGCTTTTTGAGATGGAGACGGCTCGACTTGTACGAGCAGTGTTCCGACCACATGACCGAAAAGATGCCCAGTTCGATCAGATTGGGCTCACGCCCCAGCGCGTGAAGCACGCGGGCGTATTCCTCCTCGGTCAGCCCGTGGGCGGCGACGGTCTCGGCGGTGATGGCGCTGATGTGTGCAGACATGGGCGGGGCTCTAGACCATGGCGCGGCAAAGTTGCACCCCGTTTTTTACGCGCGAATGCGCCGGGTCGCACCGACGAGTGCCGTCGCCAGGATCACCATGGCATAAGCGAACAGCGCCAGGCCCTGTTGCCCCGCTTCGACCCGGGTGGTGCGCGCGCCGAACCAGTCGATCGCCTGAAACACTGCGAGCTCGGCAATCAGCAGCCCGAGCGCCGGCAAGGCCCAGCGCGAAATGGCCTGCGTGCGCCGGATATAGAACGCCAGCGAGCCAAACGTGATCGCCAGTTCCAGCGGTTTTTCAAGCCATGGGGCATTCCACAGGCCAAGCCCGAGCAGCGGCGGGCGGCCCGCCAGCGTCAGATCGGGGCGATGGACGAGGAGATCGAGCAGCCAGTGCGATACCACCAGCGCGGCAACGATCGCCGCCATGGCCCGGTTGCGCCAGACCGCCAGCGTCACGAGCCCCAGCGCCAGCCCCCAGCATGCCGCGCCCACCAGACTGTGCGTATAGGGCATGTCGTAAAGATCGAGCCAGTTGGACGCTGTGGCCCCGGCGATCAGGCGATAATGTTCGATTCCCATGAGGGCAAAGCTGAAAAAGGCAAGGTCGATCGCTTGCGTCGCCACGGCGCCCAGCCACAGCGGCGGGCCCTGGCGCGTTCCCGAGGCCAGAAAGGCCGGTGCATAATGTCCGATGAACATGGTGTCCTCCCCCTGGCCGTTTCCGCTCTCGCCGAATCAGCCTGTTGCGCGCTGCCGTGCGATTGTGCCCGGCGACAGGCTTGACCAGCCCCGCGCGGGCCGTCAATTGTCGCTGTGATGACCAGCCAGACCGAGATCGCCGCGCTATCCTTCGAAGAAGCGCTCAAAGCCCTTGAGGATGTCGTGCGACGCCTTGAAAGCGGCGAGGCGCCGCTCGACGAATCGATTGCGCTCTATGCCCGCGGCGATGCCTTGCGCGCGCATTGCCAGGCGCGGCTCGATGCGGCGCAAGCGCGAATCGAGGCGATCGTGGCCGACCGGGATGGCCGCGCCGCAGCGACCAGGCCGTTCGACGAAGCTCCGGCTTGAACGCGATGACGCTCGGCGAAGGGCCCGAACCGCTTTTGGCCGACGCGCTTGTGCGCATCGCGCGCGAAGTCGATGTCTGTTTCGACACGCTGTTGCCGGTTCCGGGCGACGCGCGCGATCGGCTCTATCAGGCGATGCGCTATGCCGCGATCGGCGGGGGGAAGCGGTTGCGCCCCTTGCTGGTGATGGCGGTGGCGGGATTGTTCGGGGTCGACCGCCATATCGCGATTCGCGTCGGTTGTGCGATCGAGGCGATCCACGTCTATTCGCTGATCCATGATGACCTGCCGTGCATGGATGATGACGCGCTGCGCCATGGCAAGCCGACGGTGCATGTTGCCTTCGACGAGGCGACGGCTGTGCTTGCGGGCGATGCGCTCCATGCGCTGGCGTTCGAGATTCTTGCCGATCCGGCGCTGATCGGCGATCCGTTTACCCGCATCGAGCTCGTGCGCACGCTGGCCACGGCAAGCGGGGCGGCGGGCATGGCCGGCGGGCAGATGATGGACATGGTCGCCGAAACGACATCGTTCGACCTTGCCACCGTAACCCGCCTGCAACAGCTCAAGACCGGGGCACTGCTGAGCGCGGCGGTCGAAATGGGCGCGATTCTGGGGCGGCTGTCGGCGGAAGGGCGGTCGCATTTGCGCGGCTATGCGCGTGACATCGGGCTGGCGTTTCAGATTATCGACGACCTGATCGATACCGAAGGCGACGAGGCGGCGGCGGGCAAGGCGCTGCGCAAGGACGAGGCCGCCGGCAAACAGACCTTCGTGTCGTTGCTTGGCCCCGATCGCGCCCGCGCGCAGGCGCACATGCTGGTCGATCAGGCGATCGGCTATCTCGGATCGCATGGCGAAGAGGCCGATCTGTTGCGCGCGATCGCGCGGTTCATCGTCGAGCGCGATCGCTAGACAATTTTTTGGCCGTCACCGGAATGGAGAGGATTTCACGTGGCAGGACATAAGGAACGGATCGGGGTCTATCCCGGCACATTCGATCCGATCACGCGCGGGCATCTGGATATTATCCGGCGCGGGGCAAAGCTGGTCGATCGCCTGATCATCGGGGTGACGACCAATATGTCGAAAAACCCGATGTTCAGCCCCGACGAGCGTATTGCCATGGTCCGGCGCGAAGTGTCCGAACAGGGCATCGCCAATGTCGATGTCACCGGATTCAACGCGCTGTTGATGAAATTTGCCGAGCATCAGGGCGCCAACGTGATCGTGCGGGGCCTGCGCGCGGTCGCGGATTTCGAATACGAATATCAGATGGCGGGGATGAACCAGCAGCTCAACAACCGTATCGAGACGGTGTTTCTGATGGCCGATGTCAGCCTGCAGCCGATCGCATCGAAACTGGTCAAGGAAATCGCGATGTTTGGTGGCGACATCACCCAGTTCGTATCCCCGTCTGTGCGCGATGAAGTCGTGGCGCGGGTCGAGGCGCAAGGGCGGCTGGGCGATTATTGAACGGCGTCAGCCCGGCGCGGCCGTCAAAATCCGCTCTTTCGCCGATTTTGATCAAGAATTGTTCATTGCAGGCTCAGCCCGGCTCGCCTATCCGCGAGGCACAACTTTCGACAGGATGGTCCTTGATGCGTTTTCGCGTGCTCGCCTCTTTTGTGTCCGGCGCCGTGATGGCCGCCGCGCTCGTGGCCGCGCCGGCTTTTGCCCAGCAGAAGAGTGCCAAGGATGAGGTGAAGCCGTTCAAGGTCGACCGCGTCGTTTCGTCGAACGCGATCCAGTATGCGATCGATCCTGATGAAAGCCATGATCCCGAAAACGTCCTGGTGCTTTATCTGTCGAATGGCGGGCGCATCGCGATCCGGCTGATGCCGCAATGGGCGCCGCACCATATCGAGCGGATCAAGACGCTGGTGCGTCAGGGTTTTTATGACGGGATCATCTTCCACCGGGTGATCGACGGATTCATGGCACAGACCGGCGATCCGACCGGCACGGGCCAGGGCGGGTCAAAGCTGCCCGATCTCGCCGCCGAATTCAACGATGTGCCGCATGGCCGGGGCACTGTGTCGATGGCGCGCACCGACGATCCCAATTCGGCCAACAGCCAGTTCTTCATCGTCTTTTATCCGCGCTCGGCGCTCGACCGGAAATATACCAATTTCGGGCGGGTGATTTCGGGCATGTCCACGGCGGACAGCATCGCGCGCGGCGAACCGCCCGCGCACCCGACGCGCATCATTCAGGCCTCGATCGCCGCCGACAACAAGCCGGCACCGCCGCCGCAGGCCGCAACGCCTGCGCCGACTTCGATCACCGCCGACATGCTCAACCATTCCAAGGCGCATTGAGCCGCATGATGCCGGTGCCTGCCGATGCGGGTTGATCTGTTCGATTTCGATCTGCCGACGGACCGCATTGCGTTGCGCCCGGCACGGCCGCGCGATTCTGCGCGGCTGTTGCATGTCGCAGGCGAGGGGCCTTTCGATGATCGCCGGGTCAGCGACTTGCCGCAGTTGCTGCGCAAGGGCGACGTGCTGGTGTTCAACGACACGCGCGTCATCCCGGCGCAGCTCGAAGGTCGGCGCGGCGAGGCGCGGATCGGCGCGACGCTGCACAAGCGGATAGACTTGCGGCGCTGGCAGGCGTTTGTCCGCAATGCCAAGCGCCTGCATCCCGGCGATGTGATCGCATTTGGCGCCGATGTCACCGCGCTGGCCGAAACGCGCCACGATGACGGCAGCTGGACCCTCGCCTTTGCCGGGAATGAACCGGTCGAAGTCCTGCTCGAACGTGCCGGGCGCATGCCCTTGCCGCCCTATATCGCGGGCAAGCGGGCAACCGACGAGGCCGACCGCAGCGATTATCAGACGATGTTTGCCGCGCGCGACGGGGCGGTCGCCGCGCCGACCGCCGCGCTCCATTTCACGCCGGGCCTGCTTGCTGCCCTGGCCGAGGCCGGGATCGGGCATGAAACGCTGACGCTCCATGTCGGCGCGGGGACATTCCTGCCGGTCAAGGCCGACGATACGCAATCCCACGCGATGCATGCCGAATGGGGCCGGATCGAGCCCGACACAGCCGACCGGCTCAACGCGGCGCGGGGGCAGGGCGGGCGGATCATCGCGGTCGGCACGACCAGCCTGCGCCTGCTCGAAAGCGCGACCGGCGAAGATGGGGTGATCCGGCCCTTTGCGGGCGACACCTCGATTTTCATCACGCCGGGCTATCGCTTCCGCGCGATCGACGGGTTGATGACCAATTTCCATCTGCCGCGTTCGACGCTGTTCATGCTGGTCAGCGCGCTGATGGGGCTGGAGCGGATGCAGGCGGTCTATGCCCATGCCATCGCCGACCACTACCGCTTTTACAGCTATGGCGATGCCAGCCTGCTGATTCCCTGACAACCTGTCTCAGAATTCGACTTCAAGCTCTTCGAAATCCTCGGCTTCGGCCTCGGCACCGGCCTGCCACACGCGCATCGGCTCCCACGCGGCGATCGTGTCGCAATAAGCATCGCTCGGGGCGCTCAGTTTCACGGCATAAGTGCGGAAGCGGGTGGTGACGGGGGCGTACATGGCATCGGCGATCGTCGGGCTTTCGCCAAACAGATAGGGGCCGCCGTATTTGCCCAGGCATTCCTGCCAGATCGTCTCGATCCGTTCGATGTCGGGCCGCGCGCCGGAAAACACCGGAAAGCGCTCATGCCGCACTTTCAGGTTCATCGGCAGGGCCGAGCGCATGGCGGCAAAGCCCGAATGGATTTCGCCCGAGATCGAGCGGCAATGCGCGCGCGCGATGCGATCGGCGGGCAGCATTTGCGCCTCGGGATAGAGCTCGTTCAGGTATTCGGCGATGGCCAGGGTATCCCACACGCTCGCGCCTTCGTGAGTCAGGCGCGGCACCAGTACCGAAGGGCTGAGCAGCAGAAGCTCGGCGCGATCGGCGGCGCTGCGTTCGACGCGCTGCTCCTCGACATCGAGCGCGGCCAATTGGCACAACAGCCAGCCGCGCAATGACCAGGCCGAATAGGTCTTGCTCGATATGGTCAGAATCGCGCGCGACTTGACGATTCTGATCGATTTCCTGCCGGCCATCGCGTGTTTCCCGTCCTGTCAGTGCCGCTGGCAGGTAATCATGTCGCGAGACACTTGCCAAGCGCATTGATGCAGCGCAGCATGAATTGGGGGAAATTGCCACGCGGCAACGAATCGCGGGTGCCGCAACAAAGGAAACGGCGTGTACGCAGCGTTCCAGGCTTTTAGCGATGTAATGGAACCCTCTCGCCGGGTGGCGCGGGGCATGCTGGAATTGCGCGACCGCTTCTTTCCCGATGCCGACCAGAACGACTGGGTCCGGCGGTTTCATGCCTTGTGCGACGGGTATACGCTGGCCAGCGTGATCAGCACCCGGCCCGCGTTTGACATCAAGGCGGTGCCGGTGGGCAATGCCATGGTCCCGGTGCGCGAAGAAGTCGCGATGTCGCTGCCGTTTGGCGATCTCATTCATTTCGCCAAGGACGCGGTCGAGATGCCGCAGCCCAAGATGCTCGTGGTCGCGCCGCTGTCGGGGCATTATGCGACGCTGTTGCGGCATACCGTCGAAGTGCTGCTGCGCGATCACGATGTCTATGTCACCGACTGGCGCCATGCGCGCGAAGTGCCGCAATCTGCGGGCCGCTTCGGGCTTGAAGACTATACCGACTATATCATCGCGTTTCAGCGCCATCTTGGGCCGCATGGCCATTTGCTTGCGGTGTGTCAGCCTTGCGTCCCCGCGCTGGCGGCGGTCGCGATCATGGCGGGCGAGCGCGATCCGTGCCAGCCGCGCACGATGACGCTGATGGGCGGGCCGATCGACGTGCGCGAGGCGCCGACGGTGGTCAACGAACTTGCCCGGGCGAATTCGTTCGGCTGGTTTGAAAGCAATCTGATTTCGCGCGTACCGGCGCGCTATCCCGGCGCGGGGCGGCGGGTCTATCCCGGATTCCTGCAATTGACCGCGTTCATGTCGATGAATCCGGGGCGGCATTTCGAACAGTTTCGCCGCTTTTACCAGGCGCTGGCCGATGGGCGCGAGGGCGATGCGGCCAAGATCCGCGATTTCTATATCGAATATTTCTCGGTGCTCGACCTGACGGCGGAATTCTATCTCGAAACGATCGACCGCGTGTTTCAGCGCGCCTTGCTGGCCAAGGGCGAATTGATGCACCGGGGAAAGCGGGTCGATTGCGGCGCGATTCACCGCACCGCGCTGCTGACCGTCGAAGGCGAACGCGACGACATCTGCGGCGTGGGGCAAACGGCCGCCGCGCATTTGCTTTGCACCAGCCTGCGCCCGCATCTCAAGCGCCATCACCTGCAACCCGGCGTTGGCCATTACGGGGTGTTTTCCGGGTCGAAATGGGAAACCCAGATCTATCCGCAAGTCCGAAATCTCGTTCTGGCGATGGGTTAGGCCACAAACCACGCCCAGATCAGCTTTGCCGTCAGCAGCAGGCTGACCGTAACGAGCAAAGGCCGGATCACTGCCGCGCCGTGGCGCGTGGCGAGGCGGCTGCCGATCAGCGCGCCGGTCATCGCGCCAAGCCCCATGGTCAGCCCGAGCAGCCACAGCACTTCGCCCCCGCTCGCAAACACGATCAGGCTGCCGAGATTGCTGGCGACATTGATCAGCTTGGTCAGCCCCATCGCGCGGGTCAGCCCCATCCCGCGCAGCGACACGAGGCTGGCGGCATAGAACTGCCCCGCGCCGGGCCCGAAAAACCCGTCGTAAAACCCGATTCCCGCCACCACCGGAGCATAGGCGCCGGGCCCGAGGCGCGGCGGGGCGTCATGATCCTCCATCCGCCGCGACAGCACGGTATAAAGCGCCACCCCGATCAGCAGCAGCGGCACCAGCAGCCCCAGCGCATGCGCATCGATCCGCCGGATCAGCAGCGCCCCGGCCACCGCGCCCAACAGGCTCAGCGCCGCAAACGGCAGGCCGCCGCGCAAGGACAGCAGCCCGGCGCGGCGAAAGCGCCATGTCGCAACGCTGGTGCCGAGGATCGATTGCAGCTTGTTGGTGCCCAAAACGCAATGCGGCGGCAATCCCGTCGCGATCAGCACCGGCATCATGATCAGCCCGCCACCCCCGGCAATGGCATCGACCGTGCCGGAAATCACCGCGACGCCGGTCAAGACGGCAAACAGCACAGGGCTGACGGACACGGGTTCGAGCAAGCTGAGCAAGGTCATTTGCACGCCATGGCAATCATGCCTAAAGGCCGCAATCCCGCTTTTTTGCAGACTGTAAGGCCCATGACCCGTTTTTCGTTCGAGATCCACGCCACCGAAGGCAAAGCGCGCACCGGCGTGATCCGCATGATGCGCGGCGACATCCGCACGCCCGCGTTCATGCCCGTCGGCACCGCCGCCACGGTCAAGGCGATGAAAATGGAGGACGTGCGCGCCGCCGGGGCGGACATCATCCTGGGCAACACCTATCACCTGATGCTGCGCCCCGGCGCGGAACGCATGGCGCGGCTGGGCGGATTGCATAAATTCGGCGGCTGGGATCGCCCGATCCTGACCGACAGCGGCGGCTATCAGGTGATGAGCCTGTCCTCCTTGCGCAAGATCACCGAGGACGGCGTGACGTTCGCCAGCCACCTCGACGGCTCGCGCCACATGCTCAGCCCCGAACGCTCGATGGAAATCCAGCGCCTGCTCGGCTCCGACATCGTGATGTGCTTCGACGAATGCCCGAAAATCGATCAGCCGCGCGATGTCATCGCCCGCTCGATGGAAATGTCGATGCGCTGGGCCCGCCGCAGCCGCGATGCGTTTGACGCAGGCGGCGAACATGCTGAACGCGCCGCCCTGTTCGGCATCCAGCAAGGCGGGCTCGACGAACGCCTGCGCGCCGAAAGCGCCGGCGCCCTCTCCGCCATCGGCTTCGACGGCTATGCCATCGGCGGCCTCGCCGTGGGCGAGGGGCAGGAAGCGATGTTCGCCACGCTCGATTTCGCGCCGGGCCAATTGCCTGAAAATGCCCCGCGCTATCTGATGGGCGTCGGCAAGCCCGATGACCTTGTCGGCGCCGTCGAGCGCGGCGTCGACATGTTCGACTGCGTCCTCCCGACGCGCTCGGGCCGCAACGGCCAAGGCTTCACCTGGGCCGGCCCGGTCAACATCCGCAACGCCCGCCACGCCGAAGATTCAGACCCGCTCGACCCACGCTGCGCCTGTCCGGTCTGTGCCAAATACACCCGTGCCTACCTCCACCACCTGCACCGCGCGGGCGAAATGCTCGGCGCCATGCTGCTGACCGAACACAACATCTGGTTCTATCAGCAATTGATGGCCGCCATGCGCGCCGCCATCGCCGAGGGCCGCTTCGCCGCATTTGCCGCGCAGTTCCGGCGGGATTATCTCGCGGGGCGCTAAGGGGCAGGCAAAGGGCCTCCGGCGGGCAGATAAAGGGCCTCCGGCGGGCAGATAAAGGGCCTCCGGCGGGCAAGGGCCATCGCCCTTGCATCCCGGAATTCTCCCTGTCCCCGGAATTCCCGAAGCAACACACCGTTTTCTGTCCCTTGCCTGCTGCCCGAGAGTATTTGGGCGGTCGAAATGGGACGTGAACCGGCCCAAGGGAACGCACCCCGTGCCTGTATTCCCTTCGTCATGCCGGACTTGATCCGGCATCCAGCGGGCCTTTTGGCGCCGAGGCTGGCAGGGGCGCGAAACCAAGGCCTGGGGCGAGGTCGTGCCAATCGGGATTGAGGGTCTGGATCAGCGCGATTTTCCAATCGCGGCGCCAGTTCTTCAATTGCTTCTCGCGCGCGATGGCCCGCGCCATATCGCCGCACTGTTCGTAAAAGACCAGCCGTTTGACCTGATGACGGGCGGTAAAGCCGTCAAGCGCCCCGCTGCGATGCTGCGCGAGGCGGCGCATGGTTGCTCGTCACGCCGATATAGAGTGTGCCCAGGCGATCACTGGCCATGATATAGATACAGGGCTGGCGTTCCTCGGGCATGACATCTCTTATCCCGTTTGGGGTGGAAGCGTCCGGGGCAAAAGGCACCGATTTGGCGCCGCTCGGCGTGTCACTGCGTGTCACTGCGTGCTGGATGCCGGATCAGGTCCGGCATGACCGAAATGTGTGGGGCGCCATGCGACATTTCGCGCTGGTGTCGGCTATTGGGTCACGCATGCAATGGTGCCGGCGGGGCGGTAGTTTCATGCAATGCCATCCGGTTCATGTGAGCGGCTGCGTGGGGACGCCAAGGTCCGGCCCGGCGGTGGCCAGGGGCGCATAGGGTATGGCACTTGCCCGCCGGAGGCCCTTTTCCTGCGCGCCGCAGGCAACAAAAAAGGCGGGGTTTCCCCCGCCTTCTTCGTTTGTCTGGCGATGAAGCCCGACTGATCAGCGCGAATAGAATTCGACGACCAGGTTCGGTTCCATCTTCACCGGATAGGGCACTTCGTCGAGCGTGGGCACGCGGACGAAAGTCGCCTTGTCGGCTTCGGCGGCGACATATTCCGGGATGTCACGCTCGGGCAGGCTCTGGGCTTCGGCGACGAGCGCCATTTCCTTGGCCTTGTTGCCCAGGCTGATCACGTCGCCGGGGCGGACGCGACGGCTGGCGATGTTGCAGCGCACGCCGTTGACGCGGATGTGGCCGTGGCTGACGATCTGGCGCGCCGAGAAGATGGTCGGTGCGAACTTGGAGCGATAGACCACCATGTCGAGGCGCTGTTCGAGCAGGCCGATCAGGTTCTGGCCGGTGTCGCCCTTCATGCGCGAGGCTTCCTGATAGGTCGCCTTGAACTGCTTTTCGGTGACGTCGCCGTAGTAGCCCTTGAGCTTCTGCTTGGCGCGCAGCTGAATGCCGAAATCCGACACTTTGCTCTTGCGGCGCTGGCCGTGCTGGCCGGGGCCATAGCTGCGGCGGTTGACCGAGCTCTTGGGACGGCCCCAGATGTTTTCGCCAAGACGGCGGTCAATTTTGTACTTCGATGCCTTACGCTTCGACACGCGAGGGGTTCCTTTCATTTGCGTCATGGCCGGGCAAGATTGCCGCAGTCATGCTGTGACCCGGGTTCGCACCATGGCGCCAAAAAGTGCGCCATGCGGCCGCCGCTTCACCGGGTTTGCGGGGCCAATCGGACCGTGTTCCGGCAGGACAGAGCCGCCGGGGTTCGCGTGGAAGGGCGCGCATGACCAGACATCGGCGCGGATGTCAAGCCTTTGGGCTCAGGAATTGCGCTCGCGGGTGCGGCGGTGGTGGGCCAGCGTGGTCAGGATGCCGCGCATGGTGCGCACTTCGAGGTGATTCCACGCGGGCTTGGTGAACATCGTGCGCAAGGTGCGCATGGTCACGGGTTTGCGGATTTCCGGCTCGAAATAGCCCAGCGGTTCGAGCATGCCGGTCAATTGATCGAACATGCCGTCGAATTCGAATTGCGGGGCAGGGGGCAGCAGCTCTTCGACCGGCGGCTGGACGAGCGCCGAATCCTGCGTGGCGTGCTTTGACCATTCATAGGCGCACAGGATCACCGCCTGCGCGAGATTGAGCGAGCCGAATTCGGCATTGATCGGCACGGTGATGATCGTGCGTGCGATCGCGACATCGTCGGTATCGAGCCCCGAGCGTTCCGGGCCGAACACGATCGCGCTTTGCGCCGGGGCGGCGACGATCGCGGCGGCGGCGGCTTCGGGGGTGACGACCGGCTTTGTCACGCCGCGCTTGCGCACGGTGGTTGCATAGACATGCGCGCAATCGGCAACCGCTTCGGCCAGTGTGTCGAACACTTCGGCGTGTTCGAGCACCACGTCTGCGCCAGACGCCGAGGGACCGGCGGAGGGATTGGGCCAGCCGTCGCGCGGGGCGACCAGCCGCATCCGCGTCAGCCCGAAATTGAGCATGGCGCGCGCGGCCTTGCCGATGTTTTGGCCCAGTTGCGGGCGGACCAGTACGATGATCGGAGGCGGCACGTTTGGGTCGGGATTGGTCAAGGATGCCCCACTTCGCGCACGGTGCTGGCGAATTCCTCGAAATCGCGCGCTTCGGTAAAGTCGCGATAGACGCTGGCAAAGCGGATATAGGCGACGCTGTCGACCTGGCGCAGCGCGTCCATGACCATTTCGCCGATCTGTTTCGAGGGCACTTCGCTTTCGCCCAAGGTCTCGATCTGGCGCTGGATGCCGGTGACCAACTGGTCGAGCCGTTCCTGTTCGATCCGCCGCTTGCGGCAGGCGAGGGTGACCGATTGCTCGATCTTGGCCCGGTCAAACGGTTCGCGGCGGTCGTCGGACTTGATCACCATGACTTCGCGCAGTTGCACGCGTTCGAACGTGGTGAACCGCGCGCCGCACCCTTCGCATTGCCGACGCCGGCGGATCGAGGTGTTATCCTCGCTCGGCCGGCTGTCTTTTACCTGGCTGTTGTCATGGGCGCAGAACGGGCAACGCAAGGAATCACATCTCCGGGTAAATGGGATAGGCGGCGCACAAATCGGCCACGCGGTCGCGCACGCGCTGTTCGATCTGGCCGTCGCCTTCATCGCCGTTGCGCGCAAGGCCTTCGACGACTTCGGCGATCAATTGCCCGATGATGCGGAATTCGTCTTCGCGGAAACCGCGCGTCGTCGCCGCCGGGGTGCCGAGGCGGATGCCCGAGGTGACGAACGGCGAACGCTTGTCAAACGGCACACCGTTCTTGTTGCAAGTCAGCCAGGCGCGATCGAGGCCTTTTTCCGCCGCCTTGCCGGTGACGTCCTTGGGGCTGAGATCGGCGAGCATGAGATGGTTGTCGGTCCCGCCGGACACGATCGCGATGCCGTTTTCCTTCAGGCTTTCGGCCAGCGCCTTGGCATTGGCGACGACCTGATGAGCATAGGCGTTGAATTCGGGGCGCAGCGCTTCGCCAAAGGCGACCGCCTTGGCGGCGATGACATGGACCAGCGGCCCGCCCTGAAGCCCGGGGAACACCGCCGTGTTGAACTTCTTGGCCAGCGCTTCGTCGTTGGTCAGGATCACGCCCGAGCGGGGTCCGCGCAGCGATTTGTGCGTCGTCGTGGTCACGACATGCGCGTGGGGAAACGGCGAGGGGTGTGCGCCGCCGGCGACGAGGCCGGAAATGTGCGACATGTCGACCAGCAGGTACGCGCCGACTTCGTCGGCAATCGCGCGGAACGTTTCGAAATCCCAGAACCGCGAATAGGCGGTGCCGCCGGCAATGATCAGCTTTGGCTTGTGCTCACGCGCCAGCGCGGCGACATTGTCCATGTCGATCAGATGATCGTCGGGGCGCACGCCGTAAGGGATCGGCTTGAACCACTTGCCGCTCATGTTGACGGGCGAACCGTGCGTCAGGTGCCCGCCCGAATTGAGATCGAGGCCCATGAAGCTGTCGCCGGGCTGAAGCAGGGCAAGGAACACCGCCTGGTTCATCTGGCTGCCCGAATTGGGCTGCACATTGGCATATTCGCAGCCGAACAGCGCCTTGGCGCGCTCGATCGCCAGGTTTTCGACGACGTCGGCATATTCGCAGCCGCCGTAATAGCGCTTGCCCGGATAGCCTTCGGCATATTTGTTGGTGAAGATCGAGCCGGTGGCTTCCAGCACGGCCAGGCTGGTCACGTTTTCCGACGCGATCAGTTCGATTTTCGTCTGCTGGCGATGCAGCTCATTGCGGATCGCCGCATAGACTTCGGGGTCGGCACCGGCGAGATGCTCGGTAAAGAAACCCGCTTTGCGGATGTCCGGCGCGGTTGACGTTGCTGCGGTCATCTGTGTGGCTCCTCTTTACCGGTCAAAAGGTGGGGTGGGAAAGTTTGGCGACGCGGCCTTCGTGGCGTCCGCCTGCGAATGTGCCGGCCAGAAACGCTTCAAGACAGGCCTTGGCCTGATCGATCCCGATCAGCCGGGCGCCCATCGCAATGACATTGGCGTCGTTGTGTTCGCGCGCCAGCGTTGCCGAATAAGGGTCGGACACAAGGGCCGCGCGACAAGCGGGATGGCGGTTGACCGCAATCGAAATGCCGATCCCCGATCCGCAAAGGGCCACGCCGCGCTCTGCCGCGCCGCTCGCCACTGCGTCGGCCAGTTTATAGCCGAAATCGGGATAATCGACTCGCGCTTCGCTGTACGCGCCGAGGTCGGTCACCTCGTGGCCCCATTCGACAAGCGCGGCGGCAAGCTCTGCCTTGAGCGCGAAAGCGGCGTGATCGGAAGCGATGGCAATGCGCAAGGGATCTGGACCTGACTGTTGTGTGACTTTTGGGGATCACGGGATTCGTTCTGGGGCGCCCATAAAGCCATCCGCGCTTGGGCACCACATAATTTGCCTTTATGGTCGCGGGCGGGGTAATGCTTTCACGGGGGCGCGCAAGGGAGATGGGGCGCTGATGCGCAAGACTTTCGGTATGATTTCGCGCCATTTGCCCGCGTTGGCCGTGCTCCTTCTGGCGCTGGCCCTGGCGATCCTCGGCACGACGCCGCCCAGGCCGACTGCGCCGGACCGCCCGGCGCAGGATTTTTCGGCTGGGCGCGCAATGGCCGATGTGCGCGTCATTACCAAGGCGCCGCATCCGGCAGGCTCGGCGGCGGATGCGGCCTTGCGCGGCTATCTGACGCAGCGGCTGACCGGGCTGGGGATGACGGTGCGCGCCGATTCGTTCGAGCCCGATCCCGACCGTATCGCGCGCAATATCGATTGGGGCGGGCCGGCGGATCGGCCGCGCGTGCTGACCAATCTGATCGCGGTGCTGCCCGGGCGCAATCCCGCGCTGCCAGCGGTGGCCTTGATGGCGCATCATGACAGTGTGGCCGCATCGCCCGGCGGGGCGGATGACGGCGCGGGGCTGGCCGCGATTCTCGAAACCGTGCGCGCGATTGCCCGGGGCCCGCGTCCGGCGCGCGATCTGGTGGTGATTCTGACCGATGGCGAGGAAATCGGGCTCGACGGGGCGCGGCATTTCTTTGGCGGATTGCCGCCGCCATCCGATCCTTTGCGCGACCATATCGGCACGCTGGTCAATCTTGAGGCGCGCGGCGGCGGGGGCCGGGCGATGCTGTTTCAGACCGCCGATGACAATGGCGAAGGCATCGCGCTGGCGGCGGGCGCAATCAGGCATCCGGGCGGGTCTTCGCTGGCGGTCTTTCTCTATAGCGTGCTGCCCAACGACACGGATCTGACCGAGGCCCTGTCGTGGACGAATTCGCACGGCGTAGCGGCGTACAATTTCGCCTTCATCGGCCGACCGGGGCTGTACCATTCGCCCAAGGCCGATGCCGACCGGCTCGATCAGGGCGCCTTGCAGGACATCGGCGGGCAAGTGCTCGACCTGACGCGTGCGCTGCTGGCCGCGCCCAGCCTGCCGCACGCGGCGCCCGACGTGGTGTTTTTCGATGTGTTCGGCCTGACCATGGTAACGCTGCCGACGTATGCAGGCTGGATCATGCTTGGGCTGGCGTTCATCGCGATCGGGGCGATCTGGCACCGGCGCGGTCGCGGGCGTGGCCATGCGCGTGCGGCGATCGGCGGGGCAGGGCGGATGCTCGGGCTGGCCGGGCTTGCCACTTTGCTGGTGATGGGCGCCAATCTCGTATCGTTTCACGTCGGCGGGCCGAATTATTATGACCGTCTGGCGGCAACGCCCCGGCTCGAAGCGATGGCGGGGGCGAGTGCCTTTGCGGCGTTCTTCATCGTGATCGGGCGGTGGCGACCGGGGCGTGCCGGTCTGGTCGGGGCGCTTGTCCCGCTGTGGCTGGCAGCCGCCGTGATACAGGCGCTCGCGCCGGTTGCGGCCTATGCGGTGATCGTGCCGGTCTTGCTGGCGGCGGCGATCGCGCTGCTGCCCGAAGGGAAAGTGAGCCGGGTTCTGGCGGTGGTGATCGCGGCGCTGGTGATCGGGTATCAATTCATGCTGGGGCACGAGATGTTGCAGGCGGTGGGCGGCGACTTGCCGCTGGTCGTCGCGCTGCCGCTGGTCCTGGCGGCATTGACGATTCTGCCGCTGTGGCAACCCATGTCACGCCGGTCGCGACGCGTGGCAGTACTGGCGTTTGGTCTGGCTGCGATCGCCATCGCGCTGCTGATTCGCGCTGCACCGATCGCCGATACGATCCCGCCCTATAGCCAGACCACGCGCCCGGTTTCGTAACGCGGGGGCAGTCCCGCGCAAGCGCGACAGGTCCTCGGGCAGGTGTGTCGCGCGTCCTTCGACAGGCTCAAGGATGAGCGGACTCTGCTGCTTTTTCAAAGATGTATGATCAAGTCCTGGTCTTGTGATCAAAAAAGCGCCGGAGTTGTGCCCCGGCGCTTTTTGTCTTGCTGATCAAGGCCATGCTTACTGATCGAGGAAAGACCGCATCTTGCGGCTGCGGCTCGGGTGCTTGAGCTTGCGCAGGGCCTTGGCTTCGATCTGGCGGATGCGTTCGCGGGTCACCGAAAACTGCTGGCCGACTTCTTCGAGCGTGTGATCGGTGTTCATGCCGATGCCAAAGCGCATGCGCAGCACGCGTTCTTCGCGCGGGGTCAGGCTGGCGAGGACGCGGGTGACCGTTTCCTTGAGGTTGGACTGGATCGCGGCATCGACCGGGATGATCGCGTTCTTGTCCTCGATGAAATCGCCCAGGTGCGAATCTTCCTCGTCGCCGATCGGCGTTTCGAGGCTGATCGGTTCCTTGGCGATTTTCATCACCTTGCGCACTTTTTCGAGCGGCATCGACAGGCGCTCGGCCATTTCCTCGGGCGTGGGCTCGCGGCCCTGCTCGTGGAGGAACTGCCGACTGGTGCGCACCAGCTTGTTGATCGTTTCGATCATGTGCACCGGGATACGGATGGTGCGCGCCTGATCGGCGATCGAGCGGGTGATCGCCTGACGGATCCACCATGTCGCATAAGTCGAGAACTTGTAGCCGCGACGGTATTCGAACTTGTCGACCGCCTTCATCAGCCCGATGTTCCCTTCCTGAATCAGGTCGAGGAACTGCAGGCCGCGATTGGTGTATTTCTTGGCGATGGAGATGACGAGGCGCAGATTGGCCTCGACCATTTCCTTCTTGGCGATGCGCGCTTCGCGCTCGCCCTTTTGCACCATGTTGACGATGCGGCGGAATTCGCCGAGCGACATGCCGGTGGCCGACGCGATGTCGGAAATTTCGCTGCGGATGCGTTCGACGGCATTGCCCTCGACGCTGGCAAAGGCGGTCCACTTCTTGTCGCGCGTGGCAACGCTGGCCAGCCAGCTTTCATCAAGTTCGCGCCCGACATAGCTGTCGAGGAAGTCCTTGCGCGGGACTTTGTGGCGCTCGGCCAGACGCAGCATCTGCCCGCCCAGCGTGGTCAGCCGACGGTTGAAGGCATAGAGATTGTCGACCAGATATTCGATCTTGGTCGCGTGGAACTGTACCGATTCGACCAGCGCGGTCAGCACTTCGCGCAAGGCGTGATAGCGCGCTTCCTTTTCGGCGGGGAATTCGATGCCCAGTCCGATTGCTTCGAGCCGCTGCGCCTGCATCTGTTCGAATTCGCGGAACGACGCGGTGATTTCGGCAAACTTTTCGAGCGCTGCCGGCTTCAGCTGCGCTTCCATCTGGGCGAGCGAGAGGGTGTTGTCCTCTTCCTCTTCCTCTTCGGCGCGCGGCGTGCGGCGTTCGCGCAGTTCGTCGTCCTCGTCCTCGGCAGCGGGCTCTTCCTCGACGTCCTCTTCTTCCTTGAACGTCGGGCCTGCCGTGGCTTCGGTGATTTCGCCGTCGGCTTCTTCGCCGTCTTCGGCCAGGTTTTCCGGCTGCGGCTCTTTCGACAGCATGGCGTCGAGATCGAGAATCTCGCGCAGCTGCATTTCGCCGGCGTTGAGCGCTTCGGACCACTGGATGATGGCGTGGAACGTGATCGGGCTTTCGCACAGGCCCATGATCATCGTGTCGCGACCGGCCTCGATCCGCTTCGCAATGGCGATTTCGCCTTCGCGGCTGAGCAGTTCGACCGCGCCCATTTCGCGCAAGTACATGCGCACCGGGTCATCGGTACGCTCGATCGTTTCCTTGCGCTTTTCGACGACCGGGCGGTCGTCCATCCCGGTTTCGGGCTCTTCGGCCTCGCGGTCTTCGGCCTCGCGCTCTTCGGGATCGACGGCGTCTTCATCGCTTTCGACGATATTGACGCCCATTTCCGAGATCGCGGCCATGATGTCCTCGATCTGCTCGGAGTTCATCTGGTCCTGCGGCAGGGCCTCGTTCAATTCGTCGTAAGTGATGATCCCGCGCCGCTTGGCCCGCGCAATCAGCTTCTTGATGGAAGCGTCGTTGAGGTCGATCAGCGGAGCGTCGCCGCTGTCGGTCTTGTCATTCGATGCCATTGAACCCCGGTACCACCCGTTCGAGCCGCGCCCACCGATGGACGCCAAAAATACGTTGCGTACAATTATAACGCAGCACGAGCACGACCCATTTGCCCCAACCGCGCACGCAATGCCAGCCTTCGTTGCACAAGGCGCTGCTGTTCGGCGAAACTTTCTTCGCTGAGCTCATACTCGGCGCGGGCGGTGGCTTCGGCGATGGCCGCTTCCACCCGGGGCATTTCGACAAGCAGTTCAACCGCTTCGGCAATCAGACCGGCATCGCCGCCGGCAATCGCGCCAAAGGGCAGCCCCGCATAATCGCCAGCACCGGGCAGCCGCACACCTCGCGCCGCCAATATGGGGCCGAGCCCCGCACTTTCAAGACTGTCTCCGCGCGAATCGGCCCCGCTGTCCGAATCGGGGACAGCCGCCGAATCGAGCAGGGAATCGAGCAGCGCATCGAGCAGGGCGGCCATGTCGGGATCGGCGGGCACGAGATGCGCCAGCGCTTCTGCATGGCGGGCGATTTCCGATGGCGCCGCGACAAGACCTGCCAGGACCGCGTTGAGCAACGGGGCGAGCGCCTTGCCGAATTGACCGACCAGTTGCAGCCGCGCGGTGTCTTCGGCCCCCAGCGGCTGTTCGGGCGGCTGCCAGCGGCCGTTTGGGCCCTTGCTGCCACGCCGGGGGGCGTTGCCCGGCTGGCGCATCGTTTGCCGCATCGGGGGGGCACGGTCGCGCGCCGGATAGGCCAGCGCGCCAAAGCGGTCGAGCAAGTCGCGGCGATAGAGCGAGCGGATGTCGGGATGCTGGATCGTTTCGGTCTGATCGATCAGGCGTTGTTTGAGCCCGGCCTTTGCTTCGGGCGTGTCGAGCGGTTCGGCATCCCGCTCGGCCTGCCACAAGGCTTCGATCAACGAAGTGCCCTGGGCGAGCAGCGCTTCCATTGCCGCCGGGCCCTGTTTCCTGACGATGTCGTCGGGGTCCATGCCGCCGGGCAAAGTAACGATCGACAGGCTGTGCCCCGGCTTCAACAGGGGCAGGGCGCGGGTCATCGCGCGGCGTGCGGCGCGCTGGCCCGCTGCATCGCCGTCAAAGCACAGGATCGGGCAGGGCACGACTTGCCACAGGCGCTCGATCTGATCCTCGGTCAGCGCGGTGCCGAGCGGGGCGACTGCTTCGGCAATTCCCGCCGCCGCCAGGGCCACGACGTCCATATAGCCTTCGACGACGACGATCCGGCCTTTGGTCCGCGCAGTCGGCGCCGCGCGGTGCAGATTGTAAAGCGTGCGCCCTTTGTCGAACAGCGGCGTATCGGGCGAATTGAGATATTTGGGCGCATCGGTCTTTTCCGATGTCAGGATGCGGCCGCCAAATGCGATGACCCGCCCGCGCGTATCGTGGATCGGCAGCATGAGCCGGCCGCGAAAGCGGTCATAGGGATCGCGCCCTTCGACCGCGATCAGCAGCCCGGCCTCGATCAACTGCGCTTCGCCAAACGCGGCCAGCGCCGATTTGAGGCTCCCGCGCGAATCGGGGGCAAAGCCAAAGCCAAAGCTGTCGATGATCGCCGGGGGAAAGCCGCGCGTCGCCAGATAGGCGCGCGCGGCGCCGCCGCTTTCGCCCCTGAGGCATTGGCGAAAGAAATCCTGCGCCGCCGCCATCGTGTCGTGGAGCGTCTTGGCCTGTTCGGCGCGGTGTGCGGCGCGCGGATCGGGCGCGGGCATGTCCATCCCGGCGAGCGCGGCCAGATCCTTGACCGCGTCCATGAATGGCAGCCCCTGATGATCGGTCATCCAGCGGATCGCATCGCCATGCGCGCCGCAGCCGAAGCAGTGGTAAAAGCCCTTGTCGTCGTTGATCGTGAAGCTGGGCGTCTTTTCGTTGTGAAAAGGGCAGCACGCCTTGAATTCGCGCCCTGCCTTTTGCACGCGCACCGATCGCCCGATCAGCCCGGACAGGCTGATGCGGCTGCGCAGTTCATCCAGGAATTGCGGCGAAAGGCTCACGCCGAAAGCGCGGCCTTTACCAGCGCGCTGGCGGCGGCCATGTCGACTTCGGTGCCGTGCCGGGCTTTCAGCGCGCCGACGACTTTGCCCATGTCCTTCATGCCCGCAGCGCCCGTTTCGGCGATGAGCGCGATGATGATCGCGCGGACATCGTCTTCGCTCAGCCGCGCTGGCAGGAATTCCTCGATCACTGCCAGTTCGGCCTTTTCGATGTCGGCCAGTTCCTGCCGTCCGCCCTGTTCATAAAGCGTGATCGACTCGCGGCGCTGCTTGGCCATTTTCTGCAGCACGTCGACGACCAGTACGTCGTCATCGGGCACGCTGGCGGCGGTGCGCAATTCGATGTCGCGGTCCTTGATCTTGGCAAGGATCAGCCGAACGGCGGCCAGGCGCGGCTTGTCGCCGGCTTTCATCGACGCAATCTGGGCGGCCTTGAGGGTATCGCGGATCATGATGTACTCTTTTCCCGTTGTTTGCTTTCGCAGATGCGAAAAATCCTCGGCCATGGGTCGCCTGGCCGACTCGGCGGGCGGAGATCGAGCAAAATCAAGCGGCTGGATCACCGTTGCCGCGCCGTTCAGCGGGGCGATCATGGCGTGATCCCTGTCCTTAGGCGAAGATTCTCCCCCATGCTAGGTTGACGCTGCGCGATGTTGGGCCTAGCGGGCGAACCTTAGCAACATCGCCAGAAACCCTGTCCAACGGAGCGCCCCAGACCATGGCCGACCCCGCACTTTCGCACGTCTCTCAGCCCGAGGGCGCTACGGGAGTTCTCGTGCTTGCCGATGGTCATGTCGCATGGGGCCGCGGATTTGGCGCAGTGGGCAATGCCGTGGGCGAAGTCTGCTTCAACACCGCGATGACCGGGTATCAGGAAGTGATGACCGATCCGTCCTACGCCGGGCAGATCGTGACCTTTACGTTCCCCCATATCGGCAATGTCGGCACCAACAACGAAGACATGGAAAGCCACGGCGTGCTGGGCGCGGTCGGCTGCATCGTGCGCGAGGATGTGACCGCGCCTGCCAATTTCCGCAGCCAGGGCACGTTTCCCCGCTGGCTCGAATTGCAGGGCAAGATCGGTCTTGCCGGGATCGACACGCGCGCGCTGACCCGGCGCATCCGGCTGAACGGCGCGCCCAACGCGGTGATCGCGCACGATCCCAAGGGGCAGTTCGACATTCCCGCGCTGCTCGAACGCGCGCGCACCTGGCCCGGCCTCGAAGGCATGGATCTGGCCGTCAAGGTCAGCCGCGAAGCGAACGAGGAATGGGAAGGCTCGATCTGGCATCTGGGCGAGGGCTTTACACGGCCCGACGAGGGAAATTGCCCGCATGTCGTGGCGATGGATTTCGGCGCCAAGGACAACATTTTCCGCAATCTGGTCAAGGCTGGCGCGGATGTCACCGTGGTCCCGGCGGAAACCACGCTCGATGCCATTCTGGCGCTCAAGCCTGCGGGCGTGTTCCTGTCAAACGGTCCGGGCGATCCGGCGGCGACCGGCGTCTATGCCGTGCCGGTGATCAAGGGCCTGCTCGATCATGGCGTGCCGGTGTTCGGCATCTGCCTTGGCCATCAGATGCTCGCGCTCGCGGCGGGTGCCAAGACGATCAAGATGCATCAGGGTCATCGCGGCGCCAATCATCCGGTCAAGCGCATCGACGACAATGTGGTCGAGATCACCTCGATGAACCACGGCTTTGCGGTCGATGCGGCGAGCCTGCCCGAAGGCGTGATCGAGACTCACGTCTCGCTGTTCGACGGCTCGAACTGCGGCATCGCGCTCACCGGCAAGAATGCCTTCAGCGTACAGTATCACCCCGAGGCCAGCCCGGGCCCCCAGGACAGCTTCTACCTGTTCGAGAAGTTCGTGGGTTCGCTGGGCTGAATGATGACCATCCGCGCGATCATCAATGAAGCCCCTTTCGACCATACCTCTCCCTTTACCATGGCAGCGTAACCGATCATGCCCAAACGCACTGACATTTCCTCGATCCTGATCATCGGCGCCGGGCCGATCGTCATCGGCCAGGCCTGCGAATTCGATTATTCGGGGACGCAGGCGGTCAAGGCGTTGAAGGAAGAGGGTTTTCGAATTGTCCTGGTCAATTCGAATCCCGCGACGATCATGACCGATCCGGAAATGGCCGAAGCGACCTATGTCGAGCCGATCACGCCCGAGATCGTCGCCAAGATCATCGAAAAAGAGCGCCCCGACGCGCTGCTGCCGACGATGGGCGGGCAGACCGCGCTCAACACCGCGCTCGCGCTGTTTCGCGACGGCACGCTGGAAAAGTATGGCGTGACGATGATCGGCGCCAATGCCGAAGCGATCGACAAGGCCGAAGACCGCCAGAAATTCCGCGATGCGATGGACAAGATCGGCCTCGAATCCGCGCGCTCGGGCGTGGCGCATACGGTCGAGGAAGCGCTGGCGGTGCTCGAAACCACCGGGCTGCCTTCGATCATCCGGCCTTCGTTCACGCTGGGCGGGACGGGTGGCGGCATCGCCTATAACAAGGACGAATTCATCAAGATCGTGCGCGGCGGGCTCGATGCTTCGCCGACCACCGAAGTGCTGATCGAGGAATCGCTGCTCGGCTGGAAAGAGTACGAGATGGAAGTCGTGCGCGATCGCAACGACAACTGCATCATCATCTGCTCGATCGAAAACGTCGATCCGATGGGCGTCCATACGGGCGATTCGATCACCGTCGCCCCGGCGCTGACGCTGACCGACAAGGAATATCAGATCATGCGCAGCGCATCGATTGCGGTGCTGCGCGAAATCGGTGTCGAAACAGGCGGTTCGAACGTACAGTTCGCAGTCAATCCCAAGGATGGGCGGCTGATCGTCATCGAGATGAACCCGCGCGTGTCGCGCTCGTCGGCGCTGGCGTCCAAGGCGACCGGATTCCCGATTGCCAAAGTCGCGGCCAAGCTCGCGGTCGGCTATACGCTCGATGAAATCACCAACGACATCACCGGGGCGACTCCGGCCAGCTTTGAGCCGACGATCGATTACGTCGTGACCAAGATCCCGCGCTTTGCCTTTGAAAAGTTCAAGGGCTCCGAGCCGCTGCTGTCGACGGCGATGAAATCGGTCGGCGAAGTCATGGCGATCGGCCGCAATTTCAAGGAATCGGTGCAAAAGGCGCTGCGTGGGCTTGAAACCGGGCTCGACGGTTTCAACCGCGTCGACGAGCTCGAAGGCGTCAGCCGCGACGAGATCAACGCCGCCCTGTCGCGCGCGACGCCCGATCGGCTGCTGGTCATCGGCCAGGCTTTCCGCGAAGGCTTCAGCGTCGAGGATGTCCACGCCGTCACCAAGTACGAGCCGTGGTTCCTGCGCCAGATTGCCGAGATCATCGGCGAAGAAGCGAGCGTGATCGCCGAGGGCTTGCCGCGCGATGCCGCAGGCCTTCGCCGCCTGAAAGCGATGGGCTTTTCCGACAGCCGTCTCGCCAAGCTGGCCGTGCGGTCGGTGCAGATGGTGGGCAGCGCCAATATGGCGCGCGCTGGCCTCGTGCATGACGTGGTCGAAGCGATGGCCGGCGCGACCAGCGAAGCCGAAGTGCGCGCGCTGCGTCAGCGGCTGGGCGTGCGTCCGGTATTCAAGCGCATCGACAGCTGCGCCGCCGAGTTCGAAGCCGTCACGCCCTACATGTATTCGACATACGAAGGCGGCCTGTTCGGCGAACCCGAAAACGAATCGAACCCCACCGACCGGCGCAAGATCGTCATTCTCGGTGGCGGGCCGAACCGCATCGGGCAGGGGATCGAATTCGACTATTGCTGCTGCCATGCCTGTTTCGCGCTCGAAGAAGCCGGGTTCGAAACGATCATGATCAATTGCAACCCGGAAACCGTTTCGACCGACTACGACACCTCGGACCGGCTCTATTTCGAGCCGCTGACAGCCGAAGACGTGCTCGAAATCCTCGATGTCGAACGGTCTAACGGGACGCTGGTCGGGGTGATCGTGCAGTTCGGCGGGCAGACTCCGCTCAAACTGGCGCAAGCGTTGCAGGATGCGGGAATCCCGATCCTCGGCACCTCGCCCGACTCGATCGATCTGGCCGAAGATCGCGAACGCTTTTCCGATCTGGTCGTCAAACTCGGCCTGCTTCAGCCTGCCAACGGCCTGGCGCGCAGCCGCGACGAAGCTGTCGCGGTGGCCGCGCGCATCGGCTATCCGGTGCTTATGCGGCCGAGCTATGTGCTGGGCGGACGGGCGATGGAAATCGTCGACAGCGTGGCGCAGCTTGACGATTACATCGCGACAGCGGTCAAGGTTTCGGGCGACAGCCCCGTGCTGATCGACCAGTATCTGCGCGATGCGATCGAATGCGACGTCGATGCGCTGTGCGATGGCGATCAGGTCGTCGTGGCCGGTGTGTTGCAGCATATCGAAGAGGCCGGGATCCATTCGGGCGACAGCGCCTGCACGCTTCCGCCCTATAATCTGCCGCCCGAAATCATTGCCGAAATGGAGCGCCAGACGGTCCTTTTGGCCAACGGGCTCGATGTGCGCGGGCTGATGAATATTCAGTTCGCGGTCAAGGACGGGCTGGTCTACCTTATCGAAGTCAATCCGCGCGCGAGCCGTACCGTGCCGTTCGTCGCCAAGGCGATCGGTCAGCCGATTGCCAAGTATGCGGCGCGGATCATGGCGGGCGAAAAGCTGGCCGATTTGCCGCCGATCCGCCGCGACATCGGCTATATGGCGGTCAAGGAAGCGGTGTTCCCGTTTGCCCGCTTCCCCGGCGTCGATCCGGTCCTGTCTCCGGAAATGAAATCGACCGGTGAAGTCATGGGGATCGATGCGAATTTCCCGATGGCCTTTGCCAAGTCGCAGTTGGGCGCGGGCGCAGGCCTGCCGGATTCGGGCAAATTGTTCGTTTCGGTCAAGGACAGCGACAAGCCGGTGATCGTACCGGCAGTGCGCACGCTGGCCGGGTTGGGCTTCAAGGTCGTCGCGACCGGGGGCACGGCGCGCTATCTCGAAGAGCAGGGGATTGCGGTCGAACGCGTCAACAAAGTCGCCGAAGGCCGCCCGCATATCGTCGATCTGATCATCGACGGCGATATCGCCCTTATTTTCAACACCACCGAAGGCTGGCAAAGCCACAAGGATTCGCAGTCGATCCGGCGCTCCGCGCTCACCGGAAAAGTCTGCTATTTCACCACGGCAGCGGCTTCGCTGGCTGCGGCGGAAGCGATCGAGGCGCTGCGCAGTGCCGAACTTGATGTCAGGTCTTTGCAAGACTATTATCAATAGGCTTTCACAGGATCCCCCTGCACAAGCGTATGCCTTGCCCGAGTCCCCCCAAGGACTGAGGGGGAGACAGTTTTTCCCTCGTCGCCATGAATGCGGCGAGGTTCGAGAGAAAAGGAATACGGATGGCGACTGAAAAGCTGCCGATGCTCCAGGAAGGCTATGACAAGCAGGTCAGGGAGCTGAAGGCGCTGCGCGAGGAACGCCCGCGCATCGTTGATGCGATCGAGGAAGCGCGTGCCCATGGCGATCTTTCGGAAAATGCCGAATATCACGCGGCCAAGGAACGTCAGGGGCAGGTCGAAGCCTCGATCGCGGATCTGGAGGACAAGCTCAGCCGCGCGCATATTATCGACCCGACCACGCTGTCGGGCGATCGCATCGTGTTTGGTGCGACGGTCACTCTGCTCGATGATTCTGACAAACCGGTGCGCTATCAGATTGTCGGCCAGGCCGAGGCCGATGCCAAGATCGGGCGAATCAGCTATAATTCGCCGCTCGGTCGCGCGCTGATCGGGCGCAAGGTCGAGGAAGAGATCGAAGTGACCGTGCCTTCGGGCGATCGCTTCTACGTGGTCGAAAAGATCGAATTCATCTGATCGGCCGAGATTTCGGCGACCTATGAAAAAAGCCCCGGAACCCATTGGATTTCGGGGCCTTTTTTGTTGAATGGGCAGTCTCGATCAGTCTTCAGACTTGCCCGGTTCGAGCAAGCGGTGCAGATGCACGACGACATAGCGCATTTCGGCGTCATCGACCGTGCGCTGCGCAGCGCCGCGCCAGGCCTCTTCGGCGCTGTGGTAGTCGGGAAACACCCCGACCACGTCGATTGCCTTGAGATCGACGAATTCGAGACCTTGCGGGTCTTTGACCCGACCGCCCATCACGAGGTGAAGCTTGTCCATGGGGAACTTTCCGTAGGGGAAGAGGGAGGCACAGCCCCTGACAAATGAACCCGGGTAATTCAAGTACGATGAACGTCTTTATTCGGGTGTTCACGTGCGGAGCGCGGGCCCGTGCCAAGCCATTCCCCTTGTGACAGGCCGGGGTGTGACAGGCCGGGGTGTGACAGGCCGGGGTGTGACAGGCCGGGGTGTGACAGGATGGGCGTTCAGTCGTGTTTGCGTTGGATCAGGCGGTGGAGCGCGGATTCGCCTGCCTCGCGCAGCTTGGCCAGTACGGCTTCGGCAACGCCTGCGCCCTTTTCTCCGACGCCTTCGAGATGGCCGAGCTGTTCGCCGATGCGTTCTTCGATTCGGCCAACGCCGTCCTTGCCTGCGGCGGCGGCGCGCGTGGCATAGCGCAGCGCCAGGTCTGCGCCGAGCGCGGCCAGGCGCGTGAGGCGCGCGGTCGTGGCGTCAATGGCCGCAGCTGCGGGTATTTCGACGGCTGCCTTGCGCTTCTTGCGCCGCGACAGGGCCCCGGCGATCAGCGCGCCGACCGCGATCCCGCCGGCAATCGTCGCCACCGGATGTTCGTGCACGAATTCGCGCGCCCGGTTAGTGGCATTGGCCGCCAGTTCGTTGCTGCGCAGGCGCGCGGCTTCGATGCGTTCGGCCAGAGTGGTGTCTACACTATCGGGCGTATGGTCGGTTTCGGTCATGGGGGGACTCCTTGAAACACCAGCGAACAGGGTAACGCGAACGAGAGGGCGGGCGTATCGGGCTTTAGTCGCGAAAATGCGCGACGGCCCTTTCCGCCCAGGCAAAGACGGTCTGCCCCAATCCACCTAGCCGGTTCCTGAACAGCCATCCGGCCAGAGCGGCCAGCGTCAGGCCGAGCACGAGGCGGTTTTCGTCGGCGAGCGCGACCCCGTCTTCGAACGTATCGACCACGCCCGCAATCACCCGTTCGCGCACCCGACTGGTCAGCGGTCGATCGGCCAGCCCATGGCGCAAGGTGGCCAGATCGGTGTACACGATCCCGCGCGCCGCATCGCGCAGCCGCCGCGCCTCGATCACTTGCGTCTCGCCGGTCTCGCCCGTCCCGAATCGGGTGTTCATACCGTTCCCCCGTCCTTGTCCGGGCCGATCAGCAGCCGGATCATCCGCCGCCCGCGCCGGATCGCAAGCCGCAGGCTGACAGCCCCCAGCAGGCCCAGCGCGACCGTCATCAGCCCGAGCGCGCCCCAGGGTCCGATCAGCGGTGCCAGCGCGAGCAAGAGTCCCACGACGATGGCCATCAAGGCAAAGAACGCGAAGAACAACGCCAGGACCAGCAGCAGCGCGATGCTTTTGGCGCGGCTCAGCGCATAGGCCAGCGCCGCGCGCAAAAAGCCCGCCTCGGCCTCGACCAGCGTCTGCACATCCTCGATCAGCGCGCGCAACAGCGTCGGTAGCGAGGGAGTCTCGGCCTCTTCCCGATCAGGTTCGGTCACGTGAATGCCGGTTCGCGGCTAAGCGTCGCGACTGCCCGAACGGCTGAACAGCCGGGCAAACAGGAAGCCGGTCACCGCTGCAATGCCCAGCGCAGTGGCCGGGCTCTTGCGCACGAACTCCTTCACGTCTTCGCCCAGATCGCCGATGTCCTTGGCGGCCAGCTTTTCCGCCGAGCTTTCCAGCGCACCGGCCGCCGAACGGGCATAATCGCCATAGGTCACGCCAAGCTTTTCATCGATCACCGGGGCGGTGTCGGAAATCGCGCGACCGACGACGGCAATCGCCTCGCTGGTCTTGTCTTTGCCCTGGCGGGCGAGATCGAGGCTCTTGTCGCGGGCTTGCCCGGCGAGCGCGCTGGCCTGTTCGCTCCATTCGGCGGCGGTCGCCCCCGCCTTTTCGCGCGCGGCGGCAGTCAGATCGGCGGCATCGGCGCGCAGCGCCCCGGCGCTGGCGCGGGCATCGTCGATCGCTTTGGAAAAACGGGATTTGATCGCGGTTTCACACGTTTCGGCCACGGGCTCTGCGGTTGCGGGGGCGGTTGCCGGCTGGTCGCCTGCGTCCGGCCCTGCAATGTCCGTTGCGATGTCCGTTGCGATGTCCGTTTCCGGGGCGGGAGTGGAATTGGCCATGGCACATGTCCTCCTTGCAGTAACGGTCATATCGGCCAAACGCTGGCCGCGAGTCCTTGTTCCGGCAATCCTAGCCCAAGCCCCCGGCGAAAGCGCCTCATAATTCGCCCTGCCATAATTCGTCCAGTTTGCGCCTTGCAACTGCGCATACGACGCTTGCCTGTCCCCGGCGCAACCGATAGGAGCCGCCCGAAAGGGCGTTGTCCAGCGCTACCTTGTCCATTTGGCCCTGTTCTTTGGCAGTGCCTTTTGGCTTCCTTTTTGAAAGGCCCGATCATGACCGCGATCATCGACATTCATGCGCGCGAAATTCTCGACAGCCGTGGCAATCCGACCGTTGAGGTCGATGTGCTGCTCGAAGACGGCTCGTTTGGCCGCGCGGCGGTGCCTTCGGGTGCCTCGACCGGCGCGCACGAAGCCGTCGAACTGCGCGATGGCGACAAGAGCCGCTATCTCGGCAAGGGCGTGTTGAAAGCGGTCAACGCCGTCAACACCGAGATCGCCGAGGCGCTGGTGGGCGTCGACGCCGAAGACCAGCGCGAGATCGATCTGGCGATGATCGAACTCGACGGCACGGAAAACAAGGCGCGGCTCGGCGCCAATGCCATTCTCGGCGCGAGCCTGGCCGTGGCCAAGGCTGCCGCCGATGCGCGCGGTCTGCCGCTGTACAGCTACATCGGCGGTGTTGCGGCGCATGTTCTGCCGGTGCCGATGATGAACATCATCAATGGCGGCGAACATGCCGACAACCCGATCGATTTTCAGGAATTCATGATCATGCCGGTCGGCGCGCCGTCGCTTGCCGAAGCGGTGCGCTGGGGCTCGGAAGTGTTTCACACGCTGAAGAAGGGCCTTCATGAAAAGGGCCTGGCGACTGCGGTGGGCGATGAAGGCGGCTTTGCGCCGAACCTGTCGAGCACGCGCGATGCGCTCGATTTCATCCTCGCCTCGATCGAAAAGGCCGGGTTCAAGCCGGGCGAAGACATTGCGCTGGCGCTCGACTGTGCCGCAACCGAATTCTTCCGCGACGGCAAATATGAAATCAGCGGCGAAGGCCTTTCGCTCAGCGGCGAAGCCTTTGCCGACTATCTCGCCGCGCTGACCGATGCCTATCCGATCGTGTCGATCGAAGACGGCATGAGCGAAGACGATTTCGCCGGCTGGGCCGCCCTGACGTCCAGGATCGGCCACAAGGTGCAGTTGGTCGGTGACGACGTGTTCGTGACCAACCCGCGCCGCCTGGCGATGGGCATCGAAAAGGGCCTCGCCAATTCGCTGCTGGTCAAGGTCAACCAGATCGGTACTCTGACCGAAACGTTGGAAGCGGTCAGCATCGCGCAGCGCGCCGGCTATACCGCGGTCATGTCGCACCGTTCGGGCGAAACCGAGGATGCGACGATCGCCGACCTCGCGGTTGCGACCAACTGCGGCCAGATCAAGACCGGCTCGCTCGCCCGCAGCGACCGGTTGGCCAAGTACAACCAACTGATCCGCATCGAGGAAGAGCTGGGCCATTCGGCACACTTCGCCGGCAGGGGCGCGTTCGGCCGCATCCGCGTCTGATCGCGCGACTGTATTCGGCGTCACATTCCGGGGGCGGGGCCGCGAGGCTCCGCCCCTTTTGCTTTTTGCACGAACAGAATTCTAATTGGTCAATTAAGACCACTTCACAAAGATGAGCGCTTGTGCCAGCCTCTCGGGCGGAGAGGATAACAGGACATGGCAGCATTCCCGACGAATGCCGGGGCGGTTACGCCCGAATGGCTTGCGCCGCGTCTGCGTGCAGGCGGCGAGGGGGCAATTGTCGCGCTCGATTTCGTGCCGATCGGCACGGGGCAAGTGGGCGATACCGCGCGCTTTACGCTGACGTGGGACCGACCGGGGGCCGGGCCGCAGACCATCGCGGTCAAGTTCGCTTCGGCCGACCCGACCAGCCGATCGACGGCGGCGATGTTCGGGCTCTATGCCAGGGAAGTGAATTTCTATCGCATGCTGGCGGGCGCCGTCGATGTGCGCACGCCGCATGTTCATGCCAGCGAACTGAGCGCTGACGGCGCGGAATTCGTCCTGCTGTTCGAAGATCTTGGCCCGGCGCGCGGGGGCAACCAGCTGGACGGATGCTCGATCGAGGATGCGCGCCACGGCGTGATCCAGGCCGCAGCGCTCCATGCGCCGACGTATGGCGCCCCGTGGCTGGCCGATGCGGCTTGGTTGCAGCCGGTGCCGGGGATCGTTGAGCGCATGAGCGAGCTCTATCCGCAGGCGCATGCCCTTTTTCGCGAGCGCTACGACGGAATGCTCGCGCCCGAATTGATGGCGATATGCGATGCGCTCAATGCCGACATCGCCGGCTATTATGGCCGCAGCCCCGCCTTGCGCGCGGTGTGCCATGGCGATTTCCGACTCGACAACATGCTGTTCGACGTGTGCGGTGGAAGGGAGCCGATCGCGGTGGTCGACTGGCAGACTGCGGGCGCCGATTGCCCGCTCAAGGATATTGGCTATTTCCTCGGCTGCGGCATCGGCAGCGCCGTGCGTCGTCCGCACGAGGATGAACTGATCGACCTCTATTGTGCGCAGATGTCCCGGCGCGGAGTCCCGTTGACGCGCGCTGTGATCTGGGACCGCTATCGCCTTGGCGCGCTGCACGGGGTCGCCACCGCCGTATTCAGCGCCGCCTTTGTCGTCAGGACCGAGCGCGGCGATGCAAACTTTCTGTCGATGGCGCGCAATTCGTGCGAGCTCGCGCTCGATCACGACAGCATCGGCGCGCTGAAAACCTGTCTGGAGACCGGATCATGCTGACCAAGGGTGACGACTTTCCGCTACATCAGACTCCCGAGCCGGTGGCCTATTCCGGCACCGACCGCAATTTCTATGATCGCTATTTCTTCAACGGCTATGGGCCCGACGGCGGGGACTTCTTTGCCGTCGCGTTTGGCGTCTATCCGCATCTCAACGTCGCCGATGCGCATTTCACCGCGATTCGCGACGGGGTGGAATATTGTCTCCACGCCTCGCGCGAGCTGCAGATGGAGCGGCTCGACCTTTGCGTCGGGCCGATCGCGATCGAGGTGGTCGAGCCGCTGCGCCGATTGACAGTCCGGGTTGCCGGGGAAGGGATCGCGGCCGAATTGCACTTTACCGGGCGTTCGTTTCCGATCGAAGAGCCGCGCTTTACTTATCGGGTGGGGCCGCGGGCCTATATGGATTACACGCGGCTGACGCAGAACGGCACCTATTCGGGCTGGATCGAGATCGACGGCAAGCGGATTACGCTCGATCCCGCCACGACGGGTACGCGCGACCGCTCATGGGGCGTGCGCCCGGTCGGCACTGCCGATACCCAGCCGCACGGGCACGGCGTGGTGCAGAGCTTTTTCTGGCAATGGACGCCGATCAATTTGCCGAACCGCAGCGTGTTTTTTCATCTCAATGCCAACCGTGACGGATCGCCGTGGAACACGCGCGCGGTGATCGCGCCCGACGGCGGCGCGCCTGCCGATTTTTTCGAAACCCCCTCGGCGCGGATGGAGGCGCCGTTACAGCCCGGCACGCGCTGGCCGGCGCGTGGTCGGCTGACCATCGCCGCCCCGGACGGGCCGCTGACGCTCGATTTCGAGCCCCTGGTGCGGTTTCAGATGCGCGGGCTGGGCTATGTCTCGCCCAAGTGGGGCCATGGGCTCTATCACGGGCCGCTGGCGGTGGAGCGCGAGGATCTCGATCTTGCCGCGCTTGATCCGATGGCCCCGACGATGGAGAACTTTCACGTCCAGATCGTGTCGCGCGTGACGACGAGCGCGGGCGAGATCGGGATCGGCGGGTTCGAGCAACTGATCATCGGGCCCTATGAGCCCCTGGGGCTGAAAGAGTATTTCGACGCCGGCTGACCTGATTGGGCATCAGGCGAGCACGATCAGCACCGCTGCGCCGAGCGCGATCAGCCCGCCGCCCAGCGCGCGCGTGCGGTTGACATGTTCGTGCAGAAACACGGCGGCGATGATCAGGCCGAACACGATCGACGTTTCGCGCAAAGCGGCCAGCCGGGCGACGTTACCCAGGCGATAGGCGCCGAGCGCGAGGCCATAGGAGACGATCGACAGGGCCCCGGCAATGGCGCCCGCGCGCCATTGCGTGCGCGCGGCAATCACGAATTCGCGGCCCCGGCGCAGCGCGAAATACCCGCCGATGCCGACGCCGGTGGCGATGAAATCCCAGACGACATAGCTGATCGCAGCCGGCGTTGCGCGCACGCCGCGCGCATCGATGACGGTATAGGCGGCAATCGCCGCGCCGGTGCCCAGCGCCCAGCCCAGCGCACGAAGCGGCGGCGCATTGCGCAAGGCAACCAGCAGCGTACCCATCGAGACAAAAGCAATGCCCAGCGCGATCGCCAGGGTCATCGCATCGCCCAGCACGAGCACCGAGGCGATCGCCGCGATCACCGGGGCGCTGCCGCGCATCACCGGATAGACCGCACTCATGTCGGCGAGCGCAAAGGCCCGCACCAGGCACGACAGATAGACGAGATGCGCCGCGAGCGATCCCGCCAGCCAGAGCCATGCGCCATGGGGCAGGGGCACGATGAAGGCGAACGGCATCACGATCAGCGCGCTCGATCCATCGATCATCGCGCGCCCCGACATCTTGTCGCTGCCGCCGGCCTTGAAGATCGCATTGACCGTGGCATGGGTCATGCCCGACCCGATCATCATCAATCCGGCACAGTGCGCGGGGCTGATGTTCGGGAGCAGCGCGCTCAGCTGAATCGTTCCCTGAGCGCGAGCAGCGCAAGCGCCGCCTTGGCCGCTTCGCCGCCCTTGTCTTTTTGCGCCGGGTCGGCGCGGACAAGCGCCTGCGCTTCGTTTTCGACGGTCAGGATGCCGTTGCCGATGGCCAGGCCGTCGATGGTCAGCGCCATGATCCCGCGCGCGCTTTCGCCCGCGACGATTTCGAAGTGATAGGTTTCGCCGCGAATGACCACGCCGATCGCGACATAGCCATCATAGTCGCCGCTTTGATCGGCAAGCGCGATCGCGGCGGGGATTTCAAGCGCGCCCGGCACGGTGATCACTTCGGCCTTGTGCCCGGCCGCCTTGAGCGCGGCCTTTGCCCCCTGGATCAACTGGTCGTTGAGGTGGTCATAAAAACGGGCTTCGACAATCAGAAACTTGGCCAATGCAAGGACTCCCCGAGAAAACTTATTCTACCGTAATCGGGCGTTCGCCGACGATATTGAGGCCATAGCCTTCGATCGCCACGACATTGCGGTGGGAATTGGTCAGCAGCACCATGTCGTGAACGCCCAGATCGGCGAGGATCTGTGCGCCGATGCCATAGCTGCGCAAGTCCATATCCATCATGCCCTTGCCGCTGACTTCATTGATCAGTTGCGTCGGCTCTGCGGGCATGAGCAGGACGATGATCCCGGCGCCGGCTGTACCGATTTCGGCCATCGCGCGTTGCAGCACGCGTTTGCGCGGACCGGGCTGGCCCAGCACATCAGCCAGGATCGAAATGGCATGGACACGCACCAGCGTCGGCTCGCCCGTTGCGACCGCGCCCTTTTGCAGGACGAGATGGACCGAGGCGTCGATCTTGTTGCGATAAGTGCGGATGGTCCAGTCGCCGCCATAGTCCGACTGAAACGGCGCGTGGCTGACGCATTCGACAAGATTGTCATGGCGGCGGCGATATTCGATCAGATCGCGGATCGTCCCGATCTTGAGCCCGTGACGACGGGCAAAGGGGATCAGGTCGTCCATCCGCGCCATCGTGCCGTCATCGCGCATGATTTCGCAGATCACGCCCGAGGGATTGAGCCCGGCAAGGCGCGAAATGTCGACTGCCGCCTCGGTATGGCCGGCGCGGACCAGCGTGCCGCCGTCGCGCGCGATCAGCGGAAAGACGTGACCGGGGGTGACGATGTCATCGCGGGTTTTCGATGCGTCGATCGCGACCGCTACGGTGCGGGCGCGATCGGCGGCGGAAATTCCGGTGGTGACCCCTTCGAGGGCTTCGATCGAGACGGTGAAGGCAGTTTCGTGACGGGTGCCGTTGTTGCGGCTCATCAGTTCGAGGCCAAGCTGTTCGCAACGGACGCGCGGCAGAGTCAGGCAGATCAGGCCGCGGCCGTGCGTGGCCATGAAATTGATCGCATCGGGCGTTGCCATTTGCGCCGGGATGACCAGATCGCCTTCGTTTTCGCGATCTTCGTCGTCGACGAGGATGAACATCCGGCCGTTGCGCGCTTCGTCGATGATCTCTTCGATCGTGGCGAGCGCGGGGGTCTCATCGCTTTCGCTGAGGACGCGTTCGAGCTTGGCCAGTGTTTCCGCCGTGGGATTCCAGCCGGGCTGCGTGATGTCGCGCAGCGTGTTGGCGTGGAGGCCGGCGGCGCGGGCGAGCCCGGCGCGAGACATGCCGCCTTCGGTGACGAGTCGGCGGAAGCGATCGATGAGGTCAGTGGACATGGTGTCGAGTTATGTCATTGCGATGTGAATTGCAAGAGGCTCGCACACACTGTGATGTGAATTTATTGCGCCTGCAAATGCGATGCTGCACAGGCTGCCGCATCATGCTTGCCACAGTTGTACAATCTTCCCGGTAATCGAGCGAGTGGTTTAAATAACCGGTTGACAAACATTCGGGCTCGTTATGTCTTGTGCAGAGGTAGTCCGCAAGAAAATGACGGACACCGCTGGAGAGAGAGGTCTGGGGATATGAGGGGCAAGCTTTGCCTGATGGCTGGCGTGTGCGCCGCCACTTTGTCACAACCCGTTTTTGCGCAAAATGCCAAGCCGGGGGCGGCGCCTGAAACCAACGGGATTCAGGAAATCATCGTTACGGCACAACGCCAGTCACAACGTCTTCAGGAAGTTCCCATCGCGGTCAGCGCATTTTCTGCCCAGGCGCTTGAGCGTCAGCAGATCAAGACCACCAGCGACTTGCAATTGTCTCTGCCCAGCGTGACATTTACAAAGACCAACTTTACCTCATCGAGCTTTACCATTCGCGGCATCGGCGACTTGTGTGTCGGTGAAAGCTGCGACAGCGCGACGGCGGTCCATCTCAATGACGCGCCGCTGTTTCAGACCCGCCTGTTCGAAGGCGAATTTTTCGATCTTGGGCAAGTCGAAGTGCTGCGCGGGCCCCAGGGTACGCTGTTTGGCCGCAATGCGACCGCCGGCGTGGTCAATTTCCGCACGGCGCCGCCGGTTCTGGGAAAATTTGAAGCGTCTGGCGATATCGAATACGGCAATTACAACGCGGTCAAAGTAAAAGGCATGATCAATGTGCCGTTGACCCCGACTTTGGCCGTGCGTGCCTCGGGATATTACTTGCGGCGCGACGGCTATACCACCAATCTCTATGACAATTCTAAGATCGACGGTCGCGACATGTACGGGCTGCGCGGTTCGTTGCGGTGGGAGCCGTCGTCGCGCACCACTGTCGACATCGTGGCACAGTATTTCCATGAAAACGATTCGCGCATGCGCATTCAGAAACAGGAATGCCAGACCGACCCGACCGGGATTCTGGGCTGTCTCAATGCGTCGCAAGGCACCGGCGTGACGAATGCGAACTCGACGCTGGCGAGCGTGCTGACTTCGAAGGAGTTCTTCGCCACCCAAGGGCTGCCGACCGCGCTTGCGCTGGGCAGCGTCTATGGCGCAAACCTTTATGGCAATGCGCAGAACCCGACCGATCCACATCAGGTCTATACCGGGTTTACCCCCCGCTATTATTCGGTCGATACGATACTTCAGGGCACCTTGAAGCAGGAAATCGGCGACAAGCTGGATCTGCGGATCGAGGGCAATTACGAATATACCAACGTCGACTCGATGCAGGATTACAACAACGCGATCCAGGATCGGACGTTGATCCAGCCTGCGCTCAACACACTGGCCTATCTTGCCAGCGGCCAGGCCGGTGCGGGGCTCGCTTCGTATCTCGGCCCGGCGGTCAGTGCCTTGATGCCGCAGGGCCCGACCGGCCCGATCTGCACGTCCTTGCCGAATGGCAGCGGCACGGGCATCTATGGCGGCAACAGCGTCTGCTCGAACGTGCCCTTGTCGTTCGACCGCTCGGATCAGGTCAGCGCGGCATGGTCGACAGAAGCGGTCCTGACCTCGAAGTTCGACGGCAAGCTGAACTTCCTGCTTGGCGGGATCTATAGCCACAACCATATCAGCTATAACGATTATGACGTCGACTCGTTCGGGCTCGATTATTTTGCGGGTGTGGTCGGCTCGCTCGGTAATATGGCGGCAGGGCGCAGCCCCGGTTATCTGGCAACACCATTCTACGACAACAATACCAATTACTATACCTTGAACTCGTTCGGAATTTTCGGAGAAGCCTATTACAAGGCCAGCGACACCGTGAAATTGACGCTGGGCTTGCGCTACAACGATGACAAGAAGATCATGTCGGCGCGCACGACGCTGTTCAACTGGCCGACCGCATACGGGACAGCCAATGCCTATTCTTCGCCTTATGCGGCGTATTTCAACGCCGATCCCAATTCGGCAACGCCGGTTCCCAATGCGGTCAATACCAGCCATGGCCGCGCGCTGACCGGACGTGCGGTGCTCGATTGGCAGATCACCCCCGACAACCTGCTCTATGCCTCGTATTCGCGCGGCTACAAATCGGGCGGGATCAATCCGCCGCTGTCAAATATCTTTACAGTGCCGACGACGTTCAAGCCCGAATTCGTCAATGCCTTTGAAATCGGGTCAAAAAACAGCTTTGGCCATGGGCAGCTGCAATTGAACCTGACCGGGTTTTTCTATCTCTATCAGGATTTGCAGCTGTCGCGCATCGTCGCGCGCACGTCGGTCAACGACAATGTCAGCGCCCATATCTACGGCGTCGAAGTCGAAGCCGTCCTGCGTCCGATCCGTCCGTTTACGGTCAACATTTCGGCCAGCTATCTGCACACCGAAGTGTCGAGCGATGATTACCTGGCCGACCCGCGCGACTTTGGCGGGGGCCGTTCCGACGCGGTGATCATCAAGGACATCACCAACGGGGCAAACTGCGCCGTCGTGCCCAACACGCCCGGCAATGCCGCCGCTTCCAACGGCTTTGTCGATCAGGTCAATGGCGCGATCAATGCCGGCGCCATCCCGGGGCTCGCAGCGGGTGCCGGGCTGCAGGGCACCACGGCCTTTCCGCAGGGCGGCGGGATTGCCTCGACCGGAGCCTATTCGGTCTGCGCCGTGCTGGCAGGGCTCGCGGCGACCGACAGCGGGGCCAACGGGGTCACCGTCTTGTCCGACGGGGTCAAGGTCAACATCAAGGGCAATCAACTGCCCGGTGCGCCGAGCTACAAAGTCACGATCGGGGCGCAGTATGAAATTCCGCTCGACCGCATGGTGCTGACGCCGCGCGTCGACTTCCACTTTACCGGGGAATCGACGGGCAGCGTGTTCAACGGCGCGGTCAACGCGGTGCCGTCCTACATTCAGCTCAACGCGCAGGTCCAGCTCGATGGGCCGGACCACAAGTGGTACTTGCGCGCCTTTGTCGAAAACCTGACCAACAACAACGCGATCACCGGTCTCTATGTGACCGATCAGTCGTCGGGCAATTTCACCAATATCTTCACGCTCGATCCGCGCCGCTACGGCATCGCGGCGGGCTTCAAGTTCTAACCGGGTTGGGGGGACCGGTCCCGATCAGGGACCGGCAAGGAGGAAACGCCGGGGGCCCCAAGCCTCCGGCGTTTTTTCACGTATTCCTGATTTTTTAAGGACGTTCAGCGCCGCGCGATATAGCCGTCCTGCCAGTCGAGCACGGTCAGATAATTGCGCAGCCGGTTGGTCTCGAGCTTTGCCAGCAAGGGGTTGTCGTGAAAGGGCATCACGGCTTCGGCAACCGCCTCGGCCCAGGGCGCGGTGGCCTCGAACAGCACGCCAAGCCCGAATACGGCCGGGACATGGGCATAGAGCAGGCGTCGCTCGCCCGCTTCGGCCTGGCGGCAGAAATCCTCGATTGCGGTCAGAACGCCGTTGCGAGGGCCCCCCGATTGCAGTGCCCAGGCAAAGTGGCCGCCGCCGCGAAAGCCCCGGCCGATACTGTATCCCGTGTCGTCGAGCGTGACTCCGGCATCGTGGCTGCACGGTTGACGATATTCGTGCGGGATGCGTTCGGGCGCATAATACATGTCGCGGCGCGAACAGGGCCAGCCGACGTCGTGCAGGATGGCCAAAAGCGGCTTGCCGTCGCGCCGGGCCAGGGCGTCGGCGGCGCTCAGTTCATGGAGCACGGTATAATAATTGTGATCGCCGTCGATCAGCCAGGCGTCGATTCCCGACAGGCCCGCGAGGACGTTCAGGCTCGGCTGTGCGATATGGTGAACGTGGGGCTGTGTGGCGGCCCAGTCGACGAATTCGGGCGCAGGGGAAGGATCGATCGCGATCAGATCGCCACCCCGCTTTGCGCAGAAATTGGCCAGCGGCTGAGTCATGCCGCCGAATTCCGCACCGATCTCGACGATCGTGCGCGCGCCCGCCAGATCGAGCACACCAAGGATAAGGTCGCCGAATTCGGCCATCGAATGAATCAGGAGTTCGCTCATGCCACCGTGTCCGAACAAGTCATGGCGACCTGCTAAAGACTTGTGGTTGGCAAAGCCTTGTGCGGCCCCTACGCGGTCCCGCTAAGGCGCGTGCGGCGGACATGGCTGTAGACCGGCGTGCAAAATTGACCCCGTCTGAGGGGTGATCGGCGTCTAAAATTGACCCCCACCTTGGGCATGGCTGAAGCTGTCCGTTCGTGCTTACGA
>Ga0302157_10000641_pt1 | contig 45349 bp, 37 predicted proteins | sample I_Bog_N3_3_FD_193502 | JGI IMG/M metagenome (GOLD analysis project Ga0302157, IMG submission 193502) | Peat permafrost microbial communities from Stordalen Mire near Abisko, Sweden - I_Bog_N3_3 | ecosystem: Environmental > Terrestrial > Soil > Wetlands > Peat | place: Sweden: Abisko, Stordalen...
CGACCTTCTGGTCAACAGCGCCGGTATCAATGTGCCCAAGCGCAGCTGGGCCGACATGGAGCTGGAAGGCTGGAACAAGCTCGTCGAGATCAATCTCAACGGCGTGCTGTATTGCATGCGCGCGGTGCTGCCCGCGATGCGCCGGCAAAAGGACGGCTGCATCATCAATGTCGCGTCCTGGGCCGGCCGCCACGTCTCGAAAATGCCGGGGCCCGCTTACACCGCGACCAAGCACGCGGTGCTGGCGCTGACCCATTCGTTCAACATGGACGAATGCGTCAACGGCCTGCGCGCCTGCTGCCTGTCGCCGGGCGAGGCCGCGACCCCGATCCTGCAACAGCGGCCGGTGATGCCCAGCGCCCAGGAACAGGCGCGGATGCTGCAGCCGGAAGACTGCGGCCGCACCATCGCCTTCGTCGCCTCCATGCCGCCGCGGGTCTGCGTCAACGAGATCCTGATCAGCCCGACCTGGAACCGGGGTTTTGTGCAGATGCCGAATAACAGGGATTAGCGAAAACGGTTCGTCAGCAGAATCTGTGGGTGGTTTCTGGCTCCGGTAATTTAGCAAGAGCGTGATATAAAGCAATTTCTGTGACGTTGAAGGTGCGGAATCCGTAGGATTTTCTCATGGTGAGTTTGGCCTTGTTGTTGAGGCCCTCGACCACTCCGCTGGAGAACTGCTTCTTGGCGCGGAAATAATTGAGGATGAGTTCGCGGTGGCCCCGCAGGGTCTTGGCCACTTTCTTCACCGGCTCGATGCGGGAGCGCATGGCCTGCTGGCACCACTCGTCGAGGAATTTGGCGGCCCAGGTGGGTGAGTCGTACTCCCAGAGTTGCTGGAAGTCCTCCTTGAGCAGGTACGCTCGCACCGTCTTGAGGTTGTAGCACAGCAGGTCGCGGAGCCGGAAGCGTTGGGTGGTGGTGAGGTTGGCCTTGCGCTTGAGCACGCACCACCGGGTCTTCTTGAGGACCGGCTCGTAGCCGTCCTGGGCGAGCCGGCGTGCTTCGGCGGCGCGCACGTCGTCGAGGGCGTCGTTCATCTTGGCGACGATGTGAAAGCGATCGAGAATGTTCAGCGCGTTGGTGCAGCGTTCGTGGACGACCCGCAGGTAGGGCTTCCACATGTCCGAGCAGACGAACTCAATTCCTTCGGACAACGGTTTGCCGATGAGGTCGAAGAACTGCTCGAAGCTGGCGACGGTGCGATCCTTGCCGATCCACAGCAGGCGAGTACAATCCTGCTCGATCTGGTAGACGAGGGTGAGATACTTGTGGCCCTTGGCGTATTGGATCTCGTCGACACCGATGGCGCGGATCGGACCGAGGCTGCGATGCTCCAGCCCCCACGCGACCACATACTCCACCGCCTGGCAGACCTTGTCCCAGCTGGTGCGGAACGACGAGGCGGTTTCCATCCAGGACAGTTTGCGGGCCCAGTGCGCCAGAAACACCATGTAGGTCCTGGTCAGCTGGTGCTTGCCGATCGCCCAGGGCAGTTCCTCGACCCGCACACCGCAGGTGCTGCAATCGACCCGCCGCATGTGGTAGAGTAGCAGCACCGCGAAGCCCCAGATCGGGATGAATTCGAAGCGGCGAAGGCTGAGCAGATCATAGGCCGTGCCGCGTTGATGGCAGATCGAGCACACGGGCTTCGAGCCGCGGCGTGGCCGCACGTCGATCTCGATGCTGAGGCTGTGCGGGCAAAGCCGCGCCTTCTGGTAGACGAAGCCCGGAAAGTGCTGACATTGATTGAGAAGGCAGATCAGCCGCATGCGACAAAACCCCAAGGCAAGCGCCACGTCGGCGGCCATCTTACCGGCTCAGGGCGCGTCTGGGGATGCGCTGGCGACGTACTGCCCGGATTTGGAACAGTGGCCAGTAAGCTGGATGGTCGAAGCGCGTGATCTGCCGCCGGGCCAGCAGATGGTGGAATGCTTCAAGCCGTTTCTGCGGCATCTGCTGAGTTCGAACCTGTCGGCCAAGACCCTGCGCAAGCATCGCGACAACCTGTGGCAGCTCGGCGGGGAGATCATCTCCGACCTGCACGACAGCCCCCGGCTGCGGAAGTGGCCGATGGCACAAGTCGTGTTCGCCGCTCTCAATGACGAAGGAGGACCGCTCATCTCCCACAGCGCGTCCGAAGAGCAACAACGTTGCTTCGACTCGACCTGTCGCAAGCTCCATAGCTTCCTCAAAGACGATGGCGGCGGCGACTGACAGGGGGGCTGTGGACTTGTGGACAACGCAAGCGCGTTGCCCACAGGGTCCACAGCCAAAACAGCAGAAGCAGAAGCTGTCACCGCATCAATTCGAAGCAAGGAACAGCAGCACTCCCCCGCGGGCCGGTCCCACGCGGTTTCGAAATGTCATCAAACACCCACAGATTCCTCCGAGGAGGCGAAAATTAAAGAGGCCCAACTGAGGCGTCCTCACGGCACCCTTACTGCGTACAAATCGACGTAAAACAACGAACGGCTGGTAACTGCCTCACTGTTTCCCCACCCCCAAGGTCTCAGTTAGTCATACACGCTTTGATTGTGCAACGTCTTTCGCTCCGCGCGATCTGCGCAACCGCGCGCGCATAACCTTCCGAAGGACGGAGTCGCTTCCGCGCGCCTGTGACCCGGCCATCCACGTCTTTCTTGCCGCAAGACCGTTAAGACGTGGATGCCCGGCACATGGCCGGGCATGACGATCATTTCATTCAGCGGCTGACCCGCTGCAATTCCTTCACCAGCACGTCCAGCGCGTCGGCCTGCATCACGCCGCCGCACACGGTCAGTCGTTCCGGAATCACGAGGCGTTTCGACGGCGGATAGAGTCGCTCCAGCGCGGGGTGCAGCAGGAAGGCGCGGCCTTCGTCCTCGGCGCGATCGCCGCCCTCCGACACCAGCAGGAAATCGGGCCTTGCCTGCACGATCTGCTCCAGCGAGACAAAGCCGCCTGAGCCGACACCGAGCGTCTCGGCCGCATTGAACAGCCCGGTCTCGGCCAACAGCGCGCTGACCAGGCTATCGCGCCCGGAGACCCAGCCGCGCCGGGACAACGGCAGCACCGAAATGTGCTTTTCCGAAACCGCCTGGCGCGCCCGCGCCATCGCCGCGTCGAGCCGGGCGATTTCCGCCGAGGCGCGGTCCGGATGGCCGGCGATGTCGCCCATCTGGCGAATCTGGGCTTTCACCTCGTCGAGATTTCGCGGCACCGAGAATTCGGCGACGCGCAGTCCCTGCGCTTTCAGCAATTCCCGCGTCGCGCGATTGTCGAAGGAGCTGGCGACCACGACATCGGGCTTCAGCACCAGCACGTCCTCGGCGCCGCCCGACAGGCTCGCATAGCGGCGCGCATCGCCGGCCGACCAGGATTGCCAGGCGTCGCGGGCATAGCGGCTGAGTCCGAGGATCTGCTCGGGGTCCGCCAACGACAACAGCAGCTGGTCGGTGCAGACATTCATCGAGGCGATCCGCGGCAGGGCGGCCGCGGACGTCGGCGCGGACAGGCCGGCGAACATCGCGAGCCCTGTCACGAGCCCTGCGGCGGCGATCGATCGGGAAAGGATGCGAAAGCGCCGGCGCATCGGTCCCTCAGATTTCCGCCCAGGGCACGATCACGGCCTCGCGCTGGAATTCCGCGCGATAGGCGCTGATCCGGAACACATTTGCCATCACCTGCTCGGACAGCGCTTCGACGGGTGCGCCCTGCGACACCAGGCGGCCGTCCGACAGCACCAGCACGGTGTCGGCGAATCGCGCGGCGAGCCCGAGATCGTGGGTCACCACGATCACCAGCGTGCCCTGATCAGCAGCGCTGCGCAGCGTCTTCATGACATCGATCTGATGGCGCGGATCGAGCGAGGAGGTCGGCTCGTCCGCCAGGATCACCGGCGCTTCCACCGCCAGCACCCGCGCCAGCGCGACGCGGCTGCGCTCGCCGCCGGACAGTTCGGTGACGCGGCGGTCGGCGAATTCGAAGACGTCGGCGGCCCGCATCGCGCGCTGCACGGCCTCGGCATCTCCGGGCGAAAGCCGCGCCGGGTCGGTCGCGCCATGCGGATAGCGGCCGAGCGCGACGATATCGCGGGCCGGCAGCGGCCAGTGCACGATGTGCCCCTGCGGCAGATAGGCGAAGCGCCGCGCGCGCTCGCGCAACGACAGCGACGACAGGGCGTCGCCGCGGACAACGATCGCGCCGCTGGAGGGCGCCAGCCCGGCCAGCGCGCGCAGCAGCGTGGTCTTGCCGGCGCCGTTCGGCCCCACCAGCGCGACCAGGTGCCCCGGCGACAGCGCCAACGAAACATCGCGCAGCACGGCGCGGCCGGATAATTCGACGCTCACGCCTTGCGCGGTGACGATGGCGGCATCGGTCATGCGACGCCTCCCGACAGCGCCCGGCGTTCGCGCATGATCAGATAGAGGAAGAACGGCACGCCGATGATCGAGGTCAGCACGCCGACCTTGATGTCGCTGGTCGAGGGAATGAGACGCACGGCGACATCGGCCGACAGCAACAGCGCCGCTCCGGTCAGCGCGCTCGGTACCAAGAGCCGCGTCGGATCGTGACCGATCAAGGGCCGCATCAGATGCGGCGCCACCAGGCCGACAAAGCCGATGGTGCCGGACACCGCAACGGCGCCGCCGACGCCGAGCGCGACGCCCGTGATCACCATCAGCCGGAGCACGCCGACATCGACGCCTAGGCTCTGCGCGGTCTCCTCGCCGAGGCTGAGCGCGCGAAAGGCGTGGCGCTGGCTCAACAGGATGACCGCGCCCGCCGATATGAACGGCAGCGCCAGCAGCACGTGGCGAAAACTGCGGTCCTCCAGCGAGCCGAGCAGCCAGAACGCGATTTCGAGCACGACGAAGGGATTGCTGGAGAGATTCATTACCAGCGCGGTGGCCGCGCCCGCGAGGCTGGAGATCGCCAGCCCCGCCAGAATCAGAATCAGCAGCCCGGCGTTGCGGCCGGTGATCGCCAGCAGCGCAAACACCGACGCGAAGGCGGCGGCGATCGCCGCGACCGGAAGCGCCCAGGACCGCACATCGGCGAGGCCGAGCGCGATTACCAGCACCGCGCCGAACGCGGCCGATTGCGGCGCGCCGAACAGCGACGGCGACGCCAGCGGATTGCGCAGCAGGCCCTGCAGCGCCGCCCCCGACAGCCCGAGCATGGCGCCGATCGCGAAGCCCAGAATCGCGCGCGGCAGCCGGATTTCGCGCACGATGACCTGCGCGACGTCGCTGCCGCCGCCGAACAGCGCGTCAATGACGCTCAGCGGCGACAGCCGCACCGGGCCGACCCCGAGCGAGAGCAGCAGCAGCAGCACGACGACAACAACGAGGGCCGCCATCACGCTCGCGCGCCGGCGCGCCGCGACGTCGGCTGTCGCCAGGACGGCTTGCAGGCCGTTGTGAATGCTCATTCCGTCGCCCTCGGGGCGGCGCCGCCGCCGCCCTGCCGCCATGCTCATACAATGATTGAGGTCGGGCACAAGCCGGGCCCACGAACAAAAAGCGTACCCCGGAGCGAGCGACAGCCGGCGGCCAAACCATGAGCATTGACTCTCCGCCCGGCAAACTCATAGATATTCGGGACGGTTCCCTCATTTGGGGATCAAAAGGGAATGCGGTGCGGGGAGGTTTCCCCAATGCCGCGGCTGCCCCCGCAACTGTAAGCGGCGAATCCTTCGCCACATGCCACTGGGAATCTCGGTCCTGGGAAGGCGGTGAAGGGTAACGACCCGCGAGCCAGGAGACCTGCCGTCAGCCGTGGTCACACGCGAAGATGTCGGTCGGGGAGTACAGACATTAGCTTCACCAGTGGTGCGGAAGCCCCAGGGTGAGACTTCGTTCGCTGTGACGTGCCACTGACGTCATACCGAGGTCGAACCATGTCTTCCAACAACCAAGCCGTACAACGGCGTCGAACCTGTCTGCTTGCCTCGACTTTCCTGTTGCCTGTTCTCTCCCTGGGCATCTCTGCCGCGAAGGCGCAGCAGGCTCCTGCCGACCAGCTGCCGCCGATCGAGGTCAGCCCGCCCGTGGACGAGACCCGAACCCGGGCCAAGCCGATCAGCGACGACGGCTACGGCACGCCCCACGCGGCGCCGAATACCGCCCCGGCCGGCAATCCGAACGCCTCGCCGACGAGCAGCTCGTCGACCGGCAACGCGACGACGAACCGGCAATTCGCCGGCATCGTCGGTGCATCGACCACGGTCATCACCGCGAATGATATCGCGCATTCGCCGGCGCAGAGCCTGCCGGAAATTATCGCTCAGGCGCCCGGCGTGCAGCTGACGACGTTGTACGGCGGCGTCGACGGGGCAAGGACCAGCGTCGATATCCGGGGGTTTGGCGCATTTGCAACCGCCAATACGCTGCTTCTGATCAACGGCCGCAGGGTGAACGACATCGATCTGCAGGGCGTGGACTTCTCGACCATTCCACGCGATTCGATCGAGCGCATCGAAATCACGCGCGGCAACAGCGGCGCGGTGCTGTACGGCGACAACGCGGTCGGCGGCGTCATCAACATCATTACAAAGACGGGCGTCGGCGGTCCGGCCGTGTCAGGACGCGTCGAAGGCGGTTTCGGATCGTTCAACCAGGGTACGGGTGCAGCTTCGCTCACGACGCATTCGGGACCATGGTCGACGTCCTTCTTCGGAAACGCCATCACCTCCGACGGATATCGTGCCAACAACAATCTCAGGCAGGAAAATGGCGTCGGCGAAATCCGCTACACCACACCCGATTTCACGGCGTTCTTCAACGTCTCCGGCGACAATCAGCATCTCGGATTCCCCGGCGGCCGGTTGGTCGATCCGTCCATCGGCGTCAACCAACTCGTCACTGCCCGAAGCGGCACCGACACGCCCTTAGATTACGGCAACCAGCAGGGCGCCAACGCGACCGCCGGATTCACCAAGGTGTTGGCCAACGGCGTCGAGCTCATCGTTGATGGCGGCGTGCGCGACAAGAAGCAGCAGTCCGAATTCTTCTCCGCGGGGGTGCCCTATGCCTACGTCGACACCCACATGCAGACGTGGTCGCTCACACCCCGCCTGAGCATCAAGAACCCGGTGTTCGGATTGCCCTCGGCGATCCTGACCGGCATCGACTATTATGATGCGACCTATCATTCCAACCGGCCCGACGCCCAGGGCGCGCCGCCGATCGACGTTTATGACGGCTCGCAAACAACGCTCGCGGCCTATTGGCAACAGACCATCGGGATACTTCCGACCACCGATTTCTCCTATGGCGCGCGAATCCAGCAAACCCACGCGACGGCGACGGACCTTCAGAATCAGAGCGCGCCAGGATTCTTCCCCGGCGACACTCCGATTTCTCCGCTGAACACCACCGACGTCAACCACGCTTTGCACATCGGCATCGAACATCGCTTCAACGACGTCTTTGCCGTGTTCGGCCGCGCCGCCAGCGCCTTCCGGACGCCCAACATCGACGAAAGAATTGGCGCTTCGCCCACTTTCTTTCCCCCTGTGCCGCCCACTTTCAACCTGAAGACCCAGACCTCGGACGACATCGAAGGAGGATTTCGCATCAAAGCCGGCAAGTTCGAGATGCAGTCGAGCATCTACAACATGAATCTCACCAACGAGATTCATTTCGATCCGGTGAACTTCATCGACTACAATCTCGATCCGACCCGCCGCTACGGTTCCGAGACCGGCGCGACCTATCGCGCCAGCGATACCGTGCTGCTGCGCGGCGGCTTCGCCTATACAAGGGCGATCTTTCGTGAAGGTCCCTACACCGGCAACGACGTTCCGCTGGTGTCGCGTTACACCGCCAATGCCGGCGTGACCTGGAACATCTGGCAGAAATACCTCGTCGCCGATGCGACGGTGCGCTACTGGAGCAGCCGCCGCATGGACAACGATCAAGCCAACACCCAGCCGCTGATTCCGGCCAACGCGACGGTCGATTTCAAGCTCAGCGGCGCCTATGACCGGTACTTCTGGTCGCTGAGCGTGAACAACCTGTTCAACGCGATGTACTACGACTACGCCATCGCCAGCGCCTTCACCGACGGTCGCTTCAGCGCCTATCCGCTGCCGGGCCGGACCTACATGCTGAAGGCCGGCGCGACGTTCTGACGGAAAGGCCAGCGACAGGACTTGCGCGACCGGCAGGTTCCGGCCGCGCAAGCCGCGGCCGTCTTCACCACGATGGCCGATTTAGCCCGAAATCGGCGTTTTTCGCGGCCGATTCGGCCCAAAGATGCCCCTTTGTCACACCGATGCGTGGTAGGATCGCTGCGGACCGGTCGCCGCCCGATGCGGCGCGCCGTGATTTTGAGGCAACCGATGAACGACGAACCGAAAAGCCCCGCCGAACTGAAGGAAATCCGGCTCAACCGCAAGGCCGCCCAGAGCGCCGAAGGCATCAAGGCGATGGCGGATATCGCGGCGGCCGACATTGCTATACGAAAGCGCACGGCGGACCTGCGCGCGATGCGGTTGGCCAAGGAAGCCGCGGACCGCGACAATCCGCCAGAACCCAAGGCCAAGGCGAAAGCCAAGCCCAAGAAGAAGAAATCGACTTAAATGACCCAGGAAGACCGCAACCGCGCCGACGCGCGTTTCAACAAGACGGCCCGCGCCGCTGGCGACGCCAAGGCGGCCAAGACCGATCGCGACGTCACGACCAAAGCCGTGCTCGACAACATGGCACGGCTGAAAGCACTGCGGCTGGCGCGCGAAGCGACCGAGCCGCCAGCGCCTGCGGTGGTGAAGAAGAAGGCCGTTGCCAAGGTGAAGAAGTCGGACGCGAAGACGCCCGCGCTTGGGGATTGGCTGGCAGGGCAGCAAAAAGGCGGCCACCGGACCTAGCTTTCAGCTTTTCCAGCGCACGATGTCATCATCCGCGAAAGCGGATGATCCAGTATTCCACCACCGTCAGTTCGATAGACGCTTGTGCCTGATCGCACGGGCACGGCGTACTGGATGCCCCGCTTTCGCGGGGTATGACAGTTCAACTACGCCGGCACCGGCCACTGCACCATCGACCGCGTCTTGGTCGACGCGTCGTAGACCTGCACCTGCAGCATCGGGAATTTGTTCTTCAACGCCATGCCGGCCTCTTCGGCGGCCTCGACCGTGTCGTGGTGCGATTTGAAGTGCCCGTCGACGACCAGCGAATATCCTGCGGTCGGCGCCTTGTCGGCGCGAATCACCTTGCGCGGCTGCTGCTCTTCCAGTTCGATCTTCGGCTTTTTCATAAGGGCTCCCGGATCATGATCCGGCTCGATTGAATCGGATCACGATCGCTTGTTTCGGTTTGAGCATGATCTTGTGACCAACGCATTGCGTTCGTCCCGCGGGAATCCCGGCTGCCGCTCTGCACTGGCGCGGCGTTTCGAGTCCGGATCATGCTCTGGGTTCGCCTTCCTTTACACGGAACGGCGGAAAAAGGCAGGAAAGATTGCACCATTGGGGATAATATCGGCCTCAAAGACGGTGAGATTGAGGTCGCGACCTCAGGCGTGGGGGCGCCCCGCATGCGCCAACCGGGGAGACAGCATGGGAAAAGCCGGCAACGACGAACCACCGGGCAAGAAAGACGACAAATCGAGGAAGTTGCCGCCAAAGCCGATCGATGATGAGGAGGAGGAGGATGGCGACATCGCCACGCCGAAGCGCGACCGCAGCGGCGAGGACGACGAGCCGCTATAGACCCTGGGGCCTTTTCCGTTTCGATCGAATCGAAACGAGGCTCCAGATTCTTGATTTGACGCGTTTTCTCAACGCGAACCGGTTTCCACCGGATCAAGTCCGGGGCAGGCTTCGCTGGAAAACGCTTTAGCGGTCGAAATCATCGCTCTCGATCCGGCGGATACTGTCGAGATCGAGCAGGTGCCCGCCCCAGCCGCCTCGCGCCAGGCGGGGCGCCGATGCCGGCGCCGCCAGCAGAATGATAGCGATCATCGCCAGCGGCACGGCGCTGGTCCAGTCCAGCCGCCATGGCGTCAGCTCCTCGGCGCTGCCGGCATAGGGCCCGCTGCGGATCGACAGGCGCCAGCATTCCCGAACGAGTTGGCGTCGTGTGGCGCCCCGCGCGGCGCATCCCAGCAACGCCTGCATGGCGAGATGGGTTCGCACCCCGGCGCGGCTTTCGCCCGCGGGCTCAGGCGTTTCGCCCAGGGATATCCGAAGCAGCAGGCCGACCAGATCGAGGCCGGCGAGATACGCGCTCATCGGCTCGACCAGGCGCGGATTGCAATCGATCAGCAGCGGCGTGGCGCCGGAATCGGGCAGGATGGTATCGACCGACAAGGCGCCATGCCAGGCGAGCTTCGCGCCGATCGTGGCGAGCAGCTCGCGCAGCTGTGGCCTTCCGACGCTTTGCTTGATCGCCTCGCCGCCGCCGGCGCCGGCGGCGATCTGCCGGTAGGCGTGGAATCCGAGCAACCGGCCACGGCAAAACACGCCTTGCGCCTTTTCGATCGCGCCGGCGACGAAATCCTGCACCAGCACTTCTCCGGCGAACGCGCCGCCCGCGCCGAGTTCGTGCAGGGCACGATCCAGATCGGCGTCGTCGCGCACGAACCAGACGCCGCGGCTGGCGGTGCCGACGGAGGTCTTGACGACACAGGGAAAGCAAATGGCGCTGCGCAGCTCATCAGCGGATTGGACGATTCGCGTGGGCGGCTGCGGCAGGCCGAGCGCATCGAGCAGCCGGCTGAAGCCGGCCTTGTTGTGCACGGCGCGATAGCTTTCAAACTCCGGCAGCGCGAGGCCGACGCGATCGGGCAATCGATGTTGCGCGCGCGCCAGCAAAAATCCCTGTTCGTGGATCGGCAGCAGAACGTCGAAGGGCTGCGCCGCCAGCAAACCTTCGACAAAGGCGAGGAATCCGGCCGGGTCGTCCCGCAGCCCCGGGCAGCGATGGAATTTCCGCACGAACCTCGAAAACCTCGCGAGGCAGACGGGCGAGGGATCGCAGACCTCGACGAGGTGCCCGGACCATCCGAGGATCGTGACGGCTTCCCGCGCCGAGGTGCTGTTTCCCTCGGAAACCAGCACCCGGAGCGGCTTCTGGGCATGCGTGGAACCGGCCATAGCGGATCATTCCCGCAACTTCCCGGCTTTGTCTTGCGAATTCTGCTCCGCTGTTTTGCGCCCCTCGCAAGGGCTGCCATGCAGCGGTATTCATGGACAAATAACCGGCAGCCGGTAATTTCGGCATGGCCTTGCCGGGCCGTTGAAGCAAATGGGTTCTGCAACGGGGTCTCGCATTCTCTGATGGTCGATATTCTGGCTGCACCGCAACAAGCAAAGACGGACACCGCGCTGCGCACGCTGGTGCTGATTTCGATCGCGCATTGGGTCAGCCACTTCCACTTGCTGGTGCTGCCGATGCTGTTCCCGTTTCTGAAAGCGCAGCTCGGCGTCGGCTATATCGAGCTCGGTTTCGCGCTGACCGTATCCGCCGTGGTTTCCGGGCTGACGCAGGCGCCGATGGGCTATCTCGCCGACCATATCGGCGCCCGCAAGGTGCTGCTGATCGGGCTCGCCGTCGGCGGCTTCGCGCTGATCATGCTCGGCATGCATCTGAGCTATTCCTGGCTGATCGCCAGCGCCGTGCTGCTCGGGCTCGCCAACAGCGTCTATCATCCGGCCGATTATGCGATTCTGGCGGCGCACATGGATGAGGCGCGGATGGGCCGCGCCTTTTCGATCCACACCTTCGCCGGCTTCCTCGGCGGTGCGCTCGCGCCGGCCATCGTGGTCACGCTGGTGACGGTGATCGGCGGCCTCGGCGCGCTGATCGTGGCAGGTATCGTGGGCCTGTTGGCCGCGCTGCTCTTGATCGCCGGCGGCGTGCCCGACGCCAGCGCCGCCGACCGCAAGGTCGATGGCGTGCACCCGCCGAAACAGAACGTCATTACGCCGGCCCTGATCGTGCTGACGGTGTTCTTCACGCTGCTCAGCCTGTCCAGTGCCGGCATCGGCAATTTCGGCGTGGTGGCGCTGATGAGCGGCTACGCCGCGTCGTTCTCGGCGGCCAATGTCGCGCTGACCGCGTTTCTCGGCTTCAGTGCCGTCGGCGTGCTGGCGGGCGGCTTCCTCGCCGACCACACCCAGCGCCACGGCCAGGTTGCCGCCGGTTGCTTTGCGGTCAACGCGGCCGTCGTGTTCATCATCGCAACCGTCAACCTGCCGTCGCCGCTGCTGATGGTGGCGATGGCGGCGGCCGGGTTCCTCGGCGGCGTGATCGCGCCCTCGCGCGACATGCTGGTGCGCAATGCCGCGCCGGCGGGCGCGGCCGGGCGGGCCTTCGGCATCGTCTCCACCGGCTTCAATCTCGGCGGCATCGTCAGCCCGCTGCTGTTCGGCTGGATCATGGACCAGAATGCGCCGCACTGGGTGTTCGGCGCCTCCGTGGTGTTCATGGTTCTCACCGTGCTGCTCGCGCTGGTCACCGACCGCGCCCCGCAGGCCGGTTCCGAGCCGGCCGAGACGAGGGTTTTGCAGCCCTGAACCTCGCCCCCGGCGGTTGACAGCATCCCGGGACCACCCATGATGCCGGCAACAAGATCAATCCGGGGACGAAACGCCATGGCCTACAATCCAGATCTCGTGATCCGTGGCGGCAACATTGCCGACGGCCTGGGCGGCGAGCTGTTCGAAGCTGACGTGGCGATCACCGGCGGGCGCATCACCGAGGTCGGCCGCGTCGCGGGCAACGGCAAGGAAGAGATCGACGCCCGCGGCAAACTGGTCACGCCGGGCTTCGTCGACGTTCATACCCATTATGACGGCCAGGTCACCTGGAGCCAGGACATCACGCCGTCGTCGCAGAACGGCGTCACCACGGCGATCATGGGCAATTGCGGGGTCGGCTTCGCGCCCTGCCGTCCGGCCGATCACCAGCGCCTGATCCAGCTGATGGAAGGCGTCGAGGACATTCCCGAGCCGGTGCTGAGCGCCGGCATTCCCTGGGCCTGGGAGAGCTTTCCGGATTACATGGAGTGGCTGTCGAAGCGCAGCTTCGACATGGATATCGGCGCGCAACTGCCGCACGCCGCGCTGCGCGTCTACGTGATGGGCGAGCGCGGCGCGCGCCGCGATCCGTCCACGGCGGAGGACAACAGCGCGATGGCGGCGCTCGCAGGCGATGCGGTGCGGGCCGGCGCACTGGGCTTTTCGACCTCGCGCACCCTCAATCACCGCACCTCGACCGGCGATTTCACGCCGACCTTGAAGGCCGGCGAAGATGAACTGACCGCGATCGCCGGCGGGATGCACGGCGTCGGCCGCAGCGTGTTCCAGTTCGTGCTCGATCTGTCGACCATCGATGAAGACCTGCCGATGATGCTGCGGGTGGCGGAGAACACCAGAATTCCGGTCTCGTTCTCGATCACGCAGAACGACAAGGCGCCACAGCGCTGGCGCCAGACGCTCGATATGATCGGCGCCGCCTCCAAACGCGGCCTGTCGATCACGGCGCAGATCGCCGCCCGTCCGGTCGGGCTGATGCTCGGACTGGAACTGTCGCGCAACCCGTTCCAGACCCATCCGAGCTACAAGGCGATCGCCCACCTTCCGCTGGCGGAGCGGCTGAAGCGGCTGCATCAGCCCGAAATACGCAAGGCGATCCTGAGCGAGCACGCCACCGCGACCGACGACCCGCTGTTCTTCCGGCCGAACTACGACAAGATGTATCTGCTCGGAAATCCCCCGGATTACGAACAGCCGCCGGAAAACACCCTGGGTGCGCAGGCCCGCCGCCAGGGCCAGCAGCCGGAAGCGCTCGCCTATGACGCGATGCTCACGGACGAGGGCCGTGGCATGCTCTATGTGCCGTTCCTCAATTACGCCGACGGCAACCTCGATGCGACGCGCGAGATGCTGCGCGATCCAAACGCCGTGCCCGGCCTGAGCGACGGCGGCGCGCATTGCGGCATCATCTGCGATGCCAGCTTCCCGACCTATCTGCTGACGCACTGGACGCGGGACCGCATCCGCGGCGAGAAGCTCTCGATCCCCTTCGTGGTGGCGGCGCAGTCGCGCAAGACCGCGCTGTCGGTCGGACTGATGGATCGCGGCGTGATCGCGCCCGGCTACAAGGCCGACGTCAACGTCATCGACTACGAGGCGCTGCATCTGCATCTGCCGAAGGTGCATTACGACCTTCCGGTCGGCGGCCGCCGCCTGCTGCAGCAGGTCGACGGCTATGACGCCACCATCGTCTCCGGCGTGGTGACGCAGCGCCACGGCACCGCCACCGGCGCGCGGCCGGGCCGGCTGGTGCGCGGCGCGCAGGGTTTATCGCCGCGGATCGAAGCCGCGGCGTCGTAGCAACGCGTCGTCCCGGCGAAAGCCGGGACGTGCTAAGCGAATTTCGGCTGCGCCGCAGCCTGGGCCAGCAGACGGGCGCGCTCGGTGTTCGGCCACAGCAGCAGCAGGCCGAGTAACCCGGAGCCGATCAGGATGACGGCGTTGATGGTGAAGCCGGTCATATAGCCATCGAGCAACCCGCCCGAGTTCTGGATCACCTTGCCCATCACCGATGGCGCCACAATGCCGGCGAGTGTGTAGAGCGCCCCGTAGATCGAGATCACCGCGCCGCGCTGCGACACCGGGGTGAATTCGCCCAGCATCGGCGGACAGACCACATAGATCGATCCGCAGAGCCCGGAGCCGACCACCAGGAATGCGATCTGCAGCGCCGCGCCATCGACGTGCGGCAGCACCGCCAGGATCAGGCCGCCGACGATCAGGGGCACCGAACCCAGCACGCCGCGCGCGCCGCGGGTGGAATAGCCGCGCGCCATCATGATCTGCGAAACCCATCCCGTCAGCAGCACGATGACGGCGCCGAACACCCATGGCAGGATCGAAATCAGCCCGGCATCCTGTTGCGAGAAGCCGAGCCCCTTGACGATGAACGGCGTGAACCAGGTCAGGCCCAGCGACAGCGCCCAGTAGGCGCCGAAGGTCGCGGCGCAGCAGCCGATGAAGGTCCGCGAGGTCAGGAGCTGGAAATAGGGCATCCGCGGATCGGCCTTGGCCATCGCCACGGTTTGCACCAGCGGCCCTTCCTTGCCCATGACCAGCCAGGCCAGCGCCCACATCAGGCCGACGACGCCGAGCGCGCCGAAGGCATAGTGCCATGTATGATGGACGATGACCCAGTTCAGCGCCGGCACCGCGAGGATCACGCCGAACGCCGAGCCCTGCGACAGGATCGCGGTCGGCAGCGTCCGCTTCTCGTCGGGGAACCACTTGTAGACCGCATGCGCCGCCACCGAGAAGGCCGGGCCTTCGCCGGCACCCAGGATGACGCGGCAGATCAACAGCGTGGTGAAGCTGACCGTACCCACCATCGGAAACTGCGCCAGCGCCCAGATCACCGCGAGCACCAGCAGCACCCAGCGCGTGGCGATGCGATTGACGATGAAGCCGACCACGATCGCCGCGATCGAGAACAGGAAGAAGAACGAGGAGCCGAGCAGGCCGAACTGTTCCGGTTCGAGTTTCAGCTCGGTCATGATCGGCACGCCGGCGAGGCCGACCACGATCTTGTCGGCGAAATTAACCAGCATGAACAGGAACAGCAGAAACGTGATCTTCCAGGCGCCCTTGGGCGTCGGTTGCGTGGCCATGGTCACTCCCCGGATATTGTTCGTCGGCCTGTTGATCGGCCCCCGCCGAACGATAGCCATGGGGAGTCGGTCATTGCAACTGCGGATTTGGACCGCTTCGCCGGCGCCAGGCCGCTCGCACGCCGCCAATACCGCCGGAAGCTGCTCCGCATGCAACCCGCAACCGGATCACGATCGCGTCGCGCTGCGATTGAGACCGTGATCTATCGCGCCGGCCTTGCTATGTTGCGCGCCAACAGAGGGCCATTTCATGAGATCGTTCGACCGAAGAAGCGTGTTCGGCGTGTTTGTTTTTGTTTCGATGCTCGCGGCTTCGGGCACCTTGCGGGCGCAGGACGCCGGGGCGCCGGACTATGCGGCCGTGATCGCCTCGCCGGATCGCAGCGACGCCGACCGCCAGACCGATCAGCGCCGCCAGCCCGCCAAAATGCTGGCCTTCACCGGCGCCAAACCGGGAATGAAGGTATTGGATATGGGGGCCGGCGCCGGCTACAGCACCGAGCTCTTGGCGCGGGCCGTGGGAACGGGCGGCAGCGGCGTCGCCGCGCAGGAATCCGCCGCCGTGATGGAGCGGGTGAAGGACAAGTTCGATCTTCGCGCGCAGAACCCGGCCATGAAGAACGTCGTGCACCTGATCCGGAACTACGACGATCCGATCCCGTCGGATGTCGGCGGGCTCGATCTGATCACCTTCTTCTTTGCCTATCACGACACGACCTATATGCCGGTCGACCGCGCCGAGATGAACCGGAAGCTGTTCGCGGCGCTGAAGCCCGGCGGCTTCCTCGTCATATCAGACCATTCCGCGCGCGCCGGCGACGGCGTCACGGTGGCCAAGACGCTGCACCGGATCGAGGAAAGCACGCTGCGCCACGAGATCGAGGCGGCCGGATTCAAGCTTGCCGCCGAAGCCGATTTCCTGCGCCATCCCGAAGATCCCAGGGACGCGGCGGTGTTCCGCCCGCAGGTGCCGGTCGACGAATTCGTGCTGAAATACCAGAAGCCGCTATGACCCCTCACGCCCGCTTCGCTTCGCAACCGGCTTTGCCATCGTGCTGAGCGTCCGCGATCTCACCAAGACCTATCGCTCCGCCGGAGAGGACGTCGCGGTGCTGCGCGGCGTCAACCTCGATATCGCGGCGGGCGAGCGCGTCGCGCTGACCGGGGAATCCGGCAGCGGCAAGAGCACGCTGCTACACCTGATCGCGGGGCTCGACCGTCCCGATGGCGGCGCGATCAAGCTGGCCGACACCTCGATCTCCGATCTCGCCGATGCCGGCCGCGCCGAATTGCGAAGAGACCGGCTGGGCCTGGTGTTCCAGCAGTTCAACCTGATCCCGAGCCTGAGCGTCGAGGATAACCTCAAATTCCAGTCGCGCATCGCCGGCCGTCACGACGCCGCCTGGCATGGCGAACTGGTGCAGCGGCTCGGGCTCGCCGGCCTGTTGAAGCGCTATCCCGAACAGTTGTCCGGCGGCCAGCAGCAGCGGGTCGCGATCGGCCGCGCGCTGGCGGTCAAGCCGCTGCTGCTGCTCGCGGACGAGCCCACCGGCAATCTCGACGAAGCGACCGCGGATGACGTTCTCGCCCTCACCCGCGACCTCGTGGCGCGCACCGGCTGCGGCTTCCTGATGGTGACGCATTCGGCGCGGCTTGCCGCCACGCTCGACCGCCGGATCAACCTGCATGCGGGGCGGATCGCGTGAGCCGCATCCTCTGGATCCTCGCGGTGCTGCTCAGCCACTGGCGGCGGCATCCGATGCAGCTCGCGACCCTCTTGATCGGGCTGATTTCGGCTACCGCCTTGTGGAGCGGCGTGCAGGCGCTGAACCAGCAGGCCCGTGACAGCTACGACCGCGCCGCCGCGACCTTCGGCGGTGCGCGGACGGCGGCTTTGGTCGCCCGCAGCGGCGCGACCTTTCCGCAAAAACTGTTTGTCGATCTGCGCCGCGCCGGCTGGCCGGTATCTCCGGTGCTCGAAGGCCGCGTTCAGATCGAGGGCCGTTCGTTCCGGCTGCTCGGAATCGAACCGCTGACGCTGCCCGTGGAAGTCGGCAATGCGCCGGCGATCGGCAAAGCGGGCCTGCAATCCTTCCTGACTCCGCCGGGAGAAACGCTGGTGGCGCCGGAGGTGCTCGCCGATCTCGATTTGCCCGAAGGCGCAACCCCGCTGTCGAGTGACGGCAGATCGCTGCCGCCGCTGCGCGCCCAGGCGCAACTGGTGCCCGGCGTTCTCGTGGTCGATATCGGCATGGCCCAGCTGCTGCTCAACCGGCCGGACCAGATCTCCCGGCTCGTGGTCGGCCACGCCAACGGCAAACGCGCTCCGCTCGAAAGTGCGGTGGGCGAACAGCTCCGCCTGGTGCAGCCGGATGCAGAGAGCGACCTCGAACGTCTCACCGACAGCTTCCATCTCAACCTGACGGCGTTCGGACTGCTGTCTTTCGTGGTCGGGCTGTTCATCGTCAATTCGGCCGTCGGGCTCGCGTTCGAGCAGCGGCTGCCGATGCTGCGGACCTTGCGCGCCTGCGGGGTGTCCGCGCGGATGCTGAACGCGGTGCTGGTGGTCGAACTGGTGTCGCTGGCGCTGGTCGCCGGCCTGGCGGGGCTAGTCTGCGGTTACCTGATCGCGGCCTCGCTGCTGCCGGACGTCGCGGCCTCCCTGCGCGGGCTTTATGGCGCGCAGATTCCCGGCGAATTGACGCTCAGGGGCGAATGGTGGGTCGCCGGCATCGTCATCGCCGTCGCCGGCGCGCTGGTTGCCGCAACTACCAGCCTGTTGAAGGCGGTCCGCCTTCCGGTGCTGGCCGCGGCGCAGCCCTACGCCTGGCAGCAGGCGCAGCATCGCTGGCTGGTATTGCAGAGCGCGGCGGCGCTCGCCGTGTTCGCCGCCGCGGCCTTCATTCTGTGGTACGGCGATTCGCTGGTCTCGGGGTTCGCCGTGCTCGCCGCCTTGCTGCTGGGCGCGGCGCTGATCCTGCCGTCGATCCTAGAGCGCCTGCTGTCACTCGGCCAGCGGAGCGCCGACGGCGCGCTGGCGGCGTGGTTCTGGGCCGACAGCCGCCAGCAATTGTCGGGATTGTCGCTGGCGCTGATGGCGCTGTTGCTCGCGCTCGCGGTCAATGTCGGCGTCGGCACCATGGTGGAAACCTTCAGCCGGACCTTTGTCACCTGGCTCGACGGACGACTGGCAGCGGACGTCTACGTCAACGCCGCCGACGCGGCGCAGGCGGCGGAAATCAGGACCTGGCTGCGCGAACGGACCGAGGTCGCGGCGATCCTGCCCGGCGGCCGGACCGAGGTGCAGCTCGACGGCGCGCCGATCGAGATTCTGGGCATGGCGGATCACGCCACCTATCGGGATCACTGGCCGCTGCTCGAATCGACCGCCAATGCCTGGACCCGGCTTCGCCCCGGCGATGCCGGCCTCGTCAGCGAGCAACTGGCCCGGCGCCTGAAGCTCGCGATCGGCGATTCCGTCGAGGTCCCGGCGACAGGGGGCAACTGGAGGCTCGAGGTCGTCGGCATCTACGCCGACTACGGCAATCCGAAGGGCCAGATCGCGGTCAACATCGCCGCGTTTACGCGCCATTTCCCCGAGGTGCCACTGACGCGAATGGGCCTGCGTGTCTGGCCCGCGGCAATCCCGGCGCTGATCGCGGCGCTGCAGGAAAAATTCGGCCTCGATGGCCGCAACCTGATGGACCAGGTCACGCTGAAGGCCGAATCGAAGCGGATCTTCGACCGCACCTTCGCCGTCACCGCGGCGTTGAACGCCTTCACCCTGGGAGTTGCCGGCATCGCGCTCCTGACCAGCCTGTTGACCCTGAGCAATTCCCGCCTGCCGCAGCTCGCGCCGCTGTGGGCGATCGGCATCACGCGGCGGCGGCTGGCGGCGATCGAGTTGCTGAAGACCCTGTCGGTGGCGCTGATCACCACTTTGCTGGCGCTGCCGCTCGGTCTCATGGTGGCGTGGTGCCTGATCGCGGTGGTGAATGTGAAGGCGTTCGGCTGGCGATTGCCGTTTCATGTATTCCCGCTGCAACTGCTGCAGCTGTTGGCCGTGGCGATGGCGGCGGCGTTGCTGGCAGCCCTCGTTCCCGTGCTCAAACTGGCGCGCATGCAGCCGGCGCGCCTGATCAAGATCTTCGCCGATGAGCGATAATGTTCTGATATCACGCCGCGCCTTGCTCGGCGGCGGCCTGGTTCTCGGGCTCGGCGCGGGTGGCGCGCGGGCGCAGGGCTTTGCCGGTCTCGGCAGGGGCGCGGAAGGATTCGCAACCGTCGTTCCCGGCAAGCGCTTTGCCTTCCCGGCCGATCACGGACCGCACCCCGATTTTCGCATCGAGTGGTGGTACGTCACGGCGAACCTGACGGATTCGAAGGGCGCGGCGTTCGGCGCGCAGTGGACCCTGTTTCGCCAGGCGATGCGGCCCGGCGCTCAAGAACAAGGCTGGGCCAGCCGGCAGCTCTGGATGGGCCACGCCGCCGTCACCCGCGCCGATACCCATCGCTTCAGCGAAAAATTCGCGCGTGGCGGGATTGGACAGGCCGGTGTCGAGACGTGGCCATTGCACGCCTGGATCGATTCCTGGGAGATGCGCGGGCTCGATGGCATGGGCGCGGACAGCATCGCGCCACTCGAACTGACAGCGACAGGTGCCGATTTCGACTATGCGCTACGGCTCGATGCCGATCGCGCGCTGGTGCTGCAGGGTGAGGCCGGCTACAGCCGGAAATCGGAGCGCGAACAGGCCTCGTATTATTACAGCCAACCCTTCTTCAAGGCGAAGGGCCACATCACCATCGACGACAAGCCGGTTGACGTTACCGGCCTCGCCTGGATGGACCGGGAATGGAGCAGCCAGCCGCTGGCTTCCGACCAGACCGGCTGGGACTGGCTGTCGCTGCATTTCAATTCGGGCGAAAAGCTGATGCTGTACCGGCTGCGCCAGACCGACGGCCGGAATTACGCGTCCGCCAACTGGATCTTGCCGGATGGAACGACCCGCCCGATCGTCTCGGCCGATATCGTCATGACGCCGAAAGCGTTTACCGTGACCGGCGGTCGCAAGGTCCCGACGACATGGGATATTGCGATTCCAAAGCTTTCGCTTGCGATCGAATGCGCCCCGCTCAATCCGGACAGCTGGATGGGGACGAGCTTTCCCTATTGGGAAGGGCCGATCCGTTTTGCCGGCAGCCACAGCGGCGTAGGATATCTGGAGCTGACGGGGTATTGAAGTCTGCAAGCGCCGTCCTTCCGGGGCGATGCGAACCATCGAACCCGGAATCTCGAGATTCCGGGTTCGCGCTGACGCGCGCCCCGGAAGGACGGTCATGATAATTCAAAGGGGGATCTTGCCATGTTTCATTTCACCGCACTCGTTACCTTGCTCGCCATCGGGCTGTATTTCTTCACCGGCCTTCAGGTAGGAAAGGCGCGCCAGACCTTCGGCATCAAGGCTCCGGCGATCACGGGTAATCCCGACTTCGAGCGGGTGTTTCGTGTGCAGATGAACACGCTGGAATGGCTGCCGATCTTCCTGCCGTCGCTCTGGCTGTTCGCGATCTATATCAGCGACCCCATCGCCGCCGCCATTGGCGTGGTCTGGATCGCCGGCCGCGTCCTCTACATGACCGGCTATTCGCAGGCCGCCGAGAAGCGCAGCATGGGCTTCGGCATCCAGGCGCTGGCGGGAGCCGTGCTCTGGGTGGGCGCGCTGGGCGCGATCGGTACGCGGCTCATTCACGGGTAAGGATTTCTGCACGACCGGCGACCGCAACAACCGGAACACGATTCCGGAAGGCCGCCAATGAACCAATAAGCGCAAGGGAGAACCAGCAAGATGGCCCGCCTGCCCTATCTCGAGGCCGACCAGGTCGCGCCCGAATATCGCGACATGCTCGCGCGCAACACCAACTTGCACAAGCTCCTGGTCCATTCGCCCGACATGGCGCGGGCCTTCAACGGAATCGGCGGCTACATCCGCTTCAAGAGCAAGCTCGACCCGCGCCTGCGGGAACTGGCGATCCTTCAGGTCGGCTGGATGGAGAAGTCGGAATACGAATTCACCCATCATGTGAAGATCGGCAAGGAATTCGGCGTCACCGATGCGGATATCGAGGCGCTGATGGCGGAGACCGAAGGCAAGCCATCTGCCCTCGAACCGCTGGCACGGTCGGTCCTGAGAGGCGCGCGCGAGATGGTGCGCCAGCTCGCGATGTCGGAGGCGACTTTCGCCGAGATCAAGGCAGCGCTTTCCAACGAGGAGATGACCGATCTGGTGCTCACCATCGCCTTCTATTGCGCGGTGGTCCGCGTGCTCGCCACCATGCAGATCGACAACGAGCCCTATTACAAAGAGGTACTGCAACAGTACCCGATCCCGGGAGTGAACTGAGATGCGCCTGCAAGATCGCGTCGCCATCGTCGTCGGCGCCGGCCAGAGCCCCGGCGAGGGCATCGGCAACGGCCGCGCCACCGCTTTGACTTTTGCGCGCGAGGGCGCCCGCGTCCTGTGCGTGGATCACCATCTGGCGTCCGCCCAGGAAACCGTCGACATGATCGCCGCCAAGGGCGGCACGGCGGCGGCGTTCAAGGCCGATGTCACCAAAAATGCCGAGCTCGAGGCGATGGTCGCGGACGCACTCCACCGCTGGGGCCGCATCGACATCCTGCACAACAATGTCGGGGTCAGCCTCGCCGGCGGCGATTCCGAGCTGGCCAGCTTCACCGAACAGGCGCTGGAACGCTGCGTCGCGATCAACCTGAAGAGCTGCATCTTCGCGGCCAAGCACGTGATCCCGGTGATGCGCCGGCAGCAGAGCGGCGCGATCATCAACATCTCGTCGATGGCGGCGATCACCACCTATCCCTACGTCGCCTACAAGGCGACCAAGGCGGCGATGATCGCCTTCACCGAGCAGCTCGCCTACCAGAACGCCGAATACGGCATCCGCGCCAATGTCATCCTGCCCGGCCTGATGAATACGCCGATGGCGGTCGACACCCGCGCCCGCGAGTTCAAGAAGAGCCGCGCCGAGGTCGAGGCCGAGCGCGACGCCAAGGTGCCGCTGCGCCGCAAGATGGGCACCGGCTGGGACGTCGCCAACGCCGCCTTGTTCCTGGCCTCCGACGAAGCCAGTTTTATCACCGGCGTGACGCTGCCGGTCGACGGCGGGGCGAGCGTGCGGCGGGGTTAGGCCCCGCTCAATCTCGGACGTCATTGCGAGGAGCAAAAGCCGCAATTGTTCCCGTCATTCCGGGATGGTGCGTAAGCACCAGACCCGGAATCTCGAGATTCCGGGTTCGATGCTTCGCATCGCCCCGGAATGACAGTTTAGGTCGTCACTACTTCGTCAGCGGGCAACCCGAGGCCTTGGCCGAGACAAACGCCTTGTCGCCCGGCACCACCGCGAGCTGCTTGTAGTAGTCCCACGGCGTCTTCGATTCCGACGGCTTCTTGACCTCGAACCGATAGAGGTCGTGCACCATGCGTGCGTTGGCCAGCACCTTGCCGCCATGGGCGGAGACCGCCGCTATTCGGCCGGCGCCGCAACCTTGTGGCGCGCACCATCGGCCAGGTTGCGGACGATCACGTAGAAGATCGGCGTGAAGATCAGCCCGAACACCGTGACGCCCAGCATGCCGAAGAACACCGCGACCCCGACCGCCTGCCGCATCTCCGATCCCGAGCCGGTCGAGACCACCAGCGGCAGCACGCCCAGAATAAACGCGAACGAGGTCATCAGGATCGGGCGCAGCCGCAGCCGGCAAGCCTCGATCACCGCCTCCAGGCGATCCTTGCCCTCGAGCTCGATATCGCGGGCAAACTCGACGATCAGGATGGCGTTCTTGGCCGCCAGCCCGACCAGGACGACAAAACCGATCTGGGTCAGGATGTTGACGTCCTGTCCCATGATCCGCACGCCGACGGTGGCGGCCAACAGGCACATCGGCACGATCAAGAGCACGGCGAACGGCAGGCTCCAGCTGCCATATTGCGCCGCCAGCACCAGGAACACGAACAGCACGCAGATCGGAAAGACATAGAGACCCGCATTGGCGCCGGTGACCTGCTGATAGGACAGGTCGGTCCATTCATAGGAAAATCCGCTCGGAAGGGTGGCGGCCGCCAGCCGTTTCATGGTGTCGATGGCGGTCGCGGAACTGGTTCCCGGCGTGGTGGCGCCCTGCAACTCCGAGGCCGGATAGAGATTGTAGCGAGCGACGCGGTCCGGCCCCGAGATGTCACGAAAATCGACCACGCTGCCGAGCTGCACCATGTCACCGGCGGCGTTGCGGGTGCGCAGGCGCGCCAGATCGGCGGTCTCTTTCCGGAACGGCAGATCGGCCTGCGCGGTGACGTGATAGGTGCGGCCGAGAATGTTGAAGTCGTTGACATAGGCCGAGCCGAAATAGGTTTCGATGGCGTCGGTCACGTTCTGGATCGGCACACCGAGCTTCTGCGCCTTGACCCGGTCGATATCGACGAACACCTGCGGCGTGTTGGCGCCGAACGGGGAAAACACCTGCGTCAGGCCCGGCGCCTTGCGCGCCGCCGCGACCAGTTCGTCGGTGGCCGCCGCCAGCAGCTCGGGGCCGCGGCCGCCGCGATCCTGGATCCGCATGGTGAAGCCGCCGCCGGTGCCGATGCCGGGAATCGAGGGCGGCGGAATCACGATGATGAACGCGCCCTCAATAGCGGAAAGCCGCCGCTGCAGGTCGCCCGAAATTTTGGTGGCCGACAGACCCTTTTTCAGGCGCACCTCCGGCTCCTCGAACACCGGGAACAGCGCCGCAGCGTTGCTGGCCTGGGTGCGGGTGGCGCCGGACAGTCCGGCGAACACCGCCACCCGGACGATCCCGGGCGTGTCGAGCGCGATGTTCTCGATCTGGCGCACGATCTCGGTGGTGCGCGCCAGCGAGGCCGCGCCCGGCAGTTGCACCGAAACGATGACATAGCCGCGATCCTGCGCCGGAATGAAGCCTTGCGGCGTGGTGACGAGCAGCCAGCCGGCGCTGCCGATCAGCGCGACGTAGATCAGCAGCATCAGCGCCGAATGCCGGATCACGAAGCCGGCCGCGCTGCCATAGCCGTGCGACAGCCGGTCAAAACCGCGGTTGAACAGGCCGGTGAACCTTTCCGAACCGCGCGCGATGAAATTCCAGCTCGCCGGCGGACGATTCTCCTCATGCGGCTGCAGGATCTGCGAGGCCAGCGCCGGCGAGAGCGTCAGCGAGCAGAACAGCGAGATCGCGGTCGCCACCGCGATGGTGATGGCGAATTGCTGGAAGAACTGCCCGGAAATGCCGCCGAGGAACGCGGTCGGCACGAACACGGCGGACAATACCAGCGCGATCGAAACCAGCGCGCCGCCGACTTCCTCCATGGTCTTGAGCGCGGCGTCGCGCCGGCTCATGCCGTCGCGCAAATGCCGCTCGACGTTTTCCACCACCACGATCGCGTCGTCGACCACGATGCCGACCGCGAGCACCAGGCCGAACAGGGTCAGGTTGTTGATGGCAAAGCCGAACGCGGCCATCGCGGCAAAGGTGCCGACCAGCGATACCGGGATCGCAACGATCGGAATGATCGCCGGGCGCCAGCCCTGCAGGAACACCAGCACGACGATGACCACCAGCGCCATCGCCTCGTAGATGGTCTTGATCAGCTCGCTGACGGACTGGGCGATGAACTCGGTCGGGTTGTAGCCGATATTGTAGTCGAGCCCTTTGGGGAAATCGGCCTTGAGCCTGACCATGGCATCGGAAATGTTCTTGGCGGTCGCCAGCGCGTTCGAGCCGGGGCGCTGCGTCACTAGCATCGCCACCGCGGTCTTTCGCAGCAGGAAGCTGTTGGTGGTGTAGTCCAGCGCGCCGAGCTCGATCCGCGCGACGTCGCGCAGCCGCACGGTGCGGCCGTCCGAGCCTGCCTTGACGACGATGTTCTCGAACTGCTGGATGTCCTTGAGCCGGCCGGTGAAGGTGAGGTTGGGCTGGAACGCCCGGTCGGCGATCGGCGGCGCCGCGAGCTGGCCTCCGGTGATTTGCAGGTTCTGGGCCCTGATCGCCGCCAGCACGTCGCCCGCGGTCATGCCGAGATTGGCGATCTTGTCGGGATCGAGCCACAGCCGCATCGAGTAATCGCGCGCGCCGAAAATCTGGATGTCGCCGATGCCGTCGAGCCTGAGCAGCTGGTCGCGCACCTGCAGCAGCGCGTAATTGCTGATGTAGAGCTGGTCGAAACTGTCGTCGGGCGACAGCATGAACACGACCATCAGGATGTCCGGGCTGTTCTTGCGGGTGACGACGCCGTTGCGCTGCACCTCGTCGGGCAGCTGCGGCTGCGCGATCGCGACCCGGTTCTGAACCAGCACCTGGGCCTTGTCGAGATCGGTGCCGAGCTTGAAGGTGACGGTGATCGTGAGCTGGCCGTTCGAGGTGGCCTGGCTGTAGAGGTAGAGCATGTCCTCGACGCCGTTGATCTGCTGCTCGATCGGGGCCGCGACGGTGTCGGCGACGGTCTGGGCGGAGGCGCCCGGATACTGCGTGGTGACCACGACGGTCGGCGGCACCACCTGCGGATATTCCGCCACCGGCAGCGTGGTGTAGGCGATCGCGCCGACGATCAGCAGCACGATGGACAGCACCATCGCCAGGATCGGCTGATTGATGGAAAGCCGTCCGAGGTTCATATCTTGCCACCGGTCGCCGCCGGGTGCGGGCTCACCTTGGCGCCGACGCGCGCGCGCTGAATGCCGTTGACAATCACCCGGTCCTCCGGCTTGAGGCCTTCGCGGATCACCCGCAGACCATCGTCGAGCGGCCCGAGCACGACCGGCCGCGCCTCCACGGTGTCGTCGTCCTTGACCACGAAGACGATCTTGCGCGACTGATCGGTGGCAATGGCCGCATCCGGCAGCAACAGCGCCGGATACGGCGCGCTCGCGATCAGCCTGACCCGGCCGAATTGCCCGGGCAGCACGGAAAAATCCTTGTTCGGAATCACCGCCCGTACGCGCAGCGTACCGGTCGAGACATCGATCCGGTTGTCGAGAAAGTCCACCTTGCCGTCATGTGACGGTTTGGTTTCGCCCGACAGCGTCACCTGCACCGGATTCGGGTTCTCGCGCGAACTCGGACGCTTGCCCTCGAAATAAAGCCGGTTGTATTTGAGATAGGTCGCCTCATCCATGTCGAAATAGATGTAGATGGGATCGAGCGAGACGATCGAGGTCAAAAGCGTGCCGCCGCCATTGTCGCTGCCTTGCACGAGGTTGCCGACGCTGACGAGATGACGGCTGACTCGGCCTGCGAGCGGCGCCACGACGTGGGTAAACTCGATATTGAGCTGGGCGGCCTTCAACGCGCCTTCGGCCACGGTCTCGGCGGCATGCGCCGCCTGCAATGCCTGGCGGCGCTGGTCGACGACCTGTTCGGAAACAGCACTGCTCTGCACCAGGGCCAGGCCGCGGTCGAGGTCGCGCTTGGCAAGCTCCGCCTTGGCGCGCGCGTCCGAGAGCTGGCCGTCGGCCTGTTCGGCGACCGCCTCGAAAGGGCGGGAATCGATGATGTACAAGAGGTCGCCGGTACCGACGAAGGCGCCGTCGCGGAACTCGACATTGGTGACGAAGCCGCCGACCCGGGCACGAACCTGAACCTCCTCCACCGCATCGAACCGTCCGGTGAATTCGTCCCAGTCGGTGACGGTGCGCTGGGTCGGCTGCGCCACCGTGACCGGCGGTGCCGGCGCGGCGGCCTGCTGCGCCGGCTTGTCGCCGCAGCCGGACAAGGCGACGGCCAGCAACACCATCAGCGGTCCGACGGCGCGAAGCGAGCGGAACTGGAAATCCACGCATCGAGCCGGAGTCTCCGCTATCTCTGTCGCGCGCAATTCCATCTCCTCTGCGCTTTCGCCGCGATCGGAAAGAGGCGGCAGGTATGGCAATCCGAGGTCGCATCAAGATGAGATCAGATCGCAGTCTGTTCAAGAACCGGCCGGTTTCAAGCAAATTTGTTATGCATGGGCGTCGCCAGCATTCAAAACACCACCGAACCACCCGATATTGTTGGAATAATCTGCTGGAACGCGATATTGAGCGGTTGGCACAGCCCGCCGCATCGCAGCGCAGGCGGCACGCCACAGGACAAGGGCAGGATCCGGACCAACGAGGGCAACCATGCACGCGCCTCCATCGCCAAGATCGTCCGGCAACGCGCAAGCCCCGGATCCCCGTCGCGGCCCGGATCACATCGCGCCGGATTGCGCGGGGCAGAATTTCTATGCGATCGACCGCAGCCTGCGCGATCTGCTCAAGCTCTATCTGCAACCGGACGATTTTCGCCGGCTGGAGCCGCATTTTCATCGCCTCGGCGCGCTGGCGGGCGGCCGACTCGACGAGCTGGCCCGGGTCGCCGACAAGCACCCGCCGGTGCTGAACGCCCGCGACCGCTTCGGCCGCGACGAGGACTGGATCGACTACCATTCCTCCTACCGCGACATGGAAAGCATCGCGTTTGGCGATTTCCAGTTTCACGCCATGAGCCACCGCGCCGGTACGCTGGGCATGGACCGCCCGCTGCCCGCGGTCGCCAAATACGCGCTGCAATATCTGTTCGTGCAGGCCGAGTTCGGCCTGATGTGTCCGATCAGCGTCACCGACACCTCGATCCATCTGATCCGCAAATTCGCCAGCCCCGAACTGCAGGAATATCTGCTGCCGAAAATGCTGTCCGGCGACGTCGCGACGCTGTGGAAGGGCACGCAGTTCATGACCGAGCGGGCCGGCGGCTCCGACGTCGGCGCGATCGAAACCGTGGCCCGCAACGTCGACGGCGAGTGGCGGCTTTTTGGCGACAAATGGTTCTGTTCGCACGCCGACGCCGACGTGGCCCTGCTGCTGGCGCGACCGGAAGGCGCTGCGGCCGGCACCGGGGGGCTGGCGCTGTTCGCGCTGCCGCGTCGGCTCAAGGACGGCCGCCGCAACGCCTACCGGATCGTCCGCCTCAAGGACAAGCTGGGCACCCGCTCGATGGCATCGGGCGAGATCCTGCTGGAAGGCGCGGTCGCCTATCTGGTCGGCGACCCCGAACGCGGCCTCAAGCAGATGATGGAACAGGTCAACCTGTCGCGGCTGTCGCACGGGGTGCGCGCGGCGGCCATGATGCGGCGCTGCGTCAACGAGGCGATGGTCTGTGCCCATTCGCGCATCGCCTTCGGCAAGACCATCATCGAATATCCCCTGCTGCGCCGTCAGCTCCTGAAGATCGCGATACCGGCGGAGCAGTCGCTGTCGATGTTCCTGTTCGCGGCCAGCGCCATGGACCGCACCAATGCCGGCTCGAAGCAAGCGGAAAGCGCCTTGCGCATCCTGACGCCGCTTTTGAAATTCCGGGCCTGCCGCGACAACATTCCGGTGGCGACCGGCGCCATGGAAGTACGCGGCGGCAACGGCTATATCGAGGAATGGGTGCATGCGCGGCTGATCCGCGACGCCCATATCGGTGTGCTCTGGGAAGGCACCAGCAACATCAACGCGCTCGATATCGTCACCCGCGCGGTCGGCAAGAGCCGCGCCCATCGCGCGCTCGGCACCGCGCTCACCAAGCTGCTCGACGATGCCACGCTCGTGCCGGCGGCGTTCCGCAACCGGCTGCGCCTCGCGCTGGAGCGCACGCTCGGCTTCGCCGAACGCGTCGCCGCCGAACCCGCGCTGGAAGCGGACGCCCGGCAGGTGGCCTCAAGCCTCTATCACGTCAGCAGCGCCATCCTGATGATGTGGGAAGCCGCCCGCCCCGGATCCGACGCGCGCCGGGCGCTGTATGCGCGGTTCGTGCTCGAACACCGCCTCAGCGCGCGGGACCCGATCGAGCCGCCCGTCGCCGACTGGGAACGGGATGCTGCGGGCATCGTCTTCTCACAGCGGCAGGTTTCGATCGCGGATATCGCCGGGCTGCTGGTCTGATTGGTCATTCCGGGGCGCTCGCAAAGCGAGCGAACCCGGAATCTCGAGATTCCGGGTTCGACGCTGCGCGTCGCCCCGGAATGACGGCGCATTTTTACGGTTCCCATATCGCTGGCTGCTCAGCTAAGTTGGCGGCAAGGCCGCGATAAGGCCAGAGCGTTCCGGGAGGGTGATCGCCGTGCACAGCGGGCGTGTCGTATTCGGCGCCATGGACGAGGTGGTTTTCGGCCGCCCGGCCGCCGACGCCATCGCCGCGCAGATGGACCGCCTGGGCGCAAGCCGGGCCTTCCTGATGGTCAGCGGCACGCTCAATCGAAGCACCGACGAGATCGACAAGATCCGCAACCGTCTGGGGCCGCGTTGCGTGGCAACGTTCGACGCGATGCCGCCGCATACCCCGCGCGAGGCCGTCATCGCCGCCGCCGAGCAGGCGCGCGGCGCGCAGGCCGATCTCATCGTCACCGTCGGCGGCGGCTCGATCACCGACGGCGCCAAGGCGGTGCAGCTCTGTCTCGCCAACGATGTTCGCAGCGTCGAGGCCATCGATACGATCCGCGCCGCGAAGGGCGCAGCACCACCGCTGAAGGCCCCGACGGTGCGCCAGATCAGCGTGCCCACCACCATCGCCGGCGGCGAATTCAGCGCGATCGCCGGCGTCACCGATGTTCGCAGCAAGGTCAAGGAAACGGTGCGCCACGAGCTCGTGATGCCCCGCGCCGCCATCCTCGATCCCGCCGTGACCCTGCACACGCCGCAATGGCTGTGGCTGTCGACCGGCATCCGCGCCGTCGACCATTGCGTCGAAGGCCTGTGCTCGCGCGAGGCGCATCCCTACGCCGACGCCCAGGCGCTGAAGGGATTGTCGATGCTGGCCCAGGCGCTGCCGCGGGTGAAGGCGGACCCGCGCGACCTCGATGCCAGGATGGATTGCCAGATCGGCACCTGGCTTTCGATGGGACCGTTGTCGTCGGGCGTTCCGATGGGCGCCAGCCACGGCATCGGCTATGTGCTGGGCGCCGTGTTCGACGTGCCGCACGGCTATACGTCCTGCGTGATGCTGCCCTCGGTGATGCGCTGGAACAGCAGGGACAATGCCGAACGACAGGCGCTGGTCGCGGCCGCCATGGGGCAGCCCGGCAGGGACGCCGCCGACGTGCTCGACGATTTCATCCGCTCGCTCGGCATGCCGCGCAGCCTGCAGGACGTCCGCATCGGCCCCGAGCATTTCGACCGCATCGCCGAACTGGCGATGGCGACGCCCTGGATCCCGCGCAACCCGCGCCGGATCGATGGCCCGGCGCAGCTCCGCGAAATCCTGCTTCTGGCCGCATAGCAACCCTGGAGACACGATGTACACCGGCAAGCACGCTCATCTCCGCCCCTTGCAGCCCGCCTTCATCATGGCCGCGACCGGCGAGGCCGTGACCTATCGCGAACTCGAGGCACGCTGCAATCGCCTGGCGCATCTGCTGCGCCAGCGCGGCCTCAAGCGGCTCGACCACTACGCGATCTTCATGGAGAACAACAGCCGCTACCTCGAGGCCTGCGGCGCGGGCGAACGGTCCGGGCTTTATTTCACCTGCGTCAATTCGTACCTGACGGCGGGCGAACTCGCCTACATCGTCAACAACAGCCAGTCCCGCGTCCTGATCACGTCGGTGGCGAAGCTCGACATCGCCCGCGAGGCGCTGGAGCAGTGCCCGAAGGTCGAACTCTGCATCGTCGCCGACGGCACCGGCGAAAGCGAGCGCATCGTCGGGCTGCAGGAAGCGACGCGCGGGCTGCCCGGGACGCCGATCCCGGACGAAATCATCGGCACCGCGATGCTGTATTCGTCGGGCACCACCGGCCGGCCGAAGGGAATTCTGCGGCCGCTGCCGGAGCAGCCGCCGACGCAGCAACTGCCGATCTTCGACTTCCTGCAGAAGCTCTGGCACTACCGCGAGGGCATGGTCTATCTGTCGCCGGCGCCACTGTATCATTCGGCGCCGCAGGCCGCCGTCAATCTCGCCATCCGCGAAGGCGGCACCGTCATCATCATGGAGCACTTCGACCCGGAAGCCTACCTCGCGCTGGTCGAAAAGTGGGGCGTCACCCACAGCCAGCTGGTACCGACGATGTTTTCGCGGATGCTGAAGCTGCCGGAAGCCACACGCAGGCGCTACGACCTGTCGTCGCTGGAGATCGCGGTCCACGCCGCCGCCCCCTGCCCGGCGGCGGTGAAGGAAGAAATGATCAAATGGTGGGGCCCGATCATCCACGAATATTACGGCGCCACCGAGGGCCTCGGCTTCACCGCCTGCAACAGCGAGCAATGGCTGGCGCACCGCGGCAGCGTCGGCAAGATCATGCTCGGCGACCTCCACATCCTCGATGAAAACATGAGGGAATGTCCGGTCGGCACCCCCGGCACGGTCTGGTTCAAGACCGCCACGCCGTTCGAATATTTCAACGATCCGAACAAGACCAAGGAGGCCCGCTCGGCGGATGGCAGCATGAGCACGGTCGGCGACGTCGGCTATGTCGACGGCGACGGCTATCTGCATCTCACCGACCGCGCGACCTTCATGATCATCTGCGGCGGGGTCAACGTCTATCCGCAGGAATGCGAGAACCTGCTGATCACCCATCCCAAGATCGCCGACGCCGCGGTGTTCGGGGTTCCCAACGCCGATCTCGGCGAGGAGGTGAAGGCGGTGGTGCAGCCGATGCCGGGCGTCGAACCGTGCGAGGCGCTCGCAGCAGAACTGATCGCGTTCTGCAGCCAGTCGCTGTCGCGGCAGAAGGTGCCGCGATCGATCGATTTCGAGGACGAACTGCCGCGGCTGCCGACCGGCAAGCTCTACAAGAGGCTGCTGCGCGACCGCTACTGGGGCGACAAGACCACGCGAATCGTCTGACCGCGCGCCGTCTGGCGAACTGCAAAGCCACTTTCCCCCGCGCGTTGGTTTTAACGCCCTTCCGAACGGTAATTCCGCCAGCCGGAAGCCCTGAACCGGCGCAATTTTCGTTGCCCCGGGGGGCATTATGTACGATGACAGTTTTTCGAAAGGCTCATCGGCCAGCTCTACAGGGAGATCCAAAAAAATGCGTGAAGCCGTCATCGTTTCCTATGCCCGTACCGGGCTGGCAAAATCCGGCCGCGGCGGGTTCAACATCACCCCCCCGATGTCGATGGCGGCCCATGCCATCAAGCACGCCGTCGCGCGCGCCGGGGTCGACAAGGATTACGTCGAGGATTGCTATCTCGGCAATTGCGCGCACGGCGCACCCAATATCGGCCGCCAGGCCGCGCTGCTCGCCGGCCTGCCCAAGACCACCGGTGGCGTGTCGGTGAACCGTTTCTGCTCCTCGGGATTGCAGACCATCGCGATGGCCGCCAACTCGATCCGCTCGGACGGCTCGGACTGCATCGTCGCCGGCGGCGTCGAAAGCATCTCGGTCCCCGGCGGCCCGCTGCCGAAGGAAGTGGTCGATCCGGAATTGCTCAAGACCGCGCCCGCGATCTTCATGGCGATGATCGATACCGCCGACATCGTCGCGGAGCGCTACAAGCTCAGCCGCGAATACCAGGACGAGTACTCGCTGGAATCGCAGCGCCGCATGGCCGCCGCCCAGCAGGCCAACAAGTTCAAGGACGAAATCGTCCCGATGAAGACCCAGATGAAGGTGGTCGACAAGGCGACAAAGGCCGAGAGCATCGTCGACTACGTGGTCGACCGCGACGAGTGCAACCGGCCGGAAACCACGCTCGAGGGCCTCGCCAAGCTCGAGCCGGTCAGGGGTCCCGGCAAATACATCACGGCCGGCAACGCCAGCCAGCTCTCGGATGGCGCGGCGGCCGTGGTGCTGATGGAAGCCAAGGACGCGGAAAAGCGCGGCCTTCATCCGCTCGGCCGCTTCGTCGCCTGGACAGCGGCGGGCTGCGAGCCCGATGAGATGGGCATCGGCCCGGTGTTCGCGGTGCCGAAACTGTTGAAGCGCCACGGCCTCAAGATCGAGGATATCGATCTCTGGGAACTCAACGAGGCGTTCGCCAGCCAGTGCCTGTATTCCCGTGACAAGCTCGGCATCGATCCCGAGAAGTACAACGTCAATGGCGGCTCGATCGCGATCGGCCACCCCTTCGGCATGACCGGCGCGCGCTGTACGGGCCATCTCCTGCAAGAGGGTCGCCGGCGCAAGGCGAAGTGGGGCGTCGTGACGATGTGCATCGGCGGCGGCCAGGGCGGCGCCGGCCTGTTCGAAATCTACAGCTGATTTTCGGGTTCGCCCGGCGCAGGCCGGCGCGGACAATGGCTTGCCTGCGATCAAAACGGCGGCACGGCGGAATGATCCGCCGCGCCGTTGCTTTTGGTCAACCGATCAGGCCGCGCGTACCGTGCTGAGGAACTGCTCGACCTGACTTTTCAGATGATCGCTTTCGTGCGCCAGCGAACGTGCCGCCGACAGCACTTCGCCGGACGCCGAGCTGGTCTCGCTCGATCCGCGCTTGACCTCAGTGACTTCCGAGGCCACCTGGGTCGAGAGCCGCGCCGACTGCTGCACGTTGCGCGCGATTTCCTGCGTCGCGGCGCCCTGCTGCTCGACGGCGGCGGCGATCGCCGAGGAAACTTCCGAAATCTGGGTGATGGTCGCGCCGATTTCCCTAATGGCGACAACCGTCTCATTGGTCGCCGCATGCATGTCGGCGACCTGCAGGTCGATTTCCGCGGTCGCTTTCGCGGTCTGGGTCGCCAGCGCCTTGACCTCGGAGGCAACCACCGCGAATCCGCGTCCGGCCTCGCCGGCGCGCGCGGCCTCGATGGTGGCATTGAGCGCGAGCAGATTGGTCTGCGCGGCCACCTCGCTGATCATCTTGACCACGTCGTTGATGCGACCGGCGGCGAGCGAGAGCCTGCCGATGCTGTCGTCGGTCTTCTTCGCCTGAGCGACGGCGGTACCCGCGATCCTGTTGGATTCGTGAACCTGCCGGCCGATCTCGTTGACCGACGAAGTGATTTCCTCCGTGGCCGCGGCAACCGCCTGGATGTTCTCGTTGACCGCCAGCGAGGCCGACGCCGCGGAATCCGATCGCGACATCGTCACTTCCGACGTCTTGGTCATGGTCGAGGCCGAGGCTTCCAGTTCCGTCGAGGCCGATGAAAGCGAATCGACCAGTTCGCCGATCATCACCTCGAAATTGCCGGTCGCAGCAGCGACGCGCTGAGCGCGGGCGGCCTTGATCGCGGTCTCGGCGTTCGCCGCCTCGTCCGACGCCTTCTTGGCGATCAGCGCCTGCTTGAAGATTTGCAGCGCGCTGGCGATTCGGCCGATCTCGGTAGCCTCACCCTGGTGCGGGATGTCGGCGGATAGTTCGCCGTCGGTCAATTGTCCCATCGGCTTCAGGATCGAGCCGATGCCGCGGCGGATGTCGCTGGCCACATAGATCGCCGCGCCGAGCCCGAGCGCGATCGCCCCGAGCAGAATGGCGGTCATCAGATAGAACGCGCTTGAATAGGTCGCTTGGGCCCCCTGCCCCGCAGTTTCGGCGCCCTTGTCGTTGATCGCGACGATTTTCGCCAGCGTTTCGTCCATCGCCCGGCCGACCGGCACCACCTGCCTGGCGTTGATTTCCTTGGCTGCGGCGATATCGCCTTTGCCGGCGAGCGACTGCACTTCGGCTGACGCGCTGGCAAAGCTCTGCCACTGCTTGTCCAGTTGGTCCGCAAGTTCGCGCTCTGCCGGGGACGAGATCAGCGGCCGGTAGGCTTGTTCCGCCTTTTCGAAATCGGCCTTGCGGGCGGCGAGATTCTTATCGACGTCGGCTCGCTCCGAATCGGCCACAATCAGATGATCGCGCAGCACGCCGCGATAGCGTGCGGACTGCACCCGCATCTCGCCGACCCATCGCACGCTCGGCAGCCAGTTGGTCTGGATGTCCTGCGCGGCGGCATTGATCGCACGCATCTGCAGGAATGCAAACCCGCCGATAGTGGCGATGCCCACGAACAGAAATGCGACGATCGCGAAAAGCTTGGCGCTGATGGAAAGTCTTGCGAGCATGAGGATAATTCCATTTAAGGTATTTAAATACCGTGGTAGGCAAACGTGCTGAATTCGATCAATCTTCGCTCAATCTTCTAAGACTTCGCTAAGCTCGTTGCCGGTAGTTCCACTGGTTAAAATCCGACCACGGGGCCACACCTGACAATCCGAAGCTTTCGCACTACGCGGCCGACGCGAGGGGCATTCGGAACGGCGTAAGAAGCGAACTGCGCGCAACCGATCGGCCACCGCGAATATCCCGCCGGTAATTTCGTAGGGCGACGATAGCGCCGCGGACCGGCTGGCTGGGCCCCCCCCCAAAACCCGAGCGGCGCAACAAACTTTCTTTTTTTCTCCACACCATTGCCGTCAACGTGACGTTGATCCTACCTGATGCTCTCTGGGCGATCAGGCCCGCCGCGCGGGAGCGCTGGCGCAACCAAGGAAGTTTGCGATGGCGCGCGGTGAGTGCAGGCTTCATCGATGCCTGTGATCGATCCCCTCTACGTCGCCTCGGGTTTCGGCGTCGGCCTCCTCGTCGGCATGACCGGCGTCGGCGGCGGTTCGCTGATGACGCCGTTGCTGATCCTTTTGTTCGGCATCCACCCCTCGACCGCGGTCGGCACCGATCTGCTCTACGCCGCGGCCACCAAGGCCGGCGGCAGCGTCGTGCACAATCTGGCGCGGAGCATCCACTGGCCGGCGGTGATCCGGCTCGCCTCGGGCAGCATCCCGGCCAGCATCCTGACGCTGTTGATCCTGTGGCAGCTCGACCTCAGGGGCGACGCCGCGCGCAGCCTCGTCAACGTGGTGCTCGCCTTCGCGCTGATGCTGACGGCGGCGTCGCTGATCTTCCGCAAGGCGCTGCTGGAAGCGCTCGGCCGGCGCATGGAGCAACTGGATGAGCGCGCGATCGCGCGGGCGACCGTGCTGGTGGGAATAGCACTGGGCGTGCTGGTCTCGATTTCATCGGTCGGCGCCGGCGCTGTGGGCGTCACCGCGCTCCTGTTGTTGTACCCGCGACTGCCGATGGCGCGGATCGTCGGCTCCGACATCGCGCATGCGGTGCCGTTGACGCTGATCGCCGGCATCGGTCACTGGGCGATGGGCGCGATCGATTGGCCACTGATGGGCGTGCTGCTGATGGGCTCGTTACCGGGCATCGTGATCGGCAGCTACTTCGCCACCCGCGTGCCGGAAGCGGCGCTGCGGCTGCTGCTGGCCGTCACGCTGATCGCGGTGGCCGGCAAGCTCGCCTCCGGCGAATGGAGCTGGGCGACTTCGCTCGCCGGCGCCGTGGCCCAGAGCACCCAACACTGACGGCGGTATGCTCGGCCGTTTCTCCCTCGCCCCGCTTGCGGGGTCGAGACGAGCGAAGCTCGCTCTTGGAGGGTTGGGTGAAGGGCTCTCTCGACAGGCGGACATGCGGAGAGTCCCCCTCACCCGGATTGCTTCGCAATCCGGCCTCTCCCCGCAAGCGGGGCGAGGTGCAGCTAGACTAGCCCGCCTCAGCTTCTCGTCGCGAACCAGATGACGTGGCGCGCGCCGCTGCGCCTGGTGGTGGCGCGCACGGCGACCTCGTTGACGGCAAAGCCGGTGGCGCGCAGCCGTTCGGTGAAGGACGGATCCGGCCCCGACGACCAGACCGCGAGCACCCCGCCCGGCCGCAGCGCCGCGCGGATGGTTTTCAATCCCTTCAGATCGTACAAGGCGTCATTGGCCTTGCGGATCAACCCCTCCGGGCCGTTGTCGACATCGAGCAGGATCGCGTCGAACGCCGCGGGGTGAGACCGGATCACCTCGACGACGTCAGCCTCGCGAATGTCCGCGCGCGGGTCCGCCAGGCTGCCATTGAAAAGTTTGGCCATCGGGCCCTGCGCCCAGGCGATCACCGCAGGCACCAGTTCAGCCACCACGATCCGCGCCCCCGATCCCAGCACCGCCAGCGCGGCGCGGAGCGTGAACCCCATGCCGAGACCGCCGATCAGAAGATGCGGACGTTTCACCGCCTCGATTCGCTTGCAGGCGAGCGTGGCCAGCGCCTCCTCGGATCCGCTCAGCCGGCTGTTCATCAACTCGTTGGAGCCCAGCATCATGGAGAATTCGTCGCCCCTTCGCATCAGGCGAAGTTCGACGTCGGTGCCGGGGACGCGTGCGGTATCGATTTGCTGCCATGGAATCATGCGGCAGCTTCTACGCTGTTTCGCGGCGTCATCCCAGCATCTGGGTGTCGCCGCAGATCGAGATCGCCTGACCCGAGATGGTCCGGCCGCGCGGGCTGCACATGAACAGGATCTGATCGGCGATCTGCTCCGACGTCACATAGTCCTTGATCGAGGTGTAGGAAAACGCGGTTCGCTCCATCTCGGCATAGGAGAGGCCGCGCTGCTGCGCCTTGGCCTCCAGCACGCGGCGCTGCCGGTCGCCGGCGACGAGGCCGGGCAGGATCGCGTTGACGCGGATGTTGTCGGGCCCGAGCTCGATCGAGAGCGATTTCGTGAAACCGATCACGCCCCATTTCGCCGCGGCATAGGGCGTGCGCATCGCAAAGCCGAGCCGGCCGGCAGCCGAGGAGAGATTGACGATCGAGGCGTTCTTGCTCTGGCGCAGATGCGGCACCGCCAGCCTGACGCAGTTGAATTGCCCGGTCAGGCAGATCTCGAGGCAGCGGTCCCAGTCTTCCGGGTTCATCTCGTCAACCTTGGCCGTCGGCCCAGCGATGCCGGCATTGTTGACGAGCACGTCGAGGCCGCCGAGTTTTGCCAGCGCGTCTTCGAACAGTTTCTTCACCGCCGCGCGGTCGGAGACGTCGCACGGCGTCGCCGTGATCGCGGGATCGTTGGCGGCCAGCGCTGCCAGCGCCATCTCGTCGACGTCACAGGTGTGAACTTTGGCGCCTTCGCCGGCAAAGCGGCGTGCGATCGCAAGTCCGATACCGCCGGCGCCGGCGGTCACTAGCACGCGCAAACCCTTGATGTCGAGATCCATGATCGCTCCGCGTTTGTCGTTTGGGAAATGTCAGCCGGCGAGACCGCCGCGCGAGAGAATGACGTCGGCGGCCCCCGCGATGTCAGCGGCGACGCCCGCGCGCGCCGCCGCACCCTCGCCGGCGGCGATGGCGCGGCGCACATCGGCGTGAAACCTGATCGCGTCGCCCTTCGCCAGCCGCTCCGGATTGGCGCGCAAATCGAGATTGATCACGGGCCCGGCCTTCAGCCACAGCGCCCGGATGATCCCGACCAGGATCGGCGAATGCGCCGCCTCGTAGACCGCGAAGTGAAAGCTCTTGTTGAGTTCGACCGCGCGCGGCAGATCGGGCGCCGGTAACTCGCTCTCCAGGCGCATCGCGGCTTCCGCGCGCGCGATGGCCGCCAGATCGTCGTCGCCGCGATGCTGCGCGGCCTGCTCGGCCGCATGGCCCTCGATGGCGATCCGCACCCTGGTGAGATCGCGGAACTGCGCGGCCGACAGCAGCGGCACGCGCACCGCGCGGTTCGGCGTCACTTCCAGCGCCTTGTCGGCGACCAGCCGCGACACCGCCGCGCGCACCGGCATGATGGAGACGCCGAGCACGTCGGCGGCGGCCCGCAGCGACAGCTTCTCGCCCGGCGCCAGCCGGCCCGAAATCAGAAGATCGGCGAGCTGCGCATAGGCCCGCTCGCCCAGCGTCTGGCGGTCGAGCGGCTCGACCAGATGGAGCGCGGCGGGCAGATTCAACGCGAGGTCTCCGCAAGCGGGATTTCAGAATTTCCGGAGGGGGACTCGACAACGGCCCCTTCTTTTGCCAGTCTAACTGTGATCACAGATCACGGCAAGCGGGCGGAGAGCGCCACCAGCGCGGCGCCTACCGGAAGAAAAATCAGCCGCCGCAGAGCGGCCGTCACAGGGAGAGCAAGGCTGATGTCAGACCAACCTCAATTCACGCGCCGCGGCCTGTTGAAGACCGCCGGCGGCATCGCGCTGGTGTCGGGAATATCCGCGCCGGCCATTCTGCGCGCCCAGTCCGCCGACGTCATCAAAATCGGCCATTTGACGCCGCGCACCGGCTTTCTCGGGCCGCTCGGCGAATATGCCGTGATGGCGATCGATCTGGCGGTCGAGGAGATCAACGCCGCCGGCGGCATGATGGGCCGCAAGGTCGAGGTGCTGAAGGAGGACTCGGTCAATCCGCAGACCGCCTCGACCAAGGCCGAGCGCATGATCGAGCGCGACAAGGTCGCCTGCATCATCGGCGAGATCTCGTCGGCCTCCTGTCTCACCATCGCGCAGGTCGCGCAGCGCAACAAGGTTCTGTACATCAACACCGGCGGCAATTCGGACGCGCTGCGCGGCTCCGATTGCAAGCGCTACATGTTCCACGTCGAGTCGCAGAACTCGATGTATGTCAAAACCGTCGGCCGCTCGTTCCTGCGCGACGGACTGGTCAAGGGCAAGAAGTGGTACTCGCTGACGGCCGATTACGCCTTCGGCCATGACCTGCTGAAAGTTTCAAAACGCTTCATGGAAGCCAATGGCGGCAATTTCGCCGGCGACGACCTGGTGCCGACCGACGCCACCGACTTCTCGGCCTATCTGTTGAAGATCCGCGAGGCCAAACCCGACCTGGTGGTGATCAACCTCGCCGGCAACCAGATCACCAACTTCCTGAAGCAATATGCCGAATTCGGCCTGACCTTCCCGGTCGGCGGCTTCGGCTTCGACACCGCTCTGGCCTGGGCCGCGGGCAAGGGCAATTTCGTCGGCACCTGGCCGGTGGTCTGGCATCATCTGCTGGACACGCCCGGCAGCAAGGCGTTTGTCGCGACCTTCACCAAAAAATATGGCAAGCCGCCGGAGAACCAGGCCTGGGGCGACTATATCGCCGCCAAGATCGTGGCGCAGTCCGTCAACGAATTGAAATCGACGGATTCGACCGGGATCATCGAGCACTTCGAGAAGGGCGCGAAATTCGATCTGCTCAAGACCCGGCCGGGCTATTTCCGCGCCTCCGACCACCAGCTGATGCATGAGATGTACGCGGTCACCGCCCTGCCCGCCGACCAGGTCAGGAATCAGTGGGACATCTTCACGTCCAGCCCGGCGGTGCCCGGACCGAACGAAGATCTCGAAGTGATCGCGGCCACCAAGGAAGAGAACAGCTGCACCTTCGGGACGTGACCGGACGGCGCGACGTGCAGCAATAAGTCACCGTTTCCTCGTCATTGCGAGGAGCGAAGCGACGAAGCAATCCATTGGTCTCCATCGCCTGACGGTGGATTGCTTCGCTGCGCTCGCAATGACGGTTTGAGAGTCTTGTCTCTTTCGAGGCCCCAACCATGTCCGCCATGTTGTTAGCGCAGCAAATCCTCAATGGGCTGCTCGACGGTGTCTACTACCTTTTGATCGCGCTCGGGCTGTCGCTGATCTTCTCGCTCGGCGGCATCGTCAACCTCGCCCATGGCGCGTTCTATGCGATCGGCGCTTACCTCACGCTGGTGCTGTCGCCCTATCTCGGCTTCGGCGGCGCCTTTGTGGCAGCACCTGTCGCGGTGGCGCTGTTCGGCATGCTGATCGAACGCACGCTGTTCCGCCGCTTCTACCGCTCCGATCCGATCCTGTCGCTGCTGATGACCTTCGGACTGGCGATGGTGGCCGAGCAGGCGCTGCGCATGATCTTCGGCGCGGCACCGCTGTCCTATTCGATCCCGCCCGGGCTGCGCGGCCAGGTCGCGCTCGGCAGTTTCATCTATTCGTTCTACCGCGTGGTGCTGCTCGGCATCGCCGCGACCTGCGTTGCCGCGCTCTGGCTGCTGCTGCAACGCACCTCGTTCGGCCGCGTGGTGCGCGCCGGGGTGCAGAATCCGGATATGGTCGGCGCGCTCGGCATTTCGCTGCAGCCCTATATGTCGGCGGTGGCCGCACTCGGCATCGGGCTTGCGGGTCTCGCCGGCGTGCTGCTGGCCCCGATCTATTCGATCCACCCGGCGATGGGCCAGGAGATCATCACGCCCGCCTTCGTGGTCGTGGTGATCGGCGGCCTCGGCTCGTTCTGGGGCGTGGTTGCCGCCGCATTGTTGGTCGGCCTCGTCAAGGGCGTGATGGTCGGCATAGGCTATTCCGCGGCCTCCACCGCGGCGATCTATTTGCTGATGCTGCTGGTGCTGCTGTTCCGGCCGCGCGGCCTGTTCGGCGAGCGCATCCTGCGGTTCGAGTGAGGCGCGACGAATGCTCAAGCGCCTGCCCATTCCGCTTCTGATCGCAGCCTTCGGCCTGCTGGTGCTGCCGCCGGTGCTGCTCGCGCTCGGCCTCACCATGACCTCGGCCACCGAGGTCGTCACCTACGCCATCGCCTGCATGGCGCTGAACATCCTGGTCGGGCATACCGGGCTGGTATCGTTCGGCCACGGCGCCTGGTTCGGGCTTGCCGCCTATGCGGCGGCGCTGCTGCAGCGCAATCTCATGCACGATTCGTTCTTCGGCCCCGTGATCGCCGGCGTGCTGATCGTGAGCGTGGTTGCCACCGCGTTCGGCTTTCTGATCCTGCGCCGCCGCGGCGTTTATTTCTCGCTGCTGACCCTGGCGCTGGCGGCGATGCTCTATGCGGTGTCGTTCCGCTGGACCGAAGTCACCGGCGGCGAGAACGGCCTCGGCGGCATCACCCGGCCGACCCTGCTCGGCTTCAACATGGAATCCTCGACTGATTATTACTGGCTGGTCGCCGCAATCGCCTTCGCGGTGCTGATCCTGCTGTGGCGCTTCCACCATTCGACCGTCGGCAGCGTGCTGGTGGCGATCCGCGAGAACGAACAGCGGGCGCGCTTTCTCGGCTATCCGACCAACCGCTACAAGCTGCTGGCCTTCGTGCTGTCGGCTTCCATCACCGGTCTTGCCGGCATTCTCTTGCTTTACCAGAACCGCATGACTTCGGCCGATCCGATCTCGGTGTCGTTCTCCGGCGATCTGCTGGCGATGGTGGTGATCGGCGGCATGCGCAGCTTCTTAGGCCCAGCGCTCGGCGCGCTGTTCTTCATCCTGTTCCGCGAATTCTTGGGCATCTACACCGAGAACTGGCTGTTCTGGTTCGGCCTGGTGTTCGTCACCTTCATCGTGTTCTCGCCGACCGGCCTCATCGGCGTCGGTGAGCGGCTGATCGCGCCGTTCCGCAAGAAGACGGTCGAGGACGCCGCGATGTCGGCGCGGCGGATCGAGCTGCTGCCTCTGCCGGATTTCTTGCGGCCGAAATCCCACGTCGACGGCGCGGTGCTGGCGGCGCAGCACATCGTCAAGAGCTTTGGCGGCATCCGGGCCGTGCAGGGCGTCGATATCGCTGTCGCCGACCGCACGCTGCACGCGCTGATCGGTCCCAACGGCGCCGGCAAGACCACGGCGTTCAACCTGTTGTCGGGCATGTATGCGCCGGACCAGGGCGCGGTGTCGCTGATGGGCCAGCCGATCGCGGGCCACACCCCCGAGGACATCGCGCGCGCCGGCATCGGCCGCTCGTTCCAGATCACCAATCTGTTTCCGGCGCTGAGCGTGGCTGAAAACATCCGGCTGGCGGTACAGGCCCGGCATCCGCGCCGCTTCGATCCGCTGACGCCGGCGCATTCGATCGGGCCGATCAATGCCGAGACCGACGCCGTGATCCGCTATCTCGGCCTCGCCGGCATCGAGACCGCCGAAGCGGGCCTGCTGTCCTATGGCGGCCAGCGCCTGCTCGACATGGGGGTGGCGCTGGCCACCGCGCCGCGGGTGCTGCTGCTGGACGAGCCGCTCGCCGGCCTCGCCGCGGCCGAACGCGAGCGCATCGGCGCCATCATCAAGCGCATCTCGTCCGATCTGCCGGTGCTGCTGGTCGAACACGACATCGACCGGGTGTTCCAGCTCGCCGACCGGATCACGGTCATGAACGAGGGAAAGGTGCTGCTCGACGGCTCGGTCGAGGACGTCAGAGGCAGCGCCGAGGTGCAGGAAGTCTATATCGGCTCGGGAGCGACCGCAGTCGCCGCCCGCCCGCGCCAGACCGCCGCCCGCGTCAACGCGCTGCTGACGGCCGACCATGTCGACACCTTCTATGGCAAGAGCCACATCCTCAACGATGTCTCCTTCACGCTGCATGAAAACGAGATCATCGCGCTGTTGGGCCGCAACGGCGCCGGCAAGTCGACGCTTCTGAAGACTCTGATCGGGATAGCGCCGGCCTCGAACGGATCGATCAAACTCGCCGACGGCGAGCTGATCGGGCTGTCGTCCGCGCAATCGGCAAGGCTCGGCATCGGCTACGTGCCGCAGGGCCGCGGCCTGTTCGCCGGCATGAGCGTCGAGCAGAATCTCGAGCTCGGCGGGCTGAAACGCCAGACCGGCAATGGCGTGCACTGGACGCGGGAGCGCATCTACGAATATTTCCCGCGGATCCGCGAGCGGCTCGACAGCCCGGCGGACTATCTCTCCGGCGGCGAGCAGCAGATGGTGGCGGTGGCGCGCGCGCTGTCCGGCGACGTCCGGGTCCTGCTGCTCGACGAACCCTTCGAGGGCCTTGCGCCGACCGTGGTGGAGCAATTATTCGAGACCTTCGACCGCCTGCGCAAGGAAATCGCCATCATCATCGTCGATCACAATCTCGATCTGGCGCTGGCTTTGTCCGACACCACGGTGGCGCTGGAGCGCGGCCGGGTGATTCACCAGGGGCCGTCGAGGGCCCTGCGCGACGATCTCGATCTGCGCCGCAAGGTGCTGTGGCTGTAAGAAGGATTGTGAGAGAACAGAATGGCAAGCACTGAACGCAATGTCGCCATCATCGGCGCCGGCCTGATCGGACGCGCCTGGGCCGCGATCTTCGCGCGCGCGGGCTGGAACGTGCGGCTGTCCGACCCGCATATTCCGACATTGAAGGCAGCCCCGCGGCTGATCCGTGACGAATTGCACGCGCTGGCGCGCCATGGCCTCGCCTCCGATCCCGACGGCGCGGTAGCGCGGGTCTCGGTGGCGGCCAGCCTCGAAGAGGCAGTATTGAACGTCGAATTCGTCCAGGAGAACGGGCCCGAACGGGTCGAGGACAAGCAGGCGATCTTTGCCCAGCTCGACAAATACGCGCCGGCCGACGCGCTGCTGGTGTCCTCGACCTCGGCCATAACGGCCTCGCGCTTCACCGAGGGGCTGAAGGGCCGCGCCCGCTGCCTGATCGGCCACCCCGTCAACCCGCCGCATCTGATCCCGCTGGTCGAACTGTGCGGCGCGCCCTGGACATCTCCCGAGGCGATCGATCGGGCGCGCGCCATCTATCGCGAGATCGGGCAGGTGCCAGTGACCATCAACCGCGAAATCAACGGGTTTGTCCTCAACCGGCTGCAGGGCGCGCTGCTGGCCGAAGCGTTTCGCCTGGTCGGCGAAGGTTTTATCTCGGCGGAGGATCTCGATCATACCGTCAAAAACGGGCTCGGCTTGCGCTGGTCGTTCCTGGGGCCGTTCGAGACCATCGAGCTCAACGCGCCCGGCGGCATCCCCGATTACTGCGCGCGCTATACCGGCTTCTACAAGGAGCTTGCGGCCGCGACCGCCGGGCCCGAGGTGTATCAAAGCCCGAATGTGGACCGGGTGATCGCGGCCTGGCCGCATCACCCGACGTCGGAGCGGATCGCCGCCCTGACGCAGCAGCGCAACGAACGTCTGGCGGCGCTGGCCGCGCACAAGGCCAAGCAGACCGACCCATCCTGATCTTCCCGCAACGAAGAAGGCAAAA
>Ga0302157_10000647_pt1 | contig 45070 bp, 45 predicted proteins | sample I_Bog_N3_3_FD_193502 | JGI IMG/M metagenome (GOLD analysis project Ga0302157, IMG submission 193502) | Peat permafrost microbial communities from Stordalen Mire near Abisko, Sweden - I_Bog_N3_3 | ecosystem: Environmental > Terrestrial > Soil > Wetlands > Peat | place: Sweden: Abisko, Stordalen...
ATCGTGCGGCTCTGTGGTGCCAACCCGCTCATATTGCAATTTCGGGATTGGACGATTTGACTCGGCCGTCTTCGTCCTCAAGGTCCAGGTAGACCGAAGGCCGCGCGGCGCCCGACTTCCAACGCGATCGTCTTCATGGCCACCTGGCCTGGCCCTATCAAAACCACCGCAGGGGAATGGCTGAGCAATTGATTGAGCCGCGCGTCGAGCCGTCGGGGCAACCTATCTGAAATCATAGAGGCGGCCTGTGCGATTACAATCAGACCCAAACTTCAATCATACAATAAAATCAAATGATTAATCGATGCACATTAGATAGCGCTACCCGAACACGTCCTGCAATTCGCCGTCGCGGACCACCGCGACGCCGTCGAGTTCGATGGTGGTGCCCATCATCGGGAGGTCGAAATGCCCTGAGGTGTAGCGTCCGGCGAATTCGTTGGCGCCGGTGGAGAACAGGAAATTGCCGGCCACCGCGCGCAGCTCGGTGCCGTTGGTGTCGCGCTGGTCGTACATCGCCAGCGCCTCGTAACGGGCGCCGGGATTCATGCCGAACCCGACATGGGACACCGCATAGGCCTCGCGGTCGCCCCACGCCGCCAGATAGGCGCGCATCATGGCGGCGTCGGCGCCCTCGCCTTCCAGCCCGGTGACATAGTCGTCCTTCAGCGTCAGCCGCACCGGCGCGGTCAGATAGCGCTTGAAGGTAAGGTTGATGTCGCCGGCCGCCATCACCAGCGTGCCGTTGACGGTGCCGCTCCTGGGAAAGCTGACGACAATGCCGCCCGGCCAATGCGCCAGCGTGCCCGGTCTGTCGGTCCAGCCCCAGACCCCGACCGTCGAGGCGCCGACCATGTCGACGTCGAGGTCGCTGCCGGCCCTCGAGGTGACGCGCATCCGCCGGGTCCCGCGCAGCATCTTTGCCGCCGCCCGCACCCGCTTTTCCAGCGCGCTGTCCGGCACCATGCGCTCCAGCGCTTCGGGATGCTCGTTGGAGATCACCAGGATGCGCGCCCCGGCCTTGAGGATTTCCGGCGTCTCCACCGCGTGCATCAATCCCTCGATGGTGCAATCGACCACGAAGCCCGCCTGCTGCAGGGCGCTGACCACAGGGCCGAGCCGCTGGATCGCCTCGCTGGCGCCGGTGGATCGGATCGGCACGACCTGCCGGTTGCGCGGCGTCGGCACGATGAGGTGAAACGGTCTCGCACCCATCCGCAACAGCGCCAGTTCAGCGAGATGAACATTGAGCGCGCGCGACTGGGTTTCCGAGAGAATCGCGGCGGTATCGCCCGGTTTCACCGCACAGCGCTCGAAGATCTCGCAGAACGCGTCGATCCATTTTGCCTCGATGCGATCCGCCAGCATGTCTTGTCTTCCTTCTGTTGGAGCTCGAAATGCGGCTGCATACGGCGAACCGAGGAAGCCGATCTGGCGGGAAGCGATCCACCGTCTGTCATTCCGGGATGTGCCCTGACCGGCGACAGCCGGACGGAGCGCAGGCCCGGAATCCATAGCCCCTGCGGTGGTTATGGATTCCGGGCTCGCGCGCGCCCCGGAATGACAATGGTTTATGGACCAATCTGCCGATCACCCGGTCATACGCCGAGCAAGGCAAAGGTCAATATGGCTTCACCCTCAGACCTCCGGAAAGCCGCGCAGCAGATAGGAGCGCAATCCCTCCAGCAGGCCGTTGAGAACCAGGCCGAGCAGCGAAATCGTGATCAGCGGCACGAACATGTCGACCGCCTGGAAGGTGCGGGCTGCCGTCACCAGGACATGGCCGAGCCCGTCGGTCGAGGTGATCATCTCGGCCAGGAACACCACGATGCAGGAGATCACCAGGCCGATGCGGCAGCCGGTCAGGATCGAGGGCGCCGCGGCCGGCAACACCACCTTGAACAGGATCTGGCCGTGCGGCGTGCCCGCCGCCATCGCCGACCAGATCAGCTTCTGCTCCACCATCGAGGCGCCGTAATAGGTCGCCAGCAGGATCGGAAACAGCGCGTCGGCCGCGACCAGGGTGATTTTCGATTCATGGCCGAAGCCGAGCAGCAGCAGCATGGCCGGATACAGCGCGACCTTGGGCAGCGGCGCCAGCACCCGCACCAGCGGGCGGACCACGGCGTTGACCGCCGGACTGACCGCCGCGGCAAGCCCGATGCCGACCCCCAGGATCACCGCGATCGCAAAGCCGGTGAACAGCCGGAACAGGGTGGCGGCGATCTCCTGCTGATACTCGCTGGTGAAGAGCTGCCGCACCAGGCGCAGGAACACCGCGCCGGGCGGCGGCAGCAGCGACACCGGCGCATATCCGAACGAATCGATCGCCTGCCACAGGCCGATCAACAGCGCGATCGGCACCATCCCCAGCAGCACGTCGGAGGTAACCGCGCGCGGCTTCATGAAAAGCTCAGGGGAAGATCGAAGCGCGGTTCGGACCATTTCACCAGCCTGCCGCGCATCTTCTCGAACGCGGCGTCGAGGCCGATGCCCATCGCGCCGATGATGATGATCATCGCGAACACGGTGTCGTATTGCCCCATGTCCAGCGCATTGAACAGGATATTGCCGGCGCCGGACTGCCGCGCGATCATCTCGCTGGTGACCATGGTGATCAGCGCCAGCACCAGGCCGGTGCGGCAACCGGTGAGGATTTCAGGCAACGCCGCCGGCAGCACGATCCGGATCATGCGCTGCGCCGCCGACAGCCCCATCGCCGCACCCGACCACAGCATCTTTTCCTCGACTGCCTTGCCGCCCTCAAAGCTGTGATAGATCACCGGCAGGCTGACCCCGAGAAAGATCACCAGGGTTTTCGAGACGTCGCCGACCCCGAGCCACAGCATGATGATCGGCATCAGCGCCGCCTTCGGCACCGGATAGATGATCATCAGCAGCGGGTTGAAGAACGCCGCCACGCCGCGGCTGCGGCCCATCATCAGTCCGAGCGGGATCGACACCATCACGGCGAGGCCGAAGCCGATCGCCATGCGGCGCAACGATGCCAGGATATTGATCAGGGATTCCTTGTCGCCCAGGATCGCGGGAATCGCACGGATCGCGTCGAGCGCGGTGGGAAAGCTGTCGGTATCCAGGATCAACGCTGCGACCTGCCAGATCCCGAGCAGGCCGAGGCAGGCGAGCAGCGGCGCCAGGCGGGTCACAACGGCGCGCAGCAGCATCATGTCCGCAACTCGTCTTCGCTGGTGTCGTCGATCATGCGCTCGATATCGACGACGAGTTTCTGGTAGCGGGAATCCAGCAGCAGCTCGGCCCGGCGCCGCGGCCGCGGCAGATCGATATCGACGATCTCCTTGATGCGGCCGGGCGACCGCGTCATCACCACGACCTTGTCGGACAGGTAGACCGCTTCCTCGACCGAATGGGTGACGAACAGCACGGTCTTGCGGTCGCGCTCCCAGATGTTGAGCAGATCGTTCTGCAGCCGGGTGCGGGTGTGGGCGTCGAGCGCGCCGAACGGCTCGTCCATCAGCAGCACCGCCGGGTGATAAGCCAGCGTGCGCGCCAGCGCGACCCGCTGTTTCATGCCGCCGGACAATTCCTTGGGGTAGAAGTCTTCAAAGCCCTTGAGGCCGACCATCTCGATCAGCCGGCGGCTCTGCGCTTCGGCTTCCGCGTGCTTGACGCCCTGCTGGCGCGGGCCGTACATCACATTGCCGAGCACGCTCTTCCAGGGAAACAGCGCGAACTCCTGGAATACCGGCCCGCGGTCGGGCCCGGGCCCGGTGATCGCCTTGCCCCGCATCTTCGCCACCCCGTCGGTCGGCTTGACGAAGCCGCCGACGATATAGAGCAGGGTCGACTTTCCGCAGCCGGAGGGACCGAGAATCGAGACAAAGGCGCCATCCTCGATTGTCAGGGAAATCTGCGACAACGCCAGATGGCTCTGGCGGCCGGCGGTCTGGAACACCTGCGAGACCCGATCGATCTCGATCATGGCGCTCGCCGGCCCGCGTGCCGGCGTGGAGTCCGCGGCAACGTCCGGCCGCAATGGCAATACATTCATTCCGGCTTCTTTCCCGGCCCAGATCCCTGGGCACAGATGATTGCTCGATGCTGCCCCCCGGTAACCGCCCGAACATAGCGGAAACCGGCAGGGGTTGGCGATGCTGTTTGACCCGATTTTGTTTTAACCTTCAAGAATCGGGCCACGGCCAGCCGGCGCGGTACGGAACTCGACAGCCTGAAAACCCGGATCAGCTCTGATCGAACCACGGCCATTCCGCCGCGCCGTCATGGGTGACGGCGCCGCCGGGCGCCTGGCCGACCAGCCGCGCATATTTGGCCAGCGCGCCGGCGCGATGCCGCGGCGGCCGCTGCTTCCAGGCGCGCCGCCGTGCGGTGAATTCCTCGTCATCGATCAGCAGATCCAGGCTGCGCGCGCCGGCGTCGATCCGGATCCGGTCGCCCTCGCGCACCAGCGCCAGCGGGCCGCCGATGAAGGATTCCGGCGAGACATAGCCGATGCACATGCCACGGGTGGCGCCGGAAAAGCGTCCATCGGTGATCAGTGCGACCTTCTCGCCCATCCCCTGCCCGTAGATCAGCGCGGTGACGCCGAGCATCTCGCGCATGCCGGGGCCGCCCACCGGGCCCTCGTTGCGGATCACCAATACGTCGCCCGCGGCATAGCTGCGGCGGCGGACGGCGTCGACGCAGGCTTCCTCGTCCTCGAACACCCGCGCGCGTCCTTCGAACAACAGGTTCTTCAGCCCGGCAACCTTGATGACGGCGCCATCGGGGCAAAGATTGCCCTTGAGGACCGCGACGCCTCCGTCCGGCATGATCGGCGCGGCGGTGGAATGGATCACCTCGCCGTCCGGCGCATCGGCCGCGCCATATTCCTCGGCAATGGTCCTGCCGGTGATGGTCAGGCAACTGCCGTCGATGTGGCCGCTTTCGACCAGCGCGCGGACCACCACGGCGGTGCCGCCGATGTCGTAGACGTCCTTGGCGGTATATTTGCCGCCCGGACGCAGATTGCCGATCAGGGGCGTGCGCGCGAACACCGCGCCGACATCGTCGATCGAAAATGCGATGCCGGCCTCGTTGGCCAGCGCAGGCAGATGCAGCGCGGCGTTGGTCGATCCGCCGGTGGCGGCAACGATGGCGGCGCCGTTTTCCAGCGACTTGCGCGTCACGATTTCACGCGGCAAGGGGCCGCCCCGCTGCAGCATCTGCATCACCAGCCGTCCGGCGCGGCGCGCCACCTGGGCGCGCTCGGCGTAGACACCGGGGATCATCGACACGTTGGGCATGGTCAGTCCCATCGCCTCGGACACCATCGCCATGGTGTTGGCGGTGAACTGGCCGGCACAGGCGCCGATGGTCGGCAGGCAGCTCCGCTCGATGCCCTCGAGCGTCGCCGCGTCGATCTCGCCGGTCATGAAGCCGCCGACCGCCTCGTAGGAATCCAGTACCGTGAGGGTGCGGCCCTCGAACCGGCCGGGCAGCGCGCTGCCGCCATAGATGAAGATCGACGGCACGTTGCAGCGGATCATTCCCATCATCACGCCGGGCAGCGTCTTGTCGCAACCGCCGAAGCCGATCAGCGCATCATAGGCCAGGCCGTGAACGACGGCTTCGATCGAATCCGCGATCAATTCGCGCGACAGCAGCGAGAACTTCATGCCCTCGTGGTTCATGCTGATGCCATCGGACACCGAAATGGTGGAAAATTCCCGTGGCGTACCGCCGGCCTCGGCGATGCCGGCCTTGGCGGCCTCGACCTGGAAATCGTGGGTCATGTTGCAGGGCGTCTGTTCGCCCTTCATGCTGACCACCCCGATCATCGGCTTCGACAGCGCCTCGTCGTCCAGCCCCATCGCGCGCATGAAGGCGCGGTGCGGCGCACGATCGAGGCCATCGGTCGTCACGCGCGATCGCCATTTCTTCATGGGGGCTGTCATGGGTTCAGTCTCCGCGGAGTCGTCATGGCGAACGCCGGGACGAACAGCCCCGGCGCTGGTTGTGACAGAAGGCCCCGGCTCCAAGGCCGAAACGAAGGGACACGGCGGTTGGCCCCGGCGTTCGCCGGGACGACGCGTCGAGAGGCCTCGTTTACTGGATCGGCGCGACGATGGTCGGGTGCTTGAACTGGGCGACATCCATCTTCGGCAGCATTCCGGTGGCGGCGTAGATGTCGAGCATCTTCTGGATCGCCGGGAAATTCGGCGCGGCGCCGGGATCGCGGCCGAAATCATTGTCCTTGAGCAGGTAGGTGTCGAGCACCGCGACCGGCGCCTTCAGCACTTCGGAATCGACCTTGAGGGTCTCGGCGCGGTCGGCCAGCGCCTTTTTCATGCCCAGGGTGATGTCGCGGACATAGGCCCTGACCAGTTCCGGATTCTTGTCGACAAAGTCGGCGCGGCAGGCCTCCAGGATGTGGACGATGTTGGGCATCTCCTCGGACAGCGAGAACAGCTTGCGGGTGCCGCCCTTGGCCTCGGCATGCGCCGCGAAAGGCTGGTTCATGTTGACGGCATCGACTCGGCCCTGGCGCAGCGCGTCCTCGGAAACCGCGAATCCGACCTCGACCAGCTTGATGTCCTTGACCGGGTCGACGCCGTTCTTCTGCAGCAGCATCGCGAAGGGGCCGTAGGTGCCGCCGCCGATCACCGAGATGCCGACGGTCTTGCCCTTGAGGTCGGCAATGGTCTTGATCGGGGAATCGTCCTTGACCGCCCAATAGACCGAGAAGCCGCCGGGCTTTTCGTAGACATGCTGGGCCACGATATAGGCCTTGAGATTGCCGCCGACCACGCCGTTGGCGAGCGACAACGGCGCCTGGGTCGCGCAATCCAGCGCGCCGGCCGCCAGCGCCTGCGTCATCGGCGCAGTGCCCTGGAACTGGGTCCATTCGACCTTGTAGGTCTTGCCGAGATCGGGGAACTGCTCCGGCCGTCGCATCATCCAGTACTTGGCTTCCTCGGCCGGAATCGTCCAGCCGACGTGGATCGTCTGCTGCGCCTGCGACGGGGCGATGCCGGTAGCCACCGTCGCCAACGCGCCGGCCGCAAAGATCCATTTCGAAGGTATCCGCATCATGACAGCTCCAGATTCCCGATGCCTCAAGGCATCATCGCGACATTACATGCAGCTAAGCCTTTCATGGTTCAAACAATCAGGCAAGCCGCCTGCCGGGGCTGTGGGGCCTTGCCGGAGGGACCGCAATATATGGTAAGCCGGAAGGCGGCTGGACGTGAAGCAGGGAGAGATGCAATGGCGGGGAATGGCGGAGCGGCCCGGGCGCAACGGCTCGGCTATCTCGGGCTCGGGATGATGGGATTGCCGATGACGCGGCGCCTGCTCGATGCCGGCCACGACGTCACCGTGTGGAACAGGTCGGGCCACAAGGCCGCCGCGCTGGTCGAGGCGGGCGCGACAGCCGCCGCCCACCCGCGCGAAGTGGCCGATGCCGCCGTCATCATCTTCATGTGCCTCACCGACGCCGCGGCCGTGGAAGAAGTGGCGTTCGGCAAGGACGGCCTGGCGGCCGCGGCCGGCCCGGGCAAACTCGTCGTTGATTTCTCGTCGATCCACCCGGACGCGGCGCGTTCGATCGCCGCGCGGCTGAAGGCCGCCAATGGCATGGGATGGGTCGATGCGCCGGTCTCCGGCGGCACCAAGGGCGCGGAGGAAGGCACGCTCGCGGTGATGGCCGGCGGCGATGCCGCCGACATCGCGAGGGCAAGACCCTATGTTCTGGCAATGGCGCGGCGGTTCACCCATATGGGTCCGGTCGGGGCCGGCCAGACCACGAAGCTCTGCAACCAGGTGATCGTCGGTTGCGCCATGGCGGTGCTCGCGGAAGCGACGCGGCTGGCGACCAATGCCGGCATCGATGCGCAACGGCTGCCGGAGGCGCTGGCCGGCGGCTTTGCCGATTCGATTCCGCTGCAACTGTTCGTGCCGCGCATGGCGGCGGGAATCCATTCGCCGCCGCTCGGCCACATCGCCACCATGCTCAAGGACCTGGATACGGTGGTCGACGTCGCCCGCGCCACGTCGAGCCCGGTGCCGATGGCGGCGCTGGCCGCGCAATTGTTCAGAATGGCCAAGGCTTCGCGCGGCGGCGATGCCGACGCGCTGGAAATCTACAAGCTGTCGGCACCCAGGGAGGGTTGAGACCAGGCCGTCGCGGTGCGAAAAACCAATTGCAGCAAAGCCCGGGGGCGTTAGAAATAGCCGGCGCACCAGCCTTTATTGAACCGGAACCCGCTTATGTACGACCCTGCCGGCGTCACCATATCCGCAAATTTTCCGGTACCCGGCCAGATGAAAGCCTGGGTGCTGGGCGACCCGGACCAACTTTTCCTGCGCGACAAGCCGACGCCGGTTCCCGGGCGCGCCGAGGTTCTGGTCCGCATCGATGCGGTGGCGATCTGCGCCACCGACCTTGAAATCATCCATGGCGGATCGCCGGCGAGCATCCAGGGCGGCCCGCCCTTCAACAGGAATTTCACGCCCGGCCACGAATATATGGGAACGGTGGCGGCGCTCGGACCCGGCGTCGACGAATACGCCATCGGCGAGCGCGTCAGCGTGGAAATCCACGCCGGCTGCGGCCAGTGCAAGCGATGCCGCCAGGGCATGTACACCTCGTGCCTGAACTACGGCCGGGCCGACAAGAACCATCGCGCCAACGGCTTCACCACCGACGGCGGTTTCGCCGAATACGCGGTCAACCATATCAACACGCTGGTGCAGGTACCGGACAGCATGAGCGACGCGGAGGCCACCCTGGTAGTCACCGCCGGGACCTCGATGTACGGCCTGACCGAGCTGGGCGGACTGGTCGCCGGTGAAAGCGTGGTCGTGATCGGCCCGGGCCCGATCGGACTGCTCGCGGTGGCGGTGGCCAAGGCACTCGGCGCAAATCCGGTGATCCTCACCGGCACCCGCAACGCCCGCCTTGCGATCGGCAAGGAGCTGGGGGCGGATCGCGTCGTCAACATCGCCGACGAGAATGCGGTCGAGGTGGTCAAACAGCTTACCGGCGGCATCGGCGCCGATTATGTGGTCGAGTGCGCCGGCACCGAGGCCACCGTCAACCAGGCCATTCACATGGCCAATCGCGGCGGCAAGATCTGTCTGGCGGCCTTTCCGCACGATCCGGTGATCACCGATCTCGCGCATCTGGTGAGAAACAATATCTACGTCTACGGCATTCGCGGCGAGGGCCGCAGCGCCACCCACCGCGCCATGGCCCTGATGGCCGAAAAACGCTTCGACGCCACCAGGATTCACACCCACACTTTCGCGCTCGCCGAGCTGCCGACCGCGCTGCGCTACGCCCGCGACCGGGTCGAGGACGCGATCAAGGTGGTGGTGACCACAAGGCAAGCCGGCGCGCTCGCCAGCGCAGCGGCGGAGTAGCAGATGCAGGCCTGGATCAGGCCTGGTTCACCGCACCGCGCCATCATGAGCGGCGGCCGGCGCTTGCCGGACCTCACCCCAAAATGGCTGGGCCAGTCGCCAGGCGCGATGACTGCCTACCTTTCGAAGGCCCGGGCCAGCCGGGCAACCGCCGGCGCAATGATCTGACGCGGATAGCCGCTGAAGCCCAGCACCAGCGCCGACTGCGCCGGTGCCTCGACATACAGGCGGCTCATGGCGCGAACGACGACACCGTGTTCTCGCCCTGCTTGTTCGATCGTGACGTCTGATAGCCCTCGTCGCGTGTAAGCAACCAGATGCATGCCCTGGTCCGGGGGATCGACAGTCAAGTGGTCGGCCAGGCGGCGCCTCAGCGCGGCCACCAGCGCGTCGCGCTGGTCGCGGTACATCTCCCGCATTCTGCGGATGTGAGCTGCGAAGTGCCCCTCTTCCATGAACGCGGCGACGACGGTTTGGCAGAGGCTCGATGGCTGGCGGTCCATGAGGTAGCGCGCGGTAACGAAGGCCCGAACCAGTGAAGGAGGCACCACGGCGTAGCCGAGCCGGAGTCCCGGGAAAAGCGCCTTGTTGAGGGTTCCGATGTAGATGACGCGCTCGGCTTCATCGAGGCCCTGCAGCGAAGCCAGTGGCCGGCCGCCGTATCGGAATTCACTGGCGTAGTCGTCTTCGACGATCCAGGCGCCCGACTGTCGCGCCCAGGCAAGAAGTTCGAGGCGGCGCGCCATCGACAGGGCAACGCCTTTCGGAAACTGGTGCGAGGGCGTGATGAAAACGGCACGCGCTTGTGGGGCGCGACGAATACCTTCAGCGACGCTGACGCCATGCTGGTCGACCGGTATCGGCCGAACCGTCGCCCCCGCCGCGACGAGCGCAAGCCGGGTCAACGAGTACCCCGGATCCTCGATCCAGACTTCCTTGTCCGGGCCCTGCATGAGACGGATCACGATATCGAGGGCTTGCTGGGTGCCCGCAGTGATCACGACCTGTTCGGGCTCGCACCGCACGGCACGTGCGGCCCGCAGATAGTCGCAGACGGACCTGCGCAATTCCGGCATGCCTTGCGGGTCGCCATAGCCGAGGTGTTGCCGTCCGAAGGAGCGCAGCGTGCGTGCGCTGAGTTTCCGCCACAGTTCGGCGGTGCGTGCATCCAGCAGCGTGCGGCCCAGATTGAACGGGCGCTCATCGCTCTGCGACGTCACGTCGATGAAACCGCCTGGCTCACGCGAGCAGGAGGGTGTGTTGGCGACTGGTGCCGGTCGCGGCTTGCGGCCATGAATTGCCGCGAAGGGTTCGGGAAGATCCGAGGCGATGAAGGTCCCTGCACCCTTCCTGCCGCAAGCGTAGCCTTCAGCAAGAAGCTGTTCAAAAGCCGAGACGACGGCAGAGCGCGAAACACCGAGTTGCGCTGCGAGTTCGCGCGTCGAGGGCAGCTTGGTCGCGGGACGAAGCGTTCCAGACAGGATCGCCGATCGCAGCTTCAGGTAAATCTGGCGAAACACCGGCGCGGCTGCCGCGCGGTCCACTTCAAAAGCATAAAGCTCTGCCCAGCTTTGTCTGGTCTTCACGGATGGCTTTCGAAAACTGCGGCCCCCGGCCAAGCGAGTGGTATGCTTCATTGGGCCAAGGTGGGTCTTTTCACAAGACCATTTTTCCTTATCCTGTCTCCGACACCAAGGCAACGGGAAGAAGAAAATGCCCGTTGGTTCGAATGGCGACGCGAGGAGCGCCCAATCATGAGTTCGCCGCAAATCCGTCGTGCCGACCGAGCCATGTCAGTTGAACGTACGCTGGAGACGCTGGCACAAGGCTATAGCGGCCGGCTCGCTACCGTGAGCGAGGACGGGTTCCCCTATTGCATCCCGCTGCTGTATCTTTGGATCGACGGCGAGGTGTATTTGCACACCACGAGCGCCGCAGGACATTTGCGCGCGAATATCGAGAGAGACCCTCGCGTTTGCTTCGAGGTCGATGCGCAGGAAGGCGTCTTTGACTATGGCCGGTTTGAATGCGATTCGGGGCTCGCCTATCGAAGCGTGTGCCTGTTCGGCCGGATACGGATCGTCGAAGACCGGGAAATCAAGCAGCGGTTCTGCGAAGCGCTGATGGCAAGATACGGCAAGCCCGGGACAAATCGCCCCAAGGGCTTCTTCCCGCGGATCGATGCCATCACCGTTTATGCCATTTCGGCTGAGCGCTTCACCGGCAAGGAAACCCCGCTGCCGCCGCTTTCCGAACAGTGGCCTGCGAAGGACCGGACCAAGACGCCAAATGCTTCATTGCCTACGGACGGTCACTCATTGTCCGCAGCGAGGGGCGCTGCAAATTCTTGAACAACCGCGCCGCCTCGACCAGACCTTGCGCATCACAGCCTCTGTTGCCCCTCCGCTCACACCGAGCAGTAGCGCTCCTTGATCTCGTCGTCGGCCAGAAGGTCGCGCGCGGCGGCGTGATGGACCACCCCACCCTGGTCCAGCACATAGGCGCGGTCGGCGAGTTCGAGCGCCAGTTCGACATTCTGCTCGACCAGCAGAATCGTGGTGCCCTGCGCCTTCATGCTGCGAAACAGTTCGAACATCTCGTCGACCAGTACCGGCATGATGCCTTCCGACGGCTCGTCGAGCATGATCAGGTCGGGCTTGGCGATCATCGCCCGCGCGATCGCCAGCATCTGCTGTTCGCCGCCGGACATCGTCACCGCCTCCTGGTCCAGCCGCTCGGCCAGCCGCGGGAAAATCCGGGCGATGGCTTCGATGCGCTCGGCTTCGCGCCGCTTCTCGGGCGACGCCACGAGCCCAAGCCGAAGGTTTTCCCGCACCGTTAGGCCCTGCACGATGCGCCGCTCCTCCGGCACGTAGGCAAGCCCAAGGCCGAAGCGCAGATGCGCGGGCTCGCCCAGCAGCTCCCTGCCCTTGAAAACCACCGAGCCCCGGGTCTTGTCCAAAAGACCCATGATCGATTTCAGCGTCGTGGTCTTGCCGGCGCCGTTGCGGCCGATCAGGCAGACGATCTCGCCCTGGGCGACCTCAAGCGTGACGTCCTGCAGGACATGGCTGGCGCCATACCAGGCGTTGAGGCTGCGTACCTGCAACATCGGCTCAGTGCTCCCGCTGGCCAAGATAGACCCGCTTCACCGCCTCGTTGCGGCGTACTTCCTGTGGGGTTCCTTCCGCCAGCAGTTCGCCGTGGTGCAGCACCAGGATGCGGTCGCTGATCCCGAGCACCAGCTTCATCTTGTGCTCGACCAGGATCACGGTGCGCTCATCCGCCAGCTTCACGATCAGGTCCATCATGGTACGGGTTTCTTCCGGGCTCATCCCGGCGGTCGGCTCGTCCAGCAGCAACAGCCGCGGCCGGCTCGCCAGCGCCATGCCGATTTCCAGCGCGCGCTGCTCGCCATGCGCCAGCGTCCTGGCGGCCCGCTCGCGCTGCTCCCACAATCCGACCCGCGCCAGCAGTTCATCGGCCTGCTCGGTCAATTCGACCAGCCGGGCGCGCGGACGCCACATGTCGTAACGCGACACCAGCGCCTGCAGTCCGACCCGGATATTTTCCCGGGTGGTCAGCTGCGGAAACACGTTGGTGATCTGGAACGATTTCGCCACGCCCATATGGGCAAAGCGATGCTGCGGCAGCCCGGTGACATCGCGGCCTTCGAATTCCACGCTGCCGCTCGAGGGTGACAACGCGCCGGACAACAGGTTGAAATAGGTGCTCTTGCCGGCGCCGTTGGGGCCGATGATCGAGGTGATCGCGCCCCGGGTGAATTCGGCCGTGATATTGCGCAATGCGACGAACTTGCCGAACAGCTTGCCGACGCCCCTGGTGCGCAGAATCACCTGCTGCGATGCGGTGCCGGTTGCCGTCATGGCTTGCCGCGCGAGATCAGCGTGCCCCAGATTCCGGCCGGGAAGAACAGCACGCAGATCATGAAAATGGCGCCGACGACCAGTTGCCAGTGCACCGTCCACAGCGAAACCAGATTCTCCAGCAACAGGAACGCCGCCGCGCCGACCATCGGCCCGAAGAACGTCCCCATGCCGCCGAGCAGCGCGATCATCACCACTTCGCCCGAGGTGTCGTAATACAGGATTTCGATCGGCACGATCGACAGGTGGAGAGCCTGCAGCGCCCCGGCCAGGCCGCAAAACCCGCCCGACAGCACGAAGGTGATCAGCCGCGTCCGCGTCACGTCGTAGCCGGACGCCCTCGCCCGGGTTTCGTTCTCGCGCACCGCCTCGATCACCGCGCCGAACGGCGAGGCCAGAATCCGCGACAGCACGAAGAACGCCGCGATCACGAAGGCGGCGATCACGTAATAGCGGGTCAGCGGATTGATGAAATCCAGCCTGACGCCGAAGATATCGATGACGTGGACATTGATGCCGCGCAGGCCGTTCTCGCCGCCGGTCCAGTCGACCGCCTGGTAGAACAGGTAATAGACGCATTGCGCCAGCGCCATGGTCACCATCGCAAAGTAGATGCCGCGGGTCCGGATCGCCAGCACCCCGATCAGCGCCGCCATCAACAGCCCGCCGAGAATGCCGAGCGGGATCGCCGCAAACCAGGGCAGGCCGAAATGCGCGATCGCGATGCCGCAGAAATAGGCGCCGGTTCCGAACAGCGCCGCATGCCCGAACGACAGCAGGCCGAGATAGCCGTAGACCAGATTGAAGCCGAGCGCATAGAGACCGTAGATCAGGATGTTGGCGGCAAGTGCGGTGAACGGCATCACCAGCGGAAAGACCAGCACCGCCAGGCTGGCCAGGCTGGCGCGGTGCCGGGTGGCAAACTGCAACCAGCTCACAGGCACGGCTTGCGTCTGCGGACAGGACCGGGTGATCTCGTTCATGCGCTGATCTTCACCTTCAACTCATCAATCCGGCACGGCCGAAGAAGCCCTGCGGCCGGACGATCAGCACCACCGCCATCAGCGCAAAGATCGAGACCTTGGCCATTTCCGGCGCGAACAGCGACGTCATGCTGACGACGACGCCGACCAGCAGGCCGGCGAGCACCGCGCCGCCGATCGATCCCATGCCGCCGACCACGGTGACGACGAAGGCCTCGGCCAAAATGGTGCTGCCCATCTCCGGGATCACGCCCTGCAGCGGCGCCGCCAGCAGGCCGGCAAAGCCGGCGATCGCGGTTCCCAGGCCGAACACGATCAGCCAGACCCGCCCGACATCGACCCCCAGCACGCGAACGATCTGCGGATCGCGGGCGCCGGCCCGGATGATCAGTCCGAAACTGGTCTTCTCCAGAAACAGCCACAGCGCCAGCAGCACGAAGGCGGTGGCGCCGATCACGAACAGCCGGTAGAGCGGGAAATAACCGACGCCGATATCGACTGCGCCCTGCAGGATCTCCGGGGTATCGAACGGATATCCGGTCTTGCCGAACAGGATGCGGATCAGTTCGACCATCACATAGCTCAGTCCGAACGTCAGCAGCAGCGGATAGTCGATGCCGCGGCCATATAGCGGCCGTATCAGAAAGCGTTCGACCACGAGGCCGAACAGGCCCACGACGAGCGGCACCGCGATCAGGCAGATCCAGAAATTGCCGCCGAGACCGAGGATGTAGACCCCGACATAGGCGCCGACCATGTAGAACGCGCCATGGGCGAAGTTGACCACGGTCAGCATGCCGAAGATCAGCGAAAGGCCGATCGCGAACAGCACATAGATCGCGCCCAGCGCCAGGCCGGCAAACAATTGCAGCGCGATCAGATCGAGGCTCAGGCCGGCCATCGCGTCCCCCGGACGGCGGCGGGCGCCGGTGAAGGCACCCGTCGTCTTGCGATATCAGGATTTATGACCGAGCTCCTCGCAGCTGCGCAGATTGGCCTCGTTGGGCTCGTCGGTGCTGATGATCTCGAAGACGTCGGATTCATTGCGCATGTCCTTCGACTTCGACTTGATCACCAGCACCGACTGCACCGACTGGTGGTCGCATTTGCGATAATATTCCGGTCCCTTGTAGAAATCGTATTTCAGCGCCTCCAGCGCCGTGATCACCTTGTCGGTGTCGACGCTGCCGGCGTTCTTGACCGCGGCGAGCACGGTGCGGATGCCGCCATAGCCGAGCGCGCCGTAATCGGACGGCAGCTTGCCATCATACATCTTGCGGAAGGCGTCATTGAACGCCTTGGTGGAGGCGAACTTGTCCTCCAGCCCCCAGTAGAACGAACAGCCGCCGATCACGCCCTCGAACGCCTGCGGTCCCGCCGCCACCCGGCTGGCATGCGACAGCAGGGGGGCGATGATCTGGGTGGTCTTCTTGACGCCGAAATCGGTCGCCTGCTTCAGCGCGATCTGCTGGTCGCGTCCGAAATTGCTGATGCAGAGAATATCGGGCTTCAGCGCCTGGATCCGGGGCAGCAGCGTCGAGAAGTCGGTGGTGCCGAGCGGGTGGCGGAAATCGCCGAGGTTCTCGATGCCGAAGGCCTTGCCGGCTTCGAGGAAGCCGCGCACCATTTCGTGGCCATAGGCATAGTCCGCGGTCAGGAACGCGACCTTCTTGCCGAATTTTGGAAACGCGTAGCGGCCGACCGCACCCGAGGTCAGATGCGGATTGAGCGCCTCGTGGAAGGTGTATTTGCTGAAGTCGGCGGCCTCGTTGATGGCGTCCGACTGGCTGATCGAATTGAAGACGATGCCGCGTTCCTTGGTCACGTTGTTGATCGCGAGCTGAACCGCGGCGGAAAGACTGCCGACGACGAAGTTGACCTTTTCCTTCTCGACCAGTTCGAGCGTCCGGGTCGCCGCCTCGCCGGGATTGAGCTTGTCGTCGCGCACCAGCAACTCGGCCTTGCGCCCGTCGAGGCCGCCGGCGTCGTTGAACTGGGCGATGGCAAGCTGGGCGGCGCGCACCTGGTCCTGCGCCTCGGTGCCATAGGGCCCGGTCAGCGGCACCGGGAACCCGATCTTGATGGTGGCTTCCTCCGCCTGCAGCAGGTTGATGCGAAACGGCGAGGCGGCAAGTGCGGCCCCTGCGCTGACCGTCGCCAGCAGGCGGCGGCGGGAAATCGATCCGGATTTGGCGATGTTCTTGCTCATGGTGTCCTCCCTGTGGATATTCATATTTTGTTTTGCCGGTGCCGTCCCGTTCAAATTCGCCCCATCGCCGTCAGGATGACCTGCGGCGTCAGCGGGATCTCCGATATCATGACGCCGAACGGCCGCAGCGCATCATTCACGGCATTGGCGACCGCCGCCGCGGCCGCGGCGGTGCCGGCCTCGCCGGCGCCCTTGGCGCCGAGTTCGGTCTCGGCGGTCGGCGACACCACATGGGCCACGTCGATGTCGGGCATTTCGCCGGACATCGGCACCAGGTAATCGGCCATGTTGGCATTGGTGAGCTGGCCGCGCTCGTCATAGATGCATTTCTCGAACAGCGCCGCCCCGAGGCCCTGCACCACGCCGCCGCGGATCTGCTCGTCGACCAGCTGCGGATTGATGATGGTGCCGCAATCCTCCACCACCCAGTGCCGCAGCAGCCTGACAAAGCCGGTATCGGTGTCGACTTCGAGCCAGGACGCCTGCACGCCGTTGGTGAAGGCGAACGGATATTCGCGCGGCACGAAATGCCGGGTCGCCATCAGCTCGGGCTGGACGCCGGGCGGCAGCGTGTCCGGCCGGAAATAGACGATTCGCGCCAGCTCGCTCAATTCGATGCGGGTGGCGCCATCCCCGGCGTTCACGATCGCATTGCCGACGATATCGAGCTCGGCGGACGACGACTGCAGGATCGCGGCGGCGACATCCAGGATGTTGCGGCGCAGCACCTTGGCGGCCTGCAGGGCGGCTTCGCCGCCGATCCCGGCGCCGCGCGAGGCCCAGGTGCCGCCGCCATAGGGCGTGTTGTCGGTATCGCCGAGAATGACGCGGACCCGCTCCATCGAGACGCCGAGCACGCTGCCGACGATCTGCGCGGTCAGCGATTCCGAGCCCTGCCCCTGCTCGCTGATGCTGGTCTGGCAGATCACCGATCCCGAGGCATCCAGCCGCACCGCGACGCCGTCCTGCGACGAGATGCGGGCGCCGCCGACGCCATAGAAGGCCGCGCTCGGATTGGTGATCTCGATGAAGCTGGCGATGCCGATGCCGCGGTGAATGTTTTTGCCGCGCAACGCCGCCTGTTCGGCCCGCAAGGCGTCGTAGTTCATCATCTTCATCAGCTTGTCGAGGGAGGCATGATGCGACAGCAGCTCGAAGCGCAGGCCCGACGGCGATGCGCAGGGGTAGCCGTCATCAGGAACCAGGTTGCGGCGGCGGATCTCCACCGGATCCATGCCGATCTTCGCAGCCGCAAGGTCGACCAGGCCTTCCGTCACCGAGCAGGCGATCGGATGGCCGACGCCGCGGTACTGGCACATGACATTCTTGTTCTGGAACACGACGCGGGCCCGGGCGCGATAGTTCTTGGTGACATAGGGTCCGCCCACCAGATTGACGACCTGGTTGGCCTCGATGGCGCTGGTGCGCGGATACATCGAATAGGGACCGATGCCGGTGAGGTCGTCGATCTCGAACGCGGTGATGGTGCCATCGCGCATCACCGCGATCCGTCCCTTGCAACGATGGTCGCGGGCATGGATATCGGTGTTGAAGCTTTCGACCCGGTCGGCGACGAACTTGACCGGCCGGCGCAACAGTTTCGACAGCGCATAGACCGCCATTTCATCGGCGTAGATGTGCACCTTGATGCCGAACGAGCCGCCGACATCCTTGCAGACCACCCGCACCTGGGACTCCCTGAGCCCCAGATGCAGTGCGGCGATGTTCTGCACCATGTGCGGCGCCTGGGTGCCCTGGTAGATCGTCAATCTCGCTTCGGCGGTGTTCCAGTCGGCCACCACCGCGCGCGGCTCCAGCGTCACGCCGGTGTGCCGCCCAAACACGAATTCCGCCTCCGCCACCTCGTCGGCAAGCGCAAACGCGGAATCAACGGCGCCGGCGTCGAGCCGCCGTTCGAAAGCGAGGTTGTCACCGAGCGCGGGATGAATCACCGGCGTTTCCGCATCCAGCGCTGTGCGCATGTCGGTCACCGGCTCCAGTTCGCGGTACTCGACCGCGACGATTTCGGCAGCGTCCTCGGCGGCGGCGCGACTGGTCGCCACGATGGCCGCGACCGCCTCGCCCTGCCAGCAGACAAGGTCGGTCGCGATCGCGCGCTGGGGAGCCGACTTCAGACCCTTGAGGTGCGACAGCACGCCCACCCACGGCGTGATCACGGCCGCGAGCTGTTCGCCGGTGACGACGGCGATGACGCCGGGCGCGCGCCGCGCCGCCTCCGCATCGATGTTCAGGATCTTCGCATGGGCATAGGGCGAGCGCAGGAACACCACATGCGCCATGCGCGGCAGGTCGATGTCGCTGACATAGAGCCCGCGCCCCTGCATCAGCCGCTCGAGATTGGGCCGCGGCACCAGCTTGCCGATATAGGAGTTCGGCCGGTCCAGCACCGAAGGACCTTCAGGATTTGCCGCCTTGGCCATCACGGCCTGCGTCCGATGCGCGCGCGTGCCGTGGTTTCCACGGCATCGACGATGGCCTGGTAGCCGGTGCAGCGGCAGTAATTGCCGGAAAGATGCTCGCGGATCCGGTCGCGGTCCGGCTCGGGCTGCGATATCAGCAGATCCTGCGCCGCCATCAGCATTCCCGGCGTGCAAAAGCCGCATTGCAGCGCATTGCGATCGCGAAAAGCAGCCTGCAGATCGGCGATCTCGCCGCTGTCCGACAGGCCCTCGATGGTCTGGACGCTGGCGCCGTGGGTCTGCACCGCCAGCACCAGGCAGGACCGCACGATCTCGCCGTCGATCCGCACCGTGCAGGCGCCGCATACTCCGTGCTCGCAGCCGACATGGGTCCCGGTCAGCTCGATATGCTCGCGCAGGAAATCCGCCAGGTTGAGACGCGGCAGGACCTGCGCCTCGACGCGCTCGCCATTGACCGTGAGCGAGATCGGCACCTGGCGCGTCAAGCCGATCCCCCGGCGATCAGATCGGGGCGGCCGAGCAGCGTGCAAACGCACCGCGCCAGCAGGATCCTTGCAAGATGGCGGCGCATCGCGGCGGAGGCCTGCTGATCGGTTTCGGGAGCGAGCTCGTCGCCGAGCGCGGTCGCTGCCTCCGACAGCAACGCCGGCGTCACCGCGACATGGACCAGCCGCGACGCCGCCCCGGCCAATACCGGCCGGTCGCCCACCGCAAAGAAGGCCAGGCGAAGATCGCCGAAGCGGCCGGCTTGCACGATTGCCTGCGCCGCCGTGCCGACGATGGCATAGTCGCCGTGCCGCCGGGCGAATTCGTGGAAGAAATGTACCGAATTCTTCCCCGCCACCGGCAGCTCGACGGCGACCAGCAATTCCTGCGCCGACAACGCCGTCTGATAGATTCCGGTGAAAAAATCCGTGGCGGCAATCCGCCGTTCGCCGGCCTGGCCGCGCACGATGATGGTCGCGTTCAGCGCCACCATGCAGGCCGGCAATTCGGACGCCGGGTCGGCGTGGGCGAGGCTGCCGCCGAGCGTGCCCCGGTTGCGGATCGCAGGATGCGCGACATGGGCGATGGCCTCGCTCAGCAAGGGCGCGTGCGCAGCGATTTCAGGCGAGCTGGCAAGTTCGACATGGCGCGTCAGCGCGCCGATGGTGAGGACATCGCCGCTCAAGGCTATTCCCTTGAGCTCGGCGATCGCGCCGATATCGACCACCAGTTCCGGACAGACCAGCCGCAGATTCATCGCGGGCATCAGGCTTTGGCCACCGGACAGCAGCTTGGCGCCGTCGCCATGCGCGACCAGGAGCTCCAACGCGTTGGCGACGCTGGTGGCGCGTGCGTAGGAGAAAGCCGAGGCTTTCATCGGTATGACCTCCCCGGCCGTATTCTAGCATATTTTGCCGGGATTAGAGGGCGGCGCCCCGCAAAGGTCAAGTTTGTTTATCGAACGATTATTTCGGCGGATTCGACTTTTGGACTTGTGATATCGTCGTCGACGACGCACGGTTCGGCGCAACGAGACCGGCCCAAGGCGGGAGCAGGCAATGAACCTGGGTTTTTTCACGATGCCGATCCATCCTCTCGACAAGGATTGGCGGCTGTCCCTCAGGCAAGATCGCGAAGCTTTCCTCCTGGCCGACGAACTCGGATTTACCGAAGCCTATGTCGGCGAACACGTCACCGACAGGGCCGAGAACATCACCTCCTGCATCGCATTTCTGGCCTGGGTCGGCGCCGCCACCCGGCAGATCCGACTCGGCACCGGCACCATCAACATGCCGAACACCCATCCCGCCACGGTCGCGGCCAGCATGGCGATGCTCGACCACATGCTCGACGGGCGTCTGATCTTCGGAATCAGCCCGGGCGGGCTTTTGTCGGACGCGGAACTGTTCGGCAATCTCGATGCCGATCGCAACGCGATGTTCCTTGAATCGATCAACCAGGTGCTGGAAATCTGGGCCGGCGAGCCGCCCTATGACATCAAGGGAAAATACTGGAACGTCTCGACCCGGAAAACCCTGATTGAGGACATCGGCCAGGGCATTATTGCGCGGCCGTTGCAGCAGCCGCATCCGCCGGTCGTGGTGACGGCGGTGGCGCCGTTCTCGAAGGGTGTCACCGAAGCCGCCGCGCGCGGCTGGGATCCGATTTCGGCGAATTTCCTGATGCCGGCCTGGGTCAAGAGCCACTGGCCCAGATATGTCGAGGGCTGCGAGCGCGCCGGCCGCGTTGTCGATCCGGCCAACTGGCGGGTCGCCAAAAGCGTCTTTGTCGCCAAGGACGCCGCGACCGCAAAGGCCTACGCCACCGACCCGAACGGTCCTTACGTCTATTATTATCGCTCGCTGTTCACCAAGCTGAAAAAGAACGGCCGCATCGAATTGTTCAAGACCCGCCGCGACCAGCCCGACGACGAAGTGACCCTGGAGGCGGTCTGCGACCGGCTGATCATCCATGGCACGCCGGAAAGCGTCAGCGATCAGCTGCTGGCTTTCCAGGACGAGGTCGGCACGTTCGGCACGCTGCTCTATGCCGGCAAGGACTGGAAAGATCCCGAACTTGGCCGCCAGTCCATGATCCTGATGGCGGAAAAGGTGATGCCGCGGGTCAATGCCGGCGCTTCCGGCCAAAGCAACGCCGCGGAATGATCCTTAGCCGACTTTAAATCCAAAGAGGACACTCGCCGTGGCGCTGACCGATCGCATCCCCTATCAGGCGCAAGTCGACCGGCCGAGGCTTCGGCTGCCGGACGGCAAGAAGCTCGCGGTATGGGTCATCCTCAATGTCGAGGAGTGGCGGATCGAGAACCCGATGCCGCGAACCGTGCTGAGCCCGCCGATGGGACAGCCGCTGCTGCCGGACGTGCCGAACTGGTCCTGGCACGAATACGGCATGCGCGCCGGCTTCTGGCGCCAGTTCAAGGCGCTGACCGACCGCAACATGCCGGTCACCCTGGCGTTGAACGCCAATGTCTGCAACTCCTACAAGCGGGTCGCCTCCGCCGCGCGCGAAGCCGGCTTCGAATTCATGGGCCACGGTTTCGTGCAGGGCCCGATGCACAGGCTGGACGACCAGGCCGATGCGATCAGGCGGGCGGTCGACACCATTGCCGCGTTCACCGGCAAGCCGCCGCGGTCATGGGAAAGCCCCGGCCTGACCGAAACCGAGCAGACCATCGATCTCTTGCGCCGCAACGGCATCGAATACCTGGCCGACTGGGTGATCGACGACCTGCCGCAGGACATCGCCACACCTCACGGCATCATCACCACCATTCCCTATTCGGTGGAGACCAACGATATCGTCATCCATGCGCTGCAGCATCTTTCCTCCGAGCATTTCCTGCAGCGCTGCACCGATCAGTTCGACCGGCTGTACCTGGAGGGCGCCGACAATGCGCGGATCATGGCGATCTCGATTCATCCCTACATCACCGGGGTCCCGCATCGCATCAAATACCTGGAAGCGCTGCTCGACTATGTGATCGGCCATGACGGCGTCGCGCTGATGACCGCCAGCGAGATCGGCGACTGGTACCGGTCCGAAATGGCGAAATCTTAATACGGAATCGGACCAGCGGAATTCGCGAGCGAGTAGCCACGTTGCGCGCTCGTCTCCAGCAAGGAAGGGCCGGCGGCCCCTCCCATAATGGCTTATCAGCGGTAGGTTTGCAGGATCAGGCGGGCGACGCCAGCGGTTTGCCCTTCTCCACGACATAGGTGCTGACGACCACGGTCTTGGTGTCGCCGTTCTTCGATCCGGCATGCGGGGTCGCGACCGGCACCTGGAAGCCGTCGCCCGGTTTCAGCATGCGCGTCGGCAGACCCTCGATCGGCAGTTCGAGGGCGCCGGAAACGACGTAGCCGGATTCGATTCCGGGGTGGGTGTGCCGCGCCACCAGGGTGCCGGGATCGATATTGACCTCGACGACGAGCGTGACGTAGCCGGGCACCGGGCCGTCCATCTGCGACAGGATTTTTCGGGTGAAGCCCGCCGGGGCCGGCGGCGGCGTACCCTGCGCTGACACTTCGCTTGCGGCGAATTCGGCCAGTCCGCACAACGCACAGGATGCCAAGCCTGCAAAGCCACGTCTTGTCAGCATCGTCGTCTCCTCCTGCTGCCGGATCATCCGCGTCCGGATTGCGCGGGCGATCATATGCCTTTCGAAATGGCCTGCAAGATCGGCCGGCGCGATGGCTTGCGGGAATCGCGTCATCTGCCGGCGTAACCCCATTCAACGCCGCCCCTTCGGACAAGCCCGCCGGCTATTGCACCTCGACCCTGATCCGATGCCATGACGCGCACAGATAACCCTTGAAGTTCCAGATGTCGGCAGCATCTGCGGGCTGGGTCTGGCCGGCGGCATCCCATGCGCGAACCACGAGTTCGTGCTGTCCTTCCGGCAAATCGAGCAACGCATGCCAGAAGGTCCAGCTCCAGCGCTGGTTGCCGTGCTGTTCGATCGCGGCCTGCCGCCAGGCGCGGCCGCCGTTCCCGGACACGTCGACCCGGACAACCGCTCGATCGGTCGCGATGGCATAGCCGCGGACGAGCGCCCTTTGTCCGCTCGGCAGCGTGGCACCGTCGCCAGGTTCGCAGATGGCGGCGTTGAGCGGCATTTCATAGATCGTCGTGCCCCGACAAGAATCCTGGGTGTCCTTGCGGATATCCGGCGGGAACAGCAGGTAGTCCTTCTGCTGCTGAAACGCATCGGACGGCTGGCACTGGACACGGATTTCGCGAACCCATTTTGCGCTGCGGACGCCGGCATAGCCCGGCACCACGATTCGCAAGGGGGCGCCGTGTTCGACCGTGAGCGGTTCGCCGTTCATGGCCCATGCGACCAGGACGTCGTCGGATAGCGCCTTCGGCATCGGGATCGACACGCCGTAGCGAGCATTCTCCCCGCCCTCGTTCTCGGCAATGTCTGCCGCCTCGAAGGCAACATGCAGAAGCGGGTCATGGTCGGCGCCTGCGGCTCGCAGCACCTCCGCCAGCGACGCGCCGGTCCACATCAGGTTCGCGATGGCTCCCGGTGCCCAGGGATCGCCCAGGGTCGGCTCGACCTGCTGCAGATCGGCGCGCCGGTTGCCCGCGCACTGCATCACCGCCATGACCGAGCGGGTCGCAAACCGGCCTTGCAGATCCGCCAGCGAAAGTTCCAGTTGCCGGCTCACATGACCCGTGACCCGCAGCCGGTGGGTGCCGGGATCGATGCGCGGAAGGTCGCCGTGCGAGCGTACATAGCAGTCGGCGATGGCGGTGACGAAGTCGCTGCGCAGACGGGCGAGAGCCGGTTCCGCGTTGAACGGCTTGGCGCTGTGAACGATCAGATCATCCTTGGTGGCTTTGGGCAGACCGAGCATGGAGAACTCCGCATCGGCCAACGCCGCGGACGGTCTTCCGTTGCATCAAATCCGCGACAGCTCGGATTCGCCAGACTCAATGTCCGACATCGCGTACGTGCAGGTCGATGCCGCTGGGATCCTTGATGGTCGATACGGCGACCAGCGAGATCAGCGAGAGTACCAGCATGTAGACGCCGATGCCCCAGGACCGCTCATAGGTCCCGATGATCCACTGCGCGATCGCCGGCGCGAAGGCACCGCCGAGAATGGCGCCCAGCGCATAGGCGACCGAGACGCCGGAATAGCGGATCCTGGCCGGAAACAGCTCGGCGTAGAGCGCTGCCTGCGGCCCATAGGAAAGCCCCAGCCCGACGGTGAGACCGAGCGCGGCCAGGAAAAACAGCAGGATGTCCTTGCTGTCGATCAGCAGCCACATCGGGACAGACCAGATCGCGAGGATGCCGTAGCCGATCTGGAAGGTTCGCACCCGGCCCAGCCGATCGCCGAGGTAGCCTCCGAGCAGCGTGAACGCGAACCAGCCGAACGCCGACAGGGTGCTGACCAGCAGCACCTGGTCAGACGGCATCTTCAGCGTATTGAGGCCATAGCTGATGATGAAGGCGATGAGGATGTAGCCGGCCGCGTTGTTGGCCATGAAGATCAGCGCCGCACGCAGGATCTGCAGGCTGTGTCCGGCAAACAGGTCGCGCAGCGGCGTGGCCGATTCGCGGGCGCGCAGCACCATCGCCGCGAACACCGGCGATTCCTCGACCGCGCGCCGGATCACCGTCCCGATCACGATCAGGACCACCGAAAACAGGAAGGGCACCCGCCAGCCCCAGGCGATCATCGCCGGCTTGCCCAGAACCGTGGTCAGCGCCCAGAGCACGCCGGTGGCCAGGATCATGCCGAGCGGCGTGCCGATCTGCGGGAAGGCGCCAAAGAAGCTGCGGCGCTCGACCGGGGCATGCTCCACCGACATCAGCGCAGCGCCGCCCCATTCGCCGCCGGCCGAAAATCCCTGCAGGATGCGCATCAGGATCAGCAGGGCGGGAGCCCACGGCCCGGCCATCGCGTAGGTTGGCAGCAGGCCGATCAACGCGGTGGCGGTACCCATGATGATCAGGGTCAGCACGAACATGGCGCGGCGGCCGAACCGGTCGCCCATGTGGCCGCAGAAAATCGCGCCCAGCGGCCGGAACAGGAACGACAAGCCGATGGTGGCGAACGAGACGATCTGCGCCAGCAGCGGATTGTTCTGCACCATCGGCCCGAAGAACAGCGGGCCGAACACCAGGCCTGCGGCCTGCGCGTAAACGAAGAAATCGTACCATTCGATCGTCGTGCCGACCAGGGTCGCGGTGAGGACCTTCTTTTCATCCGGCGTGATCGCGTGGGCGATGGGGCTTCCCGCTACAGAGCTCACGCTGGTCATCAAGACGTCCTTCCCGATTTCGTTTGTAATTTTTGCGGCCTTGGCTGCGCGAAAGCGCACCGCCGTCCTTATATCGGGAGTTTATCCAATGCAGAATTCATTTGTGTGCAAAACCGGCCCGGCTGGGCCGGGCGCGCCTGCCGGGCGACGCCCGGCGCACCGAACAGCCGCTCAAAGCCGGCCAGATAGGCATCCAGCGCGTCGCGGATCATCTGCTCCTTGTCCTCGAGCACCGGAGATTCGTAGATGTACTTGCGGACCCCGTAATAGAAGATGCCGCTGTGAAACACCCAGGCCATCTCGAGTTCGGACGGGGTCGGCTTGTTCTGCGCCGGCAGCCCGGCTTCATGGCGGCATTCCCTGATGATGCGCGCCAGGATCTTGTCCCGCACCACGCCGACGTACCAGCGGTTGATGTCGAGTCCCTTCAGGCCCGAATAGAGGTAGATGCGCAGCCATTTGCGGGTGAAGATCACCTTGGTGTAGGCGTTGTAGAACTCCTGCAGCCGGTCGCGGACCGGGCGCGAGCGGTCGGCCAGCAGTTTCTCCCAGCCGGTATCGAGCGGCTCCAGGTAGACCGTGCGATAGACCTCCTTGATCAGGTCGTCCTTGCTCGGGAAATAGCGGTACAATAGCGGCTGGGTGACGCCGAGCCGGCGCGCGAGGTCGCGGGTGCCGCCGCCAAATCCCTCCTCGGAAAAAAACTCCGTCGCCTTGGCCACGAACTCCTGGCGGCGATCCTGCGGCGACAGCCGCTTCTGCTTGGCGCGAGCCCGCTTGGGTGTGGCTTTCCTGCTCATGACGACCTGTCGGCCGCCGGAATGTCAGCGGCGGTGAGAAACCGGCCATAGCCGCCGCGGGCGAACAGCAGCGGTTCCTGCCGGTTGTAGGCATAGGCCTCGACCGCGCCGAGGAAGATCACGTGGTCGCCGCCATAATAGCGATCGGCGGCGCGGCACTGGAAATTGGCGACGCTGTCGGCGAGGATCGGCGCGTTGCCGAGCCCGGGCTTCCATTCGACCCCGGCGAACTTGTCCGGCGACGAGGTCGCGAATTTGGTGGCGAGCGCCTGCTGCGATGCGCCGAGCACATTGACCGCAAAATGGCTGGCGTTCTGGAAGATGGTCATGCCTTGCGAAAAGATCACCAGGCTCCACAGCACCAGCGGCGGGTTCAGCGACACCGAGGCGAACGAATTGCAGGTCAGCCCATAGGGCTTGCCGTCGGCCGCGGCCGCCGTGATCACGGTGACGCCGGTGGCATAGGTGCCGAGCGCATTGCGGAAATCCCTGGGATCGAGCGGCGAGCTGCCGCTCGAAAGCTCGTTGGCCGGGTCCGCTGCGGTGGTCGGAGGCTTTGGCGCGTCGGTCATGCCCCTCGCCTCAGAGCGTCAGGTTTTCGGAAGGAAGGCCGAGCGCCACCCGACCGTAATTGGTGCCGGCGGCGTCGAAGTTGAACGCCAGATGCGAGTTGATGGCATGGGCATCGCGAAACTGCCGTTGCAATGCGCCGGTCGTGAACAACCCCCTGGCGCCGCTTGCCGCGAACAGCAGCGACACCGCCTCGGTGCAGAGATTGACCGAATAGGCGCCGTCGCGCCGCAGCCGGGTCTTGGCGGCGGTGTCCGGGACGTCGCCGCGGCGGGCGTCGTCCATCGCCGCGATGCAGGTCGAGCGCATGATCAGCCGGGCCGCATCGATCTTGGCGGAGGCCTCGGCAATCTTGATCTGGGTGCTCTGCAGGTCGCCGATCTTGGCGCGGTTGTAGGTCGATGCGCGGTGCCGCGCCACTTCGACATAGTCGTCGAGACAGGCCTGCGCGTTGCCCAGCGCCACGCCCGACAGCACATAGGGAAACAGCGAGAACACCGGCAGCGCATAGAGCGCGTTCGGATTGACGGCGCTGCCGGGCGTCGGGCCGCCGTCGAGATCGCTCACCGCCAGCGTCATCGGCGCGGCGACAAAGGCGTCATCGACCTCGACGTCGTTGGATCCGGTCCCCCGCAATCCGGTCGCGTTCCAGGTATCGTTGATCCGGTAGTCGGCCCTGTTGAGCAGGAAGATCCGGTATTCGATGCCGTCGGCTTCATCGTCGGACGAAACCACGCTGGCGAGCATGTTCCATTCGCAGGAATCCACGCCCGACGAAAACGGCCAGCTGCCGCGCAGCACATATCCACCGTCGACTTTTCGGGCGCGGCCGGCCGGAAAGATGAAGGAGGACGCGATCAGCGCATTGGCGTCCTTGCCCCACACCGCGTCCTGCGCGCGCCGGTCGAACATGCCGAGCATCCAGTGGTGGCTTGCGAGATTGGCCAAATTCCACGCCACCGAGGCGTCGGCCTGGCCGATCGCCTCGGCGCAATCGACCAGGGCGACATAATCGAACTCGAAGCCGCCGACCCGCTTCGGCTGCACGATCCTGAACAGGCCGGCATCATGCAGATCGCGTTCGGTCTCCGGCGGCAGACGCCGCAATTCCTCGGTCCGGGAAGCGCGATTGCGCAGCTGCGGAACCAGCGCCTGGGCGCGGGCGATCATCGCCGCATAGCCGCGGTCGTCGGTACCCGGCCCCGACGGCGGGCTTGGGTCTCGCTTGCGGCCGACATCTGCCATTGGATTTCCTCGTTAGCCCACCGCTTGCGTGCGCTTGAGGTGCGGGCGGTCGAGATACAGCGAGGCCGCCAGTCCTTCGTCGTCCTGTTCGGCGAATTCCGTCAGCAGCTTCATTTCGGGAATGCGCGAGCGGTCCAGCGTTGCGACATCGGGCCAGTCGATCTCGATCAGATTGCCGGCGGGATCGCGCAGATACATCTGCACGCAGCCATCCGGAAGTTCGTTCACCGCATTGCGGAAGGCGGTCGAGTCCAGCGCGCCGATCGCCTTGGCGGCGTCATAGGCGGCATGGAAGTCGTCCACATCCAGCGCAAAATGCTGATAGAGCGGAACCTGGTCCTGCAGTTCGAAGATGTGCAATTGCAGATCGCCGCAGCGCAGATATTTGGTCTTGAAGCCGAAATTGTAGCTCGGGATGGTCTGCATGCCCAGCACGGTCTCGTAGAACTTCACCGTCTCGGCGAGATTCCGCGTGCCAATCGAAAGATGGTTGAAGCCGGTAACCTTCATCACTCGCCTCCTTCTGGATCTAAAACGCACCGCACTGCAGCGAGGTCGATTGAAGCGATCTTGATCTTGTTTATCGCCTGATCACTAGTTATTCAAGGGCGGTCGCCTTCGCAGCTGCAGGCCGGATTGCAGGAGATCTCATGGACAAGACCGCAGGCATCGTCGGGCTTGGCATCATGGGCGGCGCGATCGCCCGCAATCTCGTCGAGCGCGGATGGCGGGTGATCGGCTTCGATGTCGATGCCGGGCGGCGCGCCGAACTGGCATCGGCCGGGGTCGCCATCGCCGGCGACGTCGGCGAGCTCACGCGCCGGACGCCGATCATCATGACCAGCCTTCCCAGTCCCGCCGCGGTCGAAGCGGTGGCACAGGCCATCGCCGATTCCGGCCAGTCGCCACGGATCGTGCTCGAACTCAGCACGCTCGCCCTCGCCGACAAGCTTCGCTTCGAAGCCATCCTGAAGCAGGCCGGCCACGCGGCGCTCGACTGTCCGCTGAGCGGCACCGGCGCGCAGGCCAGGAATCGCGACCTGATCGTCTATGCCAGCGGCGACAGCGATGCCATCGCCCGCTGCGCGGGCCTGTTCGCCGACTTCGCCAGGCAGAGCGCCGATCTCGGCGCCTTCGGCAATGGCAGCCGGATGAAATTCGTCGCCAATCATCTGGTGGCGATCCACAACGTCGCCACGGCGGAGGCGATGATGCTGGCGCAGCGCGCCGGGCTCGATCCGCAAATGGTCGTGGCGATGATCGGTCCCGGTGCCGGCGGCTCGCGGATGTTCCAGATGCGGGCGCCGATGATGGTCGAAGGCGTCTATGAGCCGGCCACGATGAAAGTCTCGACCTGGAAGAAGGACATGGCGATCATTGCCGAGTTTGCCGAGGATGTCGGCTGCGCGACGCCGCTGTTTACGCTGACTCAGCCGGTCTACGCCGAAGCCCTGGCGATGGGACTGGGTGATTCCGACACCGCCGCGGTGTTCGAGGTGCTGAAGCAGACCGTTGTCAGGGATCCCGGCTCCGGCACGCGCGAACGGCCGTAGCTGTCCCGGATCGGGGGATCGCTGCCCCGGCGAACCCTGAACGTCAGCACCGCGGAATGATCAACGCTTCGATACCGCACTGCATCAAAGGGCAAGCCCCACTCGCGCGACAATCCCCACCGCATGATTTCCGCTGCTACCAATGGACGGCGTGGTTATCACTTGATCATTTATCGCTTCCAGCGGATAAATCTCCCAACAATAAAAACAGCGACTAATTTTCGGCTGCAGAACTCCGGGGAGGGTTCATGACGATCTCGCGACGACAATTTGTCGGCAGCATCGCCGGCGCGGGTGTTGCCAGCGTCACGGCGCCCGGTCTGGCGCGAGCGCAGGCCGGCGGACCGGTCCGGATCGGCATGCTGGCGGCCAAGACCGGACCGCTCGCCTCCGGCGGCATCGACATGGAGCTGGCGCTGGTCATGTTCCTGAAGGAGCGCGACAACACGCTGGCGGGCCGCAAGGTCGAACTGATCGTCGCCGACACCGCCGGCGTTCCGGCCACCGCGCACAGCAAAGCCCAGGAACTGGTCGAAAAGGACGACATCCATTGCCTGATCGGGCCGCTTGCCGCCTTCGAGGCGCTGGCGATCGCCGACTATCTCACCGAAAAGCAGATACCGACGCTGGGCGTCGCCGCGGCGGAAGACATGACGCAGCGGCACCCCAGCCCGTGGTTTGTCCGCGCGACGTCGACGTCGGCGCAATGCGCCTATCCGCTGGCCGAATATTCCGCCAGGCAGCTGGGCTACAAGAAGATCGTCACCATCGCCGACGATTTTGCCTACGGCCACGAAATGTGCGCCGGCTTCCAGCGCGTGTTCGAGGACAACGGCGGCAAGATCATCCAGAAACTGTTCACCCCGCTGGCGACCCCCGACTATGGCAGCTACGTCGCGCAGGTCAAAAACGCCGATGCGATTTTCCTCGGCACCGCCGGTTCGAACGGATTTCGATTCCTGCGTCAGTTCATCGAATACGGCCTGAAGGACAAGATGGCGGTGATCGGCGGCATGACGGCGCTCGATGAATCCGTGCTTCGCAACATGGGCGACGAGGCGCTGGGGATCCTGACCACCAGCTGGTATTCGGCCGAACTCGACAACGCGCCCAACAGGGCCTTCGTGGCCGCGTTCCGCGGGCAGTTCAAATACGATCCGGGCTATTATGCCGGCGGCACCTATCTGTGCGGCGAAATCCTGGAGGGCGCGCTGAAAACCATCAACGCCAAGGCGGAAGACAGGAAAGCGCTGATGGCGGCGATCCGCGGCAGCAACGTGGAGACGGTGCGCGGCCTGGTCAAGTTCGACGAATTCGGCAATGCCATCGGCAACGTCTATATCCGAAAGGTCACGCGAAGCGACGGACGGCTGGTCAATTCGGTGATCAAGACCTACCCGGATGTCAGCCAGTTCTGGACCTATGACAAGGCCGCCTTCCTGAAGGAGCCGGTCTATTCGCGCGACTATCCGCCAGCCAGGAACCTGGAGCCATAATTCGGCTGGCGTTGCGGCGAGAATCGCGCGGCTTTCCGGACGAGATCGGCAGACGATGCAGTTTTGGATCATCCAGGGTCTCAACAGCCTGTCGCTTGGAGCCCTGCTGTTTCTGCTGGCGTCGGGATTTTCGCTGATCTTCGGCTTGATGCGCCTGGCGAACCTGACCCATGGCGCGTTCTTCATGCTCGGCACCTATTTCGGGGCGACGGCGCTGCGGCAATGGAGCGGCCTCAACATCTGGGTGACGGCGCTCGGCGCCGGAATTGCGGTTGCGGCGCTCGGCGGCCTGTTCGAGCGGCTGGTGCTGACCCGGCTGAAGACCAACCCGCTCGGCCAGGTGCTGGTGACGCTGGGCATGTCCTTCATCATTTCGGATGCCTGCCTGATGCTGTGGGGCGGTGACTCGATCCCGGTGCCGACGCCGCAGAGCCTGCAGGCGCCGACCCGGATATTCGGATTTGTATTCCCGACCTACCGGCTGGTGCTGGTGGCATGCGCCATCGTGGTTGCGATCGCGCTGTATTTCCTGCTCGAGCGGACGCGGCTCGGTGCGATGATCCGCGCCGGTGTCGACGACCGGCAGATGGCGCGCGCCGTCGGCATTCCGGTCTCCAATCTGTTCACGCTGGTGTTCTGCCTCGGCGCCGGGATCGCGGGCGCCGGCGGCGTGCTGGGCGGACCGATCCTGTCCGCCTATCCGGGGCTCGATGCCGACATGCTTCCGCTGGCGCTGATCGTCGTCATCCTCGGCGGCATTGGCAGCCTGCTGGGGGCCTTTGTCGGCAGCTTCATCATCGGTTTCATCTATACTTTCGGCACCGCGCTGTTTCCGGAACTGGCCTACATCATCCTGTTCCTGCCGATGATCGTGGTCATCGCGTTCCGGCCGCAGGGCCTGTTCGGGCGCGTCGGCGCATGAAGTGGATCGGCGCCGCCCTGCTTGCCGCCGCGTGTCTGCTGCCGCCATTGCTGGCAGGCGATTTCTACATCAACCTCGCCAGCCAGATCCTGATCGCGGCGATTTTCGCGCTCAGCCTGAACCTGCTGGTGGGTTTCGGGGGCATGACGTCGCTCGGGCACGCCTCCTATCTCGGCGTCGCCGCCTATCTTTCGGCGCTGCTGACCAGCCGCTACGGCTGGGGACATGGAGCGGCTGCCGTGATCTCGATCGCGGGCACTACCGCGATGGCGGCGGCCTTCGGCGTCATTGCGCTGCGAGCCACCGGGCTCGGCTTTCTCATGATCACGCTGGCGTTGTCGCAGGTGCTGTGGGGCCTCGCCTATCGCATGTCGGACGTGACCAATGGCGACAACGGCATCGCCGGCCTGACCCGGCCGATGCCGTTCGGCATTTCGCTCGACAGCGCGGCATCGTTCTACTGGTTTGCGCTGGCGGTGGCGGCGCTGGCCTTTGCCATGATGGCGATTTTCGTATCGTCGTCATTCGGATCGTCGCTGCAGGGCGTTCGCGATCAGCCGCGCCGGATGGCCGCGCTCGGCTTCAATCCCTGGATGATCCGGTGGATCACCTTCATCTATGCCGGCTTCTGGGGCGGCGTGTCCGGTCTGATGTACGTCTATTACAACAAATATATCCACCCGACCGCGCTTTCCACCACCAGCTCGGCGGAGGCATTGCTCGGCGTGATCGCCGGAGGTTCCGGAACGCTTGGCGGGCCGGTGGCCGGCGCGGCCCTGGTGCTGCTGTTGAAGAACTACGCCTCGGCCTATGTCGAACGCTGGAACATGGTGCTTGGCCTGGTGTTCCTGTTCATCGTCCTGGTGATGCCCAGCGGCATCGTGCCCGGCTTCGGCAGGCTGCTCGCAGCATGGCGCAGGAGATGGCGATGACGCTGCCCCGATCCGAGCCTGCGCTGGAGGTGATCGACCTGAAAAAGGCGTTCGGCGGCATGATGGTGACGCACAACGTCTCGCTGGCGATCCGGCCGGGCGAGCGCCGGCTGATCATCGGGCCGAATGGCGCCGGCAAGACCACGCTGTTCAACCAGATCAGCGGCGACATGCGGCCGAATTCGGGTGAGATCAGGCTGTTCGGATCGGACGTGACGCAGTTGCCGCCCTACCGGCGCGCCCATCTCGGGCTGTCGCGGACCTACCAGATCATCACGCTGTTCACCGGCGATACGCTCGAGCACAACATCACGCTCGGCCTGCTCGGGTTGCGGCCGTCGCGCTGGCAGATGTGGCGGCCATTGTCGTTCTATCGCGATCTTGCGACCGAGGCGCGCCGGGTGCTGGATGCGGTCGGACTGCTGCACCTGGCGGGCCATCCGGTGTCCGAGATCGCCTATGGCGAGAAGCGCCGCGTCGAACTGGCGATGGCGCTGGCGCAAAAGCCGCGCGTGCTGCTGCTGGATGAGCCGCTGGCGGGCCTTTCAAACACCGAGCGATCCCAGGTCAAATCGCTGATTGCCTCGATCCCGCGGCAGACCGCCGTGATCATGATCGAGCATGACATGGATACCGCGCTCGACCTTGCAGAGACCGTGACGCTTTTGAACTATGGAAAGGTGATCGTCGACGGCGACCGTGACGCCGTGATCGCGGACCAGCGAACGCGCGAGGTGTATCTTGGCGTCTGACGCACTCTGCCTCAGCGAGGTGCATACGTTTTATGGCGACAGCCATATCCTGCACGGCGTCAGCTTCTCGCTGCAGCCGGGCGGCGTGCTGGCTCTGCTGGGGCGCAATGGCGCCGGCAAGACCACCTGCATCTCGACCATCATCGGGTTCCTGAAACCCCGCGACGGCGAGATCCGGCTGTTCGGTGAGCCGATCGAAGGGCTCAGCCCCGAACGCATTTCGCAGCTCGGGATCGGCCTCGTCCCGCAAGGGCGCCGCGTCTTCGTCTCGCTCACGGTGCGCGAAAACCTGGTGGTCGCGCAGCAGCGCCGGCACGCCACGGCAAATTCATGGAATCTCGAACGGGTTTTCGCCATCTTTCCGCGGCTGCGCGAGCGTCACGGGCAATTCGCCGGCACGCTTTCCGGCGGCGAACAGCAGATGCTGGCGATCGGGCGGGCGCTGATGGGCAATCCGCGCGTTCTGCTGCTCGACGAACCGTCGGAGGGCCTGGCGCCCCTGATCGTCGCCGAGGTCGGCCAAGCCATCCGGCGCCTCAAGCAGGAGGGTCAGTCAATCGTTCTGGTCGAACAAAATCTCAAATTGGCGCTCGACGTCGCCGATTCCGCGGTCATTCTCAACACCGGGCGCTGCGTCTTCGCCGGCGATGCCGACGGCATCCTCAACAATGAAGAGCTGATTGCACAAAATCTCGGCGTCTTCCATGCTCATTAGGCGGAGCACCGGCCGACAGAACCGCCTGGCCGGCTTGCGGCCCGATCGAAAGAAAAAATGCTATCAACCCACTCCTGCAGGGAGATCAGACCATGAAAATCGGCGTATGCGGAACCGGACGGATGGGATCCTCGATCGCGCAGCGATTGATGTCGGTCGGACACCAGGTCGGTGTCTGGAATCGCAACCCGGCCAAGACCACGCCGCTGACCGAGGCGGGTGCGAAACCGTATGCGTCGCCGGCGCAACTCGCCGGGGATTGCGATGTCGTGATCGTGATGCTCTTGAACGACGCGGCCACCGAGGCGGTCTATCGCGGGCCGGACGGCATTCTGAAATCCGGGCTTGCCGGCAGGCTGGTGATCGACATGAGCACGGTGCGTCCGGACACCATGGTGGCAACCGGCGCGTCGGTGACGCAGCAGGGGGCCGCGTTTGTCGAATGCCCGGTCGGCGGCAGCACCGGTCCGGCCAGGGAGGGCAAGCTGTTTGGCCTGGTCGGGGGCACCAGCGCGGATGTCGCCCGGGCGATGCCGGTACTCGAGCAGTTATGCCGCCGCATCGAACACGTCGGAGGGCTCGGCTCGGGCGCCACCATGAAGCTTGCGGTCAATCTGCCGCTCCTGGTCTACTGGCAGGCGCTCGGCGAGGCGATCGCGATCTGCAAGCCGCTCAATCTTCCCCCAGAGCGGCTGATCGACATTCTGTCCGACACCGCGGGCACCCCGACCGCGATGAAGGGGCGGGGCGCGGTGATCGCCAGGGTATTGGGCGGACAGCCGCCGGGTGAAACCGCCTTTGGCCTGAGTGCCGCAAAAAAGGATCTGGCCACCGCGGTCCAGTTCGGCGCCACGCTTCATGCCGAGCTTCCGGTCACCGCCAGCGCGCTTGCCTGCTTCGAGGAGGCCGAGGCCGCGGGCCTCGGCGATGCCGACGCCACCACGGTTGCGGTCCGCTGGAGCCGGCGCGCGACCCCTATGGCCAAATCGTAACGACCTTTACTCGCCGTCATGCCCCGACAATCCGCCCAACAACAGGGATAATGCAATGATCGATCACAGCAACCGCTATGGCCGCACCGCCGCACGGATCCACGACGCCGACGGCCTCGCCCGGCGCCCGTCGTCGACCACGATCGATATTCATGCCCACATCGTGGTGCCCGAGGCCGCCCGACTGGCCCAACCGCATGTCGACATCAGCCGGATACCGCTGGCGCATTTTGCCGATGCCGCCACCAGGCAGATCAACGCGCAGCAGGAGAACGACGTCCGCGAAGTCATGACCACGATCGACCGCCGGTTGTTCGCGCTCGACAGCATGGGCATCGACATTCAGGTCGTGGCCCCGGCGCCGAACCAGTGCTACTATTCGATTGCGCCGAAAGTCGCCGAAGCCGCCCATCGCCTCGCCAATGACGGCGTGGTGGAATTCTGCTCGCGCAGGCCCGACCGCTTTGTCGGACTCGGCGTCGTGACCCTGCAGGAGCCGGAGATCGCGGTCCGCGAACTTGACTACATCATCAACGATCTGAAATTGAAGGGCGTCGAGATCCTGACCAATGTCGACGGCCAGGAACTGTCCGACCCGAAATTTCAGCCGTTCTTTGCCAGGGCCGAAGCGCTCGGAGCCTTCATCATGATGCATCCGAACGGATTCACCCACGGCGAACGCCTGACCCATTTCTATCTCAACAATGTTCTCGGCAATCCGCTGGAGACCACGCTGGCGCTGCACAATCTGATTTTTTCAGGAACGCTGGCGCGTTTTCCCGACCTGAAATTGATGGCGGTGCATGGCGGCGGCTACCTGCCCGGCTATTCCGGCCGGATCGATCACGCCTGGGGGGCGCGGCAGGATTCGCATGGCGAGTTGCCGTTGCCGCCGACCACCTATCTGCGGCAGGTATATCTCGACACCGTGGTTTTCAGCTATCACCAGCTGGCCTACCTGATCGATGTGTTCGGCCCCGACCGGATCGTGATGGGCACCGATTATCCGTTCGACATGGCTGAATACAATCCGATCGGCCATATCGCCGGCGTGCACGGCATGGACGAGGCGATGCTGGCGCAGATCGCGGGCGGCAATGCCGCAAGGGTGCTCGGGCTGGACGTCTGACGCAGCCCGTCAGTGCGGCGCGGCTGCGGCCTTGAACCCCGGCTGCTCGAAGGGATGCGAGGTCGCGAAGGCCGGCATCGCAAAGCAGCGTTCGGCGAGCCGTGCGACGATCGGAAACGCGTCGAGCTCGAGTTTGAGAAACTGCGCGCCTACCACCTGGCCGGCGATGCAGATATCGGCCAGGCCCGGCTCGGCGCCGAGGGCAAAAGGAGCCGGCGCACGCTGCGCCAGCAGCCGCTCATAAGTCGCAAGCCCTTCGGTGGTCCAATGCCTGCCCCATTCCTCGATCGCCCTGGCGTCGGCGCCGAACTCGCTGGCGAGATGCTGGCGGACGCGAGGCACCACCAGGGGATGCGCATCGGCGATCGTCGTCAGCGCCAGCGCCCGCGCATAGGCCCGCTCCTTGGCGTCCTCCGGAAGGAGCCTCGGGCTCGGCTGGATATCGTCGAGATATTCCATGATCGCCAGCGACTGGAACAGGGAATGGCCGTCGTGAATGAAGGTCGGCACCACCCGCTCGGCATTGACCGAGGCATAGTCCGGCAGGAACTGCTCCCCGGAAAGAATATCGATCGGAATCTCTTCGAAGCCGAGGCCCTTGAGACGCAGCGCGACCCTGACCCGAAAGGAAGCTATCGACCGCCAAAATCCGTAGATCTTTATCGCCATCGCAGGAACCTTTTTGCTTGTCCGATATTGGCCGCAATCCCGACACCGGCTTCGAATCCCCGGCCGCGCGCTTCATCGTCAAGGATGCCCATGGCTCATTCCATAACCGGCGCAGCGGGTCAACTTGCCTAGTGCCGAGACGCCTCCCGATCCGGCAACCCGCCACGCCCCACCTAAAGAATCAGGACATCCGCGGCGGCGGATCGGAACAGCCCCGCCCGCGCCGCGTTGTTTGGCCATGCCCAGATATCATTTCGATCTGATTGGAAAGCAGACGACGATCGTGGACCACAGCGGCCTCGATCTGGCCGACGACATCCTGGCGTCGGATGCGGCCGATCGGCTTGCCAATGAATTATATTCGGTGCGTCCGGAGCTGCGGCACCAGCACTGCTCGATCCTGGTAACGGATGAGGACGGCGAGGAGATTTGCCGGGCCCCGGTTTGGAATCCCCGCGAGGACTAGTGCGGGCGCGCCCGCACTCCGGCTGCCGGCAGGTTTAAGCAGAATTAGGAACACGCTGCGCCACGTTCGGCGGATCGGCCCGCGCGCGTTGGAGGCAAAGCACGTCTAGCATTTCTTGATCGGCTTCCAAGTGACGTTGAAGGCGGTCACGCCACTGACATTGAATACTCTTCGCAGGGCCGTGACATCGCTCGTGATAACGACGTCGCTGGCATTGCCCTCGATCGAGAGCACTTCCTCCACCGGCGTGGTTTCGGGACGCAGAAGCGGGAATTCCACGGCCTTCGCTTCAGGGCCGAGTTTTATCGGCGGCGAGAGGTAGTTGCCCTCGCGCAGCCGAACCGTGCCGCCGCCGGAGGTCGTCGAGACCAGCAGTCGGCGCTGCAGCATCTGGCACTGATTGGTTCCGGTCGATGCCCCGTCTGCGACCACGACCGGTGAAGAGCCGCTGCTCATCAGCATGACCAGGGTGACCGCGGAAGCGACCAGGGCCGCGCCCAGGCCGGCGACGGCGACCGAACGGCTGCGAGATGGTTGGGCCTGTTCCTGTGAAGCGGCTTGCTGCATGATGATCCCCCTTGGTTCGACGATGCTAGCGGGGAGTTGCCCGTCAATATGTGACCTTGCACACATTCAAGACCTGCAACGGGGATTATGATTCAAGCTCTTCGCTTTTAAAAGATGCTTCTGAACACCGCGACAAATGTCGGATAGACGCCAGGCGTGCGCACGCCCTCCCCTACCAAGGTACGGCAATCGCGATCCTGGAGCCCATCACGTTCGTGCGCGGCGTCACAGTAGACTGAATGGTATTTTGGCAAACTGCCCCTGGAATATCTTTGCGCCTCATAATCGCTTCGGTAATCTATCCCAGGGCAAGAGGCCGCCAGTCGCAGGCAGGGGTTGATGGCCAATTCAGTTCAGACGGCGCCGACGAATAACCCGCCGGACGCCGAAAAGACCGAAATCGGCAAGCGGTCCGGAAGGCGTGCGGCCGCGGTCGCCGCGGCGGGCGGACTGCTGGTCGTCATCGCGGTCGCGATGGTGCTGAAGAACGCCGACATCGGCATAACGCCCGGCGATCCGGCACAACCAACCGTAACGTTCGTGGCCAAAAGCGACCTCGGCGCGGCGGCAACCACGCTGACGCCATCGGTCGCTGGTGCGCTGATCGAGGACGCCGAAAGCTGCCGGATCCCGCTGGTGTCGATGACCATCTCCAGGGGATCGGCGGCTCTCGGCGGCACGATCCGGATCCGCTCGGGCAGCTACGTCTCGCCCTATTTCGCCGTCACCGATGCCGTGCAGCGCATCGCGGTCCCCTACCCCGCGCCTTACGGCTCCGGCGCCGGCAGTTTTGTCATCGAGGGCACCGCCACCGGTGCGATCGTCGGATTGACGCCGGCCAAGGCCATGCTGGAGCTGCCCGGCGCGCAAAATGTTCCGGTGGCGTGGCGCGCCGTGAGCCCGTGTTAGCCGGAACGCCACCGCGATGAGGAACCTTTTCAAGGACCAGCAGATCTTGGCCATCATCGTCGGCGGGGTCGCGGCGACGATCATCACCGCCTGGATCTTCAACCCGCAATCCGGCCCGGCAGGCTGGATCAAGGGACTTTCTCCCTCGACCCAGGCCATGTTGAGCGGAATCACGATCGTGCTTGTGCTCAGCATGGTCGGATGGCTGATCACGGCGGTTGCTTCCGCCTACGCCAGAACCGGCGCGATGCAGCCGGCGCAGGGCGGAGGCGTGTCAAACGCCATCAGGATGCTGTTCGCGCCGGAGCGGACCATTCCGGATTATCCGCCCAACAAGGCCATCGAGGACCTCGAAGGCATGGTGGGGCTGGTGCCGGTGAAGCGTGAGGTCAACGGCTTGATCGCGCGGCTGCAGGTGGAGCAGAAGCGGCGCGCGCAGGGCCTGCCGATCGCTCCCTTGAGCCTTCATATGGTGTTCACCGGGCCTCCCGGGGTGGGCAAGACCGAGGTCGCCCGCGCGCTGGGCAATATCTATCGCTCGCTGCGGGCCTTGCGCGTCGGACATCTGGTCGAGGTGCAGCGCGCCGACGTGGTGGCAGGCTACATCGGACAGACCGCGCCTCGGATGCTCGAGAAGTGTCGCGAGGCGCTGGATGGCATCCTCTTCATCGACGAGGCCTACACGCTGGCCGGCCCGCCCGGATCCGGCGGAGACTTCGGCAAGGAAGCGATCGATACGCTGCTAAAATTCATGGAAGACCACCGCGACCGCATCATGGTGATCGTCGCCGGCTATCCCAACGAGATGCGGCGATTCATCGACACCAATCCGGGACTGGCCGGCCGCTTTACCAAGACCATCGATTTCCCCCGCTACAGCGCCGAAGAGATGTGCGAGATTCTCCGGCGCATGGCAGAGCGGCAGCATTTCACCCTGCCCGACGATTTCCATGCCAGGATCAAGCCATGGATTGCCGAGCGGTCGCGCGCCGACGACTGGGCCAACGCGCGGGAGATGCGCACGCTGCTGGAAAAGGCCCGCGAGGCGCAGGCGATGCGGATCTCGATCAATCCGTCCGCCGACCTGTCGCGCCTCGAAATCGAGGATCTGTTGAATGCAACACGGCGTGGCTGAGCAGCGATGATGATTACGGGGCTGACGATCGCATTCATTGTTGTCGCCGGGCTGAGCATGACATTCGTCGCCACCCGGCTGGTCGCGCAGCACGACCAGCCGTCGCTGACAGGTTCGCCCGACCTGGTCCGCGCCATTGCCATCGTCGAGACCGACCAGAACACCGAGGCTTCCGCGACGGAAACCGCGATCGGCAAGCTCGACGCCATGGTCGGCCTTGCCCCCGTCAAGCAGGAGGTCAAGGCGCTGGTGGCGCGCATGCAGGTGGAGCAGAAACGCCGCGACAAGGGCCTCGACGTCTCCGCGCTCAGCCAGCACATGGTCTTCACCGGCCCACCCGGCGTCGGCAAGACCGAAGTGGCGCGCCTGGTCGGCGAAATCTACCGCGGCCTGAAGGTGCTTCGCAAAGGACACGTCGTGGAGACCGACCGCGCCGGGCTGGTCGCCGGCTATATCGGGCAGACCGCCGGCAAGACGCTCGATAAATGCCGCGAGGCGCTCGACGGCATTCTGTTCATCGACGAGGCCTACAGCCTCGCTCCCGCCAGCGGCGGCGGCGGTTCCGACTTCGGCAAGGAAGCCATCGACACGCTTTTGAAATTCATGGAGGACAATCGCGAGCGCATCGTCGTGATCGTGGCCGGCTATCGCAACGAAATGCGCCGCTTCGTCGACAGCAACCCGGGCCTCAGCAGCCGCTTCAGCAAGACCGTCGATTTTCCTTCCTACGATGCCGCCGAGTTGTGCGAGATCTTCCGTCGCATGGCCGCCCGCCAGCAGTTCGCGCTGCCGGCCGGTTTCGAGGCCAAACTGAAGCCATGGATCGAGAGCCGTTCGAAGGCGGACGACTGGGCCAACGCCCGCGAGATGCGGACGCTGCTGGAGAAAACCCGGGAGGCGCAGGCGCTGCGGGTCGCGGGAGATCCGTCGGCCGACATTTCAGACGTCACCATCGAGGACGTTATGATCGCCACCGGCCAGCAATCCGAAGCTAACGACATCCCGGTAGTGTCGGCGCTGGCGAAACTGGACGCGATGGTCGGCCTGGCGCCGGTGAAACAGGAAGTCAAACGGCTGACGGCGCGGCTCGAAGTTGAACAGAAGCGCCGCGAACAGGGGCTTCCGATCGCCGCCGTCAGCCAGCACATGGTGTTCACCGGGCCGCCCGGCGTCGGCAAGACCGAGGTCGCGCGGGTGATCGGAGAGATTTTCCGGGCCCTGAAGGTGTTGCGCAAGGGCCATATCGTGGAGACCGACCGCGCTGGCCTGGTAGCCGGCTATGTCGGCCAGACCGCGACCAAAACCCTCGACAAGTGCCGCGAGGCGCTCGATGGCGTGCTGTTCATCGACGAGGCCTACACGCTGGCAGCGAGTACCGGTGGCGGCGGACCCGACTTCGGCAAGGAGGCGATCGACACGCTTTTGAAATTCATGGAAGACAACCGGGAACGCATCATCGTCATCGTGGCGGGTTATCCCAACGAGATGCGGCGGTTCATCGAGAGCAATCCAGGACTGAGCAGCCGCTTCACCAAGACCATCGATTTCCCGGGTTACGGCGTTGGCGATCTCTGTGAAATCCTCAAGCGCATGGCGGAGCGCCAGCACTTCACCCTTCCGGTCGATTTCATCGCGGCATTGGCGCCATGGATCGAGCAGCGCTCGACCGCTCCCGACTGGGGCAATGCGCGATCGATGCGAACGCTGCTGGAAAAGGCCCGCGAGGCGCAGGCGATCCGCATCTCGACCGACCCCGATGCCGACCTGTCGCGGCTGGAGACGGCGGATCTTCTTGAGGCAACGGTCCGCTGACATGCGCAGGATAGCACCAGAGAGTTTTCGATGATCCCGCTGCATTCGACCTGGCTCGCCGCCCACGGCAAGCTCTGGTACGACGACAAATGGTACCGCCTGGCCTGGATTGTCTGGCCGCAGGCGCTCGCCGCCGTGATCGTGATCTTGTTCTGGGCGACACCTTCCAGCAACAAGAAGGCGGAATGGGCCAAGCCGGTTGACGCGGCAACCCGCTACCAGCAACTGTTCGCGCTTCGCGACTCCGCCAAATCGAACAAACCGGCGATGGACGCGCTGCAACGCGAAGCCAGCGGCGGAGACATGAACGCCCAGTTTTTGTTTGCCACCCTTTACGATCCAGATTTGAAGTTGAGCACGATCGTGCGACCCGATGCCGAAACCGCCGCGGAATGGTACAACAGGGCCGCCGCCCAGGGCCATCAATTCGCCCTGAACAATCTCGCGCTATCCTACTCCCAGGGCACCTTCACGCGCGTCGACTACAGCAGGGCCTGTTATTATGCCTTGAGGCTCGACGCCAGCGCGCCCGGCAACGGCTTGAACCTCAAGGGCGATTGCTACGCACGCGGCCTCGGCGGCACGAAAATCGATCAGGCCCAGGCCGAGCGCGCCTATCAAGCCGCGTCGGCCAATGGAGCCGTGCGTCCGCTCCCGGCCCAAAATCCGCAAGCCCTGAATCCGCCAGTTCCTGCGCCGTCAACATCGATCCCGCCAGCACCGAATCCGGCCCCGAACCCGCCAGCTCCGAGCCTGCCGGATACATCGACAAATCTTCAATGGGGCGCCATCGCCTTCACGGCTGACGGTTCCTACTCCACGGCCTGGAAGATGTCCTCGGAGGCAGAAGCCGAGGCGAAGGTGGCCACGCAATGCGCCGGGTTCGGACGCGGCGGCTGCAAAACCGTGAGCTTTTCCGGCCAGGAATGCGTGGCGCTGGCGACCTTCATCGGGACCTATTCCCGGCGGCGCTGGCAGCTGTCGTTCACCGCCGGCGGCATGACCTATCCCGAGGCGCAAAGCGCCGCGTTGGATCGCTGCAATCAGGACGAAAGATCGCGCGGCCGCTGTCAATCCCGCATCGCGGCCTGCGCCGACGGACGATGAGATTACGTCGGTCAAATAAAGCTCAGTTCGATGGCATCAAGCCCGATGCCGGCTGGCCGGGCGGACCAGGTCTCGCCGGTGGTGATCGGCATCGCCTTGGTCAAGGTGCCGGTGCAAACGATCTCGCCGGCCGCGAGTTGCGGGTTGACGCGGTCGCAGGCCAGCAGGCCGACCAGATGGCGCAGTGCCGACAGCGCGCCGCCGAGCACGTTTTCGGCATGGCCCCGGTCAATCGGCCGGCCGTCGCAGCTCAGAGAAATCTCGAATCCGGCAAGGGCCCGCTGCCATTCCGCGGCCTGCGACGGCACCGGGTGACGCGGCCCGATCAGCAGCGCCCCATGCAGGCCGTTGGCGGCAACCGTGTCCGCCGCGGCAAATTTCCAGCCCGGAAAGATCGACTGCACGATCTCGAAGCCAAGCGCGATCCACCCGATACACGACAGCAACGCGGTCTCGTCCATGGCGGCCGAGGGCGCGGCGGCAAGGCCGAACACGATTTCGGGCTCGATGCGCGGCTCGGAAAATTGCGCCAGCGGCAGGGTCGCGACGGCCGCAAGGTCATGCACGCTGCGGTCGAAAACATAGCCCCAGATCGGCGCGTAGACGCCGTACTCGGCCCAGATCGTACGATTGGTGAAGCCGATTTTGCGCCCGAGCGCCTTGGCGCCGCGCGACTCGTGCATCTGCCTGACCTGCGGGGTCACGCGGTAGGCATCATCGACGGTCAGGCCGAGCGGGCGTGACGAGAAAGGCTGAATCTGGCGAACGTTGCCAATCGCATCGAACGCTTCGGCCGCGATGGCGTGGATCGCTTCGTCGCCTTGGCATCGCCCGTCCGACATCTCGCTGCTCCGCACCCACGCCTGGGCCTGCCCATCAACACGATCTTTCCCTCCGGCTTCAATAGCCGGCGTTTCAAATCGCCGCAACGCCGCAGGTGGCGGCGCGCCTGTCATGGGTCAAAGCATCGCCTGCCGGACTCGCGCGGACACCAATCCGGCCACGCCTCCGCAACGCAACCGGCCTCACCAATAGATGCCGTGACGGTGAAGTTCGTAGATCACCCGCGCTTCAGTCGATTCATGCCTGCGCCGGGATTTTTCGGCCTTGAGAGGTTCGGCGTTCTTGCTGGCAACCGGCTTGGACGGTTCGGCCGTCGGCTGTTCAGTCTTGGTATCGACGGCGGGCGGCCGCTCGACATATTTCGGCGCCTCGGCCGGCTTCGCCTCGACAGCGTTTGATGGCTCGGCGGCGGCCGGCTCGTCGTTCGATGCCAAAACGAGACCTCTGCCACCTCCGGCCTGTGCGGTTGCGGACGCCAGAACCATTGCTGCGATCAGAATGAATTTGCGCATGTCAGTCTCCCGTTGTTTCGTCAGGGAGACTACCCCGATGGCGACCAGGATTATGTGAGGCAGATCACGCAAGTCAGCCGGATCCGATCGCAGCGGCAGCCTTGGACAACCGGACCCTAGAGATAGCCCTCGCCGGCTTCCGCGGCAAACCGGCCGGGATCGCCTTCCCATACGATCCGCGCGTGCTCCAGCACGTAGACCCGGTCGGCGTGCGGCAGCGCGAAGGTGACGTTCTG
>Ga0302157_10000656_pt1 | contig 44386 bp, 40 predicted proteins | sample I_Bog_N3_3_FD_193502 | JGI IMG/M metagenome (GOLD analysis project Ga0302157, IMG submission 193502) | Peat permafrost microbial communities from Stordalen Mire near Abisko, Sweden - I_Bog_N3_3 | ecosystem: Environmental > Terrestrial > Soil > Wetlands > Peat | place: Sweden: Abisko, Stordalen...
GGATAGACGATAGTGTGACGCGGACACGCGGGCGTAGTTCAGAGGCAGAACATCAGCTTCCCAAGCTGAGAACGCGGGTTCGATTCCCGTCGCCCGCTCCAGGGGTCAACGACAGAACTGACCCCTTCGTAACGACAGAACTCCATCGAAACGAGTCGCCAGTATGCCCATCGGCTGTGACGTCCGGCGATTGCGGTGGTGAGCGGGGGTCACGGCGACACGGATCGGCCGCTAGGGCGCGCTGGATCCCCGGGTGCCCGGACCGCCCCGGATCCCGTGGGGGTCAGCCTGAGGGCCGGAAGTCGGCCAGGGAGGTCCGTCGGCGCCTGGCCCGTCATCGGGGAGACGGTGCACACGAGGCCCCTGGTGGCCCACCTGTGCTGCGACGTTTCCCGACGGCCCGATCCGCCCGCCGATACCGTGACCTCCGGCCACTTGGCCTCTACGACCCGGAAGTGGCGCGGGATGCTCCCATCAGTCCGAGACACCGCTCAGCCCGATCCGCGACGAGATCGGTCAGACGCGCCGGCAACGGGCGGTGCAGCTCGACCACTTCTGCCGCCGTGGCCGCTTCGGCGAACGCCCCAGGGGCGAGCGTGGCCAACTCCACGACGCGCGTCACGAGTTCGTCGCCATCGAGGCCGAACTCACGGGCCACATCGGGCCAAGGGTTCCGGCTGGCGACGACGCGGTAGTCCCCACCGACCTTCATGGCGAGCATGAGCTTCCGTTCGTGGACGTCGTACGGCAGCGCTGAGGCGACGTCGTACATGGGTGCCAGGCGGACCTGGTCGTCAGCGAGGAGCAAGGAGTAGTTCTTGGCGTGGGCGTCGGTGCCGGCGATGATCCAATTCCAAACGAGCGCGTCGACGAAACGTTGGACCGCGACGTCGGCGATGCGGGGCGGCATGGCCCGGCGCAGGAGCTTGGCGATATCCGCCGGTCCCGGTCCACCCTCGTTCTGGTACTTCCGGGACGGCGGCACACCGAGGGCCTGACAGAGGTCCTCCTGGTGGACCCGAACGATCTGCTCTCCCCGACGCAGACGGTCGTAGCGTTCGACGACGACCGCTGACTCGTCGCCGAAACGGGTGACGGCGGTTCGGACGGCAACGAGCCCCACCCGGCGGGCGGCATCGAGGCAGAGGTGCTCGTTGAGATCGTGATCGTCGAATCCGGCAACTGCGGGCTTGAGGATGTGCGTGGTCGGGATCGATCCGGACGGGACGCCCCACCGACCATCCTGGACCAGCAGTGCCGTCTTCGCCTGGGCCCCGGCCAGGCTGAACTGGCCCGTGAAGGACTCACCCAACCAGGACGTAGCGTCATTTCGCAGGTCGCGAAGGCGCCGGGCGACGTCGTCCTCGGTGAGCCATGTGACATCGCCGGAGCGTGCCAGCACCCGGTCGATCTCCTCCGACGGCGCGAACCGAACCGCACCTGCGCAGTCCTCGCCGATCTGCGTGGCGAGGAGCGAGAACGGGGACGATGCCGAGACCTGGAACTGACGCGCCCATCGCTCCACGACGGCGCTGCTGTCGGGCAGGAGGTTCCGGAGCCACGGGGTGACGACGCCGTCCGCGTGCGACCGGACCTGGATGGGCATCGAGAGGGACAAGGGAGTCGCCCCAGCCCGGACCCGGTACTGGTACTGGTACTGGTCGTCGTAGTCGAATTGGAGCCGACCCCCCTGGAGACGGACGACGGCACCGGCAACGGTGTCGTCGAGAATGACGAGCAGCGAGTCCGTCATCGGTGGCGGTAGTCGTCCAAGAGGTCGTCCAGGTCGACTGGACGCCCGCCAGCCGGTCCGGTGTGCTGGGTCAGCGGAACGAGGTCGAGCCGCAATTCGAGGACGTCGAGGACCCGTAGGACAAGGCCGAACTCGGCGGAGGGCTTGCCGGCTTCGATCTGGTTGACCCAGTCCCGGGAGACGCCCGCAGTGGCGGCCAGTTGTCCCTGGCTCAGGCCGAGCTCCTGGCGACGTCCCCGGATGGTCGCTGCGACGTCTTGTGCCGAACTGATGTGCATGGCTCACCTTGTCGATGTTCGTCGACAGGTCGACTCTGACGACGTATGTCGATAATCGTAGCATGTCGACGTTCGCCTGCAATCTTCATGCATCGACGTCCGCCGTCGCGCCGGCACCGTGACCAGGGGAGATCGCGAGAGGAGTCGGACGATCTACGGAAGACCCCCGTGCCGCCGCAGACCACCGGGAGGCCGGCACTCCCCACGTCGCGGCGGAGGGACGACCCGCGATGTTCCCAGGTCGGCGATCTGCGACACCCGCTGGCCGCACACATCTTCGCGCCCGAGGTGCCGGACGGACTCATCGTGCCGGGTCCAAGGGGCCCATCCCTACGACGCGGGTTCCCCCAGCGCCAGGGTCGCGGCTCCCGCCGTCATCGCCTCGTACAGGGGACGGAGCCCGTCGATGATCCGTGCCGCGTCTTCTCCGAGTGCAGACGGGTCGAGTTGACGAAGGAGCAGATCGGGAGCGACCGCCAGCCGGGGACGGATCTCGATCGCCGCCAGTTCGTCCGGCCTTCCCCACAGCTCCTCCGGTCCCGACGGCTCACCCGCCGTGTCCGCGTCCGACTCCCGCATCGGCCATCCGAACAGCCGGGCGGCGCGTCCGCCGTGGTCGTCCGCTGATCTGGGCGCCTCCTCGTCACCGGTCGGCTCCGTGCCCCGTCGTCTCGCTCGCAGGCCGGCGAGCAGCTCTTCCTTGCTCCTGCCGCGCCAGGTGAAGATGAGGAACGGGTCGCGATCGAAGGCCTCCGCCAGTAGGAAATAGACGGCGGCGATGTGCTTGCACGGGTTCTCCGAGTCCGGGCACGAGCACGCCGTGTCGAGACCTTCGGCCACTGAGGGAAAGAGTGTGACCGAGGCGCCGGAGAACGCGTCCTCGATGTCCTCGGGCATGTCACCGGCCAGGAGGGGGGCGACGAAGGAGGCGCTCGACGCCATCGCCCGTTCGGCCGCGTCCCACTCCGTGTCGTCCAGCACGCCTGTCTCGATGAAGACCCGGTACGGCCGGGCCCGGGAGCCCTGGACCGACGCCGTCACCTGACCGGGCCCGATGTCCATCGACAGCACCTGGCCGGCCCGTGCATACCGCTTGCCGCGTTGCAGGCGGCTCCCGAGACCGAACGACTCGAGCACGGCGAGGAACCGCTGTGACCACCAGGTATCACCGATCCTCCCGCGTTGACTCCTCGCCTGGAGGCCTCCCTCCACGGCGATCGGTACGGACGGAGGCGGCCACCATCCCTCACTGCGCCGCCCGGGTCGACGGGCCGGCATCAGTCCTCCCCCACGGCGTCGGCCGAGAGGGCGATGACCTCCCGGAGCTGGGCGGTCGACATCTCCGTGATCCAGCCCTCTCCACTTCCGACGATGCGCTCGGCGAGCTCGCGTTTCCGCTCGATCATCTCGTCGATGCGCTCCTCGAGCGTACCGCCGCAGATGAATTTCCGGACCTGGACATTGCGCTTCTGGCCTATCCGGAAGGCCCGGTCGGTGGCCTGGTTCTCCACGGCAGGGTTCCACCAGCGGTCGAAGTGGACGACGTGGGTCGCGGCCGTCAGGTTCAGGCCAGTGCCGCCCGCCTTCAACGACAGCAGGAACACCGGTGGGCCACCGTCGGTCTGGAACGTCTCGACCATCGCATCGCGTTTCTTCTTCGGGACCCCTCCATGGAGCCACAGCACATCGCAACCCAGGTGACGCCGGAGGTGACGTTCGAGCATCGTGCCCATCTCGGTGAACTGGGTGAACACGAGCGCGCGGTCACCCTCCTCCACCGCCTCTTCCAGGACCTCGACGAGTCGGGTCAATTTTCCCGACCGCCCCGGGAGCGTGGAGCCGTCGCCCAGGAAGTGCGCCGGATGGTTGCACACCTGCTTCAACTTCACCATCGTGGCGAGGACCAGGCCGCGGCGTTCCATGCCGTCCGCCTCCTCGATCCTGGCGAGCATGTCGTCGACGACGGCCTGATAGAGGCTCGCCTGCTCGCGGGTCAGCGTGCAGAACTCCTTCATCTCGAGCTTGTCGGGCAGGTCGGCGATGACCGAACGGTCCGTCTTCAGTCGGCGCAGCACGAACGGTGCGGTGATCCGCCGGAGGCGCTCCGCAGCCTCATCGTCGCCGTCCCGCTCGATCGGGGTGGCGAACCGCTCGCGGAATCCCTTCTCGGAGCCCAGCATGCCCGGGTTCAGGAACTGCATGATCGACCAGAGCTCGGACAGGCGGTTCTCCACCGGTGTACCGGTCATGGCGATCCGTCGCTCGGCCGGGACCGCCCGCACGCTCTGGGTCGTCCGGGCTGCGCTGTTCTTGATCTGTTGCGCCTCGTCGAGGACCATACGACGCCACGGCACGGTCGCCAGGAGCTTCTCGTCGCGTGCCGCGAGACCGTACGTCGTGAGGACGATGTCTGCCTTCGCAGCACCCCGGGTGAACAGCTTGCCGGTGGCCCGCTCCGGTCCGTGGTGGACGTACACGGATAGCCCGGGTGCGAAGCGGGCGGCCTCGCGTTGCCAGTTGCCGACGAGCGACATCGGACAGACGACGAGCGTGGGCCCTGGTGCGGGGGGTACCGCAGACTGAGATCTCCTTCCCGTCGACTTGCGACCCTGACGGACTGCAGCAGTGCCGTTCCGATTGCGCTCGTCGACCAAGAGGGCGAGGAGCTGGGCCGTCTTCCCGAGGCCCATGTCGTCGGCGAGGCAGGCCCCGAGACCGAGCTCACCGAGGAAATCCAACCACGCGAACCCGCGCTCCTGGTACGGCCGGAGCTGCCCGACGAAGCCGTCGGGGGTGGGACGTGGCTCCAGGTGACGGTCCTCGGCGCCGGCGAGCAGGTCACCGAGCCATCCGTCCGCCTCCACCCCGGAGACGGGGAGGTCTCCGGTCGTCGGTGCGATCCCGATCGCCGTGCGCAGGACCTCCCCGGCGGACATCGTGTCGGCGCCCGCTCCCTTCCTCCCCACGGCGGCGATCGCCGCGGCGATGTCCTCCTCGCGCAACTCGACCCATTGGCCTCGGACCCTCACCAGCGGTTGCTTGAGGCGTGCCAGCTCCCGGAGTTCACCGATTCCCAGCCGGTCGTCGCCGAGTGCCGCCTCCCAGCGGACGTCACAGATGCCGTCAAGCCCGATCGCCGTACTCGCCCCGCCCTTCGACTTGGTGCGCGCCCTGAGCCGGAGGCTCAGCCGTGCGCCCGACGAACGCCACCAGGGTGGTGCGAGCACCCCGAAGCCGGCCTGCTCGAGGATCGGCGCACCTTCGCGCAGGAACTCGAGAACGCCGGCGGAACCCGTCTCCTGCACACTGGGTGTGGCGGACGCCAAGACCGAGCTCAGCGAGGGAACGAGCCGGGCCGCTCGACCCAGACCCCGGAGGAGCTGTTCGTCGGGATGCGGCGCATAGCGTTCAAGGGCCGCGAGCTCGGGACCGTCCGACCACACCGCCTCGGCAGGGACGAACAGGCTCGGGTCGTCGACCGCCTGCAGCGCGAACTCGATCCGCCACGCGAGTGCGGGAGCGGCCCACTCCGGACGGCGGACCTGACCTCCGGGAAGGTCCTCGGCGTCTATGGATCCTTCGCCGGCCTCCTCGCTCGGCGGAACTATCCGGAAGCAGGTGCGCAACGCGTCCGCCTCCGAGTTCTCCGTGTCGTGCCATTCGTCAAGGGCCTCCGAGAGCCGGGCGAGACCGTCTCCGTCGGCTTCGACCGCGCCGTCCGGTGAAACGAGGGCCGTCAACCACGGGCCAACGACACTCGGAATCGATGGGCGGCGCCCCCGAGTACGGTTCGGCTTGGCGGGCGGTCCGTCAGCGATGAACCGGCGGGCGAGACCGTCGGTGACACTCCACATGTACGACCGGAGTACCTCGTCCGGTCCTTCCCGGATCTGATCGGACTGGGCACCTTCGCCCTTCCCACCCTCCGTGCCCGCGGCTATGAATGACAGCGGGACGCTCCACGCGAGGGCCCTGATCCGCCCTGCGTCGTGCCTGTCGAGTACCGGGCGCCAACGGGCTGCCCATCCATCGGGATGGGCCTCCAGGGTCGGGGCGATCCGGCCGCGTGTGATCAGTTCCAGGACCATCTGGGCGGCACGCTCGGCCAACCGTAGATCTGATGCCAGGGCGATCTCCGCCTGCCCGACGGCCGGGGCGCCAGCGGGACACGCGACGGAGAGCCCCATGACGAGGCGCGCCGCGTCGGAAGGCTCGAGAGCGATCCCCGGTGCCGTCCAGATTCGCTCCGTGGTCGATGATCGGGTAGTGGAAGCGGCAACCGTGGACGGGGACCGGTCCTCCAGCCATGGAGATCCCATCGGGCCACCCGCGATGTCGGGAAGGAGGAGGCGGAGGTCGATCTCGTCCGCCTTGACCACGAGGTCATCCGCGGCGGCTCCCCCGATCTCGCCGACGGCGAGGCGAATGCCGTCGGCCTCCAGGGCGAAGGGGTGCGCCACCGGTCGCGGTTGCTTCGGTGGCCTGCCCCGGCGCGGTGGTGCCGTTCGCGGCCGGCCGTCGTCCTCGGCCCAGAGGGCAAGACGGGCGCTCGATGTGAGCCAAGCTGCATGGAGGACGCGCATCCACCAAGTGTGCATCACGCCGGAGGGATGCCGGGTTCTCCATGGCGACGACCGATTCAACCACGATGGGGACGTTCAGCCTGACCCCGGTCGGACCACAGACAGACCACAGATTCCCGGAACTTGGTGGCTCATCACGGTAACCGGCGGACACCGAATCGGTCGCTGAACTGGATGTTCTCCCGAAGTGGCCTACCCACTGGAAGGCTTCGGATCGCTTCCCAAGCTGAGAACGCGGGTTCGATTCCCGTCGCCCGCTCCACGGGACCCACGCGAAAGCTCGCGCTGGCGCAGCGCGAAAGCCGAGTTAGACCCGCCACTGGCAGGACTTCGGCGTTGCCGGTGGGAAAATTCTAGGTCCCGATCAGGCATTTCTTCCGAGAATGGCTGATCACCACCGCCTCAACCAGATCTAACCTTTGCCCGGACGCGACGAACCTGGCCCGAAGGCCAGGTTCACGCGAAGCATCGGTTCCAGGAACGAATTAGTCGTCAGGCGGTACCTTGGCGGCAGTCATACCTCGCTGCCTTCCCATCGCCCTCTGGGTATTGGGGGCACGCTGCGCCCGGGTCTCCGGCGGCGGCGAGACCGGACGAATCGCGTGCGCCTTGCGCTGAGCAGCCCTCCGCTTCTCTTCGGTCTTACTGACCACCAGGCGCTCCTTCTTGTCCCGGTACCGCTTGACGGCACCGACCCGAGTCCCCTGGCGACTTCCCTTGTTCGCCCGCTTCGGCGCCAGACCGGCCGCTGCCCGCTCGGCTGCTCGGACCCCCAGCTTCGCGACCCACATGGCCCGCACCTCCTCCCTGCGGGTCACCTCGGCGTTGTACCCGGCGAATCCGAACGCCAGCATGATGCTGACCTTAGCCATTCCTAGGACCTCGAAGTACTTCGCGTCGATGTTGATGAACTGGCCCTTCAACATGGCGTTCCCACTCTCGGAGACATTCCGACGGCCGTATGCCTTCTGATTCGCCCTGGGTCTGATGGAGGCTCGGGTTATTGGATTCCAACCAGCTCCTGGTCGGTCTGTTGGGCAGCGCAGGCCGCCTCGAACTCGACCGGCGGCCCGTCGTCGAGATCGCCGTGCAGCCGTTCGTTGTTGCGCCAGTGGACCCACCCGAGGATGGCGAGCTCAACGTCCTCGACGGTGTGCCAGGGGCCCTGCCCGGGGCCTCGGATGAGCTCGGTCTTGGTGAGGGCGTTGACCGCCTCGGCGAGGGCGTTATCGAACGAGTCCCCGACGGTCCCGATCGAAGGCACCACGCCGATGTCGGCCAGGCTTTCGCCGGAGCGGATGGACGTGCATTGTGAACCGGCGGTACCAGGACCACCTGATGGCGATTTCCGCCACCGTCATGGGACCACCCGTCCGCCAGTCATGGGATCACCCCTCAATCCACCGATGCCGGCCGGTTCCCAACTCGGCTAGGCACCTCGTTCCACAACGGAGGGTTGCCGATTCGCCGCCCCACCACCCGCACTCGCAACCCGCTCGGCTGCGTGTACGGCCTCGCCGTGGCACGCACTCCCCGCCACCCCGGCTCGACCCGGAGGTCGAACCGGTTGACCCAGTTCGACACCATCTCCACGGCGATCAGCTCGCCCAGCGCCGCGCCGGTGCACCGGTGGATCCCGCTGCCGAACGGGAGCACGTGGCGCTTCAGCTCGGCGGCCCCTTCGCCGAGGAACCGGGTGGGCTCGAAGGTCGTCGGATCGGGGAAGTACCGCTCGTCGAGATGGTCGCTGGCGATCACCACGAGGAGCTCCTCGTCCTTGCGGATCGAGCAGCCCGCGAACTCGAAGTCGTCATTGGCGTAGCGGAGCACCGCTGATCCCGGTGGGTTCAGCCGGACCGTCTCGAGAAATGCGGCCCGCAGGTACTTCTGCGCCGCCGGGTCCACCGGACCCGAGGAGTCATCGGAGAGCGCACCGTGCTCCTCCCGGACCCGGGCCAACGCACCGGGGTTGGTCAGCAGGCGGTAGAGGAGGAACGAGGCGGCCGACGCCACCGTGTCGAAGCCGGCCAGGTAGGCGCCGTAGGGGACGGAGACCAGGTCCCGGTCCGTCCACTCGCCCAGCTCCGGGGGCGGCGGGAAGTCGAGGTAGTGGCCCACCAGGGTCGACGCCACCCGCCCGGGATCCTGGCGGATCGCGGCCACCAGATCGAGGAGGTGGGCCCGCATGCGCCGCTGGGCGGACCGGTAGGCGGGATTGCGGAGTACCAGACGAGGGGCGTGCCCGAAGGTGGCCCAGATCATGGTGTGGACCACCAGGGCCAGCTCCCGCCGGTTGAACGGGAACGGCTCCCCGTTCAAGAGGCGAGACAGGATGTCGACGGTCTGCGTCTGGGCCTCGCTGAGCACGTCGATCCGGGTCCCCGGCGCCCACCTGCGGGTGTGGTCGTCGAGCCAGGCCTGGATCTCGTCCCGGCGGGTCGACTCGAGACTGTGGTTCATGAATTGGTGATGGGCCTTGCGGATGGTCTGGCGGTTCGGGCCGTCGATCATGCTCGGAAGACGGCTGTCCATCTCCTCGTTGAGCACGTGCATGGAGGTGCTCGTGCGCAGGCCGCCGTCGCGCTGAAGCAGGGCGATGGCGTCCGGCCCGCAGAGGCAGGTCAGCTCCAGGTGGAACATCCGGAGCCGGAAGGCGTCCCCGTACCTCGCCCGGGTGGCCGCGAGGAACGGCAGGACGTCGCCGAGGAACGGGCGTACCGGACCCACGATCGGCGTGGACGCAACCACCGGTGGCCGCGGCACCGCAACGGTCTGGACCGTCTCCATCATTCCCCCCCTTGTGCGGGCTGGACCGGGAGTTCAGCCGTTCCCGCGAGTTGTCGGATCAAGAAGTCAAGCCGCCGACGGCGATCAGGCATCGTTCCTTCGTCAGTGGCCAGCAGTCCGAACAGGCCTGTCAGGAACACCATGGTCACGTCCACTGGATCCACCTCCGGCGCACAGGATGCGATCTGTTCAACCAGCATCAGACCCAGCGGGTGGTCATTGACGGCGAGGAGCTGAGCGAACTCCGGCCGGAATTGAGCGGCGCACAGGTCACGGACGAGGCGGCGTCCGAGGCGCTGTTCCGCGGTCAGCACCGTGTCGACGACGGCGGTGAGGAGCGCGCCGAGCGACGCCCCGGGTCCGGTCGCCGCACGGGCGGTCTCGGCGATGAGCCGCTCCTCGGCGATGAGCATCTCGCGGAGGACGGCGTCCTTCCCGCTGAAGTGCGCGTAGAAGGCGCCCCGGGACACCCCGACCCGTTCGGCCACCACGGCGATCTCGGTGTCGGCGAAGCCGCGCCGGCGGAATTCCGCCACCGTCTCCTCGAAGAGCCGCGCCCGCGTGGCCTCGCGTTGCGCGGCGCGGCGGTCGCCCACCCTCGGTCCCGCCCCCCGGTCGACGTCCACCACGGCCCCCATCGGGAAGTACACTAACGCGCGTCACTGACGTGCGTCAATGAACGGCCGGCGCACCGGGCCCGAGCCGGGCGGACGGTCGAGCCGCGGCCGACCGGGCCGCCGGGCCCGCCGACCGGTACCAGCCGTCCACCCCGTCCACCCCGTCCACCCCGTCCACGGTGCCCATGATCGCCGAGGAGCTCTGCAGCTCGACGGTGCTCCCCGGACCGAGGGTCGCCACCACCAGGTTCGACACCACCGCCCCGGCCACCGAGGTGAGGTCGGACGGCTGGGGCGCGGCCCCGCTCGGCCACACGGTGAGCCGGGTCGACGCCAGGAGGGTGGCCACGAAAGGCTCCCCGGCCAAGAGGTCGTCGACCACCGACGCACGGGGGGCTGCCGCGGTCCCGTCGAAGGCGGGCTGCCCGCCGTTGGTGACGGTGAGATCGGTCGTGGTGGTGGCCCCGACTGCACGGTGGCGAGCCCCGGGGAGGACATCGTGAGGCCCAGGACCAGGGGTTGGGGATCGTCCTCCATGCGGCCGATCTGGTCGATCTGCCCGCCGGCGATCCTCGGGTTGCCGTCGGGCCCGGGTCCCCCCGGGGGGGTGAACCCGGCGGTGAATTGGGTGACCGTCCCCGTCTCCGCTCCCGCCCCCGGAGCCGGCGCCTGGAGGACGGTCCCCGTCCCGAGCGCCGCCGTCAGGGCCACCACTGTCCGGAGCGGCGTCTTCATGTGGGTCCTCCCGGAACGGTGACGCGCCTCGGCGGTCGCGGCAATTGCTGCGCCTCGCAGTAGAGGTCGACGGAGCACCGCGACTCGGGTGGCGGAACGTGCGGGCCTGCCGCCTGCACACCGGGAGTACCCGGCAAGTGCCCCTGGTCCGCCTACCATCGAACCGGCGAGCGAACGTCCTCCGGGGCGTCCGTTCCGCTCGCGGTCCGTGGCGATGGGCGTCCCGGTCCGACCCGCACTCCACAGATGGCACCGACACCTTCCCACACCACCGAGGCGACTCCACCACCGGCCGCTCCCGGCTGGCTCCACCGCCACGACCCCGGCCTCCTCACCATCAAGCGCTCCGTCCGGTCCGCCGTGGTCATCCCGGCCGCCTTCGGACTGGGCTTCGCCCTCTTCCCCGACCAGCAGGTGGCCCTGTTCGCCGTGTTCGGGGCCTTCGCCCTCTGCCTGTTCGTCGACTTCCGGGGGACGTTCCGGACCCGACTGCGCTCCTACGGCGTCCTCGTCGTTGTCGGATCGGCCCTCATCGCCCTGGGCACCGCCGTCTCCCCCTACCGCTGGGTGGCCGTGGCCACCATGGGCGTGGTCGGGTTCGTGGTGCTCTTCGTGGGGATCCTCTCGCCCCGGATCGCCGCGGCGTCGACCTCGGCCCTCCTCACCTTCGTCCTCCCCGTGGCCGTGGTGGTCCCTCCCTCGGCCATCGGGCCCCGGCTCGGCGGGTGGGCCATCGCCGCCGCCCTCTCGGTACCGGCTTGCCTCGTCGTCTGGCCCCCCCGGTGGCGGAACGACCTCCGGCGGCTCGCCTCGGCAGCCGTCGGGTCGGTGGCCAGGGTGGCCGAGGCACGAGCGGACGGCAGGGATGCGACCACCGAGTCCGAACGGATGGACCGGGACCTCGACGCGCTCCGCTCGACCTTCCACGCCACCCCCTACCCGCCGGTGAGCGCCGTCGGAACCGCCGTGTCCCTCACCCGCCTGGTGAGCCGGGTCACCTGGGCCGCCGGAAACGCCGTACTGGTGGGCGACCCGGCGGCGGCCCGGGACCCCGGCGCCATCCGGGGCCTGCTCCGGGCCTCAGCCGCCGCCCTGGACGCCAGCGCCCGCCTGATCAGCGACGACGGGTACGACGAGGACGACGGGGCCGCCGCCGACCAGGTCCGCCGGGCGGCCGAGGACGTCGACCGCCGGGTGGCCGCCGAGCTGACAGATGAGCTGGCCGGCCTGGCCGCACCCGACCGGATCGACCGACCGGGAGAGCCGGGCAGCGACGACCCCCTCGACACCAGCTTCCGGGCCCGGGTCCTCGGGATCGCCACCGAGATCGTCACGGACGCCGCCCTGGAGGCTTCGGGCCGTCCACCGGCTGTTGGACGTCGGGTCGGCCCGGTGGAGGAGCCCCCGCCCCGCCTGGCCCTCGGCCGCCTGACCTCCCACCTGACGGCCCGGTCGGTGTGGTTCCGCAATTCCCTCCGGGCCGCCATGGGTCTGGCCCTGGCCGTCGCCGTGGTGGAGGTCACCGATGTGGAACACGGCTTCTGGGTGGTGCTCGGCACCCTCTCGGTGCTCCGGACCAACGCCCTGGCCACCGGCGCCACGGCCGCCCGGGCCCTGCTCGGCACCGTGATCGGGTTCGTGGCCGGGGTGGCCGTCATGGTGGCCATCGGGGGCCACACTCCCTACCTGTGGGTGGTGCTGCCCTTCGCCGTCTTCCTCTCCGGGGTGGCCCCGGCCATGATCTCGTTCACCGCCGGCCAGGCCGGCTTCACGGTCACCGTGGTGGTGGTCTTCAACATCCTCCAGCCCACCGGCTGGAAGGTGGGCCTCACCCGGATCGAGGACGTCCTGCTGGGCTGCGCCGCCAGCCTGGTGGTCGGCCTGCTGTTCTGGCCCCGGGGAGCGACGGCCGCCCTGCGCCGGGCCGTGGCCGAGGCCTTCGTCGCCAACGCCGCCTACCTCTCCGACGCCGTGGCCCATCTCACCACGCCCGGCCACCCGGTCGACCTGGATCCCTCCCACCGGGCCTCGGACGACGCCTACCACCGCCTGGACGACGCCTACCGCCAGTTCCTCTCCGAGCGCGGCACCAAGACGGTCCCGGTGGAGCCGGTGGCCGCCCTGGTGACCGGGGCCAACCGCATCCGCCTGGCCGCCTTCACCCTGGGCTCGCTCCCCGATCTGGCCGCCACCCCCGCCGACGGAGGCGTCGAGCCGGTGGCCGTGGCCGGGGCCGTCCTCCGGGACGCCTACGCCTCGAGCCTCCACTGGTACGGCACCTTCGCCGCCTCCCTCGACGGGTCGGGCCCCGACCCGGGCCCGCCCGACGCCCACGACCCTACCCTGGACGACGTCCTGCGGACCGCCTACGACGCCGCCCGGGCGGCCGGGCGGACCGATCTGCTCCGCCTGGTCATCGTGATGGCCTGGGCGGCCGAGCTGCTCGACACCGAGCACGACTTCGAGGGCCGACTGGCCGGGACGGCCCGGCTGTTCGCCGCCCCGGCCCGGAAGGGCGGAACCGGGCCCGCCACCCGGTCCTGACCTCCGGCACCGGGCGGACGACGGCCGGACCACGGAATCCCGGAATCCGGTGGCCGATCCCGGCAACCGGTGGTCACCGGACGGGCTGCCGAACCGGACATCCTCCTGACGTGGGGTATGCACGGGAGGGCCCCACGACTCCTCCCAGCCGGACGCACCGGTCCGATCACGGTCGTCCGCCCGGCATCGACGGCCGAATACCCGTGGCCCGACCGGTCGCGCCGGCGGCTCGTCCTCGGACGGTGGGCCGGACCAGGGACCCGGATCCCCGCCACGGGAGACCGCGCCGCGTCAGTGCGGAACGGGAACCGCCACGGCCGTCGCCGGCACGGCCGCCCACCGCAGCCCGGCGGCCATCATCCGGGCGGCCGGGACGGCGGCGGCGGCGTCGACCAGCGGCGGATGGGGGATGCCCAGCTCCGAACGGGCCCAGCGGGGCAGCAGGCTCACCGCGGCGCCGATGACCACGGCGTAGAGGAGCCGTTCCTCGGGCCGGCGGGCCGCGCCCCGCAGCAGGAAGTCCCGGGCGGCGAGAGCCTGGGGACCGGCACCGAGCCCGGGCCGCATCCGACGGAAGTAGGCCTTCACCTCCTCCACGCTGGTCGGCACCGGTCCGGCGCCGAGCTCGCGGGCCAGGACCGACACCTCGAGGTAGTAGGCGTCGCACTCCGCCGGGGTGAACCGGTGGGGACCGAACCGCTGCGCCGAGTGGAGGAAGCTCGACACCTCGGCGACATGGACCCAGGTCACCAGGTCGGGGTCGTCGGCGGAGTAGGCGCGGCCGTCGGGTGCGGTACCCCGGACCCGACGGTGCACCCGCCGCACCCGGGCGATGGCCCGTCGGGCTTCGTCGACCGTCCCGTAGGTGGTCGTCCCCACGAACTCGGCGGTCCGCCGGAGCCTGCCCTCGGGGTCCACCGCGTAGTTCGAGTGGTCGGCCACCCCGGCCATGGCCAGTGGGTGGAGCGACTGGAGGAGCAGGGCGCTCAGCCCGCCGTAGACCATGGACGGCAGGTCGGCGTGCACCCGACGGGCCACGCCGCCCGGCGGCAGGAACGAGGTCTCCGGGTCGGTGGCCGGCGGTGCGGGCTCGGCGGCGACACCGAGGGCGCGTCGCACGTCGCGGCCGAGATCGGCGCGGACGGGTTCGGCCAGCGCCCCGAGTACCTGCAACGGGGCACGCACCGTCACGGTTCCGAGGTCCGTCACCCGTCGAAGCGGTCCGGCCAGGGTGATGCCCACGGGGAGAGTGTCCCATACCGCGCCACCGTCCGGGCCGGCCGCTCCACGACCGGCGGGCCGCTCGGCTCGGACCGGGCGGTGGCACGCCCGGAGGCCCGGGATCGTGCACACTGGACCTCATGGCCGACGGACCTCCACCCGGGGGAGCCCCAGGGTTCCCCCAAGGACAACCTCAGGGACCAGGCTTCCAAGGCTCCCTGCCGCCGACCCCGGGAGGCTGGTACCCCGACCCGGCACAGCCCGGCCTCCTGCGGTGGTTCGACGGCCGACAGTGGACGCTGTACACGCAGTACACGCAGCCGAGCGGACCTCCCGGGCCGTCCCCGACCGACGACCTCGACGGTGTGCGCCGTTTCGTTCCCTGGGCCAAGGTCGGCATCTGGGTACTCGCACTCTCCGGGCCGATCGTGGCGTTCCTCTACTCCTTCATCTTCCACTCGTTCTTCCGCTCTGTGCAGAACTCCATCCAGAACCCCAACAATCCGCCGTCGACCCCGTTCGGCGGCGGCCTGGGGGGGATCCTCCTCCTCGACCTGTTCGGCCTGATCGCCCTCGGCGCGGAGATCGGGTTGATGATCTGGATGTTCAAGTCCGCGTCGTTGGCCAGGAACCTGCACATGCCCATGACCCTCGACAACTACTGGGCGATCCTCGGCTGGCTCATCCCCATCGTGAACTTCTGGTTCCCCTACCGCATGGTCACCGGGATGGTCCCCCTCGGCCACCCGGTGCGGACCAAGGCCTTGCACTGGTGGGTCGTCTACATCGTCGGCGCCGTCGGATTCGGCGTGCTGGGGATCGTGCTCGCCTTCCTTCCGTCGGTGGCGCGACTCGTCGTGCTACCGCTCCTCCTCGTGAGCTGGTACGAAGCCACCCAGGGAACGGCGATGGTCGACGGGATCCTCGAGGTCCACCGGTCGGCCGTCAAGGCTCTGGTGCCCGGCACCGCTGTCTGACCCCACACCACCGACCACCGGTCGGGCAGACACGCCGACAGGGCCACCTCCACGGCCGACGTCGCCAAGCGGTGCGCCGAAGCCCACCTGGTGCCTGGGCGATGCGCCGGCATCCTCCGACCCGACGCCGATTCGCCCATGGTTCGCTGGATGGCACACCATGTGGACGGGCTCGATCGTACGTTCCACGCGCTCGCCGATCCGACCCGTCGCGCCGTCATCGACGTGCTCACCACACGCGGTGCCCTCTCGGTCACCGAGCTGGCCGTGCCGTACCCGATCGGGCTCCCGACGTTCCTCAAGCACCTGAAGATGCCCGAGGACAGCGGGCTCGTCTCGACCGCGACGTCCGGCAGGATCCGCACCTGTCGGGTCGGGACGGAACGTCTCGACGAGGCCGGGCGCTGGCTGTCGCGGAGGCACGACGCCGTCGGGGACCAGCTCGACCGCTCCTCGAATTACGTCGAGGGCGTCCACCGGACCGGAGGAGCACGACCATGAGCCCACAACGATCCATGACGCACGGAACCGTCGAAGCCACGCGCCTGATCGGTGCACCCCGGGCGACGGTCGATGAGGCATGGACGGCGCTCGAGCGCCGACGGAAGTGGTTCGCCGGTCCGGCGTGGACGGGGATCGGGCGGAGCATGGATCTCCAGGTCGGAGGTCGTGAGGTGGCCCGCGGCAGGTTCGTGAGCGGCATCGAGACCATCGTCACGGCCCGGTTCCACCTGACCGAACCCCGGGTGCGCCTGATCTACGCCTTCGACATGCACGTCGACGGGGAGCACTTCTCGGTGTCCCTGGCCGGTGTCGAGCTCGGGGACACACCGGGGGGAACCGAGCTGCGCACCACCGGGGACGCCTTCTTCCTACCCGGTGGGTACGACGTCGACGAACGGCAGGAAGGCACGAACTTCCTGATGGACCCGTTCACGGCCCATGTGTCGGCCCTGGCCTGACAACGCCGAGGACCCACCGCGTCCACGAGGATGCCCACCGTCCGGGAGCGACGGCGGACAGGGTCGGACCACCGGGTCGGCCGGATCGGCCGGATCGGCCCGGTCGGCCCGGTCACCCCGCCTCCCGACGGGACTCCGGGGCACCCCACGCCGAATTGAGGGGAACCCCCGATAGTTCGCGTGGCCCCGTCCCGTCATCGTTGGGGACATGGCCACCGAACCCCCGCAAACCGACACGAAGCGGTCCGTCCGGCGTCCCGCCCCGGGGTGCCCGTGAACCCCTCCTACGAGCTCCTCGTCGCCTTCGCCGTGGCCTTCATGGCCTGCGAGGCCGCGGTCCGCCGGCACCGCGGGGTTCCGCTCGACCGCCGCGAGGGTCGGATCTCGCTCACCGTCGGCCTGCTCAGTTACGCCATCGGCCTGGCCGGCGAGATCGCCTTCGTCGCCGTGGCCGGCACCATCCTGGCCGGTGCCGCCGTCTGGCACCTGTCGGCGGCCGATCCGCTGGTCTGGATCGGCTTCTTCGTGGTCGACGACGCTGTGAACTACGGCGTGCACGTGGCCACCCACAAGGTGCCCGTCCTGTGGGCGGCCCATGTGGTGCACCACTCGGCCGAGGACCTGAGCTTCGTCTCCGCCGTCCGCCTCTCACCGGTCGAGGCCCTGTACCAGCCCATGCTGGTGCTGTGGGCCCCGTTGGTCGGCGTCCCGCTCCGCGTCTACGCGCCCATGACCGCCCTGGCCCTGGCCATCGGTGGCCTCAGCCACACCCAGATCGTCGGGAGGATCCCCGCGCTCGACCGGTGGTTCGTGACGCCGTCGAACCACCGGGTGCACCACGGCACCAACCCGCACTACCTGGACCGGAACTTCGGCAGCTCGCTGATCATCTGGGACCGCCTCTTCGGCACGTTCGAGCCGGAAGTCGAGCCGGCCCGCTTCGGGGCCGCTGATCTGGCCCCGACCTCCGCCGCCCGGACCGCCCTCGGCGGGTACCCGGCGTGGTTGGCCCGACGACGGCCGCCGGTCTCCCCCGGGGTGCCGGCCGGGCTGAGTGCCACGGGTCGGGGCCGATGACCGCCGGGACGGTGACCGCCGTCGCCTCCGCCCGGCGGGGGCTCCTCCTGGCGGCCACCGGCTTCGGGCTGGGCGTGGGCACGTGCGGACTGCTCGTCCCGCGCGGCCTCGACCTCGACGACGGCCTGTGCTTCTACCAGGGACAGTTGTCGACGCTCGTCCCCGTGACGGTCGCCATGGCCAGCGTGGCGGTGGGCCTGTGGGCCACCTCCGGCCCGGTCCGCCAGCCGGTGCTGCGCCGGTGGCTGCGGACCCTCGCCGTGTTGGCGGGTCTGGTGGCCGTCCCGCATTCGTGGAGCCCCCTGGCCAGTACGGCGCACATGGTGGTCGGCAGCACGCTCTTCACTCTGGCCCTGCTGCTGGGCGCCGGGGCCACGTTGTGCCCGCGACGACTGGGGCTCGACACCTCCGGGACACCGGCGGCCGGGGTCACGAGCCTGGGCGCCGGTGTCCTGGCTGCGCTGGGCGCCCTGTGGTGGACGGGGACCCCGCAGGGTTATCTCACCTGGGCCCAGATCGTCTTCATGCTGGCGGTCCTGGCCAACTTCTGGACCTGGCTCCCTCCGGCCCCGCCGGCCGGACCATCCGACACCCGGCGGGCCGGGTCCGGGTCGACCGGGGACCGGGGTGCGCGGCGACTACCACCGCCCGTCGGGCTCGGGAAGTCCGATCGGGTTGGGGAAGGGGATCTCTCCCGAGAGGTGGACGTCCCGGGCCACGGTACCGAGGAGGGCCACCATGTCCCCGAACTCGTCCTCGTCGAGGACCCGGTAGGGCGCGAGCGCCAGGTCGTCCGTCCGCCGCTCGATGTCGCGATGCAGCCGGCGGCCCGCCGGCGTGGGCGCCCCGCCCGGCTCCAGGAGGCCCCGGCTCCGTAGACGGTCGACCGCACCGGCCCACTCGGACGTCGACCATCCCCGGGCGTCCTGCAGCACGTGGGGTGGCACGTGCTCGGTGGCCGAGAACAGGACGTGGACCTCGCAGCCGTCGAGGTCGGCGCCGGTGAGCACGGCGACGTGGCCGTCTCCCCGGTGCTCGCGGAGGGTGGTGGCCGCCTGCCACAGACCCTCGACGGCACCGGTGGTGGTCACCTCCCGGTTGGCGGCGAACAGCGGTCGACCGGCCACGCTCCCGTGCTCGATCACCCGGCGGAGGACCGGGAGGAGGCGGGACGCCGCCTCCTCGACGTCCGGTGCCAACCGCCGCAGGGCGGCCGCGGCCCCGGCGCTGCGGACCGCCACCACGTCCTCGGGGGCCGCCCGGGCCCAGGCGTTGGGGAGCGCCCGGCGCACCATGGCCGGATGGAAGTTGTAGAACGTGGCCTCGACCAGGGCCGGTGGGGCCGCTCCCATCGGCGCGGCCCGGCCGGAGAAGTAGCCCATCCAGAACCCCCGGAGTCCGAGACGTTCGGGGCCCTCACGGCACTCCGGCGAGAAATAGGTCACGGCATTGAAGGCCTCGAGCAGCTGCCACGCCCGTCGGGAATGCCACGCCTCCATCAGGTCATCTTCGCAGCCCGGACCACGCCGTCCGGCGCCGCACCCGTGCGGCGGGCCACGGCGCCGCTGCGACGGACCGGTCGTCACCGGGGAAACACGCTGGACAGTGGACCCCGTACGGCAGAGACTTGGCGCAATGCAGGGGGCAGGCATGGGGGACGGCACCGCGGACCTGGTGGAGGAGCTACGAGCCAGCGAGGCCCGCCTGGCCGACGGCGAGCGGTTGGCCCACCTGGGTTCGTGGGTATGGAGCGCCGGCAGCCAGACGGTGACCTGGTCGGCCGAGATGTACCGGATCTTCGGGATCGACCCCGCCGACGGGCCGATCGACGTGGACCGGTTCATCTCATCGGTCTGGCACCCCGACGACCGCGTCCAGACCGAGACGGCGATCGTCCAGGGCCTCGAAGCCGGTGAGCCGTTCGAGTACGAGAGCCGGATCGTCAGACCCGACGGGGAGATCAGGGTGCTCCACGCCCGCGCCGAGGCCACGCTCGGTGCCGACGGTGCGCTGGAGCGGATCATCGGGTTCGGCCAGGACATCACCGAGCGGCGCCGCGACGAGGACCGACGGCGCGAGGCGCAGGCCCAGCTGGCCCGCCACCAGGCCATCCTCCGCCAGATCGTGCGCAGCGATCCGCTCGGCGAGATCCTGGCCGGGCTGTGCCACGAGATCGACGAACGGTACGCCGAGGCCCGGTGCACCGTCGTGCTCGACGGCCGGCGGGAGCAACTACCCGGGACGTCCCCGGGCCTCGCGCAGGCCGTGGTGGCCCTGGCCGCCACGGCCCGGGAGGACACCGCGGCCACCGGACGCCTGCCGGGGTCCCGGGCCGACCCCGTCGTCGTCGCCGACACCCGGGAGCATCCGTCGACCGCAGCCCTGGCCCGTCCCACCGACGGGCGCCCGGTGGGGTCGTTGTGGCTGCTGCCACTCGTCGACCCCACCGGGCGCGACCTCGGGGCCCTGGTCGTCAGCCGGGAGGCCCCCCACACCCCCGACGCCCAGGAGATCGAGGTCGTGTCGGCCACCGCCGACCTCGCCGCCCTGGCCATCGAACGGGCCAGCAACGAGGAGACGCTCCTGACCGCGGCCACGGTGGACTCGCTGACCGGCCTGGCCAACCGCAGCCATTTCCTCCACTGCGTGGCCGAGCGGCTCGGCGGCGGCGGGGGGCTCGCCGTCATGTTCGTCGACATCGACCGCTTCAAGTGGGTCAACGACAGCCTGGGTCATCCCACCGGCGACCGGATCCTCGTCGAGGCGGCCGACCGGCTCCGGGGAGTCCTGGACGATCGGCACCATCTGCTGGCCCGCTTCGGAGGGGACGAGTTCACCGTCCTCCTCCACCACGCCGACCCCGCCACCATCGAGGAGACTGCCCGGAGGATCGGGGACGCCTTCGTCGAGCCCTTCGTGATCGACGGCGGGGAGTTCTTCCTCTCCGTCTCCGTCGGCACGGCCCGGGCCGACACGTCCTCGGGGACCTTCGAGCTCGTCCGCGACGCCGACGTCGCCATGTATGCGGCGAAGGAGGCCGGAGGATCACGCCACGTGGTGTTCGACGACCGTCTCCGGCAGCGGGCCGTGGGACGGGTGTCGCTCGAGTCCGAGATCCGCCACGGGATCGACCGGGGGGAGTTCGAGCTGTACTACCAGCCCGTCCTCGACGTGCGCCGCGACCGGTGGAGCGGCGTCGAGGCGCTGGCCCGTTGGAACCACCCGACCCGGGGGCTCGTCCACCCCGACGAGTTCATCCCGTTGGCCGAGGAGACCGGGCTGATCGTCCCGCTGGGCTCCCAGCTCATGGACCGGGCCGTGGCCCAGGCCGCGGTGTGGCGGCGGCTCGGTCGCTGGACGCCGGTGGCCGTCAACCTCTCGGCCCTCCAACTGGCCGACCCCGACTTCCCCGACGAGGTCGGCGAGGTGCTCCGCCGGCACGACGTACCCGCCGACCTCCTGATCGTCGAGGTCACCGAGTCGAGGATCATGGAGCACCTGGGGGTGGCCCGGGGGGCCCTGGAGCGGTTCACCGGGCTCGGCGTACGGGTACTGATCGACGACTTCGGCACGGGCTACTCCTCGATCGCCCGCCTCCGCGAGCTTCCGGTGGCCGGCGTGAAGGTGGACCGGGCCTTCACCCACGAGCTCGGGCGGGACCCGTCGGCCGCAGCCGTGCTGGGCGCCATCGCCGGACTGGTCCACTCGCTGGGCCTCCCGGTCGTCGCCGAGGGGATCGAGACGGCGGCGGCCCGGTCGCTGGCCGCCGGGGCGGGATGCGAGTTCCTGCAGGGCTTCGGGCTGGCCCGGCCCACCCCGGCCCCGGAGGTGGAGGGGGTGCTCGGGGGCGCCGGGGGACCAGCCTGGCCCGATCGCAGCCGCTGACCGGAGCGGCCGACCACCCGGCCGCCGCGGCGGGTCCCCCGGGGTCCGGGCCGCCCACCCGGCGCCCCGTACGCGAGGCTGGCGGGGTGCCCGAGGCCACCCCGGACCGTCCCCGCCCCGACCGGGGCCGCCTGGTCACGGTGGACGACCCGGACGACCCCCGCCTCGACCTCTACCGGGAACTGAACGACCCGGCCCGCCGGGCCCGTCTCGACGCCGAGTCGGGGGTCTTCGTGGTCGAGGGGAAGCTCGCCGTCGAACGGCTCCTGACGTCGTCCTACGCCGTGCAGTCGCTGCTCGTCGACGACCACCAGGCGGTGGTGGCCGGCGACCTGGTCGGGGCCGTGCGGGCCCGGGGGGCTCCCGTCTTCGTCGGCTCACGCGACGTCGTGGCGGCCACGGTGGGGTTCGCCCTCCACCGGGGGGTGGTGGCCATCGCCGGTCGGCCGCCGGCCGCCGACGCCGGGGACCTCCTGGACGCGGTGACCGGGGGGCGCAGCTCCGGGGGGACCCCGACGGTGATCGCCGTCCTCGAGGGGCTGAACGACCACGAGAACCTCGGGGCCCTGTTCCGCAACGCCGCAGCGTTCGGCGTGGCCGGCGTCCTGCTCGACCCGACCTGCGCCGACCCGCTCTACCGACGGTCGGTCCGGGTGTCGGTCGGGCACGTCCTCCACGTCCCGTTCGGCCGCCTGGCCCCCTGGCCGGACGGGCTCCGCCGGGTGCGCGACGCCGGTTTCGTCATCGCCGCACTGGCTCCCCGGCCACCGGCCGACCGGACCCCCACCGTCCCGCTCGCCGGGCTGCGGGCCCGGCTGTCCGGCCCGGACCCGGTGACCGGCGTGGCCCTGCTCCTCGGTGCGGAGGGTCCGGGCCTGTCCGGGGAGGCCCTGGCGGCGTCGGACGTGGTGGTGTCCATCCCGATGGCCGGGGGAGTGGACTCGCTGAACGTGGCCACCGCGGCGGCCGTGGCCTTCCATTCGCTCGCCGGGGCCTGACCACCCGGCATCGACCGGAGACGGGACCGCCGTGGACGACCCACCCGGCGGCGCTAGGGTCGTGGCCCACGGCGGGCGGCAGGGACGTTCGAGCAGGGGGGCACACATGCGGTGGCAACGGACGACGGTGGCGATCACGCTGGCCGCGCTGGCCGTGACGGTGTCTGCCTGCTCCTCGGGTACCGGCTCGGCCGGCGGGACCTCCGGCGGAGCGACAGGCAGCAGCACGATCGTGCCCGCACCGGGACCCGTCCCCACGGTGGCACCGCTCACCGGAGGGAGCGGCATCGACCTCGTGTCGGCCGCCGCCCTGCCGCCGCTCCCCTCCACCTGGACGGAGGACGAGTACTCGGTGGCCGGCACGGCCGTGTCGTACCACTCGGCCACACCCCTTCCGGCCAACGGCCGGTTCGACCTCCAGACCGGAAGCTCCGCCTCCTACGAGACCCGCATCGTCGTGCGGCGGCCCACACTGGCCAAGGACTTCAGCGGCACGGTGGTGGTCGAGTGGCTGAACGTCAGCGGCGGCCTCGACGCCGCGCCCGAGTACAGCTACATCGCCAACGAGCTCATCCGGGCCGGCGACGCCTGGGTCGGGGTCTCGGCCCAGAGCATCGGCATCGAGGGCGGGCCGGTGGCCGTGTCCACGCCGGTCAGCGCCCTCGGGGGCGCCGGCCGGGGCATCGTGGCCCTCGACCCGGCCCGCTACGGGAAGCTCCACCACCCGGGCGACGCCTATTCCTACGACATCTTCACCCAGGTGGGGCGGGCTCTCCGCGACTCCGGTACGTCCGGGCCGCTCGGCGGCCTCGAGCCGAAGCAGGTGCTCGCCGCCGGCGAGTCCCAGTCGGCCATCATGCTGACCACCTACATCGACGGGGTCCAGCCCCTCGAGCACATGTACGACGGCTTCCTCGTCCACAGCCGGAGCGGGTCACCGGCCCCCCTGGGGACCCCCGGCCAGCCCATCGACATCACCCAGGGGCTGGGGGGCACACCGACCATCATCCGTACCGACACCGACGCCCCGGTGATCATGGTGGAGACGGAGTCGGACGTGGTCGGGCTCCTCGGCTACCTGCCGGCCAGCCAACCCGACACCCCGAAGATCCGGACGTGGGAGGTGGCCGGAACCTCCCACGTGGACACCTATCAATTGGGCTCCGTGGCCACGGCCTTCGGCTGCACGCTCCCGGTCAATTCCGGCCCCGACCACTACATCGTGGCCTCGGCCCTGGCCCACCTCGCGACCTGGTCGGCGGGCGGCGCGCCACCCCCCGAGGCCGCCAGGTTCGACATCGTCGGTGGCCAGTACGTCCGGAACAGCGACGGCATCATCGAAGGCGGCATCCGCACGCCGCAGGTGGACGTCCCGGTCGACGTGCTCTCGTCGAAGACCGACCCCGGCGGTTCCATCGCCTGCCTGCTGGCCGGCTCGACCGTCCCGCTGTCCCCGGCCCGCCTGGCCCAGCTCTACCCGTCGAAGCAGGTCTACCTCTCGGAGTACACCAAGGCCACCGACGCGGCGATCGCCGCCGGCTTCGTGCTCCCCCAGGACCGGGCCGAGATGCTGTCCGAGGCCCAGCCCGGGCGCATCCCCGGCTGAACCGGGCCGGGGCCGTGGGGACCTACGATCGACCCATGCCGACACCCGTGGAGGCCGCCGCCGTCATCGAGCTGCTGGGGCTCGAGCCCCACCCCACGTGCGGGTACGTGGCCGAGACGTACCGCTCCGCCGATCGGATCGCCCGGGGCGGGCTGGAAGCACCGTTCGACGCCGGTCGGCCCATGGGGAGCGCGCTCTACTTCCTCGTCACGCCCGACCGCGGCGTCGCCCTCCACCGCATCCGCAACGATCAGCTCTACCACGCCTACGCCGGTGATCCCCTCGAAGTCCTGACCCTGCACGCCGACGGGACCGCCGAGACGTTCGTGACGGGAGTGGACCTGGCGGCCGGGCAGCGCCCCCAGCACGTTCTCCCCGGCGGGACGTTCCATACGGCCCGGCTGGCGGCGGGCGGCGCGTGGCACCTGGGGGGCAGCACGGAGTGGCCGGGGGTCGAGCCCGACGACGTCGAGATCGGCGATCCCGAGCGTCTCCGGGAGATGTTCCCCGGGGCGACGGCGCTGCTCGACGACTTCCTCCACCGGTAACGCGACGCACTCCCGGGAGCGGCCGGCGTCACCGGACACCCGGCCGCACGGCACGCCCTTGTCCGGAGAGCCTCCGGACCTCCTGGACCGACCGGACCTGCAGCACCACGATGACCACGAAGACGACCAGCAGCATCGAGGCGATCGGGAGGAAGACGGTCAATTGATGGTGGCGCCAGGCGTCACATGCCGCGGACGGATGCACCGACGGCGGTCCGAGGACGGGCTGGCAGAGCTCGCCGGTGGGCAGGTGTCCGTACTGCTGGAGCAGCACGACGACGGGCAGCACGGCGGTGATGATCACGAGACCGGATGCGAGGCTGTACCTACGACTCCGTCGACGGGCCCGACGGACCTCGGGACTGGCCGTCGGGACGGGAGCCGGCCGACGGACCGAGGGGTCCTCCGGCCACACGACCCCTGCGGGTGGCCCGGGCACGACGGGGACTCCGGCCGGGCCTGCCGGGAACCATGGGGCCCCGGAGGCGGCGGCGACCCCCACGGGCCCGGGTCCCGGGATGCCCGCCGCCCGACCCATGGCCCCGTCCGGCGACCACCAGGCCACGGTGGACACCATGGCGTCCGGGTCGTAGACGATGGCCCGCTGCCGGGCCCGGGTCCGCAGTGGACCGTTGTACCCCTGGACCCTGACCGCGGCGTCGTAGATCTGCCGGGCCACCCGGCCCGCCCCCGACGCGGCGAGGTACGCCAGGTCCTCGTCGTCGAACGGCGCGGTCCAGTCCGCCGTCGGACGCCCCGATCGGGTCGCCGCGTCCGGGTCCAGGCTCGACGCGGCCCTCCACCGTCGGAGCCGGATCCCACGGTCCCGGTCCCAGACCGTCAGCGCCCATCCGGCGTTGCCCGGGGCACCGGTGGGTACCGAGTAGACGAGACCGACACCGGCCAGGGAGGACAGCGGCACGTCGGTTCGTCCGAACACCTTGGGAATCCTCAGGTACCCGTCAGCCAGCGTGAGCGGGAACACCGCGGTCCGGAGCAGCACCACCACCAGGACGGAGCCGACCACCACCAAGATCGCACCGGTCGCCGTGACCATCGGACTGCCCTGTCCCAGTCCGGCCACCAGCGCCCAGACACCGAACACCACCTCGAGGACGAACGCGGGCAGGGGGGCGACGTTGGCGGCGCTCGATCCCCAGATCCGGGTCACCCCCCCGGCGGACCGGGAGCGGCCACGACTGCCCGCACCAGGTGACATCCCGCTCGACCCGCTCCGGCTCACCCCTCCAGGATCCCACGGTCGGACCGTCGAGGGACGCCCGGACGACTGCGTCCCGCCCGCGGCCCCGTCGCCGCCGCGGCGCGCCCCTACTGCAGGATCTTGAGGGCCAGCTTGGCCAGGCCCTGGTCGGCCCGGTCGGGGTGCTCGTCGACGCCGATGAGGACCTTGTGCGAGGTGTCGAGCATCAACTTGCGCAGCACCTTCCCCGGCGGCAGCGGCACGGGCTTCTTGGCCACGAAGGGCAGGGCGGTGAGGTCGGTCCCCTCGGTCAGCAGCATGTCGCGCACGATCTGGCCCACCAGGCGGCTCGGTCCCACCCCGTGGCCGGCGTAGCCCAGGGCGTAGAGGATCCGGTCGCCCTTCAGCCAGTTGACGCTGGCGATGCAGTCGACCGTGCCGCACACCGGACCGGCCCATCCGCGGTCGATGGCCACGTCGTCGAGCTGGGGGAACGTCCAACGGAAGGTCTCCTCCAGCCGGTTGAACAGATGCTGGTTGCGGTCGTGGCGGGGGTTGGGGCCGTCGGGCATGAACGGCGAGTCGCGTCCGCCCCACAGGATCCGTCCGTCGGCCGTGGGCCGGCTGAAGTGCACCATGACCCGCTTGTCCTCGATGCCGCAGCGGGTCTGCCAGCGCACCCGCTCCCACTGCTCGGGCGTCAGCGGCTCCGTCAGGACGATGTAGGCGTAGATGGTGAAGATGAACCGGCGCAGCTCGGGGATCGAATGGGCGTAGGCGTTGGTGGCGACCACGGCCCGGTCGGCGTGGACCGTGCCGAAGGGCGTCCGGGCCTCGACCCGCCGACCGCCCACCGTCTCGATCTCGTCGACCGGCGTGAACTCGTAGATCCGCACCCCGCGGGCCAGGGCGGCCTCCCGCAGGCCGCGGGCCAGGGCCGCCGGATCGAGTATCAGGGCCTGGGGTTCGAAATGCCCGATGCGGAACGTCTCGGAATGCACGTACTCGAGGACCTGGTCGTGCTCCAGGAACTCGAAGGGCAGTCCCATGCGCTCGGCGGCTTCCACGTCCTGGTGGATGCGGATATCCTGCTCGGGCCCGTTGGAGACGGTGACGTTGCCCGAGTGCCAGATGTCGGCGTCGATCCCTTCGGCCGCGGCGAACCGTTCGATCTCGTCGATGGCCCCGTGCATGGCCAGGTAGGTGGCCGTGGCCTGCTCGTCCCCGACCATCTTGGCCAGCTGGTGGATGTTGCGGCCCACGATGGTCATGGCGAACCCGCCGTTCCGTCCGCTGGCGCCGTAGCCGACCACCTTCTGCTCGAGGACGACGACGTCGATCGACGGGTCGGCGTCCTTCAGGCAGATGGCCGACCACAGGCCGGTGTAGCCGCCACCGACGATGACCACGTCGGCCTGCTCGTCACCGTCGAGGCGGGTCCCCGGCTCGTAGTCGCGGTGGTCCAGCCAGAAGCTGCGGGTCTTCCAGTCACCGGTCCCCTCGGTCATGCCTTCTTCCCCTTCGTGCCGTGCGCGTCGAGCCAGTCCCGGATCCGCGGGAACACCTCGGCCCGCGATGTCCGTCCGGCCACCAGGTCGTCATGGCCGAAGTCGAGCGAGAACCCCGAGGCCACGCCGGCCTCGATCCAGGTCTTGTCGGCACTGCCCAGGGCCTCATAGGTGTCCCGGCTGGCCTCGGGCGGCCGCTGGAGGTCGTGGGCGGCGGCCATGACCAGCAGGGGGAGGTCGATCTCCCCGAGGCGGTCGCTCCATACCGTGGCGTGGTCGAGACTGCGCATCACCCCGTGCTCGATCCAGTCGGTGAACTGGTCGGCCAGCACCGTGGCCTCGTCGGGCACCCCGTGGTAGAGGTACCGGGCCGGCACGATGGGGTCGAAGTTCTCCGGACGGAAGCTCGACTCGAGCTGCTTGGACCGGAGCAGGGCCAGGATGGGACCGGCGGCGTGCGAACCCGACCGGAACTTGACCCGACCGTTCCGCCGCATCTTCGGCGCCGTCGTGACGCCGGGGACATGGGCCGTCGACGGGGTGAGCACCGGCGAGCCGAAGGTGATGCCCCCTCGGACCTGACCGGCCGTCCCCGAGAGCGCCGACGCGTACAGCGCCTGTCCGCTCATCTCGAGGCCCAACCAGAACGCCGCCGAGGCCTCCGACCGGTCACACGCCGCGGCCACCGCGGCGGGCAGGTCGAACCGGACGAAGTCGTCGAAGCTCCACTGGGTGCCCTGCTTCGACCCCGTCGCCGGCCAACTGTCGCCCCGGCCCCGCAGGTCGACGGCGTAGAAGTCGTAGCCGGCGTCGGCCAGGTACCGGGCCAGGCTGGTGGTCGGGGTCAGGTCCCAGATCAGCCGGCTACCGGCGAAGCCGTGCCCGGCGACCACCGGGAAGGGCTTGCGCTCCCCCCGGGCGGCGTACCGGTAGATCGAGATGCGCCAGCCGTCCTCCGTCTCGGCGAAGAACTGCTCGTCGTGCCCGGTCTCGAAGTCGAGCTGCCGGTAGAAGCCGGTGACCCGGTTGCCGACGGCCGCCCCGGTGGCCACGGCGGCCACCCCGGCCGCCAACCCCAATTTCCTCCGTGCCCTCATGTCTGACGCTCCTCCAGTCGGTGGACGAATGACGCGGCCTCCTTGGCCGAGTCACGGAACAGGCCCCTGCGGTAGAGGTCCGGGGCCACGGCCCGGACCACACTGCCGATCCGCAGCCACCGGGGGACGGACTGCTCGAACCGGTCACGGTCGACCGCGGCCACGATCGACGCGGCCACCCGCTCGGCCCGCACCGGACGGGGCACGGACCGCTGGAAGGGCACCCCCCGGGCGTCGGTGAAGGACGTGTCCACCGGCCCCGGATTGACCAACGAGACCCGGACGCCGAACGGGTGCACCTCGGCGGCCAGGGACTCGCTCATCCCCACCACGGCGAACTTGCTGGCCGAGTACGCCGCCTCGAAGGGCGCCCCCAGCTTCCCCGCCACCGAGGCCACGTTCACGATGTGCCCCCGGCGACGGGCCACCATCGGGCCGAGCACGGCCAGGGTGGCGTACACGGTGCCCAGGTAGTTGATCCGCATCAGCCGCTCGAAGGCGTCGGGCGACTCCTCCAGCATCGACGCGTAGGCCCCGACCCCGGCGTTGTTCACCAGGAGGTCGACCGGGCCCAGCGAGTCGGCCACCTCGGCCAGGGCCGCCTCGACCTGGCCGCGGTCGGCGACGTCGGCGGTCACGGGGTGCACCCGCGGACCGAGGGAGGCGGCCAGCTCCCCCAGTTCGTCACCCGAGCGGGCGACCAGGCCCACGGCGGCCCCCCGGGCGTGCAGTGCCCGTGCCGTGGCCCGTCCGATGCCCCGGGAGGCCCCGGTGACCACGGCCACCGAGCCCTCGATCCTCACCGGGCCTCCGATGGGGACGGGGTGGTGGCGAAGGAGCGGACCAGGTGCCCGACCACCTCCATGGTGGGCTCGACCTGCCCGGAGCCGAGGGTGTGGAGCGTGGCCTCCATCAGGGCACCGACCAGCACCCGGGCCAGGGTCTCGGGATCGACGACGACCAGTTCCCCCCGGTCCATGCCGGCCTGGAGGAGACCCTGCACCAGCCCCAGGGCGTCCTCCTGGTCGGCCCGACCCGCACTGTCGAGCTCGGCGGTGAACCACGCCTCCCGGAGGAAGGTGCGGGCCCCCGACAGCTCCCGGATCGTCCCGAGGAACGCCTCGAAGCAGGCCAGCAGGTTGTCGACGGTCGGGCGCCCCGGGTCGTAGACGGCCAGGGCGTCCTGGGCCAGGCGTTCCCACAGGGCGTGCTGGAGATCGCGGGCCAGGTCGGCTTTGTCGGCGAAGTAGTAGTACACCGCGCCCTTGGTGACCCCCGCCGCGGCGGCCACGTCGTCCACCGACGCGCCCCGGTACCCGCGCTCGCCGAACACCTCGACGGCGGCGTCGAGGATCCGCTGCTTGGTGTCCCGCACCAGCGGGTCCCGTTTCGACACGTCCCCCCTCCCCGGTCGGACCATCTCGGCCGGGCGTTCCATACTCCCGGTATGTGCATCGTACGCACTGTACGGAACAGCCGCAATCCGGTCGACCGGGCGCGCCGGACGGGCACCGGTCGCCCTGCCACGGTGCCGGTCCTCGGGCCGCCTCAGGCGGTCGGGTCGCCCCGGGCCCCAGACCGCGCCGCCGGTCCCGGTACCGGGACGCCCGCCTCGAGCCTCCTCCCGATCCGACGGTCGACCAGTGGCTCGAAGCAGACCCCGGGCACGACCACGAGGACCCCCACCACGACGAGCTGCCACTGCGGGTCAGGGGCCACAGCCACGGCGACCGCGGCCACGGCGACCAGCGGTCGCAGCAGCGTCAGGGGACCGAAGACCACCACGCTGGCCGCCGTCCGGACGGTCACCGACGGCAGGGCGCAGAGGGCCGAGGCGGCCAGGATGACCACGGCGTAGGGGAGGCCGACCCAGAGCAGGCGGACGGCGGCCCGGTCGAACTGCTGTCCCATGCCCACCGGGCCGGTGACCACGAGCACCAGGGCCAGCCCCGTCACCGCGGCGATCGGTACCTGGCCGAGGAGGCCTGCCCGGACGGAGGACCACTGGTAGTACCGGCGCTTGTCGAGGAGGGCGTTGCGTCCCATGGCCAGGCGGTAGCCCATGAGGGCGCAGTCGAGGGAGACCAGGAGCCAGACCGCGGCGACCGGTGCGGGTCTCAGCTGAGCCTCCGGAGCCTGCGCCCCGGGGCCCGGACCCCGTCGAGGACGGCCGGCGCCACCGATCGGCGGGCACCCACCACCGTCGAGAGCACGCACGGCAACGGTGTCCAGCGCACGGTGGGGGCATGCGCCCACGCCGAGTATGACGGGGCGTGGGTGGCCACCGCCGTCCCGATCTGGTCCAACGGATACGCCCGAACGGCGGACCGGACACCATCGAATCGGGCGATGGCCAGCCGCATCCTGGTCCGGTGGAAGAGCCAGGCCCCCAGGGGGGCGATGGGCGACGGCTGGAAGTCGATGTGGACGAAGGCGTGGGGTCGTACTGCCTCGTGGCTGGCAAAGAACGTCCCGAGGTCGCCGCCCCGGAAGTGGTGGAGGATGCCCGTGGAGATGAGCACGTGGGCCGGAGCGGCGAGGGCGAAGGCGTCCGCCGTCCGGAACGTGCAGTTCAGTCCCTCGGCGGTGGCCAGGTCGTGGGCCTCGTTCACCAGCGCCTCGTGGAGGTCCACCCCGACGAGCTCGACGTCATCCCAACCGGCGTGGGCCGCCAACCAGCGCACGACATAGCCCGTTCCGCACCCCACGTCGACGACCCGGTACGGCCCGGGGACGCCGGAGGACCGGAGGGCCGCCAGCACCGGGGTGAGCAGCCCGGCCATGCGGGCACCGTGCCGGAACTCCTCGGACAGCCGTTGGATCTCGCAGTGCACGGCCACCAGCAACCCGTCGACGTAGGCCGGATCGAACATCCCGTCGCCGGAGGCCGGCAGCCGGGCCACCAGTCGGGCCCCGCGACGGTCGCCCTGGGACACCAGGGCGTCCACCACCGAGGACCGGTCGACCGGGCGTCGCGCCAGCGTCCCCGGCTCGACGTCGACCAGCAGATCGCAGATCTCACGCCCAGCTCGCACCGGCACCAGCCTGGCACGGCGCCGTTGTCGGACGGCGGAGCGGGGACCACGGTCCGGGCGTCACCCCACCGCGGACAACCCGTGGGCGTCGTTGCCGCCGGGCCGGGGGCGTCCTCCGGTCCCGGCGCACAAGCGGTCGGCCGCCGACCGGTCGGCCGCGGTGGGGAGGGACGCCTGGGCCCAGCCCGGCAGCGGTCCCGTCCGCCCGCACAGCGCGGCGCGCACCCGGCGCTGCTGCGCAGGGCCGAGGTCCGGGGCCGCCCCCACCAGGGCCGGGGCGGCGTCCCCCGAGAGGCCGGCCAGGTAGCCCACGTCGAGCGGGGCCGACGCCCGGTGGCCGACGTCGTAGTCGACCACCAGCCGTTCGGGGTTCACAGCGGCGAAGCAGGCCACCGTGGCCACCAGTGCGACGGCACAGGCACCGGGGAGCCAGGCCCGCCCACGGAGCACCCCCGACACCCGGACGGCGACCAACAGCAGCAGCAGGGACATGAAGGCCGCTCCGAACAGGCACGACACCCGCAACATGGTCAGTCCGTAGGCGGCGTCGTAGAGGACGAGCCGCCGGACGGCCGACCACTCGACGGCGAGGGCCAGGACCACGATCACCAGTGAGGCCCACCGGGCGATCCGGAGGTGCTGACCACCGAGTGCGTCCAGCGTCGTCAGGACCACGACGGTGATGCCCACGACCCACAGCAACTGGAAGTAGCCGGACCGGGCGTACGAGGCGTAGGTGATGCCATGGCCGCGTAGTACGTGCCGCCCGAAGCCCAGGGTGGCGGCGATCTGGACCCCGACGAACAGGGCCAGGACGGCGGCGAACGCCGCCAGCACCGCCGAGATCTCGACGGCACCGAGCGCCGCTCCACCGTTCCGCCGGACCGCAGGCGGGGGCTCGCAGGCCGCCGTGCGGGCCAGCACGGCGGCCACCGCGGCACCGGCCACGACGGCCACCGCCTGGGCCCCCAGGGTCCGCAGCTCGAAGGGGGCCCGTACCACGGCGGCGAACAGGGGGTCCGCCGAGACCAGCAGGCCCACCACCACGCCGAGCAGCGGCACGGTGATCACCAGGGCACGGACCAGCGACGGCCCCGTTACCCGTCCGGGGAGCCGCAGCCGGCCGGCGATCCCCCGGCCGAGCCACCGCGGGGCCAGCCCGGCGTGGACGGCCACGGCCGCCGGCGAGGACAGCGTGCGCCGCCAGGTGACGTCGAACAGGTCCCCCCGCCGCCCGAAGAACACCGCCCCGAGCAGGCAGAGACCGAGGCACGACCCCACGGGGAGCCGTACCCACGGACTGACCCGTGCGTCCCAGAGGACGGCCAGAAGGACCGCGGCACCGGCGACGGCGACGGCCGGTCGTCGGGTCACCAGCCGGGTCCCGACCAGGGCCGCCACCACCACGACCGTGCAGACCGTCACCCCGGTACCGCCGATCCCGTCGTGGAGGCAGAGGTCGGCGGCGGCGGCACCGGCCACCACCACCACCAACGCCCCTCTCCCAGCCACGACGTCCCGGCCCCGCCTCCCGACGGCGTCGTCCACGGCCACGGCCACCGGCCCCGGTACCCGGGAGACGGCGGGCGGGAGGGGCGGCCCGGCGGGGGCCGGCCACCCGGGCCATCCCGGTGGCGGAGGGTGCGGACCGGGAGGAACCGGCCACGGAGCACCGGGTGGAAGAGGGGCCGCGATGCCGGTCGTGGCGGGCACGGATTGCGGGGGCAGGCTCACCCCCCTGACGGTACGGATCAGGGGCCCGGCTCACCAGACACCGGTGTCACCGATTTCCTGTGACTCCTGTCACGGTCAGAGCCAGCCGTTCTCCTCGGCGATCAGGGCCGCCTGGGCCCGGCCGTGGGCGTGCAGCTTCTGGATGGCCGTCGACAGCACGTTGCGCACGCTCCCCTCGCTCAGGTGCAGCTGCCCGGAGAGCTCCGCCGTGGTGGCCACCGTCCGGCTGAGCGACAGGACCTCCCGCTCCCGTGCCGTCAGCGGGCTCCGACCGCGCTCGAGCGCACTGACGGCCAGCGCCGGGTCCACCACCCGCCGTCCGGCCGCCGTCTCCTTGATGGCGGCGATGAGCTCCGTCGGTGGCGTGTCCTTCAGCACGAACCCGAGGACCCCGTGGTCCACGGCCCGCCGGAGGTACCCCGGACGACCGAAGACGGTGAGGACGAGGACCCGCACGTCGGGAAGGTTCTCGGCCAAGAGGGCCGCTGCCTCCAGGCCGTCGACATCGGGCATCTCGATGTCGAGGACGGCCACGTCGGGACGGGACGCCCGGGCCGCCGCCAGCACCGTCGCACCGTCGGGGCACTCGGCGACCACCTCGATCTCGGGGTCGCGGCCGAGGATCTCACACAGAGCGGCCCGCAGCAGTGTTTGATCCTCGGCGACCAGGACGCGGATCATGCGCCGAGCGGCACCTCGGCCAGCAGCGCGCAACCACCGCCCGCCACGTCGGTCAGGGAGATCGACCCGCCCACGGTTCCGAGGCGCTCCCGCAGGTGCTCGATCCCCGTGCCGCCCCCACCGGCGCCGATCCCCTCTCCGTCGTCGTCGATCCGAAGGACGACCGAGCCACCCCTCATCACCACCTCGATGCGACAGGACCCGGCCCGGCTGTGGCGCAGGACGTTGGTGGTCCCCTCACGGGCCACCCACCCGAGGACCCGGTCGACGTCGGGCGGGAGCTCGCCGGTGTCGACCGAGGTCGTGCACGACACCCCGGCCGACGTCAGGGCCCGCCGGGCCTGGGCCACTTCCGTGCGTACGTCCGGCTCGCGCCGGTCCGAGACGGTCTCCCGCATGAGCTCGAGGGACCGCCGGGAGCTGGTCACCACCGACGCGGCGCGGGCCCTGGCCTCCTCCACCGACCCGCCCTCGAGGTCCATGGCCAGCAGCTCGGACTGCATGATCGACACCGTCAACTGCTGGCCCAGCCGGTCGTGGAGGTCACGGGCCATGGCCATCCGCGCCTCGAGGGCGGCGAAGCCCAGCAGCTCCTCCCGCGTGGCGTCCAGCTCCACCTGGGCCTCGACGAACCGGCGGACGGTGACCGCCGCCCCTCCGAGGAGGGCGCTGATGCCGAAGACCTGGAGGGCCGTGGCGTCGGACTGGCCCTCCGGCCACCACACGGCGAGGGTCAGCCCCACCACGAGGACCACGAGGACCGTGCCCACCCGCCACGGGAACGCCGCCCCGGCCACGATGACGGCGAAGTAGAAGGGGAACACCCCGATGTGGTTGACGGCGACGAGCACGGCCGCCGAGATGGTCATGAGGACGACGGCAAGTCCGGCGGCCACCTGGTTCGACCCGGCGGCCACCACGGCCCAGAACCAGGTCCAGGTGAGCGCCAGGACGGTCGACCCCACGATCACCACGGCCCGGGCCGACGAGGAGTCGACCTCGACGGACCAGAACTCTCGGAAGAGGAAGACGCCCATGAAGCCGATCATGACGATCCGACCGAGCACCAACTCCCGGTGGAACGGCGAAGCAACGGCGCTGGCCCGGTCGACGCTCACCGCCTGATTGTGGCGGGGAAGCCCGACGATGGCAAGGGACCGGCCTCAGGCGCCCCCGGCCAGCACCTCGTCGAGGTGGGCGAGGATCCCCGGCCAGGACTCCTCGTGCTGCCGGGCCGACACGGCGTCGGCGAACCCGCGGTGGCCCAGGCGGACCCGCGTCCCGTCACCCTCCGGGGCGAGCTCGACCCGCACCACGGTCTCGGCACCACCGGTCCCGCCGGCCCCGGTGACCCAGGTCTGTTCGATCAACCGACCGGGCACGAGGGCCAGGAACCGCCCGTAATGCGGATGGCGGACCCCCTGGTGGACCACCTCGAACCAGTACGGTTCGCCCACCACCGGGCGCATCCGGACACTTCCGGGCGTGGCGAACCAGGTGTCGAACCGCTCCGTCCACGCCCGGTACACGGCGTCCGGCGGTGCGGCCAGGTCGCACCGGACCTCGGCGTCGTGCCCGGGGACCACCGGCTCGCCCACCGTCAGGCCTCGACGGCCCTCGCCGCGGCGATCAGTTTGGTCAGCGCGGCATGGAGGGCCTGGAGCTCACCGATGTCGATGCCCAGCCGGGCCACGATGGTCGGTGGGATCAGCTCGGCCCGGGCCCGCAGGGCCCGACCGGCCTCGGTCAGCCCGACGTCGACGAGCCGCTCGTCGTCGCTCCGGCGGGTACGCGTGAGGTAGCCGGCGGCGTCCAGCCGCTTGAGCAGGGGCGAGAGCGTGGCCGAGTCCAGCTGGAGCAGGGTGCCGATCTCCTTCACCGTCAGCGGCGAGGTTCCCCACAGGGCCAGCATGACCAGGTACTGCGGATGGGTGAGCCCCATCGGCTCGAGGAGCGGCCGGTAGACCGCCAGCACACCGCGCGAGGCGATGGACAGGGCGAAGCACACCTGGCGCTCGAGGGCCAGGGGGTCCTCCACACCGACCGCCGGGCCTGCGGTCGTCGCCGACGTCTGCTCGGCGGTCACCGGGTCCATGCCGGCAGCCTACCGGGGGACGGACGTCAGATGCCCATCGATTCAATCGTGCACTATTAAATATGACGCAATATGATCGGAGGTCGAGCACCGGGGACAGGGCAGGGAAGTCCGACCGCACCGACCCTCGGTCGGGACACCCGGACGAGAGGAGCGACCATGGAACAGGGAAGCGTGACGGGTGCGACGGTGCACCGGGTCGTCGACGCGGTGGCGGTACGGGGAGGCGGCCCGGCGACGAGCGGCCACTACGGCACGGGCTTCTGGGTCCTCTGGATGAGCATCACCGTCGCCCTCTGCCTCGTCTACCTGGGCGTCTACGTGGGGATCCGCTGCTCCGGATCGTCCCGGCCGCTCCGCCGGCGGCGACGGCCGGCCGATCGCGCCGACGTCCCGTCCCCGCCGACCGGCGGGACCGTCGGGGCGGGAGCCCACGGCCACTGACCACCGGGGCCCGTCCCGGACGCCCGCGTCGCCGGCCCTGTTCCGGTCAACCCCGCACGACGGTCGTGCGGTAGCTCGGGTCGGCCACGATGTCCGCCTCGTCGAACAGCATCGGCCGCAGCTGCTTGGCCGCGTACGCCTCGATCTGCTCCGTCGCCGCCGGCGAGGACAGGTCCCCCGACGGACCGTAGGGGAGGAGGCCCCGGGCCCGCGGGCCGTCGGGGGTGAGCTCGGCCACCATCACCCACGCCGTGCCGTAGGTCACCTCGTAGCCGCCGGCCCGCAGCCCCGTGACCTCGGTGCGGCCGGGGACCGGCGCGGCCAGCGGAGCCACCGGCTCCAGGCTGGCCGACGGGAGCATGCCGATGGGACCGAGGATGTTGGCCGCGCCGTCACGCTCCTGGCCGCCGTGCACCCCGATCCGCCGCCCGCCCCGCGCCGCCCACTGCACCTCGCCCAGCGGCGCGTCGAGGGCCACCCCGGCGGCCTCCAGGGTGACCACGGCCCGGGCCACGGCGTCGACGACCGGGTCGGGTCCCGCGGCAGGCGGGTCGGCCAGCCGGCTCGGGCCCTCCGTCGGGCGGTCGGGGTCGAAGGGATCGGCCCACAGGGCCCCGGGGTCGCGCAGCGTCCCGTCGGACAGCCCGGCCATGGTCTCGCGCCACAGGGCGGCCCCGGTGGCCCCGAGGTCGAAGGTGCGGTCCCAGGCCGCCAGCACGTCGGCCGCCGGTCCGAGGTCGACGCTCCGGCCGGCCACGGTCACCGTGCCGGCCTCCCGGCACCGTCGGGCCACGCCGGCGGCCAGACGCTCCCCACTGACACTCCGGTTCGAGAGGATCCGCTCCTCGAGGTCCGCCGCCGTCAGCGTGCCGCCGGGGCCCGACCCGGGCTCGCCGAGAGCCACCAGGTTGGCCCGGGTCCGCGGGGTGGGGGCCTGGCCCTCGACCCCGTGGAGCACCGAGTAGCCGACCAGCGGCCGGGCGGGGTTGGCCAACCAGTGGGACTCGTTGGCGTTCATCACCCAGTCGCGCCGTTCGAGGCGGGGCAGGCCGTCGAAGGGGACCAGCCCCGGGCCCGGGGCGCCGTCGACGTCCTCCCACTCGCACACCGGGTCCGACCCGTCGAGGAGGGCCACCCGGTTCTGGAACAGGAGCTGGGCGACGGGGTCCTCCACCAGCCGGCCCCGCAGCCACGCCTCGCCGGCCTCCGACAGCCGCGGCGTGCGGGAGGCGTCGATGAACCACGCCCGCCCGGTGACGTCGGCGGCCATGGTGTCGACCCAGGGGATGCCGTTCACCCGCTCGAAGACGGACTGGAACTCGTCGAGGTCCCGGGCCCGGTTCATCCCGAGGAACTGGGCCAGGAACCGGTCGTTGCCGGCGTTGGCGTCCCGGAAGCTGAAGGCCCACTGTCCGGACCAGCCGAACAGCGGCAGGTTGAGCATGGGCCCGTAGTGGCTGGCCCACACCGTCCGCTCCACGTCCTCGAGGCGGCCGTCGTCGTGCCGTACCGGCACCGTCACCGTGGAGGCGACCATGTCCCGCTCCCCGTCCCCGTAGCGGTAGCGGGTGGGGTCCCCCTCCACCAGGTCGAGCCGGTAGACGGTGAAGCGGTTCCCCGCGGAGAAGGTGTGGGACCACGCCACGTTGCGGGTGAACCCCATCTGGACACCGGGCGTGCCCAGCAGCGACACGCCGTAGACGTCGAGCTCGCCGGGCAGGGTCAGGTGGCACTCCCACAGTCGGGCCTCGCCGTACCAGGGGAAGTGCGGGTTGGCCACCACCATGCCGTGTCCCGTGGCCGAGACGTCCCCGCCGACGGCCCAGCCGTTGGAGGCCGGCGAGCCACCCACCGGGGCGAACGGTGGCGCCGGCGCCGGTCCGTCGGGGCCCGGGGGCCGGGCCGAGGCCACGTAGGCGATCAGGTTGCGGGCCCCACCGGCCAGCGCCAGGTCGGCGGCCGAGGCGAAGACGTCCGCCGCCTCGACCGTGCCCACGTCAGCGGCGGACGGGCACCAGTCGGGCAGGCCGGCGGCGGCCCCGGCCAGCCAGTGGCTCACCCCGGCGGCGTAGCCCGTGACCAGGTCCAGCACCTCGGGGGGTTGGCCGGCCATGACGGCCGGCGCTCCGGCGCGCAGCCCGAGGACCGAGTAGGCCACGTCACTGTCGACGTGGGCACCGTCCGGTCCCGGACCGAAGGTGGCCGCCCGCCGTCCCCGGACCTTCACCACCCCGTCGATGATCGTCGGTCCGTGGTCGACGGCCGCGGCGTACCCCTGTCCGAAGCCCAGCGAGCCCCACGAGCCGGCCCGGACGTGGGCCACCCCGTGGGTGGTGCGACGTACCTCGGCCTCGTAGCGCCCCGACTCGTCGGTGGTGCGTTCCCCCATGGGGGAGGCATGGTACCGCCGGGCCGGTGCACGGGGGCCGGCCGTCGGTACCGGGGTCGAACAATTGTCCGCACAATCACATGGGTTACGGTGGGACGATGGACGCCGACGCCGCCCCGTACGCCCGTCACCTGGCCCGACGGCGTGCTGTGGGGCTCGTGGCGGTCACCGTCCTGGTCGCCGCCGTGCTGCCCCTGGCCGTGGCCGCCGTCGGGCGGACGGCCGGGGCGTCCGACGCCTCGCCGGGCACCTACACCGTGACCCTGGCCGCCCGGAGCTGTCCGTCCTACACCGACATCACCGCCAACCGGGCCCGCAACAACATCATGGAGAGCCTGCGGGACCTCGGCGGGGACACCCCCTACACCGGGGACGAGCCGGTCTCGCCGTCGGTGGAGGCCGAGGCCCAGCCCAACTGCACGCCCATCACCAATTGGCACTTCACCTTCGGCAACGGGATCGCCGGCCAGGTCACCGGTCCGTGGGGGGCGCTCTCCACGGTGAGCAACCCCGAGCCGTCCCCGCCGGCCACCCTGGCCAGCACCCCGCTCCTCGACGACCAGGGCGACCCCACCGGTCAGCAGATCGCCGGGGCGGTGACCGTGACCCTCACCGCCGCCCAGGTCGAGCAGGCCGAACAGCACAACCTGTGGATCCAGGGCGGACTGGCCACCGACCCGGTGGAGAACTCCCAGTTCCCCGACACCTACGGGTTCGGGGCCCTGAGGTGCGCGGCCGACAACGTGAACGGGGACAACGTCGAGTGGGTCGGCTTCCCCCAGGGGTCGACCAACGTCTTCTGCTTCGCCTACTACGTCACCCCGCCGCCCACCTCGGGGACCATCGTCGTCACCAAGCAGGTACCCCAGGGCAACACCGACACCCAGACCTTCGATTTCACCGGCAACACCTCCTACGAGCCCGACGGGGCCTTCAGCCTCGGCGTGGTGGACGGGGCGCCGGCCAGCCAGACCTTCATCCGGGCAGCCGGCGGGGCGCCGTGGACCGTGGACGAGGACGTCCCGGTCAACTGGCAGCTCACCGACCTCACCTGCGTGAGCGGCGACGGGGACAGCACCACCACCACCACCGGGACGCTGGCCACCATCGACCTGGCGGCGGGCGACACCGTGACCTGCACCTATACCGACGCGCCCCTCCCGCCGGCCGCGCTCACCATCGAGAAGGTCTCCTACGGCGGGGTCGGCACGTTCCCGTTCACCATCACCGGGGGCCAGGCCCCGGTCGACGTGTCGGCCACCACCACGGTGCCCGGGGTGGCCGTCGACACCGGACCGACCACGCTCAGCGACCCCGGGCAGTACACCATCACCGAGGACCTCCCCACGGCCACCGGCGGGGCGTGGACGCTGACGTCGGTGACCTGCGACGGGACCGACGAGACCCCGGTGGACGACGCCGTGACCATCACCGTGGCCCAGGGTGACGAGCCGGTCTGCACGTTCACCGACACCTTCGACCCCGACGGGGTCATCGCCATCAGCAAGGTCATGAACGGCGCCCTGGGCGACGCCGACTTCGTCATCGGCAGCGACGCCTTCCCCGGCCAGAGCCTCTACCAGACGGCCAGCCCGACCGCCGAGGGCGTCCCGGCGCTGGCCACCGGTGACGCCTCCGACCAGCTGCCGCTCGGGACCTACTCCATCGAGGAGCTGGTGCCCTCGGGCGGGGACCCCACGGGGTGGTCGCTCGACGACGTGACCTGCAACGGGTCCACCACCCCGGTGACCGCCGGGGTGGTCACGGTCACCCTGACCGCCGCCGAGCCCACGGCCGACTGCACGTTCACCGACTCCTACTCGGCCCCGGTCCCCCCGACCACGACCACCACGTCGACGACGACCGCCCCGACCACCACGACCACGGCGCCGGCGACGCTGCCCGCGGCACCCGAGGCTCCGATCGCCACCGCTCCGGTCACGGTCACCGGCTGAGCCCACCGGTCATCACCGGACCCGACCGGTCGGGACGTCAGGTCACGGCCCGCCGGCCAGGTGCCGGGTGAGGTCGCCGGTGAGGTCCACGACGAACCGGCGCTCGGCGAAGTGCCAGGCTCTGTCGACCGGGCGGGCGATCCGGTCGACGTACCGCCCGGCGATGATCGGGTCGATCCCCCCGGCCTCCGACGCCTGGAGGACCACGAACGACGACCGGACCACCACCTCCCTCGGGGCCGGGGCCGCGTCCCCGTCCGGCTCACCGTCCCCCGTCCCCTGCTCCTCGAACACGCTGTCGAACACCAGGTGCTTGGTCCGGGGCGAGCCGTCGTGGAGCCGGACCGTGCGCCGGAAGAAGGCCTCGACCTCCACCGCACCCCGGGCCAGCACGGTCCCCGACGGGTCGGCCAGGGCACCGGCGGCGAAGAGCTCGCCCACCCCGGCGAAGTCGGCGGCGTCGATCCGCTCGCAGTAGGCGCCGAGCAGGTTGCGGATCCGGTCGGCGTCGCTCAGCACGGCAGCCGACGATACCGGGCCCTGCGGTGATGGGCCCCGTTCAGGCCCGGCCGCGGTTGAGGGCCCGGAACAGCGGCTTCTGGGCCCGGTACAGACGGGGGAACTCGGCGAAGAGGGCGTCGTAGGTCCCCCGGTTGGCCGGATCGGGCTCGAACACCCCGTCGACGGCCACGCACCCCCGGACCTCGCCGGCCGTGACGTCGCCGAGGGCCAGCCCGGCCAGCAGGGCGGCACCCCGCAGGTTGGCGGTGACGGGGTCGGCCACCCGCTCGACGGTACGGTCGAGCACGTCGGCGTGGATCCGGCACCACAGGTCGGAGACGGCCCCGCCGCCCAGCACCCGGGTGGTCTCGAGCCGTTGCCCCACGAAGGACTCCACCGCCTCGTAGAGCCACCGGCAATTGAAGGCCACCCCCTCGAGCACCGCCCGGACCAGCTGGGACCGCGACGTTCCGAGCGACAGGTTGTGGAACCCGCCTCGGGCGAAGGGGTCGTCGACCGGGGTCCGTTCGCCCGACAACCACGGGGTGAAGAGGACGCCGCCCGACCCGGGCGCCACCTCCGCCGCCGCCGCCGTCAGCGCCCCGAGCTCCGGTCGGGGCCCGGCGACCAGCAGGTCGCGGGCCCACTCGAGGGCCCGGCCCCCGGTGTCGTGGTTGTCGGCCACCAGGTAGCTGTCCCCGGTGAGCCCCGGGACGGTGGCGATCTGTCGGAACGGGGCGGTCTTCTTGGCCGTCACCGGACAGCTCACCCACGACGTGGTCGAGATGCAGACGTGCGCCTGGTGGCGGCCCACCGCCCCCGAGCCGGCGGCGGCCGAGTGGAGATCGGGGGTGCCGGCCACCACCCGCACCCCGGGGGGAAGCCCCAGGTCCGCCGCCACCGCGGCCCGCACCTCGCCCACCACGGCGCCGAAGGGGACCAACGGGGGGAGCTTGGCCGCCGGCACCCCGGCCCGCCCCACCAGCACCGAGTCGTAGGCCAGGACGTCCAGCCGCCGGTTGTCGGTCAACCAGGCCGCAGACATCGAGGCGTGGGTGGCTGCGGCCACCCCGGTGAAGCGCATGGTCAGGTAGTCCACCGGCTCGAGGTACCAGCGGGCTGCCGCGGCCACGTCGGGCAGGTCGTGCTCGAGCGCCAGCATGTGCCCCACCGGATCGGCCCCGGACAGCGACGGTGCCCCGCCGGAGCGCCGGATCCACCGCAGGGCCGCCGCCGGGGCGTAGCCGGCCGCGGGGCCCCCGATGGCGGCCCGGGTGTGGCGGCCGCCCCGGGTGTCGGACCACAGGAGGCAGTCGCCCACCGGCCGCCCGTCGGCGTCCACCGGCACGGTCGACGCCCACTGTCCGGTGCACGAGACCGCCACGATCCCCGCCGGGTCGACGGCCCCCGAGCCGACCACCCGCCGGGCCGCGGACCGCACGGCGTCCCACCACCCGGCGGCGTCCTGCACCGAGCCCCCGCCGGGCAGCACCCGGGTGGCCACGCCCAGGTGCTCGACGACGGCCTGCTCGCCCCGGGTCGACACCAGCCCGACCTTGGGACCGCCGGTGCCCAGGTCCACGGCCAGCACCCACCGGGCGTCGCGGCGGACGGCCACGGGGTCAGGCGTCGGCGGGGATGGCCTGCTGGCTGTCCATCATGTCGGCCATCACCATCTTGATGAACTCGTCGGCCTCGTCGTTCATCCCCCCGACCACCCCGCCGTAGACGGCCCCGGACTCGGGGGCCTCGCCGGCGTGGTCCGTGGCGTAGGCGACGGCCTCGTCCAGGTCGGCGGCGAAGGCCTCGGCCACCCCGGCCTGGGTCTGGGGCCGGGTGACGGCCATGTGGAGGGCGTTGGGGTACTGCTGGCCGTTGAACCGCCAGCCCCGGCCCCGCATGAAGTCGTTGACGTGGTAGATGTCGAACTCGTCGGAGGTGAAGGAGAAGAGGAAGGTCGGTGTGCCGATGATCCGGAGCTCGGGGTGGGACCGTACCGCCTCCTGCATGGTGGCCGAGGTGGCGAAGATCTGCTCGGCGTAGCGGCGGTAGCCCGACCGGCCCAGTTGGACCATGGCCGCCCAGGTGGCGGCGATGATGCCTCCCGAGCGCGAGCCCTCCATGCCCGGTGAGCAGTACTTCCCACCGCTCCAGCCGGTCAGGTAGAAGTACTGGGCGTTGCGCACGGACTTGTCCCGGAAGGTCAGGGTCGACGACCCCTTGAAGGCGTAGCCGTACTTGTGGGTGTCGGCCGAGATGGACGTCACCCCGGGGATGCGGTAGTCGAACACGGGGATCTCGTAGCCCAGCTCCTGACCGAAGGGGAGGATGAACCCGCCCAGGCACCCGTCGACGTGCAGGCCGACACCGTGCTCCAGGGCCACGTCCGAGAGGGCGGCGATGGGGTCGACCGTGCCGTAGCCGTAGTTGCAGGCCGAACCGATGAGGGCCACCGTCTGGTCGTCGATGTGGTCGGCCACCCAGTCCACGTCGACCTCGGTGGTGACCGGGTCGACCGGGGCCCGGCGCAGCTCGATGCCGAAGAGGTGGCAGGCCTTGTCGAAGGCCGGGTGCGCCGTCTCGGGCTTCACGACGTTGGGCCGGGTGATCCCCCGTTCGGCCGCGGCGTGGTCCCGGTAGGCGAGCAGGGCGTGGCAGATGCTGCCCGTCCCGCCCGTGGTGACGATGCCCGCCGGCGTGGCGTCCTCCACGGCCTCGGCGTGGAAGAGGTCGAGGGTCATGGCCAGGATCTCGGACTCGAACTTGGTGGCGCTCGGGCACATGTCGCGCTGCAGCACGTTGACGTGGGCGAACAGGCCGAAGGCCCGGTTCATGAAGTCGTAGTGGTCGTGGTCGCCGCAGTACATCGTCCCCGAGCACTTCCCCGACTCCCAGGTGGCGTCCTCTTCGGCGGCCATGGCCGAGAGCTGGGCCAGGACGTCGGCCCGGGGGGTTCCCTCCTCGGGCAGCGTGCGGTGGACGGCGAAGCGGTCCTGATACGGGAAGGTGCTCATGGTGGTGCTCCTCGGTGGCTGCGGGGCGGGTGCTCGAGGCGCCCGGGAGGACGCTCAGGGCGCCCCGGCCACTGTAGGGGAGCGGGTCAGTGGCGTCCCACCGACTGGTCCCGGCGCAGCACCCGCAGGAGCTCGTCGTGGGGTCCGAGCAGGTAGGCCCG
>Ga0302157_10000659_pt1 | contig 44308 bp, 34 predicted proteins | sample I_Bog_N3_3_FD_193502 | JGI IMG/M metagenome (GOLD analysis project Ga0302157, IMG submission 193502) | Peat permafrost microbial communities from Stordalen Mire near Abisko, Sweden - I_Bog_N3_3 | ecosystem: Environmental > Terrestrial > Soil > Wetlands > Peat | place: Sweden: Abisko, Stordalen...
GGCGATTTCGTCGAACGGGTTCATGCTCATCTTCACGTTCGCAAGGTCGACACCCGTGCCATCCGCCTTCACACGCGGCTTCACGTTGTAGTCAATCACCCGCTTTACGGGCACCAGGACTTTCATGTCACTCCCCTATCTACAATGGTCCTACCATTAATGATATTGGAAATTTCGTCAAGCGCCGGTCTACGGGAATTGCAGCGGCAAACGATCGGCACTACGCACAACATACAAGTTTCCCAGAGCGCGGACCAAAGCCATGCAGCCGATCAAAACCAGCTTCGTTCCCGTCAAGACGCCGCGCGCCTTCGAGGTCATCTGCGAGCAGATCCGGCTGCAACTCGCCGCGGGTTCGCTGAAAACGGGCGACAAATTGCCCGCTGAGCGCGAATTGGCCGCCGCGTTCCAAGTCAGCAGGAGCGCCTTGCGCGAAGCCCTGCGCAGCCTGGAGGTCGCCGGGATCATCCGCAACGTGAAGGGCGTGAAGGGCGGCGCCTTCATCCAGTCCGCCGATCCCGAGCGGATCAATCAGGCGATGCGCGATTTCGTTCACCTCGGCAACATCACGCTCGATGAACTGACCGAAGCGCGAATCCTGATCCAGCACGACATCGTCCGCCTCGCCTGCGAGCGCGGCACCGAGGCCGACTTTGCCGAACTCGAAGCCATCGCCGAGCGGACCAAGGCGGAAACCTCGCTGGAGGCGCGCTATGCCTGTGCGGTCGATTATTATGCCGTGCTCGCGCGGGCGACGGGCAACCGGATTTTCGGCATTCTGGTCAACGCGTTGTCGGGCATCCTGCAGGAATTCGTGCAGGGGCCCGATTATGACCTGTTGCAGGAGCAGTTGATCTCGACGCGGTTCGCACTGGTGCGGCACTTGCGCGCGCGCGATGCCGATGCTGCCACAGCCGAGATGCGCAAGCACCTCACCCGCGTCCACCGCCACGTCCTGCGCAACGGCAGGGACAGTCGGCTGGGCGGCAAGCGCCCTCGCCCCTGATGACGATGGCCTGATCGCCGATTGACCACCCCTGCCCGAAAGTGCAATAGGTACGACCATTCAATGTTTCGGGATGGGACCGGCCATGGCCAATCAAACTACAACGCCGTCGCAAGACGCGCTTGCCGGCGTACGCGTGCTCGATTTCACCTCAGTCATGGCCGGGCCTTTCGCCACGCGGATGATGGCCGATCTCGGCGCCGAGGTCGTGAAGATCGAATCGCTCGAAGGCGATCAGGTCCGCGCCCGCCCGCCGCAACGTGATGGTCGCAGCGCCTATTTTGGCCATCTCAACGCCGGCAAACAAAGCCTCGCCTGCAACCTCAAGGCGTCGGCGATGCGCGATCTGCTACACCGACTGGTGCCGCGGTTCGATGTCATCGTGGAGAACTTCCGGCCGGGCGTCATGGCGCGTTTCGGGCTCGATTACGCCACGGTGGCGGCGCTCAATCCACGTCTGATCTATTGCTCGATCTCGGGCTATGGCCAGTCGGGCCCGAAGGCGCACGCACCGGCCTATGCACCGGTGGTCCACGCGGCCAGCGGGTTCGACATGGTCAACCTCGCCTATCAGGACGGTGCCGACAAGCCCGCGACCTCGGGCATCTTCGTCGCCGACGTACTGGGCGGCACCCACGCCTTCGGCGCGATCCAGGCGGCGCTCTATCAGCGCGAGAAGACCGGACGGGGCCAGTACATCGATGTCTCCATGCTGGAGGCCATGGTCGGCATGCTGATCTTCGAGACCCAGGAAGCGCAATTCCCCGGCGATGCGCGCCGGCCGCTCTACTCCCCGCTGCGCACGCTGGACGGCTTTATCATGGTCGCCCCGACCAGCCCGCGCAACTTCGAGGACCTGACTACCGCTGTCGGTCACCCCGAATGGCGCGAAGACCCGCGCTTTGTCACCAATGCCGCGCGCAATGCCAACTGGGCCGCGTTATTGGCCGCAGTGGAGGAATGGACGCAAACCCGCAGCACCGCCGAAGCGGAGGATGTGCTGGGCCGTCACGGGGTGCCCTGCGGGCGCTATTGCACGATGACCGAGGTGTTGGCCGACGAGCAACTCGCGGCACGCGGGGCGTTTACCGAAATCGATGACGGCGCGGGCCCGTTCCGCGTGCCCAATCCGCCGTTCCGCATGTCGGAGAGCGGCACGTACGCCCGCAACCGGGTGGCGGGCCTGGGCGAGGATGGTCCCGATCTGCTGGCCCGCGAACTCGGCATCGAAGCCGAGGCGATCGCGGCATTGCGCCGCGACAAGGTATTGCTCTGATCGAGACGCGAAGGGCGGGGTCGCAGCCCCGCCCCCGGCCTCAGCGCAGGATTTCCCGCGCGATGGTATTGCGCTGGATCTCGGACGAGCCTTCGTAGATCCGGGTGATGCGGATGTCGCGATAGAGCCGCTCGACCGCATAGCCCCGGCAATAGCCGGCACCGCCAAAGATCTGCACCGCCGTATCGACCGTACGCCAGCCCGCCTCGGTGGCGAACAGCTTGGCCATCGAGGCCAGCTCGCGGCGCTTTTCGCCCTGATCATAGCGCCACGCGGCGTCCAGAACCATCAACCGCGCCGCGCGCATGTCGGTGGTCATGTTGGCCAGATAGTGGCGAATCGCCTGGAAATCGGAGATCACGCCGCCGAATGCCGGACGGACTTTCGCCTCTTCACGCGCGAGTTCGGTGGCGAACTCGCCCATGCCGACGGCGGTGGCACCGACGTTCATGCGGCCCTCGTTCAGGCCTTCGAGCGCGTAGTGGAAGCCGCGCCCTTCTTCGCCGACCAGCGCGTCGGCAGGCAGTTCGCAGTTGTCAAAGTTCAGTTCATAGACGCCGGGGCTGGCGGTGCCCATCAACTGGATCGTGCCGCTGACCGAGAAGCCGGGTGTGCTGGCCGGCATCAGGAAGGCCGAAATCCCGCTGCGGGCTCCCGCCGCCTTGTCGGTATAGGCATAGACCATCACGTACTTGGCGTTCTTGCCGTTCGAGATGTAGGTCTTGCTGCCGTTGATCACCCAGCCATTGCCCGAACGACGCGCTGTGGTGCGCATCGAGCTGGGATCGGACCCTGAGTTGGGCTCGGTCAACGCAAAGCAGATCGGGATGTCGCCGGCGGCCATGCCCGGCAGCAGTGCATTTTTCTGCTCGTCGCTGCCGTGATAGATCAGGTTGCGCGCGGCAGGCCCCATCAACGGCCGCAGCTCGGTCCAGAACTGCGGCGGCAGATGGGCCAGCTCCATCTGGATCGCCGCCTGCGCCAGTGCGCCAAGGCCGAGGCCGCCGTATTCCTCAGGGATCGACAGGCCGAAAAAGCCGTTGTCCACCAGTGTTTGGCGGACAATCGGGGCAATCACGCCGGTGTCCTGAAATTCCTTTTCATAGGGCAGCAGATCGCGAACGATGGTGCGCGTAACCTCGCAAAATTCCTTGACCTCGTCGGGCAACTCGAAATCCACCGCACTCTCCTGTGAACAATCTGGAGCTTCTGACTACGCGCTTGCATAATGGTCCTACCAATTTAAAATGTGGTGAGGTATTAGGAAAGCGTGACGAGGCGCCAACGCCCACGTACCGGGGAGACTCGCATGCCCGCTGACCCGTTCGACCTCAACTTGCGCCATTTGCGCGCGTTGCTGGCCATCGCCGAGCGCGGCAGCATCACCGCCGCCGCCGAAGTCGTCAGCCTCTCGCAGCCGGCGCTGACCCAGGGCCTAGCCAAGCTGGAGCGCCAGTTCGGCTACACCCTGTTCGAGCGCCGCGCCGCTGGCATGATCGCCACGCCAGTGGGCGAGATCGTCATCACCCGCGCCGCCGCCGCGCTCGATCACCTGTCGCAAGTGGCGCGCGGGCTGTCCGCGGTGTTCCAGCACCCCGAGCGGCTGATGACGATGACCCAGTTGCGCGCCTTTCTGGCGTTGGCCGAGGCGGGGAGTTTCGCCGGCGCCGCGCACAACGAAGGCCTCTCGCAAACCGCCGTCCACCGCGCCGTCGGCGATCTGGAGCACATGATCGGCACGCGGTTGGTCGAGCGGCGCGGACGCATGGTCTGGCTCAGCGCGGCGGGCAAGCGGCTGGCGCGCGGCGCACGCCTTGCCGTTAGCGAGATCACCGCTGCGATCGCCGATCTGGGTATCGATGGCAGCGGCAGCGAGTTGATCGCCTTCGGTGCCTTGCCGCTGTCGCGCCCGTTCCTCGCACCGGCGGCGATGGCGCGGCTGGCCCGCGACGAGCCGCGCGCGGCGTTCAAGGTGCTGGAGGGCAGTTGGCGCGAACTGGTCGAGCCATTGCGCAACGGCGCGATCGACATGATCGTCGGTGCGGTGCGGCCTTACGAGGTGGCCGATCTTTACCAGATGCCGCTGTTCGAGGATGCTTTGGTAATCGCGGCAGGCAGCCATCATCCGCTGGCCGGCGCCGACACCATCACCCCCGAGGTACTGGCGACGTATCCGTGGATCGTGCCGCCGCCGAATACGCCGCTGCGCGAGCAATGGGAAAAGCTGTTCGAGGGCAAGGAGCGCCCGCCGATGCCGATCGAGTGCGGATCGGTGATGATCATTGGCCGATTGCTGACCGAGGGCAATTTCCTGACCCTGCTCTCCCCCGATCAGGTGGCGTTGCAGATCCGCAGCGGGCTGCTGGCCCGCGTGGGGCCGCCCGTCACCGGCAGCAGCCGCCTGGTCGGCATCACCACCCGGCGCAGTTGGCGGCCCACGGCGATCCAGAGCCGCTTCCTGGACATCCTGCGGGAGATCGCCGCCGACATCCGCCCCGGCGAGGAGAGCACCACCCAGCCGCGCGAACTGCCCGGCTGGGTGTGAGCGGCATCAATCCAGCGCGATCCACACGGCCTTGGTTTCCAGATATTCCTCGATGTGGTGCGGCCCCGATTCGCGGCCGAAACCGCTGAGCTTGTAGCCGCCGAACGGCACGCCCGGATCGAGCACCTGATAGCAGTTCACCCAGACCGAGCCGGCCCGCAGCTCCCGCGAGGCCTTGTGGGCGGTGCCAAGGTCGCGTGTCCACACCCCGGCGGCAAGGCCGAAATCGGTGGCATTGGCGCGCGCGATCACCTCGTCAAAGCTCTCGAACGAGAAGGTGGAGAGCACCGGGCCGAAGATTTCCTCGCGCGCGATCTGCATGTCGTCATTCACATCGGCAAAGATCGTGGGTTCGACGAAGAACCCGCCATCATAGCCGGCACCGGCCATCCGCTGACCGCCCGCGAGCAGCCGTGCGCCTTCCTGCGGGGCGCTGTCGACGAAGGCGAGGATGCGCTCCATCTGCACTTGCGACACCACCGGGCCGATCTGCGTGGCCGGATCGAGCGGATCGCCCACCCGGATCGTGCGCGTGAACGCTGCCAATCGTTCGAGGAATTCGTCGCGGATCTTGGCGTGGACGAACAGCCGCGTGCCCGCGCTGCAGATCTGCCCCGAATTGGCGAACACCGCCATCGCCGCAGCCGGCACTGCCTTGTCAAGATCGGCGTCGGCGAAGATGATGTTGGGCGATTTGCCGCCTAGCTCCACCGTCACGCGCTTCATTGTCGCGGCCGCGGCATGGAGGATTTTCTCGCCCACCCCGGTCGAGCCGGTGAAGGCGATCTTGTCGATGCCCGGATGGCTGGCGATCGCCGCGCCGGCATCGCCAAAGCCGGTGACGATGTTAATCACGCCCTCGGGCACGCCGGCCTCAAGGCACAGTTCGCCAAAGCGCAGCGCCGACAGCGGCGTCTGCTCGGCCGGCTTCATCACCAGCGTGCAGCCCGTGGCCAGCACCGGCCCGGCCTTCCACACCGACATGCCGACCGGCCCGTTCCACGGATTGATCGCGCCAACGACGCCGATCGGCTCCTTCAGCGTGTGCGAGAGAATGTCGCCGGGGGCAGAATTGGCCAGCGTTTCGCCCGAAATCAGCGGCACCTGCCCCGCGTAATACCGCAACAACGCCGCCGCGCGCGTGCGCCCCAACCGCGTGCGCGCGAACGGCGCGCCGAGGTCGAGCGTATCGAGCATCGCCAGTTCATCATAGTTCGCCTCGACCAGATCGGCGAGGCGCAGGATGATCTGCTGGCGCTCGGCGGGTTTCATCCGCCGCCACGGGCCTTCGAACGCCGCGCGCGCCGCCTGCACCGCGCGGTCGACATCCTGCGCGTCGGCCTTGGCCACTTCGCCCAGCAACGCGCCGGTCGCGGGGTTGCGCGTCTCGAAATAGGCGCCGGCCAATGGTGCGACCCGCTGGCCACCGATCAGCAGATCGTGGCGCGCGGTCTTCAGGAACGCGGGGTGCGGGGCGATGAGTTGGCTTTCCATGGGCAATCCTCGACTGTTTTGGGGGGCCGGCGGGTCAGGCCGGGGTATTGGCGCGCGCCGCATCCTCGCGGATGAAGCTGGCAGCGCGTTCGGCGATCATCATCGTTGGGGCGCTGGTGTTGCCGCTGATGATCGCCGGCATTACCGAGGCATCGACCACCCGCAGTCCCGACACCCCGCGCACGCGCAGCCGCCCATCGACCACCGCCATCGGATCGCTGTCCGGTCCCATCTTGCAGGTGCCGGTGGGGTGATAGGCGGTGTTGACGATCTGGCGCAGCGCGGCATCGATCTCGGCATCGGACTGGACATTTGCGCCCGGCTCGATTTCGCCGCCCGAGAACGGGGCCAATGCCGGCTGCGCAAAGATCCGCCGCGCGGCGCGGAAACCCGCGATCAGCGTCTTCATGTCATAGGGATCGGCGAAGAAGTTGGGATCGATCACCGGCTTGTCCTCGGGCCGGGCGCTGGCGAGGCGGACCGAACCCTCGCTTTTGGGGCGCAGCAACTGGACCAGCGCCATGAAGCCGTGCCGCGAGGGGATGATCCGCGCATTGGCCTTCAACCCTGCGAGGAAGGTGATCTGGATATCGGGCCGCCCGCTGGCGTCGGTGCTGACAAAACCGCCGCATTCGGCGACGTTCGAGGCGAACATGCCCTTGCGCCGGAACAGATAGTTGAACGGCGCCAGCAAAATCCTGCCCAATGCCTTGCGCGACAGGGCATAGGTCTCGGCCGAGGGGTTCTCGACCGAAATGTGCACGGTCGGGTGGTCCTGCAAGTGCGATCCCACGCCGGGCAGATCGTGGACCACCGCGATCCCGTGTTCGGCCAGATGCGCTGCCGGCCCGACCCCCGACAGCATCAGCAATTGCGGCGAATTGATCGCACCGCCGCACAGGATGATCTCGCGCGTGGCGCGATAGGTGCGGGGGGCCTCGGCACTGCCCGTTTCCACCGCGACGGCATGGCCGCTATCAAACAGCACCCGCCGCGCCAGCGTGTCAGCCAGGACGGTCAGGTTGGGCCGCCGCAGCGCCGGATGGAGAAACGCGCGCGAGACCGACAACCGCGTACCGCGCCGCTGATTGACGTCATAGCGCCCAAAGCCGTCCTTGCGCGCGCCGGCGAAGTCATCGTTGCGGTGGTGGCCGGCCTCGGCGGCGGCATCGACGATGGCGGCGCTGACCGGGTTCCACGAGGCGGGCTTCTCGACATCGAGTTCGCCGCCCTTGCCATGCCACGCGCGATCGGGTCCGTGGTAGTTCTCAATCGCGGTGAACCCGCCCAGCACGTCCGCATAGCCCCAGCCGGTGTTGCCGGCCTCGGCCCAGCCGTCATAGTCCTCGCGCTGGCCACGGATATAGACGCCGCCGTTGATCGAGCTGCACCCGCCGAACAGTTTCCCGCGCGGGAAGCCGATCGCGCGCCCGCCGACCTCGGAATTGCCACGCAGGCTGAACTGCCAGTTGGTCTGCGCATGGGGCAGCAGAAACACATTGCCAATCGGCAGCAGCGTCTTGAGATTGATCGGCCAGCGCCGGTCCGATGGTCCCGCCTCGATCAGCAGCACCCGGCAAGCCGGATCGCGAGTCAGCCGGTTGGCGAGCAGGCTGCCCGCCGAACCCGAGCCGACGATGATATAATCGAACGTCTCCGCCGTCACAGGTCGAGTACCAGCTTGGGCGTTTTCGCGCCCGAACAGCAGACCATGATCGAACCGTTGGCGGCCTTCTCCTCATCGCTGAGGAAGTGGTCGCGGTGATCGGGCACGCCGTCGAGCACTTTGACCTCGCACGAGCCGCAAATGCCCTCGGCGCAGGCAAAGCCGACGTTGACCCCGGCGCTCAGCAGCGCGTCGAGCATCGTTTCGCCTTCCTTCACCGCGATCGACTTTCCGCTGCGCGAGAGTTCGAGCAGATAGCCGCCCTCGGTCGCGAGTTCGGTTTCGGCGGTGAAGTATTCGATGTGAACGTGATCGCGCGGGCGGTCAGCGTTGATCTGCACGAAGGCATCGAGCATGCCGGTGGGGCCGCAGCAATAGAGATGCGCGTCGGCCGGTGCCGCGCCGCAGATGCGCGCCAAATCGAGCCGTGCGCCGGCGGGGATGCCGTCGAACACCACGTTGGCCTGTCCGAACGCCTCGACCTGCTCGACATAGGCGGCGCGTTCGGGCGTTGCCGCCACGTAATGCAACTCCCACTTGCGTCCCAGACGCTCCAGCCGCGCGATCATCGGCAACATCGGCGTGATGCCGATGCCACCTGCGATCATCACGGTATGTGCGGCGCTCTCCTCCAGCGGGAAGTTGTTGCGCGGGCCGGTGACCTGCAAGGTCTGCCCGACGCGCCATTCGGCATGGATGCGTTGAGATCCGCCACGGCTGGTGGGCGAGCGATGGACGGCGATCTCGTAAGCCCCGCGCCGGGCCGGATCGTTGACCAGCGAATAGCTGCGCGCAAGGCCGGGGACGATCTCCACATCAATGTGCGCACCGGCATCGAAGGCCGGCAACAGGCCGCCACCGACGGGTTCCAGCAGATAGGAATTGATATCTTCGGCCTCGTAACGGATCTGCCGGATGCGAAGGTCCATCATGCTCTCCCAAGGCAGGGGTTTACCCACGCCTGTGTCCTCTTGCGGGTGTTTGCACCCGTATTGCTTGTCCTGCGAGGGGCTACAGACAAGCCGCCGCCCCTCGCCGCAGGTTACTCGGCGGCCTGCGCGGGCAGTGGCCAGCGCGTCGCCAAACGCAGTGCCTCCTGATAGGCATCGCCGAGCGCGGCCGACGGCTCATGCAGGAACGATCCCGAGCGCGCGCCATAGAACAGCTCGCCGTTGTCCACGCCGGGCGGCGGCGTGCCCTGCTTGGCAAAGGCGCGCGCGGCCAGCAGCACGCGGCGGCGGACGCGGGCGATCATCTGGTCGGTCGGGGCCAAATTCTCATAGCTGTGGTCGGTGATCGGCCCCATGCTCTCGGTCACGGCCTGGTCCTGCATGGTGATGTTGGGGATGCCCGAAAACTGGTGCCCCTCGCGCTGCGACACGCGGTCGATCGCCCAGTCGTTGGCCTCGGTGTCGGTGGTGCGCCAGCGATCGTACCAGCCGGTGCCGTTGGGGCGATAGGAGATCGGCTCGAACAGCGGGGTGCCGTCCTTCAACGTCGAGATATACGCCGGGTTGCCTTCATCGACGCCCGCCGAGATGTCGAACAGCATCGAATGCTCGTCGTCGATCGGCACCCAAGCGCGGGCGATGCAGCGGGTGGAGAAGCGCCCGTTCGGCGTCATCGTCCAGAACGGGAACATGTAATGCGCCACGCGCCACGAGGTGCGCCCGTCGTCATTGGGGCGATAGCCGCCGTACATCACGCCCCAGTCGGACTGCATCACCTCGTATTCGGGTGCGCGGTCGAGCACGGTGGGGCGCATCGGGTGATCTTCTTCGAGGTCATCCGCCTCGATCCCGCCGACGTGGAGGAAGCCGACGTGGCAGGTGTCGATGTCACCCTCCAGCGCCTGAAGCCAGTTGCAATCGCGCTGCAGGCACCAGATCTCGGGATCGTCGGAAAGCGTCGCCTCGATCCGCGGGAATGGCGGCGGGTTGGCCTGATCGGCGCCCATGTAGACCCAGACGAGGCCGTTGACCTCATGGGTGCGATAGGCCTTGGCGTGGACCTTTTCCTTGAACTGCTGACGCTCGGGCACCGAAGGCATATCGACGCACTTGCCCGCGACATCGAATTTCCAGCCGTGGTAGACGCAGCGGATGCCGCTTTCCTCGTTGCGACCGATGAACAGCGACGCGCAGCGGTGCGGGCAACGGTGATCGAGGATGCCAACGCGGCCCTCGCTGTCGCGGAAGGCGATCAGTTTCTCGCACATGATCATCAGCCGCACCGGGTCGCCATCGGCCTTCAGCTCGGACGAAAGGCAGGCGGGCATCCAGTACTGGCGCATGAATTCGCCCATGACGGTTCCGGGACCTACCCGGGTCAGATCAACGCTGTCGGCACTCGGCATGTCTTGGCTCCTCATGTCCCGGATGGGTGATGCGCGGTGGCGTCGCTCTGCGGCGAGTCACCGGCGTCGGCGGCGCTTGTGCGTCCGCTGTGCCGTCTCGGGTTAAGCCGTGGCGCGCGCGGCCACTAATCGGTTTGTGGTCATGCCATTCGAAAACCGGACCGTACCGCTTGCTTTCCCCGTCTGGAGCGGCTTCACCGGGGGGGCGGATGCCGCACCAATGGGCATCAAAACGCGCAATCCGGTGCAACTTGCCGCTTCCGGCCCGACTCACCCGGCACCCCCCAGAGGATAATAAAATCATGGACCAGAGCATCGACCTGCCGCCTGCCGGCAGCTTCAGCTTCACCGGCAGGACCGCACTTGTCACCGGCGGCGGCCGCGGCGTGGGCGCGGCGATCGCGCGAGAAATTCACGCCGGCGGGGGCCGCGTGGCCGTTTCAGATGTCGATCCGGCAGTGGCGGCAGAGGTGGCGCAGTCGCTCGACCCCAGCGGCGAGACCGCCATCGCGCTGACGCTGGATGTCCGTGAGAAGGCGGATTTCCTCGCCGCGCGCGATGCGGTCACCGCCGCGTGGGGCCGGGTGGATATCGTCGTCAACAACGCCGGCTTCGCCAAGCGCACACCCACGCAGAACATCTCGCCCGAGGAATTCGACGAGATCGTCGCCATCAACATGCGCAGCGTGTTCCTCAGCAGCCAGATCTTTTCCGAACATATGCGCGGGAACGGTTATGGCCGGATCATCAACATCACATCGCTCGCCGGCCAGAACGGCGGGACAGTGGCCTCACCGCACTACGCCGCGTCAAAGGCCGGTGCGATCATGCTGACCAAGTACTTCGCGCGGGATTTGGCGGGCAGCGGCGTCACCGTCAACGCCATCGCCCCCGGCCCCATAGACACCGCCAAGGCGCGCCTCTCGCCTGAGCAGATCGCCCGCGTGGAGGGCGAGGTGCCGATCGGTCGGTTCATGCACGTGGGCGAGATAGCGGCGGCGGCGGCGCTGCTTGCGTCGGACCGGGGCGGGTTCTTCATGGGCGCGACGCTGGACATGAACGGCGGGCTTTACCTGCGATAGGGATCGCGGCAAAGATGATCGCATCCCGCTTTTCGAATGGCTTTATCGCAATGCGATTGGCCGCAGATCGGGGCCGGCGGTAGTTTTTCGGCCAAGAACCGCGCCGGCCTCGATGCCGGCCGCCAACGATAAAAGGAGAGCGGGATGTTCATCCACGATGCATGGTATGTCGCGGCCTTTGCCGCCGATGTGCAACCCGGCCAGTTGCTGGCCCGGCGCTATCTCAACCGCCCTGTCGTGTTGTTCCGCACGCAGACGGGTGCGATCGGCGCGCTGGAGGACCGTTGCAGCCACCGCGCGATGCCCTTGAGCGCCGGCCACATCGATGGCGAGATCGTGCGTTGCAGCTATCACGGCGTTGAGTTCGATGCGACCGGCACCTGCACCACCATCCCTAACCAGGCGCGCATCCCTTGTGCCGCCAATATCCGCAGCTATCCGGTGGTCGAGAAGGACAAGTTGCTCTGGATCTGGATGGGCGACCCGGCACTGGCCGATCCAGAGGCGATCATCGACACCCCCGAGCACAACGATCCGCGCTGGGCATGGCGGCCTTACAGCTTCCACGTGAAGGCCGATTGGCAACTGATCGTCGACAACATCATGGACCTGACCCACGTGCCGTATATCCATGCGAACACGATCGGCGGCACCCCGCAACAGCACTTTGCCGCCGAGACCAAGGTCGATGCCAGCCAGGGCCATGTTTATATGCACCGGCGGATGCCCAATTCGGTGCCGCCGCGATCCTACATCGATGCCGGCGGGTTCAAGGGTCTGGTCGACCGTTGGCAGGACGTGCGGTTCGAGCCGGGTCGCGGCATGACCATCCGGGTCAATGCCGGGGGTTGCGATGCCGGAACCGGTGCCTATGAAGGCCGCCGCGACAATGGGTTCGAACTGGCCAACAACCACTTCATCACCCCCGAAACCGCCACCACCAGCCATTACCTGTGGACGATCTGCACCACCGCACCAGTCGAATCCGGCGTGCCCGAAACGCTGTTCGACCAGTTCTTCGACACCATTACCGAAGACGAGCACGCGCTGGAACGGCAGCAGGCGCGGATCGACGACGAACCCGGTCGCCCCTTCGTCGGCATCGCCAGCGATGGCGCGGTGAACCAGACGCGGCGCCTGCTGGCCTCGATGCACGATGCCGAGGACCAGCGGCGCGACGCGCGCGCCATGGCCCCCGCCTGACCGGACGGTACGCCCGGCGCCCTGTCTCGGGGGTGCCGGGCTTGCCGTGCGGCGCCGGCTGTGCTGAACCCGCGCCATGAGAATGCAGGAGCTTGAAGAACGCACGGGCGTTCACCGCGAGGTGATCCGGATCTACTTGCGCCACGGCCTGATCCCCCAGCCCCAGCGACCTAGCCGCACCCGCGCGATCTATGACGAAAGCCACGTCCGCACGATCGCCGCAGTGCGCAAGCTGCAAAGCGAAAACCGCCTGTCACTCCCCGAAATCAAGGCGTTGATCGAGGGTGGGCGCGCCGAGGACCGTATCGCGCCGGGCGCCGTCGAGCAGTTGGAGCGCCTGGTTTCGCACCGTAGCGGCACCGCCGAACCGCCGGTGACGATCGCGACGCTGGCCGAACGCTATCCCGATGCCGATGCGGATGCGCGCACTTTGGCCGCCATCGGCCTGATCGATATCATCGAGACCCAGCAGGGCCAGAGCCTGTCGTTCACATCGGCGCAGTTGGTGCGGATCTGGGGCGAGATGCGTGCCTCCGGATTCACCGACGACATTGATTACGCCCCTGACATCCTGGGTTTCTATCGCCGCGCGGCGAACTTTGTCGGCGCCTGGGAGGCGCGGACGTTCCATGCGCGAACCAACGGTCGGGTGCCACTCGAACAGGCAGCGCAGATGGTTGAGCGGGCATTGCCGTTGATGCTGGACTTCTACGGTCATCTCCGGCGGCAGGCGTTTTTTACGCAACTCGAGCGCCTCCAGGGTGAGTGGCCTGAGAATCGCTGAAGGGCGGAGCCCATTTCGGCCCATTCAATTTTGTGAACAGCATCCGCATGGGCCGTATCCAAGGCGCACATCATACTGATATTACGCCAATTGTTCAAAACCTCTCATACCGCCCATGCCAGTTGCATGTCGTTCGCATGCTTGTTACGTGTCAACCACACACAACAGGCAACCTGGACAAAAACAGGCGCCGTGGAGACGGAATTCACAGCATGGACACAATCATCGAGGCCCAGTCGCGGCCGCGCATCCCCGACGACATCGCCCATACCGTCATCGATCCCGCATCATATCGCGACGAAGATCGCATTCACGCCGCCTTCCGCTGGCTACGCGCCAACATGCCGCTCGGAATCGCCGAAGTGCCCGGCTATGATCCCATCTGGATCGTCACGCGCATGGCCGACATCCGCGCCATCGAACGCGATCCGCATCTGTTCGCCAGCGCCGGCGCCAACCCGATCCTCAACAATCGCGCCTCTGACGCGTTCACGCGCAGCATCAACGGCGGATCGCTGCGGATCATCTCGTCGCTGACCTTCATGGACCCGCCCGAACACGCGGCGTTTCGCGCGGTGACGCAGTCGTGGTTCCTGCCCACGCGCATCCGCCAACTGGAGACCGATATTCGCCGGCGCGCGCGCCAGTCGGTGGCGGAAATGCTCGACTTCGATGGCGAGTGCGATTTCGTCAAGGACGTCGCGCTGCACTATCCGCTGCGGGTGATCCTCTCGATGTTCGGCGTGCCCGATCGCGATTATCCGCGTATGCTCAAGCTGACCCAGGAGTTCTTCGGTGGCAATGACCCCGAAGAACAGCGTAGCGAATTCGTCGACGACCCGCTGGTTGCCGCCAAGATGTGGGCCGCGACGCTGGAGGACTTCTACGCCTATTTCGATGAATTGAGCGCCGAACGCCGCGCCCATCCGACAGACGACCTGATCTCGATCATCGCCAATTCGCAGGTCAACGGCGCGCCGATTCCGCGCAATGAGGCCAACGGCTATTACGTCGCGATCGCCACCGCCGGCCATGACACCACTTCGTCGTCGAGCGCCGGGGCGGTTCACGGCCTCGCCGCGTTTCCGGAAAATCTCGCCCGGTTGCATGCCGATCCGGCACTGATCCCGGGCCTGCTCGATGAAGCGATCCGCTGGACCAGTCCGGTCAAGCACTTCATGCGCAACGCCACCCGCGACACGCAGTTGGCCGGACAGGACATCGCGGCGATGGACCGCTTCTTCCTTGCCTATCCCTCGGCCAATCGCGACGAGGCGGTGTTCACCGATCCCGATGCCTTCGACATCACCCGCACGCCCAACAACCACGCAGCGTTCGGCTTCGGTCCGCACATGTGCCTGGGCCAGCATCTCGCCAAGCTGGAGATGAAGATTCTGTTCGAGGAATTGTTGCCGCATCTGGCGCATGTCGAACTGGCCGGTGAACCGCGCATGGTCGCCGCGAATTTTGTGGGCGGATACAAGTCCTTGCCCATACGCTTTCGCAAGCGCTGAACCACCGGGACGGTGGCAGGGGAGATCCACGACGCAACCACCGTCCCGATTTTTGAATGGTAGGACCTTAATTCGATTTTCGCACCGCGAGGTGCTCGGTTACGCAGACTTCCAAGGGACGCACCCGCCCCCTGCACCCGATGCCGACCTGGGTCCGGCGTAAAAAACAACAACATCTGGAGAGGAGTATTGTCCGTGCCCTTCATGAGGCTCGTTTTGGGTTCGTCCAGCTTGCTGGCGATCGCGTTGGCTGCCACGCCCGCGTTTGCTGCCGATGAACCCGCCGCCCCCGTCGCCGCCCCTGCCACCAACGATATCATCGTGACGGCGAACAAGCGCGAAGAGAACATCAACAAGGTCGGCCTGTCGATCACCGCCATCTCACAATCGGCGCTAAAAGAGCGTCAGATCGTTTCGCTGGCCGATCTGGCCGCCGCCGTACCGGGGCTGTCCTATGCCTCGTCGACGGCCAATACCCCGATCTTCACGCTGCGCGGCGTTGGTTTCAACGAAAGCTCGCTGGGCGTCTATCCGGCGGTCAGCGTCTATGTCGATCAGGCGCCACTACCCTTCCCGGTGATGGCCAGCCACGCCGCCTTCGATCTCGAGCGCGTCGAGGTGCTCAAGGGCCCGCAAGGGACGCTGTTCGGCGAGAACGCCACCGGCGGCGCGATCAACTACATCGCCGCCAAGCCCACCAAGACGCTCCAGGCGGGCGGCGACGTCAGCTATGGCCGCTTCAACGAGATCGACGGCAACGCCTACATCAGCGGCCCGTTGACCGATAAGCTGGCCTTCCGCGTTGCCGCCACCGGCACGCACATGGACGACTGGCAGTACAGCATCAGCCGCCCGACTGACACCAATGGCCACACCTCCTATGCCGCCGGTCGTCTGTTGCTCGACTGGAAGCCCGCGCCGGGCGCGCGTTTCCAACTTTCGGTCAACGGCTACAAGGACACCTCGCAGCCGCAGGCGCAGCAGTTGATCGTGCTGAATCCGCAGAGCAAGGCTTCGCCCGCGCTGATCGCCAAGCTGCTGGCATCGCCCTTCGCGCCGAACAATGCACGTGCGGCCAACTGGGTCGATCAGGAAACCGATCCGGCAACGGGCGTGGTCGGCGCCAATGGCGCGGTCGCACCCGGTACCGCCACCACCAGCGACTTCCGCCAGTTCAGCAACCGCTCATTCTGGCAGGTCGCGCTGCGCGGCGACATCGACATTACCCCGGGGATCACGCTGACCAGCATGACCTCCTACGATCACTTCGACCAAAAGCAGCGCACCGGCGGCGATGGCAACGATATCGTCACCTTCGACCTGCAGCGTAACGACGGCACCATTCGCACGTTCAACCAGGAACTGCGTCTGGCCAATTCTGGTCACGGCGCATTGAAGTGGATCGTTGGCGGCAACTTTGAAAAGACCGCGACCGACGAAAACCAGTTGCTGCGTTTCTTTGATAATACGGCCTATAACGCCGGCAACCTGTTCATCAACGCCAGCGCGGTCGACAACCACCAGAAGATCACCAACTGGGCGTTGTTCGGCAATGCCGAATACAAGGTGGTGGACCAGGTGACGCTGATCGGCGGTGTGCGCTATACAGACTCGCACAATACCGCCAACATTTGCGGCAACACGATCCCGGGTGGCAACGACGACAAGCTGTTTAACGTACTGGGCACCTTCATCGGGCAAAGCTTCACCCCGATCGGCCCATCGGGCTGCTATACGCTGAATGCGATCAGTGTGCCGATCCCGAAGGATGTGACAGTGCTGTCGCCCTATATCAACGGTTCGCTGGGCGTTCCGGGCGAGCCGTTCGTCGCCAAGCTCAACGAGACGAACGTCTCGTGGAAGGGTGGCGTCAACTTCCAGCTCGATCCGCGCACATTGCTCTATGTCACGATCTCAAAGGGCTACAAGAGCGGTAGCTTCCCCAGCCTCGCGGGCGCGACGTTCACGCCGCTGCTGCCCGTCACGCAGGAATCGGTGCTGGCCTATGAAGCGGGCGCTAAGGTACAGACCGCAGATCATGCGGTGTCGCTGAACGGTGCGGGGTTCTACTACGATTACCGCAACAAGCAGGCGCGCGGCAAACTGGCCGATCCGATCTTTGGCGATCTCGACGCCGAAGTGAACGTGCCCAAGTCGCGGATCTGGGGTTTTGAGGCCGATGCCATCGTCCGCGAAATCCCCGAGCTGACGATCACCGCCGCAGTCACCTACCTCAACTCGAAGGTGCTGGATTATAGCGGCGTCGACACGCTGGGCCACGCGAACCAGAACTTCGCGGGCGATCCCCTGCCCTTCACGCCGAAGTGGTCGGGCAGCGTCGATGCCAGCTGGCGGCACGAAATGGCCAATGACAGTGCCGTCTTCGCCGGCGCCACGGTCAGCGCGCGGACGAAGTCGGACGCAGCGTTCGGTGCCGGGCATCTCACCACCAGCCTGATCGAATCGACCAACCCGCTCTCCCTCGCCGGGGCCGGCTATGCCTCGGTGGCGCCGGGCATCACCCATCCGTTCGAACTCAACGGTTATGCCACCGTCGATGGTCGGCTGGGCTATGACTCGGGTAAAGGCTGGCGTGTGATGGTTTGGGGCAAGAACCTGTTCAACAAGTACTATTGGACCAACGTGGTCAGCGCCGCCGATAGTTCGGCGCGGCTGGCAGGGATGCCCACGACCTATGGCGTGACTTTCGGGTTTGCGTTCCACTGATGGACCAGGGCCGGGGTGCCATCGCCGATGCGGCGGTGAACCCCGGCCCAAACCGGGCGCGATCAGGCGGGGGCGATCGGCAGCGGTCGCCCCCGCCTCATACCATCTCGGTCAAACGGTCGACAATCAGGTCGATATCCTCGGCGCTAAAGCCGTGTTGGATCAGATAACCGCGCACCGAGCCATAGGTATCGTCAACGCCTTCGAACAGCGCCTCGAGATAGACCGGACTGGTGCCCAGCATCGCCCCGCGACATTCGGCCGGCAAGTCGGCATACAGGTCCAGCTTGGCGTTTGAGAGCATGTTCTTGAAATGCGCATCGCTGTCCAGCCGGGCACTGCTGAGCAGGTAGTCCGCCAGAATCACCTCGCGCCCCACCCCCAGCAGATCAAGGATCAACGCCGCTGCCGCACCGGTCCGGTCCTTGCCGGCGGAGCAGTGGAACAGGAGCGGCAACCGATCGTCGGCAATCGCGCGGAACAGTGCGATGAACTCGGGTGCATAGTCATCGAGCATCGCCCGATAGAAGGTGGCAAAACCCTCGGTCCACGCGGCGGCGGTTGGCTCGGCATGCGCAAAAATGGTGTTGAACACGAAATCGGTGTCAGGCTTAGGCGACACGTATTCGTCCGGCGCGCGAATGTGCGCAGGGGTTGGCTGCGCCACGCGCTCGCGCGCCGATCGCAGATCGATGGCCTTGACGATGCCCAGCGCAGCGACGCGATCTGCATCTCCAGCGGTCAGGAACGACAGTTGGCTGGAGCGGAACAGCAGACTGTGCCGCACATAACGCCGGGGGCCGGCCGGGTGGCCGCCCAAATCTCGAAAGTTAGGGGCACCTGCCAGCATGCGTATCCGCTCCGATCCAGTCTTTCGCCACCCCTTAGGCTAGCGGGAAAGCCGACGCCCAATAAGAAGATCGCAATGGCATCGCAAAAGCGAAGAGCGGGGGCAATTTAATTGGTCCGTCCATTAAACTTTTCTTTGACAGCAGCATCGCCTGCGCATTACGTGTGCCATCAACGCAACGTGCAACACACGACCGGCAGGCACCGGGACAAAGGCGGAAAGAGGATGGGCATGCAACAATCCGCGCTAAGGCGCAGTCGCGGCCGGCCATTGCCCGGCGCCCTGGATGCCGCAATCCGCGCAGATCCATGCAGTCGCCTGACTTTGCCCGCATCCGTCACCAGCGGCCAGCACCAAACCCAGGAGAGCCGAAAGTGCCGGACATGACCAAGCCGTTCAGTGATTTCCCGGTTGAACATGCCAATCGCCACAAACTGGCGCCGAGCGGGCGCGAATCGCTGGCCCACATATTCCTGATGCCGGAATACGGCATGGCGGGCTTTCTCTATCCCAGCATGCTGGGCACCGGCGAGGCGCGCGCCATGGCCTCGTTTTTCGGTCCAGGCTTTCCGCAACAGGTCGAGGAAACCGTCAACGGCCCCATCGCCGACGATATGATGTTCGACGACTGGCGGCTGGGGCCACTGCACATGGAGGTCGCCGAGCCCTACAAGCGGGTCAACATCGGCTGGAACGGCGATCGCATCCGCGTCAAGGCCGCGTTCGAGGCGACGCACCCCGCCTATGCGTTCAGCACGCACCCGCGCGGGAACCCACCCTATTTCGGCGACAATCGCACCGAGCAACACGGCCGCGTCGTCGCCGAGATCGAGATCGACGGGAAGGCCTATCCGCACACCGGCTTCATGATCCGCGATCACAGTTGGGGGCCGCGCATCTGGGGCCTCAATCAGCACTACAAATGGGTGCACGCCACGACCGGCGACAGCTCCATGCATTTCTTCGAGATGCAGGCTTTCGGCAAGACCGAATTGCGCGGTTTCCTGTTCAAGGACGGCGTGATGCGCCACATCGCAAGAGTCGATTACGATTTCGCCTTCGATGACGAGATGACGCAAAAGACCTTTAGCGTCACGGTGACGGACACCGATGGCCGATCCTCGTTCATCGATTATGATATCTATTGCGTGTTGAAGTCCTCGCACGATCCCAAAACGATCATCAACACCGGATGCGCCACACTGATGTTCGATGGCAAACCGGGGGTCGGCGTCTGCGAGTTCAACTGGAACGCCAACTATTTCGAATTCGCAAAGGATTTTGCCGTGCAATACGGCTGATATCCCTCGGATATGCAACAATAACCCCCTCGCCAGTAATCGGCAGGCGTTTGTGAATGGTGGATGTGATGGAAACGATCGCCTTTGTCCCGGGCGCGCCGTGGAACCTCGACGACATGGAACCGCGTGTGCGCGAGGTGCTCGACCGCAAACTGATCCTGCGCCAGATGGGCCCCTATGCGGCCAAGACCGATGCCGAAGTCGAGGCCATGCTGCACCGCGCCTATGAATCGCAAGGCCTGACGGGGATCGTCATCAGCGCACTTGATCGCATGTCCGGCGGCGCGTCCAAGGAACAGTTCGCCTTCACCTTGCGCCACGATGGCAATATCGAAGGCGAACGCCTGGTGCTGCGCATGGACCCGCTGGAAAGCATCGCCCAGACCTGCCGTGGCCGCGAGGGGCAAGTGCTGCAAGCCATCAATGGCACCGTTCCCGTGCCCGAAGTCGCGTTCACCGATCAGGACGGCGAATTTCTCGGCCAGCCGGGCCTGATCACGCGCTTCGTCAAGGGCGTGACCAAGCCAACCGAAGTCGCCGCGCACGGCGTCTCGGGCATTGGCCTGCGATTCGAGGACTGGGCGGCGCGACTGGGGCCGCAATTCATCGACAACCTCGTGAAGATCCATCAGTTCGATTGGCGATCGGCAGACCTGTCGCTTTATGCCGCGCCTGCGGCGGGTACGCGCCAGGCGGCGATGCACCAGATCAACTGGTGGTCGCACGTCTGGCGATACGACATGCTCGAGGCGGTGCCGGTGGTGACGCTGGCCGAGCGCTGGCTGCGCGAGAACGCCCCGGTGACAGAACACCCGGTCCTGGTTCATGCCGACTACCGCATCGGCAATTTCATGTTCGAGGAGCCGAGCGGCCAGTTCACGGCTGTGCTCGACTGGGAACTCAGCCATATCGGCGATTTCCACGAAGATCTCGCCTGGGCGCTCCAGCAACTGTTCGGTACTTACCGCGAGGATGGCGTGTTTCTCGTATCCGGCCTGTTGCCACGCGACGAATTCATCGCCGGCTACGAAGCGAAATCGGGCAATCGGGTCGATCCGGGTACATTGCGTTATTTCGAACTGCTCAACGCCTACAAGTGCGCAGTGCTCGACCTGGGCGCAGCACTGCGCGCCGCCCAACACAGCAACAACCACCAGGATCTGGTGCTGACCTGGCTTGGGTCCGCTGGCGCGGTATTTCTGGCGCAAATCGTCAAATTCATGCAGGAAATGGAGGCCGAACGTGCTGCCAGGAATTGATCTGCGGCTGCAGAACGTCATCAAGGCGCTCCAGGAAGTCGTGCTGCCGGCAATCCCGCCGGACCAACGTCTGGCGCGCGATCAGGCGATGCTGGCGATCGGCCATCTCGGCCTGTTTGCCAGCCAATGGCGCCACGCGGCCCGTTTCGAGCACGGATCGTTGCTCAACATGATTGCGCTCGGAAAGACGTTTCTGGCCGAACCAACAGCGCACCTCGACGAGCGATCTCACCTTGCGCTGGTCGCGGTGTTGGCGAAGGCCGATGCGACCAATCCGTCAGATTTGACGGCAATCGAACAGCTTATTGCAGAATGCGGCACGCTGTTGGACGACATCATCGTGAACGCTGGACGACCCGGATTGCTTCCACAACGCGTGATCGATGCTGTCCTGACCTACGGGCAGCGCCAGGCACGACGCGAACGGGTATGGTTTTCCGGCACCAGACTGGATCCGGACACGAAGGATCTGGAAACAATAGAAAAAATGTTAAAAGACGTTTGATCATTTTATGGAATATTCGTGCAATTGAATAGGCCATTTTATGACCATCTCGACCATTTAACGCGCTTTCACTCTATCGGATCGACCTTCGCAAAATCAAGCTTACACCGAACTCGGCGTTGGTACGCGGCATTCAACAATTCGTCTTCATCAGCATGATGGGACGCTGGTTATCCAACCGTCATGCCACAATCAGCGTCGCGGCATGCACCGAGCACAGCCTTGCCGCGCGGACCAGCCAGCATCAGGATGCGATCGGTTAGGCCCTGAGGCTCGGACGCGCCATGCAGGGCGAGGACGTGGCGACATTGACCACCGCGCCATGCCTTGCCAGCCAGTGCGGGGGCGCCGCTGACCTTCGCGAAACCCCTCCCCCGCACAATTTTGCATGGCGGTCACGAGCATCCCATCGCCTGATACCCCCGCCTAAACCTCAACGCATTGCGCTTCGGCCGTGTCAGCCGGCGAGGATCACCCCGCCAAACCCCGGCAACAGCGCCTCGCCTCCGGCCACCGCGCCGGGCAGCGCATAGTGCAGCGACTCGCCGGCCCCCGCTGGCAGTGGCACCGTCACCGGCTCCGCACCAAGGTTGAACAGGCAGAGCACCCGCGCATCTGCGCTCTCACGCCAGAAGCCCAGCACCGGCTCGGGCGTATCGACGAACCGGATCGACCCTGTGCGCAACACCGCATGCGCGCGGCGGAAGGCCACGAACCGCCGTGTGACCGCGAGAATCGACTCGGCATCGGCCTCCTGCGCATCGACCGCCAGCCGGTCGTGCGCCGGATCGACCGGCAGCCACGGTTCGACCGGCGAAAAGCCCGCGTGCGGTGCGCCCTGCACCCACGGCAGGGGCGTGCGGCTGCCATCGCGGCCCAGACTCTCGGGCCAGAAGCGGATGCCTTCGGGGTCCTGCAGGCGGTCGAACGGAACGTTGGCCTGAGGGAGCCCCAGTTCCTCGCCCTGATAGAGGAAGATCGTGCCGCGCAACGCCATCAACACCCCCATCAGCAACCGCGCGAAGGCGTCACCCGCATCGGCGCCGCCCCAGCGGGTACGCGCGCGCTCGACATCGTGGTTGGTGAACGACCAGCTCGGCCAGGCCGTGTCGCTGGTCCAGGCCTCGAGCGCGCCGCGGATCAGGCCGGCGGATAAAGGCCCGTTTTCCAGCAGGAAGAAGTTATAGGCGGTGTGGAGCCGCCCCGGCTGGGTATATTCGATCGAGCGACCGATGTAATCGTCGCTGCCGATTTCGGCGACGGTCATCAGCTCGCCGTGGCTGTCGACCAGCGCGCGGACCTCGGCCATGAAATCGAGGTTTTCCGGCTGCGAGCGGTCATAGAGGTGCCGCTGGTGCCAGTAGGGGCGCAGGAACTGGCCGGCACCGCCCTCCTGCTTCGCCGGGTTCGAGCGCAACTGCCTGTCGCAGAAATAGAAGTTGGCAACATCGAGCCGGAACCCGTCCACCCCGCGCGCCAGCCAGAACCGCGCAACATCGAGGATCGCCGCGCGCACCTCGGGATTGTGGAAGTTGAGGTCGGGCTGCTCGGTCAGGAAATTGTGCATGTAAAACTGGCGCCGGCGGGTGTCCCAGCTCCAGGCCTGGCCGCCGAACAGGCTGATCCAGTTGTTCGGCGGGCCACCATCATCGCGGCCGTCGGCCCAGACGTACCAATCGGCCTTGGGATTGTCTTTCGAAGAGCGGCTTTCCTTGAACCACGCGTGCTGGTCCGATGTGTGCGACCAGACCTGATCGATCACCACCTTCATGCCCCGGGCGTGGGCTTTCTCCAGCAGCTCGTCGAAATCGGCCAGGGTGCCGAACACCGGATCGACATCGGTGTAATCCGAGATGTCATAGCCGAAATCGCGCATCGGCGATTTGAAGAACGGCGAGAGCCAGATCCCGTCCACCCCCAGCGCCGCCAGATAGTCGAGCCGCTGGGTGACCCCCGCCAAATCGCCCACGCCATCGCCATTGGCATCGCTGAAACTGCGCGGGTAGACCTGATAGATCACCCCGCCACGCCACCACTCGCTCATTTGCCGCAGATCCTTGTCCCGATGTCCGTCCCTCGGCGGAAACGGAAATGATATGCATTTCATAACGGGAATGCTAAGCTCCACGCAAGCCTTGAGCACACAAATACGTCTGGGGGACCAAATGCCGAAAACCAACGCCAATCAGGCCCGCCCGACGTTGACCGTCGCCGCGCTATGCCTGGGCTATGCCGTGTTCGCGGTGCTGCTGAACAGCGTGGGGACCGTGATCCTGCAATCGGTCACCGCGTTCGGCGTGGACAACGTCGCGGCCAGCACGCTTGAGGCCTGCAAGGACCTGACCATCGCCATCGTGTCATTCGCCATCGCCGCGCAAGTGCCGCGCCTGGGGATGAAGCGCGCGATGCTGGCGGGTCTGGGGTTCGCGGCGGCGGGTTGCGTGACGATGGCGCTGGCCGATGCGTTCTGGGCGGCGCGGGTGCTGTTCGTCTGCGTGGGGGTGGGGTTCGCGCTGATGAAGGTGGCGGTTTACGGCTCGGTGGGCGTGCTGGCCGAGGACACCGCGCACCATGCCCGCCTGCTGGGCATCATCGAGGCGGCGTTCATGGCGGCGGTCGTGGCGGCGTCGTGGATCTTTGCCGCGTTCATCGATCCACTGGCACCGGCATCGCCGTCGTGGCTGCATGTCTACTGGTGGCTGGCGGGCGGGTGCGGCGTGACGGCACTGGTCACGCTGGCCGCCCCGATCGGCGATCCCCCCCGCGACGATGCCGTCGCCGAACGCCGCTCCACCGCCGCCATGTTCGCGCTGCTTCGCCGCGCGACAGTGCTGGTCTTCGTCGCGGCGGTGTTCCTTTACGTCTTCATCGAGCAAGGCATCGGCACCTGGCTGCCGACGATCAACCACACCGCCTTGCGCCTCGACGGACAACTGGCGGTGCAGGCGGCTTCGGCGTTCGCGGTGTCGATCGCGCTGGGCCGGCTGGCGGCGGGGCTGATCGTGGTGCGGACGGGGTGGTTTCCGCTGCTGCTCTGCTGCCTGATCGGCATGGCGGCGATCATCGCGGTGGTGCCATGGCTGGTCAGCGCCGAAGCGCCGCACGCCGCGATCACCCGCTGGGCCGATGTGCCGGCGGCGGCGCTGCTGCTCCCCGCCATCGGTTTCTTCATGGCGCCGATCTATCCCACGCTCAACTCGGTGGTGCTGACCACGGTGCCCAAGGCACGGCAGGCGGGGCTGATCGGGCTGATCGTCGTGTTCTCCGCGCTGGGCGGCACGACCGGATCGCGCCTCGTCGCGGTGCTGTTCGCCGCGATCCCGGATGCGCGGGTGTTATGGTGCCTGCTCGCGCCGATCGCGGTGCTGATCTTGGCCGTGCTGGGGTTGCGGGTGCTGGCCGCGCGCGAGCGCGGTTGACGCCGGTTACGTCTCGCGCACGATCAACCGCGTCGACAGCATCGTCGATGTCGCCCGTCCGCCTTCGATCTGCTGCATCAGTTTCTCCACTAGGATCGCCCCCGCCAGATCGGTCGCCTGCTCCACAGTGGTGATCTGCGGCGTGTAATGCGCCGCCGGCGGAATGTTGTTATAGCCGACCAAGGCAAAATCGCGCGGCGCCGTCAGCCCGGCCTCGCGCATCGCCGCGATCACCGCCATTGCCGCCGTATCTGAAAACGCGAACACCGCGTCGGGCGCCGGTTCCGCAGCCAGATAGGCGGCCATCGCACGGTGTGTCGCCTGATAGGACATCGCCTCGATCGCCAGGGTCGCCATTTCGGCGTCGGTTCCGGCCATGCCGGCGCGCAGCCCCTCGGCGCGCATGCGGATCTCGGCATGGTCGGTGTTGCCCACGAACAGCCAGCGCCGCCGCCCCGCGCGACAGAAATGCGCCGCCGCCAGCCGCCCACCCAGCAAATTGTCGCTGCCGACCGCGCAATAAGGCTCGTCAGGCGCCACCGCGCCCCAGACGACGAACGGCACCTGCATCCGCGAAAGCTGACGCAGCATCGGGTCGCGCTCGCCCTGCCCCAGAAAAATAAAGCCATCGACCAGCCGGGCGTTCAGTTGTTCCTGATAGCCGCGCGCCTCCTGCCCCAGCGGCGGCGATAGCAGCAGATCGAGATTGCGCACCGCCAGCGCCTCGGCCACCCCGGCCAGCAGCTCGAAGATGAACGGATCGGCGATGCGTCCGCCCCGGTGCGAGCCGAAATCGAGCACCACCGAAATCGTCTCGGTCCGCGTCTGACGCAGCTTCTGCGCATTGCGGTTGACCGCATAGCCGTGCTCCCGGGCCACCGCCAGAACATGCTCGCGCGTCGTCTCGCCGACCAGCGGGCTGCCGTTGAGCACCCGGCTGACCGTCGGCTTCGAGACGTTGGCGAACCGCGCAATGTCCGCCATCGACACCGTCATCGCCCGACTTCGGCGTGGTGTGGCGGGCTCTTCGTCAGCCATGTGTTATCTGCCCCCCATCATGCCGCTGAGCATAAACGGATTTCCGCGGATTATGAAAGGCGTTTGGCCGCGCGTGGGCATGTTCGCGCCCTCACCCGGCAAAACGGCCGCCCCACCGGTCAGGCGGGGCGGCCGAGAAGGCGCCGGGCGGCACAAGAGGGAAGGGAGCCGCCCGGCGGGGTCAAGCCCTTCGCAACGGCACCGTCAGAAGTGGATGGCCGCGCTGAACTGATAGCTCGCGCCGAACAGCGGCCGGCCGAGGAACACGCCGTTCGATGCCAGACCCGTGCCCAAGACGCGGGTATTGCCCTCGGTGATGGCCAGCGTGTTGGTGACGTTGTTGGCGCTGACGCGCAGTTCCACCGCCTTGCTCACTTGCACCTCGGCGCCCAGATCCAGCGTGGTGTACGACGGCAGGACCTGATCGTTCTGCAAATCGGCATAGCGCTTGCCGATATAGCTGACTGTGCCGAACACCCGCGCCTTGTTGTTGCCGAAGGGCAGCGAATAGCTCGGCGTAAAGCGGAGCTGGAAGGCGGGCTGGCGCACCACGGTCTCGTTGGTGATGCCGGTGCCGCCGGCGGTGTACTTGCCGTGCTGGTACGTGCCATCCAGATCGAGCTGCACGCCGGTGAACGGCCGCAACGCGCCCTGGAACTCCAGCCCCTCGGTATGCGAGCTGGTGACATATTCGACGATCGTGCCGTCGGACAGGATCTGCTCGCTGCGCTGGCCGGCGAAGGCGTTGTAGAACCCGGTGAGGTTCAGCGACCACAGCCGGCTGTTGCGCTTGATGCCGCCCTGCAACTGATCGACATGGGTGGTGTCGAAAACGCCAGAGCGCAGATCATCGAACGTCGGCAGGATGTAGCCGTGGTTGAAGCCCAGGAACGCGTTGAAATTATGCGCGATCTGGTAATCGGCGTCGATCGCGTAGGCCGCCGCGTCCTTGCGGAACGAGAGCGACGTCGGTGTCGTCGCCACGCTGGCGCCATAGGCATAGAGCTGGTTGGCCGCCGTGCCGATGAACTGCGACGTGGGCGAGATCAGCGTGCCGTTCACCGATTCGTGCTCGAACCGCGCACCCAGATCGACCGTGAAGCGCGGCGTCACGTCCCAGTGATCGGCGATGATGCCGGCGATGTTCTTGCCGTCATAACGGTTGTTGATCGAGTACGAGCTGGACGAGGCAAACCCGTCGGCATTGGTCAGCTTGGACCCGTCGCTCATCGTCACCGCGATCGGGGTGGCGTTGTTGCTCATGGTCATCAACTGGGCGTTGCCGAGATCCCAGATGTCATGCGAGGTCGAATCCGAGAACCAGGCGCCCAGCGTCACCGTGTTGGTGGGCGTGACGTGGAAGGCGAGGCGCGCCTCGTCCTGGAACGCGGTCAGGTCCTTGCGCACATACCAAACGCCGATGTCGATGACGGGCGTGTTCATGTCGGTGATGGCGGCGCCACTGCCCACCAGCGTGGCCGATCCGATCGTGGTGCTGGTGCCGGCGGGGGCGCCGCGGCCGATGTCGGCGGCGACTTGCGCGGCGGCATAGGCGCCCAGCGTCGTCGGATTGTCGCCGGTGAACTGGCATGCGCACGTCGCCGTGCCCCACATGTAGGACAGCTTGTTCGAGAAATCGAACCGGTCGCCCAGCGACTTGGTGAAGTCGACGCCGACGACATGGTTGTCGATGCCGCGCCCGTCGGCCAGATCCAGCGTCGGCCCGCCAGGCAGCGCGGCGATGCGGTTGGCATTGCCGAGGAACGTGGCGGTCAGCGGATCGAAGCCAGGATAGGCGGCCAGCTTGGGATTGGTCGCCGTGCCGGTGTTCAGCAGCGGGATCGGCGTGAAGAAGGCGTTCTTGTCATTGGTGGTGCGGCCATAGAGCGTGACCGTGCCGCCATCGATGTCGTGGGTGATGGTGCCCACGATCTGCCCGCCACGATCGGCCGGGTACTGGGTGTCGCGGATGCCGTGATCGGTGCGCCAGAAGCCACCGATGCTGGCATACCAGCCATTGGCGATCTCGCCGCCGAAATAGCCGTCGACGCGGAACAGCCCGCCGTTGCCCACGGTGCCGCGCAGCAGCCCGTTCTGGTCGGTCTTGCCGTTCTTTTCCACCCAGTTGATCGTCGCGCCGGGCTGGCCGCTGCCCCACAGCACGGCGGGACCGCCGATGGTGGCCTCAACACGCTTCAGCGTATCATCAACGCGCAGTTGCGAGGAGTTGTCGAGGAACGACAGCGTCGCCGCCGGGAAGATCGGCAGGCCATCGAGCTGCATCGTGACATAGGGCGCATCGCCAGCGGTGGGGAAGCCACGCACCTCGATGTTCGGCCCGGCGACGCCGCCGGTGGTTTCCGCATAGAGGCCGGGGACGATCTTGACGAGGTCAGCGGCGCTCGTCGGGGCGACATCCTTGATGAGCTGCTCGTTCATCGTGGTGATCGCGTAAGGCGCGGCCTGCTTCAGGACGCCCTGGCTATTTGCAGTGCCCGTCACCACGATTTCGGGCGCGTTGTCAGGTGCCGGCGCGGTTTGGGCCAGGGCCGGGATGGCGATACCGCAAAGCGCCACACCGGATGCAGCCGACATCAGTCGGAAATGAAGCCTCATTCTTTCTCTCCCTCAAACCTTACACCGGTACGCTCCGGCCTGAGAGGGGATGTAACGCATCATGAAATGCATTTCAAGACCGATGCATTGTTGTTGATCGGTATCGTGGCATCGCCGACTTTCTTGCCACTCTGCGCAACCGAGGGCCGGACCATCACCGCGGCGGCAGGCCACGCCCGCATTCCCTGACTGGAGCGACGGGGTGCAGCCGGAACTCAAAACGCCAGGTCGAAACCCAAACGTACATTGCGCGGCTGCATCGGGGTATATTCGCTTTCGGTGCGCAGCAGGAATGGCGAGCCGAGCGAGAACCGGTTCCCCCGTGCATCGAGCAGATTATCCAGCCCCAGACTGATCGAGCGCCGTCCCCGGCTGCTGCGGATCTCCAGCGAGGTATCGGCATAGTTGCCTTGCAACCGCCCCAGCACCGTCCCCACCCCCAGTGTCGACTTGCCGACATAGAGCACCGATCCATGCAGATCGATCCGCTCGCCAGCCACCGCCGGCAATGTATAGGCCACACTGCCGCGCACCGTGAGATCGGCGACATTGGGCAGGCGGTTCTCGCTGATCGAGGCGCCGAGGATCGATTGCGCCGCCGCCGATGTGGTCAGCACCCGGCTGGCGTTGTGATAGGCCGCCGCATCGAGTTGCAACCCCGTCAGCGGCCGCCACTGCCCGGTCCAGCCGAACGAGAGGATGCGCCCGTCGCCGATGTTGGCGGTGGTGGGAAAGCCATAGCCGTCGATCAGGTCGGCCTGGATGTTCAGCCAACGCACCCATGCCACGCTGAAGCTGGTCGAAGCCTTGGCCCCACCCAGCCGGCCGCCGCTCTCCAGCGTATAGACGGTGTCGGCGTTGAACCGCTGGATCTGGTTCTGGCTGACGGCGATACCGCCGGGCCGGAACCCCTCCTGGAACCGGGTGTAAAGCGTCAGCGCCGCCGCCGGATGCCACGCCAGGCTGACCGCAGGCAGCACCCGGTTCTCGTTGCGCGTGGCGGTGGCGCCGGGATCGGCGATCAGGGCAATACCCTGAGTATCGTCGTTGGAATGGCCCGAGAGCCAGGTATGCGTGAACCGCGCGCCCACCGTCAAAGTCAGCCGCGACGCCAATGCCTGCGCATACTCGCCATAGAGGGTGAATTCGTCGACACGGTTGGTCACGCCGGTCAGCAGCGACTTGGCGACGGGCGCGTTGGTGTTGCCGCCATCGGGCTGATGCCCCTGATCGCCTCCCATGGTGCGGTGGACGTCCGATCGGTTGTGGATCGCACTGAGCCCGATCAGCCAGCCGGTGCCGCGCGGCCCCCGGCGGGAAAGCCGCACCTCGCCGACCAGCATGTTGACGCGGTTGTCCTGGGTATAGGCGGTCTGCGGAGCGTTCTGCGCAGGGCCGATGCCGGGCTGGCTGGGTTGGGGCAGCGCGGCACCCTCGTACTGCTCGAACACGTCCTGATTGGCATAACCGACCGAGGCGGTCAGTTGCATCGCCCCCCAGCGCCGCGCCGCCACCACATCGCCGAGGTAATACGTGTTGTGATAAGGCTGCGCGATGGAACTGGCGCGGCTGAGACCATCGCCCTTGCCATCGGTATATTGCGCGTCGTCACCGGCGATGCGCTGGGCCACGCCCGAGACGTCGATCGTCCAGTCGTTGCCCGGGCGGTAACGCAGCTCCGCCCGCCCGCCCAGCGTCTTGACCGTGTTGACATTGTTCAACTGACGCTCGCGGTCATAGATATAGCCGCCGTCGAGCCCGTCGAAAGCGAGGATCCGCAGACCCAGCTTGTCGTCGACAATCGGCACGTTGAGCAAGGCCCCGCCATCGCCCCCGGGCGCGCCGTGCTGGGTGACGGTCCCGCCCGCCCAGGCCGCCCCACCCAGGTGTGTGAGATCGGGCGCATTGGGCACCACCCGCACCACACCCCCCAACGATCCCGCACCATAGAGCGTGCCCTGTGGCCCCTCCAGCACCTCGATCCGCGCGACGTCATACAACCGCAAGTCGGGATCGGGGGCGCTGTAGGTGATGCGGCTGTTGCCCCAATATTGCCCGACAGTGGCCTGCGTCGGTCCCACGATGCTGGAATCCGAGATGCCCCGGATGAACAGCTTGTTGCGCCCCGGGCCCAACTGGGTGGACGAGACACTGGGCACACGCGCGGTCAGCATATCGGTGCCGCGCCGCGCGTCTGCAGTGGCGATATCGTTGCCATCGACCAGCGTGACTGCGCCGGGATAGTAATCGAGCGGCACATCGCGCTTGGTGGCGGTAACGACGATGTTGTCGCTGTCGCCCGACATCGGCGGCGGCGCGGAGAGCGCTTGCGGCGCAGCGCGGGGATGCGACGCCGGCGGACGCGGCAAATCGGGCCGCCGCGCCGCCTCGATGACAAAGCTGTCGGGCGCTACCTCACGCGCGGCACAGCCGGTGCCGATCAGCATCAGATCCAGCGCCCGCCGCGCCGGATAGCGCCCATGCACCGCGCGCGCCACCAGTCGTGCCAGCGCGGGATCGCGAAAACCGATGCTGGCATGGGTCCGCAGCGCCAGACTGCGCACCGCCGCGCCGACCGGCCCGGCGGGGATATCGAGATCGGCCGCATCCTCGCCGGCGATCGCCGCGCCGGAGGAGAGCATCAGCAGGAGGGCAAGCGCCTTATGGGCTCGATCCATCGTCCCCGCCGATTTGCCAGCCATCCCCCCGCCGGATGATCGCCACCCCCATGACCGCCGCCGCGCGCCGCATCACCTCATCGGCACGACCGGCCACCGCCAGCGTGCCGGTGAAGCGCCGCGCGCCCTGCCCCGGCGCCACCGTCACGCTCTGGCCGAGATAGCGCGCCAGATCGCGCGCCACCTGGCCCAGCGGCGCATCGCTGTAAGACAGCGTACCCGTGCGCCAAGCCCCCACTGTGGCGGCATCGACGTCACGCAGCACCGGATCGGCATCCGCGCCCGCCCGCGACAACGCCTGCCCCCCGGCGATACGGATCGCCCGCCCGCCGCCCTGATAGCCCACCGCGCCACTGGCCACCGCGACATCGAGCCGGCCCCGCGCCGCCTCGACATCGAACACCGTGCCCAGATCGGTCAGACTGGCCCCATCCACCGCCACCGCGAAGGGATGCGCGGGATCGTGCCGCACCTCGAACACCGCCTCGCCGCCCGAGAGCGCCACTTGCCGTGGATTGCCGGCGGCAACGCTGAGCCGGGTGGCACCGTTGAGCGTGATCCGCGTACCGTCGGCCAATTCCACGGTCTGCCGCTCGCCCGGGGCGGTGGCGTAGACCGTCGGCTGTTGCGCATACCAGGCCGAACCGCCGATCAACGCGACCAGCGCCGCGCAGGCCGCCACCGCGCGCGGCCACCACGCGCGCCGCACCGGCGGGGCGGGCAGCGCGGCGACCAAGGCCGTGCCCCAAGCCTCGTCATCCAGCGCCGCGTCATAGGCGACGGCATGCGCAGGATCGGCCTCCAGCCAGCGGGCGAAGCCCTCCCAATCGCCAAACGCCGGATCGCCGACGCGGATCGCCCAAAAACGGGCGGCGTCGCCAATTTCGGCGGGGATTTCGGGTGCGCTGTTCATCTCACGTCCATGACGGAGCCGCGGGGCCTATTCCGCATCGTATTTTTTCCTCAGCTGCGCCAGTGCCCGATAGGCCTTCTGCAGATCCTTCTCTACCGAGCTCAGGCTAACCCCCAGCTCGCGCGCGATCGCCGGCTGGGGCATCGCATCGAGCCGCGCGCGGCGAAACACCGCCAGCACCCGCGGCCCCAGCGCCGACAGCACCGCATCGGCCTCGCCCAACTGCTGGCGCGCGATCAGGGCGGCCTCGCCGGGGGGCTCGTCGTGGGTCGGCAGGCTGACATCGTGCCAGTCCTGCTGGCGGCGGGCGCGGCTGGTTTCGCTGCGACGGCGATCGCGCATCAGATTTTCCGCCGCGCGGTAGAGATAGGCCACCGGATCGGCCACCGGCGCGCCGGGGGTAGTGGCGATCCGCTGCCACAGGTCGTGGAGCAGATCCTCGGCATCGTCGCCGGCGCCGCGCGCGCGCAAAAACCGCACAAAGCGCTCGCGCTCCGCGATCAGGATGCGCTGCAACCCGCTGTCGCCCGTGGCAAACGGGTCGCGCCGGGTCATCGGAAGAGGGCCGCCATCGACATGATCCCGGCACGGTTACGAATGCACCGGGTTGAAAGCAAGCGCCGATCCACGCCGATCCCGCCGCGCATCAGGGCCGCGATGCCGCCGCAACCGCATCGCCATCGGGCAGGCCCGCCGCCGTCACGCCTTCCCGCGCGCCGGCAAAGGCCGAACGCCACGGCGGGGCCGGAGCGGGTTCCGGGGCAGCATGCGCGCGTACGCCCAGATAGGGCAGCGGATCGACCGGGCCCCGCACCGTCACATACTCGAAGTGCAGGTGGCTGCCGGTCGATCGCCCGGTGGATCCGGCGGCGCCGATCACCTCGCCCTGCGCCACCACCTGCCCCGCGCCGACCAGGATGCGCGAGAGGTGGCCATAACGCGTGCGGGTGCCGTCGACATGGGCGATCTCGATGAACGCGCCATAGCCACCGCGCCAGCCGGCAAAGCGCACCTGCCCCGCCGCCGCCGCGCGCACCGGCGCGCCCGCCGGCACCGGCAAATCGATGCCATCATGCATCCGCACCCCCGCGCCCAGCGGATCGATCCGCCAGCCGAACGGCGAGGACACCCGCAACCCCTCCCGCGCGCCCAACGGCGCCGCCAGAAAGCCACAGAACAACACGGCGGAAACGCAAAAACGAATGGTCATCAAGCCCATTGACGGACTCATTGGCCCGATCCCGCAAGCCGAAAATGCAAAAAGATTTTTACGGGATCATCCGGGCAACACCGTCTTCCCGCCGACAACCAGCCAACGAGCAACGGAGAACTGGCCCATGACCCCGACCGAACGGCGCATGCTTGATCTATTGAAGAAAGGCCGTGACCAATTCGGCGTCGTCGCGCTGAAAGCCGAGTTCGAGGCCGAGGGCACCCGCCCCGACGAGATGCTGCGCCTGCTCGATCTGGCGCGGCGCGCGGACCTGAAAGTGGCGCTGAAGATCGGCGGTTGCGAGGCGGTGTCGGATCTCCACGCCTCGCGGCTCTATGCGGCGGATTACATCATCGCGCCGATGGTCGAGACCCCTTATGCGCTGACCAAGTTCGCCGAGGCGCGCGACAAGGTCTATGGCGCCGATGCCGGCGGCACCGAATTCCTGTTCAATCTGGAGACCGCCAGCACGCTGCCCGCGCTGGATGACATGGCGCCGATCGCGGCACAGGCGGGGCTGAACGGCATCGTCTTCGGGCGGGTCGATTTCACCCTCTCCAAGGGGATGCCGCGCGGCGCGATCAACGAGCGGTCGATCACCGACGCGGTGCTCTCGGTCGCCGAGGCCTGCATCTACCACGACCTCGATCTGGTCGTCGGCGGATCGGTCGCGGTCGAGGCGGCGCCGATCCTGCGCGAGATCCACCAGTTGCGCCTCGACCGGTTCGAGACGCGCAAGGTGATCTTCGATGGCGATGCCGCCACCCTGCCCGATTTCGCGGCCGGCATCGCCAATGCCATGGCCTTCGAACTCGCCTGGCTGGAAAACAAGCGCGACACCTATCGCGCCATCGCCGAGGAGGACGCCGCGCGCATCGCCATGATGCGCGAACGCCTCGTCCGCGCCGACTCCCCGACCAGCATCGCCGCCTGAACCGATGACGCTGGAACAACGGGTCGGGCAGATCCTGCGCGAGGTGGCGGCGACGGTGATCCTGCCGCGCCTCGGCGCGCTGGGCCCCGCCGACATCGCCGAGAAGACCCCCGGCGAGCTGGTCACCAGCGCCGATCGCGCCGCCGAGGCCATGTTGGCCGATCGGCTGGCGGCGCTGGGTCTCGGCGCGCGGATCGTCGGCGAGGAAGCGGCGGCGGCCGATCCCTTGCTGCTGAACGGACTTGGCGAGGGGTTGGTGTGGCTGGTCGATCCGCTCGACGGCACCGCCAACTTTGCCGCCGGGCACGGGCCGTTCGGGGTGATGGTGGCGCTGGTCGGCGATGGTGCGCCGCTGGCGGGCTGGATGCTCGATCCGGTGAACGATCGGATGTGCTTTGCCGCGCGCGGCGAAGGCGCATCGATCGATGGCCGTGCCGTGCGCATCCCGCGCTCGACCCTGGCGCTGCCGGTCGCGGCGCTGGCCACGCAGTTCATGTCGCCGGCACGGCGGGCGCGGGTTCACGCCTGCGCCGATCGCGATTTCGATCGGGTGCCGATCCCGCGCTGCGCCGCCGAGAGCTATCCCCGGCTGGTGCTGGGCCAGAACGACATCGCCCTGTTCCAGCGCATCCTGCCGTGGGACCACGCCGCCGGCGTGCTGTTCCTCACCGAGGCGGGGGGCGTCGCGCGGCACTGGGAGGGCGCGGCCTATCGCGTCGGCTCCAGGTCGCCCGGCCTGCTCGCCGCCACGCATGAGCACTTGTGGCAGCTTGCCGCCGGGGCGCTGCTCCCCGCGGCCTGTGCCGACATTGACGAGACCATCGCCGCATGAGCCGCATTGCCCGCCTCACTTTGCTCTCCTTTCTGGGCACAGTCCTGATCCCTCCTCAGGCGCTGGCCCAGTTGGCCTCGCCGGTGGCGACGACATCCACCCAGTCGTCCGCCCCGGCGAGTGCCCAACCCGCCGTCTCGGTGCCACAGACAGCGGCCCCGGCCGGGTTTGCCGCGACGCAGATCGTCTCGCCCCCCGCAGATCCCGCCGAGGCGACCGCCGCCCCCAAGCCCAGGGAGCCCGCGCCGCCGCCGCAGCCGAGCGCCTTCGAGACCTATCTGGCGACGCTGACCGGGCATCCGCTCCACCGCTTCGGCGAGCAACTGCTGCTGCCCGAGGCGCGCGATTTCACCGCCCCGCCGACCACCGCCATCCCCGACGACTATCGCCTGAACCCCGGCGACACGCTGGCGCTCAACCTCGCCGGTTCGGTCGAGGGCGTGGCGGTGCGGCTGACCATCGATGCCGAGGGGCGGATCTTCATCCCGCGCGTCGGGCCGGTGATGGTCGGCGGGGTGCGCTATGGCGATCTGCACGGCGTCGTCGCGCGCGCGGTGACGCGCCAGTACCGCGCCTTCGATGTGCAGGTCTCGGTTGCCCGGCTGCACGGCCTCACGGTCTATGTCACCGGCTTTGCCCGCCAGCCGGGCGCCTATACAGTGAACAGCCTCGCCACGCTGGTCAACGCGGTGATGGCCGCCGGCGGCCCGGCCAGCGGCGGCAGCTTCCGCTCGATCCAGTTGCGGCGGGGCGGCCGGCTGGTCTCGGATTTCGATCTCTATGACCTGCTGCTGCGCGGCGACACCCGCGGCGATGCCGCGCTCCAGAACGGCGACGTGATCTTCATCGCGCCAGCCGGCGAACAGGTCGCGGTGATCGGCAGCGTCAACCAGCCGGCGATCTATGAAGTCGCCCCCGGCGAGACGCTGGCCAACGCCATCGCCGATGCCGGCGGGATCGATACCGTCGCCGATGGCAGCCGGCTGATGGTGCTCGATTCGCTCGATCGCAGCCAGGGCTGGGTGCAGCTCTCGGCGCTCGATGCGCGGGGGCGGGCGGTCCATCGCGGCGACGTGGTGCGGGTGCTCTCGGATGTCGGCATCGCCCGGCCGGTGGGGGTTCAATCGGTGCTGGTGACGCTGGGCGGCGAGGTGGTCCACCCGGGACGCTATTACGTGGCGCCGGGCACGCGGCTTGCGGCGGTGCTGGCACTGGCCGGTGGGCTGACCACCGATGCCTTCCCCTACGCCAGCATCATCACCCGCGAGAGCGTGCGCGTGCAGCAGCAGGAGAGCTACACCCGCGCGCTCAACGACATGGAGATGCAACTGCGCACCCAGCCGCTGGTCTCGGCCAACCGCGCGCAACTGACCTCGGCGGCGAACAGCACGCTGATCGAGGGCATCGTCAAGACCATGAAAACGCGCGCGCCCACCGGCCGGTTGGTGTTCGACCTGCCGGTCACCGCCACCCGCTTGCCCGAAGACCTGATCATGGAAAACAACGATACCGTCGATGTCCCCACCCGCCCGGTGACCATCGGCGTCTTCGGCTCGGTGGCGAGCCCCGCCTCCTTCGCCTATCGCCCGGGCATGACCATCGGCGATGCCATCGCGCTGGCGGGCGGCGTGCAGAAGGTGGCGGATAAATCGGGCGTCTTCGTGGTGCGCGCCAATGGCACGGTATTCTCGGCCAAGGGCGCCACGCGGCGGGCCCCGGCGCTGCCGGGCGATCTCGTCTATGTACCGGTCGATGCCGGGCGCGGCGAGTTCTGGGCGCGGATGAGCGAGATCACCTCCAGCCTGTTCGGCGGCGTGGCCGGCGCGGTGGCGATCAAGGCATTGGCAGACTGATGCGCGCGCCCCTGCTTTCCGTGCTGCGCGATCGACGCCTGCGCCTGCGCCTGTGGGGCGGAACGGCGGCGGTGCTGGCGCTGCTGTGCCTCGTCCCGACGACTTATGTGGCGCGGTCCAAGATCCTGCCGCAGGACAGCTCCAGCCTCGGCCTCGGCGCAACGACCAGCGCGATCGGCGCCCAGGCGCAGAGCTTTGCCGCATTGCTCGGCGGGGCCAAGACGCCGATCGACCTCTATCTCTCGATCGCGCGCGGCTACGAGGTGAGCGACGCGGTGATCGACCGGCTGCACCTCGACGATGCCGCGCATTATGGCTCGCGCCACGCCGCCTGGCGCGCGCTCGACCGCACGGTGGATGTGCATACGCTGACCGGCGGGTTGCTGGAGGTCGAGGTACGCGGCCATGACCAGGCCGAGGCGCTGGCGCTGACCCGTGCCTATGTGGCGGCGATCTCGGACCGGCTGGGCGGGCTGGGGCGCGACCGCATCGATCACAAACGTTCGGTGGTGATGGCCCGCCTGCACGAGGCGAGCGCGCGCGTCGGCACCGCCGAGGCGGCGCTGACCGCGTTCCGCCGCGCGCACAACCTCGCCGCGCCCGAGGCGCAACTGGGCGCGCAACTGTCGCTGCGCGCGGGGTTGCAAGCGCAATTGCAGGCGAAACTGGTCGAACTGGAGACGCTCCAGCGGTTCGAGGGCGACGAGAACCCGCACCTGCAAGCGGTGCGTTCCGAGATCGGCGCGCTGCGCGGCCAGATCGCCAGCAGCGCCGCGCCGGCCGACAGCGCCGCCGGGCCCAATGTCGCCGGGCTCTCCGCCGTGACCAACGAGTACCTCGACCTCTACCGCGACTATGCCTTCGCCCAGGCGCTCTATGAAGTCTATTCGCGCTCGGCCGAGGAAGTGCAGGTCGAGGCGCTCGCCGCCGACACCGTCGCCGATGCCGAGATCGTCGAGGCGCCCCGGCTCGACATGGACCGCAAGTTCAACACCGGGCCGGTGGCGCTGCTGTTGCTGGTGGTGCTCGCCGCACTGTTCGTCGAGGTCTACGCGCCGGCCACCGGCATCGCCCTGCCGCTGCTCGATCCGGAGGAGGCGCCGTGAACATGCCCGAAGGGCATCGCCTGAGCGCGCCCGAACTCTCGATCGTCATCCCCTGCTTCAACGAGATCGACAATGTCGCGGCGATCACCCAGGCGGTCTCCATCGAGGCGGAGACGTATGCCTGCAGCCACGAGATCATCCTGATCGACAACGGCTCCACCGACGGTACCCGCGCCGCGATCCGTGCGATCTGCGCCGCCGATCCGCGCGTGCGGGCGATCTTCAACACGCGCAACTTTGGCCAGATGCGCTCGCCCACGCATGGCATCTATCAGGCGCGCGGGCGCGCGGTGATCGGCATGTGCGCCGATTTCCAGGACCCGCCCGAACTGATCCGCGACTTCATGCGCCACTGGCGCGCGGGGATGAAGATCGTGCTCGGCCAGCGCCGCAGCGAACGCACCACCTGGCTGCACGGCGCGCTGCGCCGGGGGGCCTATGCGGCGATCGCGCGCATCGCCGATCACCCGCCGCTGCCCGAGGTCACCGGCTTTGGCCTCTATGACCGCTGCGTGGTGGACCAACTGGCGCGCTGGAACGAGCCCGAACCGTTCTTCCGCGGCATGCTGGTGGAGAGCGGCTGGGCGATCACGCTGATCCCCTTCGACCGCCCCGAGCGCGCCGCCGGCGAGAGCAAGAACGACGCGCGCGCGCTGCTCGGCTTTGCGCTCTCGGCGCTGTCGGGATCGACGCGGCAATTGCTGCGGCTGCCGCTGGCGCTGGCGCTGGCGAGTGGCGCGGGGGCGGCGTTGCTGGCACTCGCCGGCGTGATCGCCGCGCTTTACGGCGATCCGCTGGGCTGGCCATTGCTCGGCTGCGGCGTGGCGGCGGCGATGTTCGCGCTGGTCATGCTGGCGCTCGGGCTGATCGGGGATCAGGTGCGCCTGATCGCCGAGCGGCTGCGCGGCGTGCCGCTGGTGATCGAGGAGCAGCGGATCAACTTCCCCGAGAGCCCGGGCGCATGACACGGCGCACGCCGCGCACCGAGATCGTGCTGATGCTGGCGGTGGTGGCCAGCGCCGGGGCGACCGCGTGGCAGTTCCTGCGCGACGGCTATCTTCCCCAGCCCTTCGTGTTCGACACCAACGACACCTTCATGGACTGGTTCAACACCGCCTATTGGGCCAACCACACTGGCGCCTACGAGGTGTGGCAAAGCATCTATCCACCGCTGTCATTCGCCTTCCTGCGGTTGTTCAGCCTGGGCGACTGCTACCTTGGCTCGCCGTTTCACGCGCGCGATTGCGATTGGCTGGGGCGCGGGGCGATTATGGTCTGCTATGTGGTGGATGTCGCGATGGCGGGTTGGGCGTTTGCGCGCGCCGGGGCGGCATGGCCGCGCAGCGTGGCCTTCGCGCTGGGCCTGCCGCTGCTGTTCACGCTGGAGCGCGGCAATCTGATCCTTGCCTGCTTGCCGGCGTTCATGCTCGCCTATTGGCCGGGCCCCGGCGCGGGGCGGTGGCGGGCGCTGGGCACGGCGCTGACGATCAATTTCAAGCCCTATCTGCTGGTCCCGGCGCTGGCGGGCGCGATCCGGCGCGAGTGGCGCGGGCTGGAGGTGGCGGCATTGGCGACAATCGCGGTCTATCTGGTCACGTATGCGCTGGTGGGCAGCGGATCGCCGCAGACGCTGCTGACCAACACCAGCCAGTGGCTGACGGCGATCGCCGGCCAACCGTGGAACGAGGTCAACTATTCGACCTCTTACGCCTCGCTGCTGATGCTGGCCAAGGCGCCAGTGTCGCTGTTCGACTTCGTGCCCTCACGCGTGATCGAGGGGGTGCAACGCTGGGTGCCGATGGTGATCGGCGGCACCCAGGCGGTGGCGGCGGTCTGTGTGGCGGCGGCCTGGGTCCAGCCGCGCGCGTTGGCGCAAGGGCGCTTGGCGGCGGTGCTGCTCGGGGCCTATCTCGTCGGGCAATCGCCGGGGGGGTATACGCAGGTGTTCCTGCTGTTCCTCGTGCTGCTGGAGCCGTGGCGCGGGATCGGGCCCCGGCTGGCGGTGATCTGCGGTTATCTACTCTGCCTGGTGGGGGATTGGCCGCTGGCGACGATCCTTGATGTGCAATCGAACAGTTGGCTCAGCGGGCGGCCGGTCACCGCCAGCTTTGGCCTGACCGTCGGGCATTTTCTGCGGCCGGGGCTGATCGTGGTGATGGTGCTGGCGCTGTCGCTCGATGGCATCGCGGCGGTGGTGCGCGCGCATCGTGGGCATCGCCCGGTGCTGGGGCTGGCCTCGGCATGATCCCGCCTGAGGATTTCGCGCTGATCGATGCGGCGCTGGCCCCGGCGTGGGCGCGGCTGGATGGCGCGCGCCTGTTCTTCGCGGGAGGCACCGGGTTCATCGGCCGCTGGATGCTGGAGGCGCTGGCCCGCGCCCCGATCGATATGCATGTAACCGTGCTCAGCCGCGATCCCGATGGCTTTGCCGCGCGCGCGCCGCATCTCGCCGCGCGGGTGGCGTGCGTGCAGGGCGATGTCGTCGCGGGTTTCGACTGGCCCGAAGGGCCGTTCACCCACGTGATCCACGGCGCCACCGATGCCAGCGCCGCACTGACCGCCAACGAGCCGGTGCGCATGTTCGACACCATCCTCACCGGCACGCGCACGCTGCTGGAGCTGGCCCGGGCGCACAACGCGCGCTTCGTGTTCATGAGCTCGGGCGCGGTCTATGGCCGCCAGCCGTCATGGCTCGCCGGGGTCGACGAGGACTGGACCGGCGGGCCCGATCCGCGCGACCCGCTCTCCGCCTATGCCGAGGGCAAGCGCGCCGCCGAGACATTGTGCGCCGCCTATGCGCGGCAATATGGCCTCGATGTGGTGACGACGCGGATCTTTGCGCTGCTGGGTCCGCTGCTGCCGCTGGGCACGCATTTCGCGGCGGGCAACTTCATCCGCGATGCGATCGCCGGCCAACCGATCCGCGTGCAGAGCAGTGGCGAGGCGGTGCGGTCGTACCTCTATGCCGCCGATCTGGCGGTGTGGATGTGGCGGCTGGTGATCGATGCCGCGCCGGGGGCTGCCTACAACGTCGGCTCGCATCAGGGCGTGACCATCGCCGCGCTGGCCAAGCGCATCGGCCGGATGCTGGGCGCCCCCCGTGTCGAGATTCTCGGCCGGCAGGACGCTGGCTGGAACCCCGGGCGTTACGTGCCCGCCAATCACCGTATCTGCACCGATCTGGGCGTGCGGGTGTCGGTTCGCCTCGATGCGGCGATCCGGCGCACCGCCGCCGCCAATGGATGGACCCCATGACCACGATCAAACTCTCCGACTGGCTCGCCGACTGGCTGGCCGACAACGGTATCCGCGACGTCTTCATGCTGACCGGTGGCGGGGCGATGCACCTCAACCACAGCATCGGCACCCACACGCGCCTGACCACCACCTTCGCCCATCACGAGCAGGCGCTGAGCATGGCGGCCGAAGCCTATGCGCGGCTGACCAACCGGCCGGCGGTGGTCAACGTCACCTCGGGCCCGGGGGGGACCAATGCCATCACCGGGGTCTATGGCGCTTTTGTCGATTCGATCCCGATGCTGGTGCTCTCGGGCCAGGTGAAGCGCGAGACGACGGTGCGGTCCACCGGCCTGCCGCTGCGCCAATTGGGCGATCAGGAGCTGGATATCGAGGAACTGGTCCGCCCGGTCACCAAGTACGCGGCGATGGTCACCGATCCGGCGACGATCCGCTATCATCTCGAAAAGGCGCTGTGGCTGGCGACGCATGGGCGGCCGGGGCCGGTGTGGCTGGATATCCCGCTGGATGTGCAGGCGGCGCGGATCGATCCTGACGCCTTGCCTGGCTTCACGCCAGATGCCGCCGACCAGCCATGGCGCGACACCGATCTGGCCGCCGCGGCGCAGGCGATCCTCGCCCGCCTCGCCGCCGCCGAGCGGCCGGTGATCCTCGTCGGCAGCGGGGTGCGGCTGAGCGGCGCCCACGCCGATTTCCTGCGCCTGATCGAGCGGCTGGGCCTGCCGGTGGTGACCGCGTGGAATGCCCACGATGCGCTGTGGGACGATCACCCGCTCTATGCCGGGCGGCCGGGGACGATCGGCAATCGCGGCGGCAATATGGTGACCCAGAGCGCCGACGTGCTGCTGGTGCTGGGCAGCCGGCTGAACATCCGCCAGGTCAGCTACAACTGGGCCAGCTTCGCGCGCGCGGCCTACAAGATCTGGGTCGATATCGACCCGCTGGAGCTGCAAAAGCCGACCGTGCGCCCGGACATGCCGGTGGTGGCGGATCTGGCCGAGTTGCTCCCCGCCTTGGCCGCGCAGCCATGGTCCGGGCCCAGCGAGGCCCACCGCGCGTGGCTGGCCTGGGCGCGCGCGCGCAACGCCGCGTTCCCCGTCGTCCTGCCCGAGCATCACGCGCATGGCCCCGCCAACCACCCCTATGCGGCGATGGACGCGCTGTTTGCGCAACTGGCGGCGGACGACATCGTCGTCGCCGGCAATGGCAGTGCCTGCGTGGTCAGCTTTCAGGCCGCGCGGTTGCAGCAGGGCCAGCGGCTGTGGACGAATTCGGGCTGCGCGACGATGGGCTATGACCTGCCCGCGGCGATCGGCGTCTGGGCAGCCACCCAGGGGCGCCAGCGGGTGATCTGCATCGCCGGCGACGGCAGCATCATGATGAACCTGCAGGAGCTGCAGACCATCGCCGGCTACAACATGCCGGTGAAGGTGTTCCTGATCAACAACGCCGGCTATGTCTCGATCTTCCAGACGCACCGCAACTTCTTCAACGGCGTCGAGGTTGGCGGCGGGCCGACCAGCGGCGTGACCTTCCCCGATTTCGCGCGCGTCACCGATGCCTTCGGCTTTGCCTATGCCCGCGCCGATGGCGCCAACGGCTTGGCCGAGGCGATCGCCGCAACATTGGCCGCGCCGGGCCCCGCGCTGTGCGAGATCGTGGTGGACGAGAACGTTGCCTTCGCGCCGAAGCTCAGCGCGAAGGCGCATCCCGACGGACGCATCACCTCGCCGCCGCTCGAGGATCTTGCCCCGTTCCTCCCGCGCGAGGTGCTGCGCGCCAACATGGCAATCCCGCTGGTGGCCGAGGAATGAGCCGGCTCGCCGCCTCGCGCCCGCTGCGGATGATCGCGGCGGGGGCGATCAACACGGCGTTCGGGCTGGGGATCTATCCGCTGATCCTGATCGCGGCGCCGTTTGCGCGTGCGCACTACATGCTGGCGCTCTGCGCGGCGCAGGCGATCAGCGTGGTCTTCGCCTTCACCACCTACAAGCTGGGGGTATTTGCCGGCAACGGGCATATTGCCCGCGAGTTCGGCGCCTTTTCAGGGTTTTACCTGTTCAGCGCATCGATCAACTGGGCACTGCTGCCGGTGCTGGTCGAGATCGAGCACCTGCCGCCCATCCCTGCCCAGATCGGGCTCAGCCTGCTGCTGATCTGCGGCAGCTGGTTCTGGCACGATCGCGTCACGTTCCGCCAACGTGGAGACCGCCGATGACCCGCCCCGCCATCTCGGGCCGCCGTTGCCCGCTGTGCGATGCCGATGTGCCGCGCGCCGACGTCGCCTGCCCGGTGGCCTGCGATAAGGCCGAGATGGACGCGCTGCGCCCCTATTGGTTCGGCATCGACCAGGCGCGGACGTTCTTCAGCTATGTCCGCTGCGGCAATTGCCGGGCGCTGTACAACCGCGTGTTCTTCGATGACGCGCAGTTGGCCGGGCTTTACGCGGCGATGCCGCAGAACATGGATCTGGTCGCCGACGATGCCGTCGCCGCCACCCAGCGCGGCTATTACCGCGCCGCCGCCACCGGGGATCTGGTGCCCGGCGGCTATCTGGAGATCGGGCCCGACGTCGGCCATCTGGTGACGCTGGCGGCGCGCGGGCCGTTCGACCGGTTCTGGCTGTTCGAGCCCAATGTCGCCGTCCATCCGCGCCTGCGCGCGGCCGCCGGCGGGCGGGATGCTTTCGTTTCGACCGACATGACCGATCTCTCGGCGGTGCCCGATGGCAGCGTCAGCCTGGCGGTGATGGTGCATGTGCTCGATCATTTGCTCAACCCGCGAGCGATGCTGCGCGCGGTCCATGCCAAGCTGGCGCCCGGCGGCCGGCTGCTGCTGGTCACGCACAACGAGGGTTCGCTGCTCCGCCGGGCATTGGGC
>Ga0302157_10000660_pt1 | contig 44306 bp, 38 predicted proteins | sample I_Bog_N3_3_FD_193502 | JGI IMG/M metagenome (GOLD analysis project Ga0302157, IMG submission 193502) | Peat permafrost microbial communities from Stordalen Mire near Abisko, Sweden - I_Bog_N3_3 | ecosystem: Environmental > Terrestrial > Soil > Wetlands > Peat | place: Sweden: Abisko, Stordalen...
TTGCACAGGCTCTCGATGTGGGTGATGCCGAGCTCGAAACAGGCCTTGTGCACCAGAAGGTTCACCCTGCCCTCGGGCCCGGGCCGCATCGAGTCGATGCCGAAATGCACGACGCCTTGCTCCGCCAGCCATTCGGTGGCGGCGACATTGACGCCGGAATTTTCCGTCGCGTATTCCTTGCCCGGAAAGGTGCGCGCGTGATGGCCGGTGCAGAGCAATACCGTGCCGCCGTCCGGGATCGGCACGCCGGCCTTCTGCACCGCCGCTTCAAGATCGGAGGGCGCGATCTCGGCGCGCGGCGCGATGTGGCGCAGGTCGAGACAGATGCCCGGCACGATGCAGTTCTCGAGCGGGTATTCGCCGATCGGCTGGCCGGTCTTGTCGAAGTGCCGCGGCGCGTCGATATGGGTCCCTGCATGGTCGGGCATCGTGATGAACATCGACGACAGGCCGTGCACCTGGCCGGATTCGGCAAACGACTCCTCGTGGCTTTTCCAGACGCCATGGATGATGGCGGGATGGCCGGGATAGCTCGGGGTGCGGTGGTAGAGTTCACGGCTCAGATCGACGATCTTCACGGTTTCGGTCCTCGGTTGGTCAGACCGGCTTGATCCCGGCCTTGGCGATGATGGCGCGCCATTTCGGCACTTCGTCGGCGATGCGGCGGCGCAGGCCGTCAGGCCCGTTGGCGATGACCTCGAAGCCGTTATTGCGCAACTGCTCGGTGATATCGGGCATCCTCAGGATGTCCAGCGTCTTGGCCGACAGCCTTTCGACCAGTTCGGGCGCGGTCCTGGCCGGCGCCAGAAAACCCTGAAATGTATCGGCGATGAAATCGGTGTAGCCGAGCTCGACCATGGTCGGCACGTCGGGCAGATCGAACCAGCGATGCGCGCCGGTGACGGCGAGCGCCTTCAGCGCGCCGGATTCGATATAGGGATGCGCCGGCGGCAGGGCGGCAAACGCCACCTGGGTGGTGCCGCCGAGAATCGCCTGGATCGCAGGCCCGGCGCCGGAAAACGGCACGTGGGTGATCTGGATGCCGGCGACAAGCTTGAACAGCTCGCCCGACAGCTGCGGCGTGGTGCCGATGCCGGGACTGGCATAATTGAGCTCGTTGGGATCGGCCTTGGCGCGCGCGACCAGGGCCGCGACCGTATCGATGCCGAGCCGGGGATCGACCAGGATCACGTTCGGCGAGGTGCCGAGTTCGGCGATCGGCGCGAAATCCGTGAAGGGATCATAGGGAATTTTGGCGTAAAGCCCGGGATTGACCACATAGGCGCTGGAGGTGACCAGCAGCGTGTAGCCGTCCGGATCGGCGTGGGCTGCGAACCCGATGCCGATATTGCCGCCGGCCCCCGGCTTGTTCTCGGTGATCACCGTGCCGCCCAGCGCCGGGCCGAGATGGCTTGCCACGATCCGCGCCATGATGTCGGTCGGCCCCGCCGGCGCGAACGGCACGATGATCCTGATGGCTCGCTCCGGATAGCCCGCCGCGGTTGCCCGCCGCGCGCCAAGGCTCGAACTGGCCGCGGCCCCGATCGCAAGACCTGCGCTCCGCAGCACCGCGCGGCGCGACGGCAGCATGGATTTTTTCCTGGACATGCGTTCTCCCGACCTGGCCCCGGCTTTGGTTTGATCTGACCATGGATTTTGGTTTTATTCGAGCCATCCGGCAGGCATTGGCTGCGTCGGGCGGCCGCTAATCCAACTGGCCGACCGTCACGATCTGGATCTGCTGGTTGATCGCCGCCGCCGGATGGGCGGCGTCGAGCAACTGCTCCTCGCCGAGACCGACGGCCCGAAGCCGTTTTGGCGAAATCTTGAACGTGGTCACCAGCGCGTCGCGGATCGAATCGGCTCGGCGCTGGCTCAGGGTCAGGTTGCTCTCGCGCCTTCCGGTCACGCCGGTATGGCCGACGATCAGAAAACTGTATTGCAGCAGGGCCGGATCGGACAGCGCATCGGCGATGCGGCCCAGGGTTCTGTAGGATCCGGGCCGGATGATCGCCGAGTCCGGATCGAACTGAACGTCGAACGCGATCTGCGGCAATCCCGGCAGCTCGGCGGCGACCGGTGGCCGTTTCAGCGGCTCGCTGTCCGCCCGCGACTTGATCCGATCGAGCGCCTGCTGGCGCAGCACGGCGACATCGACATCCGCGGCGGCTTGCAGGCCGCCGAGCTGATGAACCATGTCCGGCGTCGCGGCCGCGGTTTGTGCGCCTGCCCCGGTCGTCAGCACCATGAAAATGATCGGGCCGCCCACCAGGTTCAACAGATAGGGAGCGCGGGGAGCTTTTCGCATCAGCGATACCCCGCCTCGCTGATCGCCCTGCTGCAGTTGGCGCTGATCCCGCGCGTCGCCGTCAGCAGGCATGCCAGGGCCTTGGCATCCTGCTTTGGCGCGGCGCCACACAGCTTGGTGGCCTCGCGTTCGCAGCTCTTGCGCACCGCCACGCGGGCGGCCACGCGTTTTGCGATCGCATCGAAGGCGCCGAGATAGGCGGCCTTGCATTGCGGCGAAACGCTGTCCTGGTTGCGCGTCAGGCAATCCTTCAGGCGGCTGGAGTCGAGATTGACGCCACGGCAATTGGCGTCGATATCCCCGCCGCAGGTGTCGGCCAGGATCGCCGTCGCGTCTTCGAAGCTCATGGTCGCGGCCACGGCCGGCCCGCAGGCGGCCAGCGCCATGAGAAGAACAATCGATCGAATTGGATTCATCGGGCCTGTCTCTTGAGATTACCGCATCTTTCGGGACAAACGCGCGGATCGTCAAGGCGTCCAAATCGGTGATGTCGCCTCTAGCCGGGATGGCCGCACGGCAGTAATATCATTTCGATCAGAGACACAGATTGCGCTTGGTCCATGGTAAAATCCAACGCGCTCCCCGCCGCGGGCGGTCCCCGCCATGCCCCCTGTCCGGCTCTTCCGCCGCCGATGCCGGCGATCAGGTCGATCACGGACGGCACCGCGCCGCCGGGACACCTGCCGCCGCTGGTCATCGCGGGCCCCTGCGGTCGGCTCCAATCCGATCAAATGACAAAAGATTTTAGCACGCCTGCGGAACCCGGTGGAACCGCAAATGTTGAAGCGCTCGAAGTGGTCGCCGCAAGCGACACGTCACGCCTATCTCGGCTGGGAATATGGATGACCGGAGCAGAAGCCACGCGACCGAAACCCAGCCGGAGGGGAATTTCATCGATGCACCGGCTGCGGCAGCAACGGTTGGGCGAGGAAAGCGCCGCGCCGTCCCGCTTCTGATCCTTGGGATTGTCCTGGCCGCCGCCGCCGGCTGGTTCATTTCGCAGCATCGGCAGCAGTCGCGGCCGGTGGCGTCGAACCAGCCCTTGCCCGTTGCCACGGCGGTTGCGGCCTCCGGTGATATCGACATTACGCTCGATGCGCTGGGCACCGTGACGTCGCTCGCCACCGTTACCGTGGTATCCCAGATCAGCGGCCAGCTCGTCAGCGTCAATTACATCGAAGGGCAAAAAGTCAAGAAGGGCGATCTGCTTGCCGAAATCGACGAGCGCCCGTATCAGCTGCTGCTGGCCCAGGCGCAAGGCGCGCTGGAACGGGACCAGGCGCTGCTGCAGAACGCCGAGCTCGATCTCAAGCGCTACCAGGATCTCGCCAAGTCGAATTCGATTCCGCGCCAGCAGCTCGACACCCAGGTCTCGCTGGTGATCCAGGACCAGGGCAACGTCGTCTCCGACCAGGCGCAGATCGACACCCAGAAACTCAATATTTCATACTGCCACATCGTCTCGCCGATCGACGGACGTGTCGGGCTTCGCCTGGTGGATGCAGGCAATTACGTCACCCCGGGCCAGACCACCGGTCTGGCCGTCATCACCCAATTGCAGCCCATCACCGTCATCTTTCCCATCGCGGAAGACTATCTGCCGCAGATCATCGAGCGCCAGAAGGCCGGCGCCAATCTGCCGGTAACCGCATTCGACCGAAGCGGCGCGATCAAGCTCAGCGAAGGCACGCTCAAATCGCTCGACAGCCAGATCAACACCACGACCGGCACGCTGAATCTGCGCGCCGAATTCGGCAACGCCGATGAAAAATTGTTTCCCAATCAATTCGTCAACATTCGGCTGCTGGTCGATGTGCTCCGCCACGCCACCGTTGTCCCATCCAGCGCGATCCAGCGCGGGGCTCCCGGCACCTTCGTCTATCGCGTCAATAAAGACGACACGGTGACGGTGCAGCCGGTCACGCTTGGACCCGGCAGTGGCGATCGGGTCGCCGTGCAGTCGGGCCTGTCGCCCGGCGACAGGGTCGTTACCGATGGCGCCGATAAACTGCGCAATGGCACCAGGATCGCGCTGCGCCAGAGCACCGACGGGGCTCCGGCGCAGACGCCGGCAGCATCAGCGCCAGCCGCAGGCAATCCGGCCCACAACCCATGAGTTGAATCTGCCATGAGCCCGTCGCGCCCCTTCATCGTCCGGCCCGTGGCAACCACGCTGTTGATGGCGGCGATCTTTCTGTCGGGAATCATTGCCTACCGGTTCCTGTCGCTTTCAGCGCTGCCCGAAGTCGACTACCCGACCATCCAGGTACAGACATTTTACCCCGGCGCCAGCCCGGACGTGATGGCCTCCTCGGTGACGGCGCCGCTCGAGGTCCAGCTTGGACAGATGCCATCGCTGTCCCAGATGAGCTCGGCGAGTTCGGCGGGCTCCTCGGTCATTACCTTGCAGTTCGACCTTTCACTGAGCCTCGATGTCGCCGAGCAGCAGGTCCAGGCGGCCATCAACGCCGCCAACAGCCTGTTGCCGACCGATCTGCCGGCGCCGCCGATCTACGCCAAGGTCAATCCTGCGGACGCGCCGGTGCTGACCGTGGCGCTGCGTTCCGAATCGCTGCCGCTGACGCAGGTCGAGGACATGGCGGACACCAGGCTGGCGATGAAGATATCGCAGCTTCCCGGTGTCGGCCTGGTGACCATCAGCGGCGGCCAGCGGCCCGCGGTGCGAATCCAGGCCGATCTGCGCAAGCTCGCGGCCTATGGCCTCAACATCGACGACCTGCGCACCACGCTCGGCAACGCCAACGTCAATACCCCGAAGGGCAATTTTGACGGGCCGTCGCGTTCTTCGACCATCAACGACAATGACCAGTTGCTGACCGCCGCCGGCTACCGCGACCTGGTGATCGCCTACCGCAACGGGTCGGCCGTCATGCTCAGCGACGTGGCGACCGCGGTCGACGGCGCCCAGAACGACAAGCTCGCGGCCTGGATGAACATGTCCCCGGCGGTGATTCTCAACGTGCAGCGCCAGCCCGGCGCCAACGTCATCGCCGTGGTCGATACCGTCAGGAAGCTGCTGCCGCAGCTGACCGCGGCGTTGCCCGCGGCGATCGACGTGTCGGTGTTGAGCGATCGTACCGTGACCATCCGCGCCTCGGTGGAGGACGTCGAATTCGAGCTCACGCTCGCCGTGGTGCTGGTGGTGCTGGTGATCTTCGTGTTCCTGCGCAGCGCCCGCGCCACCATCATCCCGAGCCTTTCGGTGCCGCTGTCGCTGGTCGGGACATTCGGCGCGATGTATCTGCTCGGCTTCAGCCTGGACAATCTGTCGCTGATGGCGCTGACGATCTCGTCGGGCTTCGTGGTCGACGACGCGATCGTGGTGATCGAGAATATCTCGCGCTACATCGAAGAGGGAGAGACTCCGCTCAGCGCCGCCTTGCGCGGCTCCCAGCAGATCGGCTTCACCATCATTTCGCTGACCATCTCGTTGATCGCGGTACTGATTCCGCTGCTGTTCATGGGCGACGTGGTCGGACGGCTGTTCCGCGAATTTGCCATCACCCTGGCTGTCACCATCCTGATCTCGGCGGTGGTGGCGCTGACCCTGGTGCCGATGGCCTGCGCGCTGCTCTTGAAGCCGGCCACCGAGATCCGCGAGAACGCCCTTCAGCGCAAGACCCGGGAATGGTTCGATGCCCTGATCGACGGCTACGCCGCCCTGCTGCGGCGCGTGCTCGACCATCAAGCCGCCACCCTGCTGGTCGCGGTCGGCACGCTGGCGCTCACGGCGTGGCTTTACCTGGTCATCCCCAAGGGCTTTTTCCCGGTCCAGGACACCGGTCTGATCCAGGGCATCACCGAGGCGGCCCAGTCGGTATCGTTTGCCGCCATGGCCGAGCGGCAGCGCGCGCTTGCCGAAATCATCCTCAGGGATCCCGACGTCGAGAATCTGTCTTCCTTCATCGGCGTTGACGGCACCAACATCACGCTCAATAGCGGCCGCTTCCTCATCAGCCTCAAGCCGCACGGCACGCGCACGGCGAACGTGACGCAGATCATCGAACGGATCTCCCGGGCGACCGCCTCGGTTGCGGAAATAGCGCTCTACCTGCAGCCGGTGCAGGACCTGACCATCGACGACGCGATCAGCCGCACGCAATACCAGTTCTCGCTGGAGGACGCCAATCCGAACGAACTTGCCCTGTGGGCGCCGCGGCTGGTCGACAAGCTCAACACCATGCCGCAATTCTCGGAAGTCTCGAGCGATAGCGCTCCCTATGGCCTCACCACCTATATCGATATCGATCGCAACACCGCCAACCGCTTCGGCATCACGCCGGCGACGATCGACAATGCACTCTACGATTCGTTCGGCCAGCGCATCGTCTCGACCATCTTCACCGACACCAACCAGTACCGGGTGATCCTGGAGACCGATCCCCGCCTGAAGACATCGCTCGCCTCGCTGTCCTCGCTTTATGTTCCGAGTTCGACCAGCGCCACGGCGGTGGCGGGCCAGGTGCCGCTGTCGGCCATTGCCCATGTCAGGGAAGGCACCGGACCCCTGCGCATCGATCATCTCGGCCAGTTTCCGTCGACCTCGATCTCGTTCAATCTCGGGCCCGGCGCCTCGCTCGGCGAGGCGGTGGATGCGATCAAGCAGGCCGGGCAGGAGATCGGGTTGCCGCTCAGCGCCATCGTCCGGCTGCAGGGCTCCGCATTGGCCTTTCAGAAATCCCTCTCCAACGAGCTGCTGCTGATCCTTGCCGCCATCGTCACGGTCTATATCGTGCTGGGCGTGCTCTACGAGAGCTTCGTGCATCCCCTCACCATTCTTTCGACGCTGCCGTCGGCGGGGATCGGCGCGCTGCTGGCGCTGATGATCGCAGGCAGCGATCTCTCGGTGATCGCCATCATCGGCATCATCCTGCTGATCGGCATCGTCAAGAAGAACGCCATCATGATGATCGATTTTGCGCTCGATGCCGAGCGCTCGCGCGGACTGTCGTCGCAGCAGGCCATCTACGAGGCCTGCCTGCTGCGGTTCCGGCCGATCCTGATGACCACCATGGCGGCGGTGCTGGGAGCCTTGCCGCTGATGCTGGGCACCGGCGTGGGCTCGGAACTGCGCCATCCGCTCGGCATCACCATCGTCGGCGGCCTGCTGGTCAGCCAGCTGCTCACGCTGTTTACCACCCCGGTAATCTACATCTGGTTCGACCGTCTGCAGCAGCGCTATTTCAACTTCCCCGGGCTGCGCGACCTGGAGCAGGGCGGGCCGGCGGAATGAGCCTCTCGACCCCCTTCATTCGGCGGCCGGTCGCCACCATCCTGCTGACCTTCGGCATAGCGGTGTCGGGCGCGATCGCCTTTTTCAGACTGCCGGTGGCGCCATTGCCGCAGGTGGATTTCCCGACCATTTCGGTGACGGCGCTGCTGCCGGGCGGATCGCCGGATGTCGTCGCCACGACGGTGGCGACCCCGCTGGAGCGGCATCTCGGCCAAATCGCCGATGTCACCGAAATGACCTCGTCCAGCACCGTCGGCACCACCCGCATCAATCTGCAATTCGGCCTCGACCGCGACATCAACGGCGCCGCGCGCGACGTCCAGGCCGCCATCAACGCCGCCGCCGCCGATCTGCCCACCAACCTGCGGTCGACCCCGACCTACAGGAAGGTCAACCCGGCGGACGCGCCGATCCTGATCCTGGCCCTGACCTCCGACACCAAGCTGCAGGGCGAGCTCTACGATGCCGCCGACTCGGTGCTGGCACAAAGGCTGTCGCAGGTCGAAGGCGTCGGTCAGGTGGTGGTCGGCGGCAGCGCGCTGCCCGCCGTGCGGATAGAACTCAATCCAACGGCGCTGGAGAAATACGGCATCGGCCTGGAAGACGTTCGGGCGGCGCTGGCCGCCGCCAATGCGCACAGTCCGAAGGGCGACATCGAGAGCGGAGGCCGTCATTACCAGATTGACGACAACGACCAGGCCGGCAAGGCCGACCAATACCGCTCGCTGATCATCGCCTACCGCAACGGCGCGCCGGTTCGGGTGTCGGATGTCGGGGAAGCGGTCGACTCGGTCGAGGATCTGCGCAACGCGGGCCTCGCCAACGGCAAGCCGGCGGTCCTGGTCATCATCTTTCGGCAGCCGAACGCCAATATCGTCGGAACCGTGGACCGGGTGATGGCGCAATTGCCGGAGCTTCGCGCCTCGATTTCGCCGGCGATCGACGTCACGCCGGCGGTCGACCGCTCGGTCACGATCCGGGCGTCGCTGGCGGACGTCGAGCGCACGCTGGTGCTGGCCGGCATCCTGGTCGTGCTGGTGGTCTTTATATTCCTGCGCAGCTGGCGGGCCACGCTGGTACCGAGCGTCGCGGTGCCGGTGTCGCTGATCGGCACCTTCGGCGTGATGTATCTGCTCGGCTACAGCCTGGACAACCTTTCCCTGATGGCGCTCACGGTCGCGACCGGATTCGTCGTCGACGACGCCATCGTCGTGCTGGAGAATATCTCCCGGCATATCGAGTCCGGGATGTCACCGCTGCAGGCCTCCCTCAAGGGCGCGGCCGAGGTCAGCTTCACGGTGCTGTCGATGAGCATTTCGCTGATCGCCGTCTTCATTCCGATCCTGCTGATGGCCGGAATTGTCGGCCGGCTGTTTCGCGAATTCGCCGTGACCCTGTCGGTCGCGATCCTGGTGTCGCTCGCGGTATCGCTCGCCACCACGCCGATGATGTGTGCGCTGCTGCTGAGGCGGCCGGAGCGGCGGCCGCGCGGCCGGCTTTATCACTGGAGCGAACGCGGCTTCGCCGGCTTGCAGCGTGGCTATGACCGGTCCCTCAATTGGGCCCTCAATCACGCCGCCTTCGTCATGCTGATCCTGGCCGGAGCGCTGTGCCTGAACTTCTATCTTTTCATCATCGTGCCGAAGGGCTTTTTTCCTCAGCAGGATACCGGCCGGATCGCCGGCAGCATCCAGGCCGATCAGGCGATCTCGTTTCAATTGATGCGGCAGAAGCTTCAGCAATTCATCGCCATCATCCGCAAGGACAGGGCGGTGGATACGGTCGTGGGTTTCACCGGTGCCGGGACCGGCGGCGGCCAGGCCGCCAATTCCGGCACTGTCTTCATGTCGTTGAAGCCGCTTGGCGAGCGCAACTCGGTCGATCAGGTGATCGCCCGGCTGCGCCGCGAGGTGTCCCAGATCCCGGGAGCCAGCCTTTATATGCAGGCGGTACAGGATATCCGCATCGGCGGCCGCTCGGCCAATGCCCAGTATCAATATACGCTGCAGGACTACAGCGCCGACGAGCTGTTCCAATGGGCGCCGAAGATCCTCGCGGAATTGCAGACGATTCCGATCCTGAACCAGGTCAATAGCGACCAGCAGAACAACGGGATGGAAACCAACATCACCATCGATCGGAAAACCGCGGCGCGGCTCGGACTGACGGTCAGCCAGATCGACAACACGCTGTATGACGCCTTCGGCCAGCGTCAGGCGTCCACCATCTACAATCCGCTCAACCAGTATCACGTGGTCATGGAGGTAGCCCCGAAATATTGGCAGAATCCGGATACTCTCAAGGAAATCTACATCAGCACTTCCGGGGGCACCGCCAGCGGCACCCAAACCACCAACGCGACCGCCGGCACCGTCTCCGGGCCTCCCGCCGCGACCGCGGCGGCCACCTCCGCTTCGTCCTCGGCGTGCTCTCCGGCATCGGCTTCCGCAGGCCAGGCCACCGCCTCATCCTCGCCGAGCTCCGCCACCTCCTCGGCCACGTCCAGTTCGTCCAGCGCAGCAAGCCCCGCGACTTCCTCAGGTTCACTGACGGGGTTGACCACGGCAACGCCAGCGCCGCTTCCAGCCATCCCGACGACATCCACGACATCCACGACATCGACGACATCGACAACTTCCGCGACGTCGCCGGCGATGGTGACGCCGACGATTTCGACAACCGCGACGCCGGCCTCGGCCGCCTCCACCGCTTCGGGCAGTACCGGCACGACCCTGTTTTCGCCCATCACCTCCTCAACGCCCACCGCGGCGGCGTCGGCGACGATCTCCGCCACCGCCTCCGGCTGCGCCGCGACGGCGACGTCCTCCGGTTCCTCGGCCTTGACGGCGGCCGCCGCCGTGGCCTCGAGCGCGGTGCGCAATCAGGCGCTCAATTCCATCGGCAACAGCGGCAACAGCACCGCCTCGAGCGGCTCGGCGGTGAGCACCAGCGCCGAAACCATGATCCCCCTGAGCGCCTTCAGCCACGCCGGGCCCGGCAATGTTCCGCTCTCGGTCAATCATCAGGGGCTCACCGTCGCGGCGACCATATCGTTCAATCTGGCGCCCGGCGCGGCGCTGGGCGACGCCGTTCGCGAGATCGACGCGGCGGTCCGCCGTCTCGGCGTGCCGCCGTCGGTGCACGGCACCTTCCAGGGCACCGCGCAGGCGTTCGAGCAATCGATCGCCAGCGAGCCCTATCTCATTCTCGCCGCCGTGATCGCGGTCTATATCGTGCTCGGAATTCTCTACGAGAGCTACGTCCACCCTTTCACGATCCTGTCGACCTTGCCGTCGGCGGGGATCGGGGCGGTGCTGGCGCTGATGCTGCTGCATACCGAATTCAGCATCATGGCGCTGATCGGCGTCATCCTGCTGATCGGCATCGTCAAGAAGAACGCCATCATGATGATCGACTTCGCGCTTGATGCCGAGCGGTCGCGCGGCCTGTCGTCGCGGCAGGCGATCTATGAGGCCTGCCTGTTGCGGTTCCGGCCGATCCTGATGACCACGATGGCGGCATTGCTGGGCGCGCTGCCGCTGGCCGTCGGCGCCGGCAATGGCGGTGAATTGCGCCAGCCGCTCGGCATCGCGATCGTCGGCGGCCTGATCGTCAGCCAGATGCTGACGCTCTACACCACGCCGGTGATCTACCTCTATCTTGATCGCTTCGGCCTGTGGCTGCGTTCGCTTCGCGGAGGCGGCGTCGCCCATGCGCAATAGACCCAGGGTTCAATCAATCCACGGACACACCATGCAGAAAACTTTCATGATCGGCACCGGACGCCTTCTCGCCTCTTGCCGTTGCGCAATCGGGCGAGGAGCGACACTGGCCGCGGCCACGGCACGCCCGCTTTTTGCGGTGGCCCTGGTGGCCACAGCGCTATCCCTGTCGGGCTGCGGCGAGGAATCCAAGGGGCCCAAGGGCGACGCCGGACCGCCGGGACCGCCGGGGCCGATGGGGCAGGCCGGTCCGCAAGGCCCGGCCGGCCCGCAGGGGCCGCGGGGCGAGCCCGGCCCGCGCGGTCCCGCCGGTCCCGCATCGGAGTCCCGCGTCATCCGCGTCGATTGCGCGCTGCAATCCTGCCAGATGCAATGTGAGATGAACGAGGTGCTGGTGACCGCCTATTGCGGTCCGAGCCGGAAGCCTGCGACTTTCCTCAGCGAGAATTCGGCCTCCTGCGGGCTGACCCCCAGCGCCTCGGAAAGCCCGCTGGTGGCCGTATGCGTCAAATCGCAGGGGCAATGACCCGATCGGCGACCGCGAATGGCGGTCTCTCAAGCGTCGGGATGCGCTGGCCGATCGGCAGGCTGCCGCGGCGCATATTGCGGCCTGTCCTCGACAAGATCGATCGGATCGCTGCAGGCGGCAACGACACTGAGCGGGTGTCCGCAGGTCGCGCACTCGAACCATCGCAATTCGTGATTCGGGACGATCGGGAAAACATGCGCGAGCCTCAGTTCATCGCCGCAGCCCAGACATGCCGGGCGTTTGCGGCCTGCAAGTATCGTCGCGCGATCCGGTCCAGACCGGAGGCGCTTGCCGACCAGGCTTTGCACGAAGCCGGTTGACGCCTGCGAGAGGTAACGATGTACCCAGGTAGCGGGGCTGCTCCGCTGCGAAAGAGTGCTGGCCGGGCGGCTTGATGCCGGCAACTCATCCTGCGCCGACGATCGTTTCCGCCAAAGCCACATCGCAACAAGCTTCCCGCATCCGCGAGCGACGCCGGCATGATGTCGCGCGCGGGCAGCATCGAGATCCACCACGACGAACGTTCGGACGATCGAAAAGTTCGAGGTGTCTTCGGATTTGGGCATGAGCCGCGGACCGCACAAGACGATCGCCCGGGTCTTGTCGAGAGCACGAAGATGTGAGGAATGCGCCGCATTTTGCGAGATCGCGTGAACCGAAACGCTGCTCGGCGAAGCGTGGCATGACTGCCCCGCGCGGATCAGCGGAGCTCATTTTTTCGCCATCCGGGCGACCGCATGGATCGCCGCGATATAGCCGTAAGGTCCCAATCCGCAGATCACGCCTGAGGCGACCGACGAGATCTTCGAATGGCGGTGGTATTCGTCGCGGGCATGGATGTTGGAAATATGCACTTCGAGCACCGGCCCCTCGAAGGCCTTGAGGGCATCGAGGATGGCGATGGAGGTGAAGGAATAGCCGGCCGGATTGATGATGATGGCGTCCGCGCTCTGGCGCGCCGACTGGATCAGGTCGACCAGCTCGCCCTCGTGGTTCGACTGGTGAAAACCGAGCTCGAGCCCGAGGCTGGCGGCGTGGCGCTGGCAATCTTCCTTGATCTGCGCCAGCGTGGTCGTGCCGTAGATATGCGGCTCCCGCACGCCCAGCAGATTGAGGTTCGGACCGTTCAGGATCATCAATCGCTTCATGCTGAATTCCTCCATGTCTGCCGAATTGTCTTCGAGCTCGTTGATGCGCCCCGGGAACGCCGTCGGCACGATAGCCCGGATCGGGCCCGGCGCAATCGGCGGCCGCCGATCCCGGCTGCTGGCCCGCTGGCGTCGGCCAAGGCGGATTTCGCATTGCCGGATCCGGGCAGCGTTTTGTCCCCAAACGCAAACGGCCGGGTCTTTCGACCCGGCCGTGCAAAATTCTTCTGTATCTAAATCCGTTCGGCCAGACCCCGGCCGCGCGAAAACCCTTCAGCTCGCCTGGGCGGCGGGAGCGGCGGCGGCCGCCTTCTTCTCGATCTGGCGCTTCAATTCCAGCGCCCGCGGCGACAGCTCGGCCGCCTTGGCCTTGATCAGGAAGGCATCGAGGCCGCCACGGTGATCGACGCTCTTGATCGCATTGGTCGAGACCCGCAGCCGCACGTTCCGTCCGAGCGAGTCGGAGATGAAGGTGACGTTGCACAGGTTCGGCAAGAACCGGCGCTTGGTCTTGATATTGGAGTGGCTTACCTTGTGGCCCACCATCGGGCCCTTGGCCGTCAGTTCACAGCGCCGCGACATCTCGAAAATCCTCCGCCATCCCGGGCACCCGCTCTCGTACAGCGCGGGCGCTAGGGGTTCAAAATCACGTCCATCCAGGGAACCGCGGACCTATAGGGGCAGAGCGGCGGGACGTCAAGGTTTTCGCAACCGAGAGCGGGTTTCGGCGCTACCGGAAGCGGGCTCGCAACGCCGTGCTTGGGTGTTCCGAGCCGTGAAACGGCGTCCGTCCAGGGCCGTGCAGCCATGCGAGAGGGGCCTGCAAAAACCCGGCAAGGCAGTCTTTCGGGTCGAGTTCCCGCAAGCCCAGGTATCATATAAACGGCGCATTCGCCGCCGACATCATGATGCCAGCGCTTGATTGCCCCGCGATTTGGCGCGGATTGAGTGCAAACGCGCGCCGATCCGTTGCTTGCCGGATATTTTTGCTTAGATGACTCCTTGACCGCGCGTAGAGCAGGACCGCCCAGTGACCCCACACCGCATGCGTTCGCCCCGGCCGGCCCCGATCCCGCTGTGGGCGCTCGGCGTCCTGTGCGGGGGCGTCCTGATGCTGGCGGCGCCTTGCGCTTCCGCCCAGGGCCGGCTCGATGCGCGCTATGAGGCGACCCTGGCCGGCATTCCCGTCGGCAAGGGCGCCTGGACCATCGAGATCTCGGACGATCAGTTTTCAGCCGCGGCCTCCGGCGGCACCGCGGGACTGTTGAAGGCGTTTGCCGGCGGCTCCGGTGCCGGCGCCTCGCAGGGCCGCGTCGTCAATGGCGGACTGGTGGCGAGCAATTACTCCGCCTCCACCACGACCTCGAAAAAATCCGAAACCATTCGCATGGTGTTGGCCAACGGCAACGTCAAGGAATCCGCGATCGAGCCCGAGCCGCCGGTCGATGCCGACCGGATTCCGATCACGGAGGCGCATCGCCGCGGCGTGTTCGATCCGATGACCGGCTCGCTGCTGCATGTCGGCGGAACCGGCGAGCTGCTGACCCCCGATGCCTGCCGCACCGGGGCTGCGATCTTCGATGGCCGCATGCGCTACGATCTCAAGCTCGACTTCAAGCGCATGGAAACCGTCAAGGCCGAAAAGGGCTATCAGGGGCCGGTGGTGGTGTGTGCGATCTATTTCTCGCCGGTCGCCGGCTATATCCCCGACCGCCCGGTGATCAAATATCTGGCCGCCCAGCGCAATATTGAAATCGCCTTCGCGCCGCTCGCCGGCACCCGCATCCTGGTGCCGTTCCGGATGGTGGTCCCGACGCCGCTCGGCACCGCCATGCTGGAGGCTACCGAGTTCATCACCCAGGCGGTGCCGCCGCGTGTCGCCAAGACCAATTGACGCCGGCCATGCAGCGGTCTGGTCATGGCCGGGCTGCTTCCGGCGGCTTCGGGGAACGTTGCCGGCGGCGCTCCAGAAGCGTGGAATCCTGTTGACTCCTGTTGACTCCCGGCGCGACGCAGCGGCCGATACCGTTAAGGATTTCGTCGCCCTGCGGTCCCTTGTCGATCCGCGCCAAACTTGATCTAGTGTCGCCAGGAGGTTTTAACGCGAGATCTTGCGGTGAACGAAGCCGGAGTGGACACGAGTCACCGATTCGGGCGCGATTCGTTCCGGACTCGTTCCAGAGCTTAAGCCCGCGACCTCGATGCGTCGCATTGTGAAACACTTCTCCAACGCCAGCGTCGCAGAAACCCTCGGAAAACATGGCTTTTTCTACTTCCGCCCCCACGTTCGCAAACGGACGGGCAACCGGCGCCGGCGTTACCGCGGTGCTCGGGCCGACCAACACCGGCAAGACCCATCTTGCCATCGAGCGGATGCTCGCGCATTCCTCCGGCGTGATCGGCTTGCCGCTGCGGCTGCTGGCGCGCGAGGTCTACAACAAGATCGTCGATCGCGCCGGCGCCGATGCGGTGGCCCTGATCACCGGTGAAGAGAAGATCAAGCCGCCGAAAGCGCGGTTCTGGGTCTCCACGGTGGAAGCGATGCCGCGGGATCTCGACGTGTCGTTTCTGGCGGTCGATGAAATCCAGATCGCGGCCGATCTCGAACGCGGCCACGTCTTCACCGATCGCATCCTGCATCGCCGCGGCCGCGACGAAACCCTGCTGCTGGGCGCGGCCACCATGCGCCCGATCATCGAGCGGTTGCTGCCCGGCGCCAGCATCGTGACCCGGCCGCGGCTGTCGCAACTCGAATTTTCCGGCGACCGCAAGCTTACCCGGCAGCCGCGCCGCACCGCGATCGTCGCCTTCTCGGCCGACGAGGTCTATGCCATCGCCGAGCTGATCAAGCGCCAGCATGGCGGCGCCGCCGTGGTGCTGGGCTCGCTGTCGCCGCGCACCCGCAACGCCCAGGTGGCGATGTTCCAGTCCGGCGACGTCGATTATCTGGTGGCGACCGATGCGGTCGGCATGGGGCTCAATCTCGACGTCGACCACGTCGCCTTTGCCTCCGACCGCAAATATGACGGCTATCAATTCCGACGCCTCAATCCGTCCGAATTCGCGCAGATCGCCGGCCGCGCCGGCCGCGCCACCCGCGACGGCACCTTCGGGACCACCGGGCGCTGCGCGCCGTTCGAGCCGGAACTGGTCAATGCGCTGCAGAATCACAGCTTTGAGAGCGTCAAAGTGCTGCAATGGCGCAATTCGAAGCTGGATTTTTCCTCGCTCGGCGCCTTGCAGGTATCGCTGGCGCTGACGCCTGGCCACGACGCCCTGACCCGTGCGCCGATCGCCGAGGACCTGCGGGTGCTCGATCATGCCGCGCGCGACGCCGATGTGCGGGAGATGGCACATGGCGCCGCCGCGGTGGAGCGGCTGTGGGACGCCTGCCAGATTCCGGACTACCGCAAGATCGCGCCGGCGGCGCATGCCGAGCTGGTCACCACGCTGTTCGGCTTTCTGATGCGTAAGGGCCGGATTCCCGACGCCTGGTTCGCCGCCCAGGTCGAGCAGGCGGATCGCGTTGACGGCGATATCGACACGTTATCGGGCCGTATCGCGCAAATCCGCACCTGGACCTTCGTCGCCAACCGGCCGGATTGGCTGGCGGATCCCGAACATTGGCAGGGAATCGCGCGCGAGGTCGAAAATAAATTGTCCGATGCACTGCATGAACGGCTCACGGAGCGTTTCGTTGACCGCCGGACCAGTGTATTGATGCGCCGCCTGCGGGAAAACACGATGTTGAATACTGAAATCGGCAAGACCGGCGAAGTGATCGTAGAAGGCCATGTCATTGGCCGGCTCGACGGATTCACCTTTGCGCCCGACGCGGCCGAGGCCGGCTCCGATGCCAAGGCGTTGCAGGCTACCGCGCAAAAGGCGCTGGCCGGTGAAATCGACGCCCGCGCCGAGAAACTGGCGGCCGCCCCCGACGACCAGTTCGTGCTGGCGTCGGACGGCACCATCCGCTGGACCGGCGACGCGGTGGCCAAGCTGGTGGCGGCCGAAGATGCGCTGCATCCCCGAATCCGCATCGTTTCCGACGAGCGTCTGAGCGGCGCGCCGCGCGACGCGGTGCAGGCGCGGCTCGATCTGTGGCTGAAGACGCATATCGAAAAGCTGCTGGGGCCGCTGTTCGACCTCGCCAAGGCCGAGGACATTACCGGGATCGCGCGCGGCATTGCTTTTCAGCTGATCGAGGCGCTCGGCGTGCTGGAGCGACAGAAGATCGCCGCCGAGATGAAGGATCTCGATCAGCCGTCGCGGGCGAGCCTGCGCAAATACGGTGTGCGCTTTGGGGCCTATCATATCTATCTGCCGGCGCTGCTGAAGCCGGCGGCGCGGGCGCTGGCGTCGCTGTTGTGGGCGCAAAAGCAGGACAATGCCGACATGTCGGCGCTGTCGGGCGCCCAGCATCTCGCCGGCAGCGGCCGGACCTCGTTTCCGGTCGACAAGCTGCTCGACCGCGATGCCTACCGCGTGCTCGGGTACCGGCAATGCGGCGAACGCGCGGTGCGGGTCGATATCCTGGAACGCCTTGCCGACCTGATTCGCCCGGCACTGTCCTGGCGCGAGGCCTCGCCGGGCGAAAAGCCCGCCGGCGCCTTCGACGGCCGCGGCTTCGTGGTCACCCAGGCGATGACCTCGCTGACCGGTTCGGCCGGTGAAGACTTTGCCTCGATCCTGCGAGCGCTCGGCTATCGCATGGAGCGCCGCCCGGCGCTGCCGCCGAAACCGGCGCCGGTGGTGGCCGAACGGCCTGCCGCCGAATCAGTTCCGGTGGAAGCCGCCGCGGAACCCGTCTCCGAAACCGGGGCGGCGAGCGCTGGCGCCGACGCGGTCGCCCAGGAACCCCTGGTTGCCGCGCAAACCGGCGATATCGCCGACATCAGCATCGATGCGGCGCCGGTTGCAGATGCTGCAGCTTCCGCGCCCCCGAGCGCCGACGCCGCTGCCCTGGAGCCCGAGATTGCCGCGCAAACCGGCGATATTGCCGACATCAGCAACGATGCGGCGCCGCTTGCAGATGCTGCAGCCTCCGCGCCACCGGCGACATTGCCGCCCGAGCCTGCGGCGGCCCCTGGGACCCCGGCAGCCGAGGCCGCGCCCGAGGCCGCCGCCGTTCCGGAGATGGTGGATGTCTGGCGGCCCGGCGGCCGCTCGGAAGAGCGCCGGCCGCGTCATGATCGCAATCGCCACCGTCCGCAGGACCGTCCGTCGCAGGGCGCCGTGCCGGAAGCGGCTGCCGGCGAGGCTGCCGCAGACGGAGCCAAGCGTGAGCGCCATGGGCGCGGACGGCGCGACCGCAGCAACGAATTTCGCAAATTGCGCCCCGATGCGCCGGCCGGAGCAAACGCCGCAGCGCCCGAGGGCGCGCCGGTGGTTCGCGAGCCGCGCGAAGACAAGGGCCGTCCGCCGCGCGAGCGTTTTGAAGGCAAGGGCAGGGACCGCGACAAGGACAAGGGCAAATTTGGCGGCGGCCGCGACAAGGGCGGCCGCGACAAGCGTCCCGACGGCGGGCCGTCGCACCGGCAGTTTGCCACCAGCGCACCGCCGCGCGAACGCGACCGCCCGATCGATCCCAATTCGCCGTTCGCCAAACTGGCGGCGCTCCGCGAGCAGCTGACCGCCAATCGCAAGGACCAGCGCTAAAGCATGCTCCGGAAAAGCGGCACCCGGTTTTCCCGCGGGACACGTGCGAAGCGCCTGCCCGCAGATCATGCGCATCAAAAATCGGCCGGCCCGTTCGCCTAGTGGTGTCGCTTGGAGCGCCAGCGTCTCGATAAATGGTTGTGGCACACGCGGGTGGTGAAGGCGCGCAGCAGCGCGGCGGCGCTGGTCGAGGCTGGCCATGTCCGCGTCAATGGCGTGCGCGAGAAGGCGCCCGGCCATGCCGTGAAGGCCGGCGACGTGCTGACGATCGGGCTCGATCGCAGCGTACGCGTCCTCAAGGTGGTCGGATTCTCGGAGCGGCGGGGCGATGCGCCGGCCGCCCGCCTGCTGTTCGACGATTTGCAGGACCGGCAAGGATGACTATCTTGATTCAGGGCGAATTCAGCCCGGAAGGTGGCGATTGAAAGCGCTCCCAGGGCGGCGTGCTTGACTTGCGGCTGCGGTGTTCCTGCGCTACGCAAACCTCTCAAAATTGAACGTTTCGGAGCCTTGGATGACTTACGTCGTCACTGAAGCCTGCATCAAATGCAAATATACCGATTGCGTCGAGGTCTGTCCGGTGGACTGCTTTTACGAGGGTGACAACATGCTGGTCATCCATCCGGACGAATGCATCGATTGCGGGGTGTGCGAACCGGAATGTCCAGCCGACGCGATCAAGCCCGATACCGAGCCCGGCCTGGAGAAGTGGCTCGAAGTGAATACCGAATATGCCAAGAGCTGGCCGAACATCACCCAGAAGAAGGAATCCCCGCCCGACGCCAAGGATTTCGAGGGCGTTGAAGGCAAGTTCGAAAAATATTTTTCTCCGGCACCGGGTACCGGCGATTGATTTGAGTCGGCGGGCTTCCCTTTGGGCAGCACGAGGCGCTTTTGGCCTTGCCGGTGCAGGAGCTTAACCCTAATCGCGGGGATCTGGCCGAAATCGCCCGCAAAACCTGCGGACAGGGCATAAATCATTGATTTTCACGGGAAATGTGCTATATTGGGCACAATAGCTAGCCGAACCCGTCAGCCCCGTTTATGGCCCCTATGGGTTCCCGTGAAAACATCCAACAGGGGCGTGGCAGTTCCGCGCGCAGGCTGTGTCACAGAAAACGCGTAAAAAGAGTGCTTCCAAGGTTTCCAAAGCGACTGCGGCCAGCCGCGGTGCAACCAAAAGCCGTGCCCGGGCTTCTCTCAAGGAGAACCGGAAGGCCAGCAAGGCCGCGGTTACCAAATCCTCAAAAAACAAAAGAAGCGCAATGCCAAACAAGACTGCAAAAACTGCCGCGAAAGCGACTGTTTCGAAGCCGGTCGCTTCGAAGATCGTTGCCTCCAAGCCCGCTGCGAAGCCGCCGGTCGCCAAGACGGCGGTCAAGCCTGTCGTGGCCAGCAGGCCCGCCACTGTCGCGCCGCGGGTCGAAGAGCCGAAGAAGGTCTTGACCCAGCGCCAGGGCTTCAAGACCAACGAATTCGTGGTCTATCCGGCGCATGGCGTTGGCCAGATCCTGGCGATCGAGGAGCAGGAGATCGCCGGCGCCAAGCTTGAGCTGTTCGTGATCAATTTCATGAAGGACAAGATGACGCTGCGGGTGCCGACGGCGAAAGTCGCCAATGTCGGGATGCGCAAGCTGTCGGATCCGGCGCTGGTCAAGCGTGCGCTGGAGACCCTGAAGGGACGCGCCCGCGTCAAGCGCACGATGTGGTCGCGCCGGGCCCAGGAATATGAAGCCAAGATCAATTCCGGAGACATTGTCGCGATCGCCGAAGTGGTGCGCGATCTCTACCGCTCGGATTCGCAGCCCGAACAGTCCTACAGCGAACGCCAGCTCTACGAGGCGGCGCTGGATCGTCTGTCGCGCGAGATTGCCGTCGTGCAGCACGTGACGGAGACCGAGGCGGTCAAGGAGATCGAAGGCCAGCTCGCCAAGAGCCCGCGCCGCGGCGCCAAGGCCGAGACCGAAGTCGAGGCCGACGCCGATGCCGATGCGGACGGCGACGACGCCGCCGTCGCAGACGAAGCGGCCTGAGGCCGTCGCAGTACCAGACATTGAAAAGCCCGCTCCGAAAGGAGCGGGCTTTTTGTCGTTCGGGGGTTCGATTCGCGCCCGGGATGACGCGCTTCGCGGTCAATCCACCACGATCTTGACGAGATCCCGCACCTTGACCTGGGCATGGGCGTCGAGGCCGTTGAGGACCCGAAAACGCTCGGCCGGACGGTCGACTCCGGCCATGCGGTGCGACAGCGATTCGACGGTGTCGCCGGGTTGCACGGTAATGACCTTGATGCGCAGCGGCCGTGCCGCCTGGATCTCCTCCAGCGTCAAGCGGCGGAAGGAATTCACGGTTTCGCGGGCATTGCGATCGCTCTCGGTGGTTTTCTGCTTGGCGGCGAAGATGAAGCGGTAGACATCGCTGCCGAACCGCAGCGCGTAGACCCGGAACTGCCATTGATCGCCATGCGCGACGGCGGATGCCGCCGGCAGGCCGTTGATGGTCAGATCCTCGGTCGAGGCCTTGTCGACATTTTCCATCCAGCCGGAATTCAGATAGTCGCCGAGCGTCTGTTCGGCCGGCACCCGCACGACATCGAACCGCATCGCCTGCGCGCCGCCCTCGCGCACCCCGATCACGGCCTGGGCGGTATTGTCCAGCGTGAAGGTATCCGGCGCGGTGAAGGTGAAGCCGAGCTTGGGATGCAGGAAACGATGGCCGCGCACGAAGCCCTCGCTGGGATCCTCGCCGTAGACGATGTTGTCGATGGCGGCGAGATAGGTTTCGCGATCACGTTCGCCGCCCTCCGGCGAGGTGAACTGCCGCGCGCTGGCCTGCGCGCTCGCCACCCGCTCCGGGGTTGCCGGGTGCGATGACAGGAAGTCCTGGGCGCGTGGATCGACCGCGGTCTTGCCGGCTTTCAATTCGGCGTTGCGTTCCATCGAGGTCAGGAAGCGCGAGGCGCCATAGGGATCGAAATGCGCGCGCGCCGAAATGCCGACGCCGATGCTGTCGGCCTCGAACTCCTGGGCGCGCGAGAAGCTCGCCATCGTCAGCTTGGTCTTGGCGAGCGCCAGCGCGGTGAGATCGGGATCGCTGCCCATGTCGGTGACGACGCGGGTCACCACCGCGGCCTGGCGCGCCTGGTCCTCGCGGATCGCCGCGTGCTTTGCCAGCACATGCGCCATCTCGTGGCTCAGTACCGAAGACAGTTCCGAAGTGTCGCAGGCCAGCGCGATCAGGCCCCGTGTCACGTACAGCTGGCCGGTCGGCAGCGCGAACGCGTTGACCGCGCCCGAGTTGAGGATCGTCACCTTGTAGGCCTGGTCCGGTCGGTCGGAGGCGGCCACCAGCCGGTCGACCGTCTTGCCGATCAGGGCTTCCAGCTTGGGATCGTCATAGGCGCCGCCATAGGAGGACAGGATGCGCTCATGCTCGCGCTCGGCGGCCGGGGTCTGGGCGATGACAGCGTGGGACGGCTTGCCAGAGCTTGCCGCCGGCGAGGCGGTCTGGAAGCGCCCGAGATCGCCGCAGCCGGCCAGCGCCAAAACCGCGCACAGCAAGGCCGGCGCAGCCGAAAACCGGCGGCTCCTCCAGGTCTCGCGCCGTCCCGCACCCTCTGCCACCGTCGCTAACTCATATATGTGCCGCGAGCTAATTCCCGCCCAGCAACTCAATCTGCCCTACCCGGAGCGCCTCGATTCGCGGGCCGCCACGCGCCTCGACCCAGCCGCGGACACGAATCCGCCGATTTTCCAAGGACTTAAGCGCAATGCCGGCAGCCTCGAACGAGGCTATCATGCGCTTCGAAATAGTCACAGCAAAGTCCCGTGTCCAGTTCCGGCCAAAATTCAGGTAGGTGGTGGCCCCGGCCTGCCGGACCGACAACACCTTGCCCTCGACCACGGTGAAGCGCCCGACCCCCGCCAAAATATCGCCGGGACTTTCAGTGTTTTTTATGGCCGCCGGATCGGCCCAGAATCCCCGCTTCGCCTGGCGGGCGCTTGCCTCGGCCGCGGCCAGCATGGCGGCACAGCCCTTGTCGGTCATATCGGCTGAAACCAGGGCGTCGCCCTGCGCCAGCAGCACGGCCTGCACCGGGGTGTCGGAGGCGCCGACAAACACCAAAGCGGGCTGGCGGCCGTAGCGGTCGGGGCCGTCGTCCTCGCCGCGCAAGGTCACCTCGCGGCCCGACAGAACCGCCGACAGCGCCGCGATATCGCCCGATTTCTCGGCGGCAGCCGGTTCGATGCCGGCAAGCCGTATTTCGCGGCCGTCCTCGAGACGAAAGCTGCGCGCATCGACAATCGCCGCGACGCGGCCTTCGCCCTGGGCCTCGAAGGCGCAGCCTGCCGCGATCGCCGGATCATTCGGGGCGGCGATCAATGTCAGGCCACATAGCATGCCGATTGCGGAGCTCCGGCGGCCGAATTCGATCATGATCGCAAACCAAGGCATAAAGCGATATTCGCACACCAAGTGCATTCCGTTGAGCGGAAATCCGCGGTCGGCGCCAGCTTTCGCCGCGGCTTGCCGCAGTGCACCGCATGCGGCATGATCGCGGCAACAGCATTGAGGTCGCATGCAACGCGACACATCGGCAGGGAGGCTTGATAAATGCAACGGGTTCTTACCGGCGTTTTCGCCATGGTGCTGGCGATCTCCGCCACGGCTGCGCTGGCGCAAGCCAAGCCGCCGCTGAAGCTCGGCGGCATCCTCGATATGTCCGGCCTCTATGCCGACATCACCGGCCCCGGCAGCGAGATGGCCGCGAAAATGGCAGCAGAGGATTTTGGCGGCGAGGTGCTGGGCCGCAAGATCGAGATCGTGGTCGGCGATCATCTCAACAAGGCGGACCTTGCCGCCAACATTGCCCGCGACATGCTGGACAACCAGGGCGTCGAGATGATCTTCGACGTGGCGGCGTCGGCGACCGCGCTGGCGGCCGGCGAGATCGCCAAGGCGCGCAACAAGATCATCATCTTCAACGGCCCCGGATCGATCCGCCTCAGCAACGAGGCCTGCGGTCCCTATACCGTGCATTACGTGTTCGACACCTTCGCACAGGCCAACGTCACCGGTCTTGCCGCCGTCAAGCAGGGCCTCGACACCTGGTTCTTCCTGACCGCCGATTATGCGTTCGGACAGGATCTGGAAAAGGACACCACCAATGTGGTGCTGAAGTCCGGCGGCAAGGTGCTGGGCAGCGTCAGGCACCCGCTCAACACTTCGGATTTTTCCTCGTTCCTGCTGCAGGCGCAGAGCTCGAAGGCCAAGGTGATCGGGCTCGCCAATGCCGGCGGCGACACCATCAATGCGATCAAGCAGGCGGCCGAGTTCGGCATCATGAAGGGCGGCCAGAAGATATCGCCGCTGCTGGCCTTCGTCACCGATGTCGACAGCGTCGGCCTCGACACCGCGCAGGGCCTGCTGCTCGCCGAAGCCTTTTATTGGGACCTCAACGACGACACCCGGGCGTTTTCGAAGCGCTTCATGGAGCGGATGAAGCGGGTGCCGACCTCGGCGCAGGCCGGCGTGTATTCGTCGGTGCTGCATTATCTGCAGGCGGTGAAGGCCGCAGGCACCACCGATCCGGCCGCGGTGATGAAGATCATGAAGGCCACTCCGATCAACGACATGTTCGCAAGGAACGGCCGGATTCGCGAAGACGGCCGCATGGTGCACGACATGTATCTGTTCGAAGTCAAGAAGCCGTCGGAATCCAGGGGCCGCTGGGACGACTACAAGCTGCTGGCGACCATTCCCGGCAGCGAGGCGTTCCAGTCGCTCGAACTGTCGCGTTGTCCGCTGGTGAAGAAGTAGGCGCAAGCAACATCAGCCGTCATTGCGAGCGCGGCGGAGCAATCCGGCAACGGTTCACGAACGATATGGATTGCTTGGCCGCAGTGCTTCTCCCAGTCAGGGCGAATGACAAAGGCCATAACAACAAAGGCAACATTCATGAACGACATGGTCCTGCAAGAACTCGATTCCGGGCTGCTCACCATCACCATGAACCGTCCCGATCGGCGCAACGCGCTCAATCCGGACATGACGCGGGGCCTGGTCGAGGCGGCGCGGCGGGCGGCGGAGGACCACGAGGTCCGCGCCGTTTTGCTGCGGGGCGCCGGAGGCACCTTCTGCGTCGGCGGCGATGTGAAATCGATGGCCGAGGGGCGGGCGCCGTTGCCGTTCGAGGCCAAGATGGCCAATCTTCGGCGCGGCATGGAAGTCTCCCGCATCCTGCACCAGATGCCGAAACCGGTGGTGGCGCAACTCGACGGGGCGGCAGCCGGTGCCGGTCTCTCGATCGCGCTGGCCTGCGATCTCCGCGTCGCCAGCGCCTCGGTCAAGATCACCACCGCCTTCGCCAAGGTTGGATTGTCGGGCGATTATGGCGGCACCTATTTCCTGACCCATCTGCTCGGCAGCGCCAGGGCGCGGGAGCTCTACCTGATGTCGCCGGTGCTGACGGCGCAGGAAGCGCTCGCGCTCGGCATGGTGACATCGGTCGTCCCCGACGCCGAGGTCGAGACGGCGGCCCGGGAGCTTGCGATGTCGCTGGCGCAGGGGCCGTCGGTGACGCTGGGCTATATCAAGCGCAACATCAACAACGCCGAGCATTTGTCGCTGGAAGCCTGCTTCGACGCCGAGGCGATCCATCACTCGCGCGCCGGCGAGACCGCCGACCACAAGGAGGCCGCAAAGGCGTTCGTCGAAAAGCGCAAGCCGGTGTTCCAGGGCCATTGAGATGGCCGGGGATCAGCAGATGGCGGCTTATCTCAGGCTGCGCCAGATCTGCCTGGTGGCGCCGCATCTCGAGCCCGTGGTGGGCGATATCGCCGCCATCATGGGCCTTGGGGTCTGCTACCGCGACGGCCATGTCGCCAAATATGGCCTGGAAAACGCCCTGCTGCCGGTCGACAGCATCTTGCTGGAAGTGGTCGCGCCGTTGCAGCCCGGCACCGCGGCCGGACGCTTTCTCGACAAGACCGGCGGCCGCGGCGGCTACATGGCGATCTTCTGCTGCGACGACCCCGACCGGCGCGGAGAGCAAGCCAAGGCGATCGGCGTCCGCGTCGCCAATGTCATCGATCATGCGCCCTATCACGGCGTGCAGCTGCATCCGCGCGATTGCCGCGCCGCGTTCATCGAATTCAACCATACCGCCGGCAGCGACGATGTTCTGGGCCCCTATCCGCCGGCCGGACCGGACTGGCAGCAATCGATCCGTCGCGACGTGACCAAGGCCCTGGTCGGCGTCGAGATGCAAAGCCCCGATCCGCGCGGCCTGGCCGCGCACTGGGGACGGATCATCGGAATTGCCGTCACGGCGGCTCCAGGCGGCGAGCCCGAACTGGCGTTGCCCAATTGCAGTTTCCGCTTCGTCGGGGGCGCGAGCGAGATCATGAGCGGCCTGACTTTTCGGGTCGGCGATATCGCCGCCGTCGGCCAGGCCGCGAGGACAAAAGGATACGCCGTGTCAGACGATTCGTTTCTGCTCGGCGGCGTCATGTTCCGGCTTGCGGCGTAGGCGGGAGCTCTTTGTCGTCGTTGCGAGGAACGGCGAAGCCATCTCCATCACCACCGTCATTGCGGGCGCAGCGAAGCAATCCATCGAAGCGGCAAAGAAAGAATGGATTTTTTCTTTTCGCCCGCCATGGCGCGCTCAACAAGAATAAAAGGATCTTCCCGAATGCCGCATCCGCTCGACAGTTTCTTTGCGCCCGACAGCATCGCCCTGATCGGGGCATCGCGCGATCTGGAAAAGATTCCGGGGCGGCTGCTGTCGATGCTGCGCAAGAACGAATTTCCCGGACGGCTCTACCCGGTCAATCCCAATTACGGCGACATCGACGGGCTGAAATGCTATCCGTCGATTGCGGCGATCGGCCAGCCGATCGACCTTGCCGTCGTCATCATTCCGGCGCGCGCGGTGCTGGAAGCGCTGCAGCAATGCGCCGCGGCCGGGGTCAGGAACGCCGTGGTCATCTCCTCGGGATTCGCCGAGGAGGGCGGCGACAGCGCGGCCATGCAGGACGCCATTGCCGCGCTGGCAAAAGCCACCGGCATGCGAATCTCCGGTCCCAACGCCGAAGGATTTTATAGCGAGGTGCAGCGCGTCGCCGCCACCTTCAGCCCGACCGTCGATGTCAAGCCCGGCGAGCCGCGGCTGCTCGCCACCCGGCGGCGGATCGGCATTGTCGCGCAGAGCGGCGGCATCGGCTTTGCGATCTATCACCGCGCCAGGGCCTTGGGGGTCGCGCTCAGCTACGTCGTCAGCGCCGGCAATGAATCCGACCTCGGCGCCGGCGAGTTCCTCGACTACATGGTGCAGGATGCCTCCACCGACGTGATCCTGCTGTTCATCGAGGGCATTCGCGACGTCGAAAAATTTCTCGCCGCCGCCCGCCGCGCCGCCGAGACCGGAAAGCCCGTCATCGTCACCAAGGTCGGCCGCTCCGGCGCCGGCGAGCGCGCCGCGGCGTCGCATACCGCGAGCATGGCCGGCTGGTCGGCGGCCTATGACGCGGTGTTCGCCAAATACGGGTTCATCATTTCCAACGATCTCGATGAGGCCGTCACCATCGCCGCACTGCTGGCCAGCAATCCGATGCCGAGGGGAGACCGCGTCGCGGTGCTCACGGTGTCGGGCGGCGCCGGCATCTGGGGCGCCGATACCGTGGCGCTGCAGGGCCTGCAGGTGCCGGAACTGTCGGCGCCGATCCAGGCCGAAATCCGCACCCTGCTGCCGTCCTATGGGGCCGCCGGCAACCCGATCGATGTGACCGCGCAAGGCGTGCACAGCGGCGGCCTGCAGAGGAGCATCGACCTGCTCGACGTCTCCGACGAAGTCGACGCCATCCTGGTGGTGCTGTCGCTGTCGAGCGACACCAGGATGCCGTTCAAGCTCGCCGAGCTGAAGCCGGTCATCGATGCCCAGAACAAGCCGATCGTGTTCTACTCCTACACGCTGCCATCGCTGTTCGCCCGCCAGCAGCTGGCGGCATCGGGGGTCGTGGTGCTGTCGGGGCTGACCCATGTCGGCGTCGCCATGCGCCAGATGGTGCAGCGGGCGAAATTCAGGCTGCCGCCGCCGGTCGAGGCTGCGGCGCCGCCGCGCAATCTCTCCGCTCACCTGACGTCCGCAACCCTCTCCGAATTCGACGGCAAATCGCTGCTGCGCGATGCCGGCATGGCGCTGCCCGACGAGGTGCTGGTGAGCGAGAAGGGCGCGCTGGATGCCGCGATCGCCCGCGTCGGCCTGCCGCTGGTCATGAAGATCCAGTCGCGCGATATTCCGCACAAGAGCGAAATAGGCGGCGTCCGCGTCAACCTGGCCACCAAGGGCGAGGCGTTCGCGGCCTACCAGATGCTGCTCGACAATGCCCGCCGCCATCGGCCCGATGCCGCGATCCAGGGCGTGCTGGTCAGCCCGATGGCGAAAAAGGGCGTCGAGATCATCATCGGCACCCTGTGTGACGCCACCTTCGGCCCGATGATCATGGTCGGGCTCGGCGGCATCACCACCGAGTTGTTCAGGGACGTGATCTATCGCCCGGCGCCGCTCGGCGCGGCCGAGGCGTCCGCGATGCTGGACGAACTCAGGGCCGCAGCATTGCTCAGGGGTTTTCGTGGCGCCCCAGTCGCCGATATCGCGGCGCTGTCGCAGCTGATCGCGCAGCTATCGATGGTCGCGGCGCAATACCGCGAGCAGATTTCGGAAATCGAAATCAACCCGGTGCTGGTCCATCCCGCCGGCCATGGCGTCACCATCGTCGATGCGCTGGTGGTGCCGAGGAGCCGGTAGTTTTCAGCATCGTGACGGCCGGAGCATTTTCTCATCGACATTCCGGGATGCACCGCAGGTCGGCATTTGCCGACCTACGGCGCAGACCCGCAATCCACAGGTTATCGCATCGAGATTCCCCGAGCATTGCACATCTGAGGTTCGCGCCACCCGGCCGCGCTTTGCGCCGACCCCTGGAGCGCGCCGGATGACCGCAATCCGCCTCATCGCCCCTTGAAATTGGCGACGCGGCGTTCCTCGGTGGCCTTGACGCCTTCCTTGAAATCCTCGGTGGCGCGCAGCCGGGTCTGTTCGGCGAGTTCGTGGGTGGTGGCGGCCATCACCCGGTCGGCGAGGCCGGCGCGCATGGTGGCACGGGTCGAAAGCAGCCCGAGCGGCGAACACTCGGCAATCTCCGACGCCAGCTTCATCGCCGCGGCGCGCACCTGATCCTGCGGCACGCAGACATTGGCGAGGCCCATCTTCAGGGCCTCCTCGCCGGTCACCCGTCGGCTGGTGTAGAAGATCAATTCGGCATTGTTCCTGCCGACCAGTTCGGGGAGCGTCGTGGTCAGGCCGAAGCCGGGATGGAATCCGAGCTTGGTGAAGTTCGCCGCAAACCGCGCTTCCGGGCAGGTGACGCGAAAATCCGCCGATACCGCGAGGCCGAGGCCGCCGCCGATCGCCGCACCATGGACCGCGGCGACGATCGGCTTCTTGTTGCGGAAGATCCGCACCGCCTGGATATAGAGATGGCTGATCTGGCCGAGGCTCGAGGCCGGGTCGGATTGCTCGCGCGCCTCGGCCTGCTGCCGCGCCGGATCGTTGAAATTGGCGCCGGCGCAGAACGCTTTGCCCTGGGCGGCCAGCACCACCGCGCGGGCCTCCGGGTCGTTATCGATGTCGGTCAGCGCATCGGCGATCTGGTTGATCAGCGAGATGTCGAAGAAGTTCAGCGGCGGGCGCTGGATCTCGATGGTGGTGACGTGGCCGGTCTTCTCGACGCCGATGTCGGTGAATTTTGTCATGGGAGTCCTCGATTGAATTGATCTGGAGTTAGCGCGCAGTCCATGTCGGTCCGTAACGGATCAACTGCAATTGTCATTCCGGGGCGCGTGTGATGCGCGAAGCGCGGCAAGCGCGAACCCGGAATCCATAACCACCGCGGGGCTATGGATTCGGGGCCTGCACTCCGCCCGGCTGTCGCCGGCCGGAGCACATCCCGGAATCACAAAGGATAGATCGCAGGATCGGTTTCATGGCAGCCCCTTATCGCAGTCCGAGGCCGCGCGCGATGATGCCGCGCAGCACTTCCGTGGTGCCGCCCTGGATGGTCAGCTTGGGCGCGACCTTCATGGCGTAAGGCAGCACGGTATCGAGGATTTCGTGGTTGCTGGCATCCGGCTCGACGAACGCCGCCAGATCCCGCACCCGCTGCGGCAATTGCTGTTCCCAGATCGTGCCGATGTCCTTGACGATGGAGGCTTCCACCACCGGTTCCTTGCCGGCGTGCAGCATGCCGGCGACCGACACCGACATCCGCCGCATGGTGTGAAGTTGCGCCACCAGCCGTCCGATGCCTTCGGCGCCGCGATTGTCGGGCTGCTCGCCGAGCGCGCGGACCAGTTCGGTCAGCACATAATAGGTTTCGAGGAAGCGTTCCGGCCCGCTGCGCTCATAGGCCAGTTCGCTGGTGGCCTGCTTCCAGGCGCCGTCGATTTCGCCGAGCAGATGATCGTCCGGGACAAAGGCGTCCTGGAACACCACCTCGTTGAATTCCGACTTGCCGGTCAGCTGCGCGATCGGATTGACCTTGATGCCCGGCGTTTTCATGTCGACGAGAAACTGCGTCAGGCCATGGCGGCGGTTTTCCTTGGTCGGCGGCGAGGTGCGGAAGATCGCCAGCATGTAATTGGCCACCTGCGCCGACGAGGTCCATATCTTGGTGCCGTTGATCAGATAGCCGCCCTCGGTCTTGGTCGCCTTGGTCTTGGCCGCGAACAGGTCGGATCCGGAATTGGGCTCGCTCATCCCGATCGAGAAGCAGACTTCGCCGCGGCAGATCCGCGGCAGGATGTCCATCTTGATATGCTCGGGAGCATATTTCAGCAGCACCGGGCCGCTCTGCCGGTCGGCGACGAAGAACCGTCGCGTCGGCGCATTGGCGACGCGCATCTCCTCGGTCACCACATAGCGCTCGAGAAAGCTGCGCTCGTGGCCGCCATATTTCTTCGGCCAGGTCATGCCGATCCAGCCGCGCTCGCCGACGCGCCTGCTGAAGCCGGGAACGTCGCTGTCGCTGCCATGCGGGCTGTGCGGGTCGAAGCTGCCCGCCGCGATTTCCTCGGCGAGGAAGTCGCGGACCTCGCGGCGCAGCGTCTCGCATTCGGGCGGCAGGCGGATCGGATCGAAACGAAGGGCTGCGGTCATGTTGTCACTCGACTTTGCGGTAGGCGGATATCAGGGGTCTCAGCGCGACGCCACCAGCGGCCACAATTCGTCGGCGCCGCGCGCGGCGATGCGCTTGCCCAGTTCCACCGCCCAGTAGCTTTCATTGCCGAAATCGTCGCGCCAGGCCAGCGCGCGCATGGTGTAGCGATGCAGTATATGCTCGAGCGTGTAACCGATCGCGCCATGGACCTGGTGGGCGATCGCCGCACCCTTTTCGGCGGCCTCGGCGCAGCGGATTTTCGCCGCGGTGGCTTCCAGGAAGACCGCGTCGTCGAATCCGTTGGCGTGGGCGATGCTGTCCGCCGCCGAACTCGCCGCGGCCATCGCCGCGGCGGTTTCCCCGGCCAGCCTCGCCAGGTTGTGCTGCACCGCCTGGAATTTCGAGATCTTCTTTTCGAACGCGACCCGTTCGTTGGAGTAGCGCACGCTGATGTCGAGCATCGATTCCAGCGCGCCGGCGATTTGCAGGCTTCGGGCCACTGCGCCCATCAGCATCAGCGCGGTCTGGTCGAAGCCTTTCGGCGCCGGCTTGAGCGCCACCGGCCGGGCGTTGTTGAAAGTCACGCTGTCGCTGGCGTCGCCGGCGAGATTGAGGCCGGCTTCGATCCGGCAGGCCGCGGCCTCGACCAGCGCGATCGAGACGCCGCCGGCATTGTGCGCCAGCACCGCGAAATGCCCGGCATCCCCGGCGAAGGGAACGCCGCGGGCGCGGCCGGACAGGCTGCCGTCGGGATTGAGCGCGATGCGGTCTTTCGGGCTTGCCGGCGCCACCGTCATCTCGCCCTCCGGCGAACTGATGCCTGCCTGCGACAACAGCCATCCCGCCAGCATGGTCTCGGCGAGCGGCACCGCAATGCCGAAGCGTCCGGCCGCGCTCAGCACGCCAAAGCCTTCGGCGAGGCTGGCGCCCGAGCCGCCAAAATCCTCCGCTACCCAGGACAGCGGCAGGCCGGCCTCGCTCAGCGCCTGCCATAACGGCGCTTTCCAGCCCGCCTTGCTGTCGCGGTTGATGGTTTGCGCGTCGGCGAGATCGGCAAAAATCCGCTCCGCAGTCTCGGCGACGATGTTCTGACTCTCCGCCACGGCGTTCCCCGCTTGAGTTAGGCCCGCCTCCGCCGGGCGGTTGCGCCGGGCATCGTGTGCGGTCTTTTGTTGGGCGGCATGATGAGGAAAAGCCGCCGCCATGACAAGCACCGATGTCCGCAGGGCCGCCTGCGAAGCCAACATGAGCGGTCGCCGCAGCGTTAATTCCGCGCAACGGAGTTTGACGGATTTGCAGGCAATTTTCCGCGCGATATGGTAGATCGCGCCCCACGGCGGGCGGCTCAAGATCAACATGGGGAAATACGGATGTCGAAGGATGGTTTGTGCGCGATTGTCACCGGTTCCGCCTCCGGCCTGGGGGCCGCGACCGCGGCCATCCTGGCCAGGGGCGGTGCGCGCATCGTGGTCAACTATTCCTCGAGCCAGAAGGAAGCCGAACAGACCGCCGATCTCTGCCGCAGCGCCGGCGGCGAAGTGGTCGTGGTGCAGGGCGACGTGTCGCGCGACGAGGATTGCCGGAAGATCGTCGCCGCGGCCGCGCCCTGGGGCCGCGTCGATGCGCTGATCAACAATGCCGGCACCACCAAGCACGTGGCGCATGACAATCTCGACGGCCTGTCGGCGGAGGATTTTCAGCGGCTGTTCGGTGTCAACACCGTCGGCCCGTTCCAGATGGTGCGGGCGGCGCGCGCGCTATTGGAAGCCGGCGCCAAGGCCTCCGGCCGCGCCTCCGCGGTGGTCAACGTCTCGTCGGTGGCCGGCATCAGCGGCGGCGGCTCCTCGATCGCCTATGCCGCCAGCAAGGGCGCGCTCAACACCATGACCTATTCGCTGGCACGCGCGCTGGCGCCGCTGATCCGCGTCAACACCGTCTGCCCCGGCTATATCGATACGCCGTGGTTCACCAAGGGCCGTGGCGCCGAGGCCGCCGCCAAGGTGCGCGATACGGTGGTGGCGAAGGTGCCGCTCAAGGTCGCCTCGACGGCGGAGGATATCGCCGCGCTGGTGTGCTTCCTCGCCACGGCGCCGTCGAGCAACATGACCGGCGAAGTGGTGCGGATGGACGCCGGCCTGCATCTGGTGAGCTGAGATTCGCGTCACGGCGGGCAGAAGCGCGAAGATGCGCTTCTGCCCGGGCATGACGGCTTTTCTACTTCGCGCCGGGATCGGAGATCACCCGGCTGGCCACCAGCCGGTTCCAGATGAACAGCACCACCAGCGCGCCAATGGTCGCGGTGATGAAGCCGGCGCCCTGGTCCGGGCCGTAATGGCCGATCGCCTGGCCGATGAAGGTCGCGAGAAAGGCGCCGGCAATGCCGAGCACGGTGGTGAGGATGAAGCCGCTCGGGTTGTTCGGGCCCGGCGACAGCAGGCGCGCGATAATTCCCGCAACAAAACCGACGATGACGATCCAGAGAATGCCGCCCATGGCTATAATATCCTTTCGAAAAAGTTGAATTTCAAAAACAGTTGCCGTTGCCGCGCCGCGCGCGATCGGGCGAAGTCACAGCCGGCCGGATAGTTCCTGTTCGGTCGGCAGCCTTCCGTCCGGCGTCAGATGATCGACCACGTCGGGCAAATGCTGGCTGAGGCCGGCGAGCAGTTCATCGCGCGACAGGCCGCTTTGCGACATCAGGCTGTTGATCTGATCGGCACCCAGGGCGTTGGCGAGATCGCCCGGCGAAATCGGCTTGTTCGGACCTGGGCCGACCCAGGAATTGGCGGTGTCGCCGTGGCCGCTCTGCTGCAATTGCTTGAGCAGGTCGCCGAGCCCGCCGCTGATCACGCTTCCGGCGGCGCCACCCGCCAGCAGGCCGCCGAGGCCGCTCTTGAGCAGGCCGCCGAGCCCACCAAGATTGCCGCCACCGGCGGGCGGGGCGGCACCGGGAGACGGCGCCGGCGCCGGTGTGGCGCCCTGTTCGCCGCCGCTGAAATGCTTGACCGCCTTGTAGGCGAGCAGGGCCAGGATCGCCATGGTCATCGGCGACATCCCGCCGCTGCCTTGCGGGCTCGGACTGCTCGGGCCGCGCGGGCCGTTCTGCATCCCGTTGAGTACGTCGAGCAAACCCATTGTTGCCTCCTGCCGCATGCCAGCCCGGCCGGAAACATACCGGCGCGCCATGACGGTTACAAGGCAAGCCGGCCACCGCCGCGGGCGCTGCGGCGCGGATGGGCATCCAACCCGGAAGTCTGCTATTGAGCTTCGGCAAGTCGGGCAAAAGAAAGTCACGGGATGATTTCGAGCGGGCTGATCGGCGTGGCGGGGGCCGGCAGCATCGGCTGCTTCGTCGGCGGCATGCTTGCGGCCGGAGGCCACCGCGTCGCGTTGCTGGCGCGCTCGCGCGTGATCGCGGAAGTCGGCGATCACGGGCTGCGGCTGACGAGTTTCGAGGGCCTCGACCGCAAGCTCGCGCCGGACCAGCTGACGCTGTCGGATGATCCCGGGATTTTTGCCGAGGCCGGCGTCGTGCTGGTGACGGTCAAGAGTGCCGATACCGCCGAGATCGCCGAGTTGATCGCGCGGCATGCGCCGGCGGACGCCGTCATCGTCAGCCTGCAGAACGGCATCGGCAACGTCGCGCTGTTGCGCGAAAAATTGCCGGGGCGCCGGGTGCTGGCGGCGATGGTGCCGTTCAACGTCATCTCGATGGGTGAAGGGCGATTCCATCGCGCCACCTCGGGCGACATCATCGTCGAACGCGACGATGCCGGCACCGCGCAGCAGCTATCGGTGCAAGGACTCAAGATGCGCGCCAGCGACAACATCGCCGGCGTGCAATGGGGCAAGCTTCTGGTCAATCTCAACAACGCGCTCAACGCATTGTCCGGCCTGCCGCTGCGCCGGCAGCTCGCGCAGCGGCCCTGGCGGCTGCTGTTCGCCGACCAGATGGCGGAGGGACTGGCGGCGATCAGGGCCGAGGGCATAAGGCCGGTGTCGTCGACGCCGGTGCCGGCCGGCTGGACCCCGCATCTGCTGCGGCTGCCGGATGCGCTGTTTACGACCATATTGGGGCGGACCATGAAGATCGATCCCGAGGCGCGCTCGTCGATGTGGCAGGACCTGCAGCTTGGCCGGCGTACCGAGATCGACTATCTGCAGGGCGTCATTACCGCGATCGCCGACCGGCAAGGGCTCAAGGTGCCGCTGTCGCGCCGCATCGTCGCGCTGATCAAGCGCGCCGAGGCTGAGGGCCGGGGTTCGCCCGGGCTGACGCCGGCGCAGATCCGGAGCAACGAGGGCGCGTAGTGAGGCTGCCACTCTCCGCGGCGGACAGCCGGCTTGACGCACTCGCGCTGCGACAGGTGCGCTGCGAGAGGCGGCACCGTCAGCCCCAGCGGGCCGGCGATTTTGCAACGCGGGTTCGCTTGCGCCTCAACCGCGCCTGGGCTTGCTCGACGGAGCGCCGAACAGCGCCTTCTTCAGGTCCTTGATGCCCTCGGAAAGCCGCGGCCACTCGCAGGAGAAGGAATGCCGCGGGCAATTCTCGGTCCTGATGCGCGCCTTCAGATCGCTGGCCATGGCGGCCGGCTTGACGGGCGGCGCAGGCGCAGGCGCCGGCGCCTTTTCGGCCTCAGGGGTGAAGGAGGTCTGCCGCAACTGCTGCTGTTTGGCCGCGAAGGCGGCGGCGATGTCGCTGCGCCGCTGATTGTCGAGATAGGCGGTATATTGTTCGTCGATATGCTTCTGCTCTTCCGGCGTCGGGTTCGGGCCGGCGATATCGAAGCTGCGGTTCTGCATGAAATCGAAATAGGTGTAGCCGCCGCCGGGCTTGCGCCGGCCGGCAAACTTGGCGTTGCATTCGGACAGCGCCGCCGCCCTGGCTTCCGCGCTCGCCGCCTTGTCGGCGCTGGCGGCGCATTCCTCGAAGTCGGCCGGCGCGCGCGACCACCACTGCGCCGGCGCGCGCGCAGGCTGCAGCACCACGGCGCCGACAGAGGCAACGATCAGAAGGGCGGCTTTGGGCGATGCGATCAAGGTCGATTTCCACAGGGGGCACGGTCTCGCGGCGAAGGATGACGCCACAATGCTTGCGGATTGTCGTCATTATCGGCCGGCTTGTCACCCCGAAACCGCCGGCTTTTCCCGTATGGGGGAACGGGCTTGGCCGCGCGGCTGTGACCTTTGGGACACATCGGCATTCAGCGGTCCGTCATGGGACGCGGAATCCCGGGCGCCGGGCAGGGTTGAATCGCAGCCGCGGCTAATGTCATGTACCCCGCGGCTGGCCCCACGTTCCGCCATCGAAATCCATGGCGGCGTCCGGCTTTGCCCAGGGACATCCATGCGCTTTCTCCAGACCTTTCAGCTCTATGATTTCCTGGACACGGTGGTCAGTCTGCTGACGGCCTTCGTGTTCGGCACCCTGATCGGAGCCGAGCGGCAATACCGCCAGCGCAGTGCCGGGTTGCGAACCAATGTTCTGGTCGCGGTCGGGGCTTCGGCGTTTGTCGACCTCGCCAATCACCTGACCGGATCGGACGGCAGCGTCCGCGTGATCGCCTATGTGGTCTCGGGCATCGGATTTCTCGGCGCCGGCGCGATCATGAAGGAGGGCATGAATGTCAGGGGCCTCAACACCGCGGCCACGCTGTGGGCCTCGGCGGCCGTGGGATGCTGCGCCGGCGCCGACATGGTCGCGCAGGCCGCGCTGCTGACGCTGTTCGTGCTGGGCGGCAACACCCTGCTGCGTCCCCTGGTCAACGCCATCGACCGGATTCCGATCGTCGAGCAATCCACCGAGGCAAGCTATGACGTGCTGATCACCACGGATTCGGGCTCGGTCGCTTCGGTCCGGGAATTCCTGCTGGAGAAGCTGGAGGCGGCGAACTATCCGGTGCGCGATATCGAGGTGGCCTATGGCCCCGAGGACAGCGCCGAGATCACCGCCACCCTGGTCAGCCTGTCGATCGAGCCCAACGAACTCGATGCGGTTGTGGCCAGTCTGGCCGCCATGCGCGGGGTTCGCCACGCCACCTGGAACATCCGGGCGCTGGAATAGCGCTCGATTTGTCGACCGCGGTCTGGCAAAAGTGGCGGGTTCAGGCGCTTGAAAATATCGAGGCGTGCCAATGTGGAAGATCATGGCCGCAGCAGCCGGGCTGCTGGTGCTGCCGTCGGCGGCGGTGGCGCAGGCGAAGACCGAGTTGATGATCGGCTTTCTCGATCATTCCGGCGGCACCATCAGCCAGGCCTTGGGCGTACGCAACAACGGTGTGCGTCCGATCAGGGCCGTCAGGATCGCCTGCCGCTTCTTCCGTTATTCCACGCCGCTCGCGGCCGGCTCGATCGGCCTTGAAGACATCGCGCCGGACGCCGCCAGCTACGCCACATTGCGGGTCGCGAGCCCGAGGACGCCCAATCGCGCGACATGTCATGCCGTCTCGGTTGAGCGCTAGGGACGATCGACTTCCTATGGCTTCTTCAGGCTGAGGATATAGGCGATCAGGTCATCCGACTCGGCGCTCGAAACCGCGAAATCGGGCATGTTCCGGTGGTTCGAATGCAGAAAAGCGTTCAGGGAAATTCCGGTGGTCGACGGCAGGTCGGCGATGCTCTGGAAACTCGCAGGATCGGCCTTGTCCGAAAGCGTCATGGGCAGGACGCGATGGCATGGACTGCATCGCTTCTCGGCAATCCGGCGGCCGGACGCCGGATCGCCGTCGGCAGCTTGAGCGAGAACGGGTGACGACGCCGTCAGCGTCGTCGCAACAACGAGGCATGCAAGCATGATCCGGCGCATGGCGATCTCCATAAGGCTGATCCGACAGAGGTGGAGGCGGCATCGACCATCTCGGACAGGCCCAGATTTTTGCACCTGCAGAACTCCACTGAAACGAGTTGCCACATTGCAGCGTCCAATTCCCTTTCAGCGAAGCGAAATCACGCCGCCAGATAGCCGAAATAACCCAGCACCAGGCCGATGGCGAGATCGATCACGGCCGAAACGGCAAAGGAATTTCTGTGCTTGAGAACCCAGTCCGCGACCGGCGCCAGCGATCCGGGCCAAAGAATTGTCGCGACGCCGCGAAGCACGCTGATCCAGCCGATCAGGGTGATGATCAGCCGCCAGTCGAGCACCCACAGATTTTGGGTCAGCAGCAACGCCAAGCCGCCGACCAGGCCGAGGAAGCCGGCAATGTACATCGATACGGCACTCGCGACGAACTCCCGCAGCAGGCTGCGGTAGGCTTCGGGCCTGGTCAGCAGGGCAATGCCGATGACCACAAAGACCGGTGCCAGCAGCCTGGCGATGAACAGCGACGCCTGCATGCGGGCCTCCCTTGAAACCAGGCTTTCGATGCAAGCTCGCACGGGTCCGGCCCATCGGGGTTGCGCCAGGTCAAACCTGCCGGCCGTCCTCGGGACTGGCGATCTTGCCTCGCAAGCCGCAAAGAACGCACGCAGCAACTGGCCCTTGCATCAAAAGCCATCGCCGCCACCGTCGGCGTCACCTTCCATGTTCTCTCGAGTTAAGCGACCACGGCGATTCTCTTGAGGTCCGCGATGATGTCGGCGCTGAATCCTAATTCCTCCAAGATCTCTGATGTATGCTGCCCGAGTTGAGGCGGGGCCCGCCGCACCGAACCCTTGGCGAGGCAGTCGAGCTTCAACGGCGATGCGAGTAGCTTTAGTGCGCCGATCGAGGGGTGCTCGACGGTCTCGACCACCCCGGTGGCGGTGATCGCGGGATCATTGAAGACTTCGGCGATGTCGTAGATTGGTCCCGCCGGCATTCCCAACGCCCGGAATTCAGCGATCCATTTGTCGCGCGAGCACCCTTTCAGCCGCTCGTTGAGGAGCCGTTCCAACTCGGCTCGGTTGTCGCGGCGCGCTGAACTTGTCGCAAAGCGTTCGTCGTCCAGCAACCACCTCATGTCCAGATGCTCGCAAAGCTTTCGCCACATGGCCGCGGTCGTCGCGGAGAAATTGAACACGCCGTCGCTAGCCTGGAACAAACCGTAGGGGGAGGAGACCGGATGATGGTTTCCGGCAACCTCGGGAATTTCAGCCAAGCTGAGATATCGCTGCCCCTGGACCGAAAGCAGGCTGACGAGCGCCCCGAGGAGCGATGTATCGATCCGCTGTCCCTTGCCCGTTGTCTGGCGTGCGATGATTGCCGATTGAATCCCGATGGCGGTCCACATTCCCGCGACTAGATCACCGATTGGAACGCCGACCCGTGTGGGCCCAGTGTCGCTCTGCCCGGTGATGCTCATGAATCCCGACATGCCCTGCGCGATCTGATCGACGCCGGGCAAAAGCCCGTAAGGACCGGTGCGGCCGAAGCCGCTGATGCTCGCAAATATCAGCCGCGGATTGCGGGCGCGAAGCTGTTCGCAGGAAAGGCCCATGTTCTCGATCGTGCCGGGCTTGAAATTCTCGACCAGCACGTCGGCGGATGCTGCGATCTGCCTGATAAGATCAAGTCCGGCCGGCTTGCGGAAGTCGACCGCGATGCTGCGCTTGTTGCGGTTGGTGGCGAGAAAACAGAGGCTTTCGTCGCCGTCAAACGGCGGCGCCCTGCGATAGAGATCGCCGTCCGGCAAGGCCTCCACCTTGATGATATCAGCGCCCAGATCGCCGAGAATGGCCGTGCAGAACGGGCCGGCAAGCAGCCGGGTCAGGTCCAGTACGCGGATGCCGGCTAAAGGAAGCATGTTTCCTCCCGTGTTGATCGATGCGAAGGCGCGTTGTTCACGCCGGTAACCTCTGGCCCGCCGTCTCCCGGCAGATTGCAACAAAGGCAATCCCCAGGACATAGATCATGGAGACCAAAGTGATGGCCGCCGGATAGCTTCCGATTCCGGCCGCGAGTGTTCCGATGGTCAGCGGACCGAGCGCGGCGAACACACGCCCGACGCTGAAGGTGAAGCCGAGACCCAGCCCCCGCGTGCCCGACGAGAACAGCTCCGGCAACCAGATCGTGAACAGCGCGAAAGGTGCGCCGGTCAGAAAGCCCAGCAATGGCACCATAGCCAGGAACAGCACGATGTTATTCAGCCGTTCAAGAAACCAGTAATAGGCAACGACATTGAAAATAAGGGCGGTCGCAAACAGCGTCGCCGCGAGGAGTTTCCGGGATGCAGCTCGTTTCGCCAGCCAGGGCATGATCAGGCATCCACCGAGTCCACCGAGGTTTCCCGCCAGGCCGCTGAAAGAAGCGATTTGCTGAGCGGTCTGCAGCGGATATCCTTCGGCCATGAATCGTGTGGTGATGACCGTGGGTATCCAGAAGCTCGATGACCACACGCCGAGCAGGCCGCAGGTCACCATCAAGGCCGCCGACCAGGTGACCACGGCTTGCGCGCCGGTGAACAACGATCGCAGCGGCGAAAACCCGGCCGGCCGCGATCGCCGATGCGGCTCGGGAATCTGCCAACGCAGATAGATCGCAAGCAACGCCGGCGAAAGACCGAGCAGGAACATTCCGCGCCAGCCGAAAACCGGAACGACCAGCAGGGCGGCGGCCGAGGCCAGGATCGCCCCAACAGGGGCGGCCGTATGCAGCCAGCCCGCCAGCCTGACGCGAACGGATTCCGGCACCGATTCGTGAAGCAGCGGCGTGCCTGCCGCCCATTCTCCGCCGACGCCAAATCCGACCAGAAATCGGAGAACCAGAAACGGGACAATTCCGGAGACGACACCGCAGAGCGCGGTGAATACCGAATAGAGCAGGATCGTGATGCACATGGTGCGCACCCGGCCGATCCGATCGGCGAGCCATCCCCAAAAGATCGAAAACGCCCAGCCCAGAACGAAAACCGAAAAGCCGATGCCGCCATAGACGGCGATGTTCGACTTGCTCGCCTCGATGCCGCCACGGGGCAGCAGGTCGCTCCAGACCGATACCAGCAAAAGCCCGTAAGCCGCCGAATCGAACGCATCCAGCATCCATCCGGTCCAGGTCGCCCAGAAGATCCTGGCGGGCGAAACCGCCTCCGATCGCGCATCAACCGCCGCGGCCTCGGCGAGCCCTGCTTCCATGACGACTCTCCCTAATATATACTTATATAGCATATAAATGTTTTTATTGACTTTAAAAGAATTTATATGTATCGTCAATGTATACATATAGGAGGCGCATCTTGGCACGTTCGCTCAGGCATCAACTCGTCGAGCAAATCGGAAAAGAGATCGCAGGCGGCGAACTGCCGTCGGGTAGCCGGCTCGACGAGCGCTCCCTCAGCGCGCGCTTCGGCATCTCGCGAACCCCGGCCCGCGAGGTATTGCTGCAGCTTTCGGCGGCGGGCCTCGTGAAATTCGTTCCCCGCCGCGGCGCCGTGGTGCTGTCGATATCGCCCGAGGAAACCGTCGGGATGATCGAGGTGCTGGTGGCGCTTGAAGGCGAGGCGGCCGCGCTGGCGACGCGGCGCATGGAGGCCTCCGAGCGGGAGAGACTGGCGCGGGATTATGCGGAGCGGACCGCGGACATCGCCAACGTCTCGCCGGAGCAATATTCCGACATCAACAACGCGCTGCACGAGGCCATCTATGCCGGGTGCCGCAACGGTTTCCTGACCGCGGAGATCCGAAAGCTGCGGGTTCGCCTGGCGCCGTATCTGCGCAGCAATTTTGTCACGCGGTCGCGCTTGCCGTCCTCGCACCAGGAGCATCTGGCGATCGTGGCGGCGATTGTGGCGTGCGACGAGCAAGCCGCCGAACGGGCGATGCGCAATCATCTCCTGAACGGCGGAAACCTTTTTGCCGACATGTTTGCGAAGTCTGGATGGCAGAAATCGGTCAACCCATGATCCCGTCATCCGAGGCGCATTGCGTGCCGGTCTCGGGAGCGGAAATCCGCTCCGGGTTGAACCAGCCTGCGGTTCGGGGAGGCCACTGCTTCGCCGACGGCAAGATCCTGCAGGATACCAGCGAGGGGGTCGGCACGATCACCTTCAACAATCCGGCCAAGCACAACGCGATGTCGCTGGACATGTGGCAAGCCCTTGGCGAGGCGATCGGCGCGTTGGCCGCCGATCCCGAGGTCCGCGTCATCGTTCTCGCCGGCGCCGGCGGAAAGGCCTTCGTTTCCGGTGCCGACATCAGCCAGTTCGAGGACCTTCGGCGCAACGCCGCGGCAAGCGAACACTACGCGTTGCGCAGCGTGACGGCGTTGAAGGCGCTCGACGACTGCCCGAAACCCACCATCGCCTGTATCAACGGGTTTTGCATCGGCGGCGGATTGCTGGTCGCGATGCTGGCCGATATTCGCGTCGCCGCGGAAAGCAGCCAGTTAGGGATTCCGGCCGCCAAGCTTGGCGTCGCTTACGGCTACCAGGGACTCGAACGGCTCGTCTCGCTGGTCGGCCCCTCCCGCGCCCGTCTGTTGATGTATACGGGGATGCGCATCGATGCCGCCGAGGCGTTCAACATCGGGCTTATCGATCAGATCGTCGATCCGATGGACCTGCAGGCCCATACCACGGCGCTCGCACGCACGATTGCGGGTAATGCCCCGCTCGCGGTCGCCGCCGCTGGGATCACGATTGCGCAGATTCTCAAGGACGCCGGTTGCCGCGACATGGCCGCCGTCAAGCGGATCGAGACGCAGTGCTCGGACAGCGAGGATTTTCGCGAAGGCCGCCGCGCCTTCATGGAAAAACGACGGCCGGTGTTTCGCGGCCGATAACCGATCTATCTTTGGAGTCAAAGGATGTCACAAACAACGACCGCGAACGCCGCGTGGGAAGAGGTCCGGGCTCAGGCCACCGCCATCCCGGAAATCTATGGCAAGGTCGATTTCGAAAGCATGCCCGAGCGCTTTACAGTCGACATGTCGGACGCCTCAACGCTGCGGGGACCGTTCGTCGGCCGCCGGCAGGCCCTGCTTGCGAACCATGACCGCGTGGACCTGATCAGGGCCTATACCATGATGGGCGACCGGGTCGCGGATGCCTATGCGGCGCTGATGCCCAAGTACGGATTTTCGCGACTGGTCCAGATGCTCAAGACCGCTTGCGAAAACGGCCTTGAGGCGGTTCCGGATCCGCCGCCACAGCTGGGGGCTTTCCTGGCCGACATGGAGCAAAAGCCCGATTGGCTGAACCTCGACCTTGTCAACGAAGGGGCCAGGATCGAACGGAACCTGTATGCCAACCTGGCGCCGTACCTCGTTCGCGGCGGATTGCTCGCGACCTTCATGAACAAGTACTCCGCGCTGCCGATGGCCTTGACGGGCAACTTCTCCGGCTCGCTCGCGGCCAAGCGGATATTCGAGACAGCCACCTTTTTCACGCTGACGGTGGTGCCCGGCGCTCTCGAGCGCCACGGCGAGGCGTTCAAGGCGGCCGCGATGGTCCGCCTGATGCATTCGATGGTGCGTTTCAATGTCACCCGGCGCGAAGGCCTGTGGGACAGCCGGACCTACGGCGTGCCTATTCCGCAGATCGACCAGATGCCGGCAGGCATGCTTGCCCCGTTCATGTTGTCGGTCGCGGCGCTTGCCAAGGGCCGCAAGGAATTCACGGCTGAAGAGCGCGCCCGGGTCGAGCTGTCCCGCTATCGCTGCTTCCTGCTCGGGCTGCCGGAAGCCCTGCTCGGAACCACTCCCGAAGGGGTCGCAGGGCCGATGCTGACGCGGCACGCGACGCTGCGAAAGTCGTTCGACGACGCGACCTGCGGCGCCCTTGTCAGGGGCACGATGGCGGCCGAACTGTCGAACGACAATTCGCTGAGTGGGCGGCTGTCGCGCCGGCTGGAGATGGGTTTCTCAAAGGCATTCTTCATCAAGCATTACACCGACGGCGATCCGGCCAAGGCCGCGAAAATCGGCGTTCCGTTCACGGCCGCGGACCGGTTCTTCGCGATCGCCGCGGCGCTACTGATCTTCCCGAAAATGTTCGCATACCATACCGCGAGCAGGATCGGCTTCCTTAGTAACTGGGCGGACCGGCGGCTGGTTGGGAAGATCGAGCGGCTATTGCGCTCCTATGGCCACGCTGACTTCGTCTCTGACGGCACAAAATACAAGCCGGCGCACGCGTAACCAGGCTTGAGTCAACCGCGCACGGCCTGGCGCAGTTGGTCCCGTCGGCAAGCTCGAAACGTTGAGCAACCCCACGACGATCGTCGGCGAGCTATTTTTCGTACGCGCTGCAACGGACTGGCCGCTGCGACTTCCGCTAGGGAGCGGGACCGGCTGCTTCCCTCCCCCGCGGGGATCGTGTGCAGGGGCTACCCGGCAGCATCCGTGTGAATCGGCGCGGCTTTCGACCCCAATCGGCGCCCCAAGGTAAATATTGAACGCCGATTGACAGATGGTCCTGCCTCTGCCCTGGGACTGCCTTTGTCACCTGTCCAGTACTGGCCCGCCTTTATCGGGATCGAGAGAGCAAGCGAGTTCGCCACATAGCGGCTGATATCACAGCCCCTGTGCCCAACCTAAGCGCCGAGTTGAGCAGGGC
>Ga0302157_10000662_pt1 | contig 44272 bp, 46 predicted proteins | sample I_Bog_N3_3_FD_193502 | JGI IMG/M metagenome (GOLD analysis project Ga0302157, IMG submission 193502) | Peat permafrost microbial communities from Stordalen Mire near Abisko, Sweden - I_Bog_N3_3 | ecosystem: Environmental > Terrestrial > Soil > Wetlands > Peat | place: Sweden: Abisko, Stordalen...
GGCGACTTCGTGCAGTCATCGGCACCCCGGTCAGTCCACCGAAATCGACGACGCCTGGACCCGGACGGCCGAAGGGGACCCGAAAACCGCCGAGAACCCGCTATCCGGCAGTCAAAAAGGCAGCCTGAACAGGCATCAAGGGTTTAAATGCAAGCTTAGGAACGGTTCCCGAGCTTCAAGAAGAAAGGTCACCGGCCAAGCTGCCGATTCAGCACCGGGGTGATGCGGGTGGTCGACGACCGCCATGTCCAGCTGCCGAGGCTCGGGGTCATCCGGACCAAGGAGCACACCACGGCGTTGTCGGACCAGGTGGTGGCCGGCACGGCCAGGGTGCTCTCGGCCACCGTCAAAGCCGAGGCCGGCAGGTGGTTCGTGTCCTTCGCCTGCGTGGCGGAGCGTCACGATGCGCTCGCCACCTACCCAGAGGCCATAGTCGGGGTTGATCTCGGGGTCCACCACCTTGCCGCCCTGTCCGCCGGTGAGCTGTTCGAGAACCCGAGACCCGTCTCTCATTACGCCCGGAGGATGGCCCGGCTCAACCGGGAGCTCTCGAGACGCGAACAGGGCTCCAAGCGCCGGGCCAGGACCAAGGCCAAGCTGGCCCGTTGTCACCGCAAGGTGGCCAATGTGCGCCGAGACGCCTTGCACAAGCTCACGACCCACCTCGCCATCACTTACGGCACCGTGGTCATCGAGGACTTGGCCGTCAGGAACATGCCGGCTTGCCCGAAGCCCAAGGCTGATCCTGAGAACCCAGGTCACCACCTCGAGAACGGCCACGCGGCCAAGGCCGGGCTCAACAGGTCCCTCTTGGACACAGCCCCGGGCGAGTTCCGCCGCCAGCTCACCTACAAGATGGGCTGGCACGGTGGTCACCTGTTGGTAGCCGACCGCTTCTTCCCCAGTTCCAAGAAGTGCTCGTCGTGCAAAGAGACAAAAGCCACGCTCTTCCTCGCGACGAGGACCTACCGCTGCGAACACTGTGGTCTCATCCTCGACCGAGACCTGAATGCAGCACGCAACCTTGCCGCCTACGGCAAGGAGCACCTCGTCGCCGGGAGTGGCCCGGAGACTCGAAACGGACGCAGAGGGGATGCACTCTCCCCGAAAAGCCCTCGTGGCAGGAAGCGTCAAGACGGCTCCGGGCAACCGGCGAAGGCCGTCACCGCCTCTTCGCAAGACGAGGCGCCGTGAGTGTGCGTGCAACTACTGCACAATTCGTCGCAACGGTTCCGGCGTGCCGTGGTGCTGGGCCCACGAAGCCAGCGCCTCCACGAGACCTTCGACGGTGTGAACCGCCGCGACGATGTCGACCTCGAGGCCGGACTTCATCGCCGCGCGCGCTGTGACGGGACCAATGCAAGCCACAACCGGAGGCACGCGCTCGGCACCGGCGAGCTCGAGGTAGCCCGTCACTGTCGACGACGAGGTAAAGGTGATGGCATCGGCTCGGTCAACGGCGTCGAGCAAACTGTGGTCCAAGCTCGATCGGATCGTCTGGTAGGCCTCGACCACCTCGACGCGCCACCCCTTGGCACGAAGGCCCTCGGCCAGGACGTCGCGCGCCTCGGCGACACACGGAACCAGCACCGACTCATCCCCGAGGCGAACCGGGCTCGGAAAAGCTTCTACCAGGGACTCGGCGACAAACCGCTCCGGCATCAGATCGGCCCTGACGTCGTGGCCCTCGAGAGCGACGGCTGTGGCGGAGCCGATGACGGCAACCTTGGCGCAGGCGAGTCCCCGACCGTCACCGAGGTATCGCCAGCAGCGCTCCACGGCGTTCGCCGAAGTGAAGACGATCCAGTCGAAGTCCTCGATCCTCGAGAGGGCCCGTTCGAGCCCGACGCCCCCATCTGTCGGATCTGCGATCTCTATCACCGGAACCTCCACCGCGCTCGCCCCGGCCGCGGTGAGCCGTTCCACCAAAGTGGAGGACTGTGCGCGGGCACGAGTCACCACGACGCGCCAACCCGACAGTGGCCCGGCAACCACGCGACTGTTCACAGCACGCCGGATGTGCGTGACAAGATCTCCGCACCCCCGCACCGGTCGCGGAGCTCGACTGCCAGAGCCGAGCCCACCTGGAACGGATCCGGACCGCTCATCGCACGCCTGAGCAGGACCAGCCCGTCCAAGCTCGCGATCAGGCCTTCCAACTCCACCTCTCCGCTTCGGCCGATCACGGCGAGCGCCCCCACCGGCAACTCGCACCCACCCCCTAGTTGGCCCAGGAATGCCCGCTCGGCATCGAGGCGGCGGTGCGAAGCGGCATCGTCGATCGAGCGCGCCGCCTCGGCCACCACGCCGTCACCTGCCCGGCACTGGATCGCGAGCGCGCCTTGACCCACCTGTGGAAGCATCGTCGAGGTCTCCAGAACCTCGGCGGCAAGCGCGGTGAGGCCGAGGCGCTCAAGCGCGGCGTAGGCCATGACGACGGCTCCCGCCTCAGGCACTTTGCCGATCCGCGTACCGACATTGCCCCTCAACTCCTCGAATCGCAGATCTGGCCTCACCCAGCTCAGCTGGGCCCGCCTCCTCGGGGCTCCCGTGGCGACGCGCGCTCCAGGACCCAGATCGGCGAGCGCGCGGCCCACAAGCGCGTCCCTCGGGTCAGCCCTTTGCGGCACGGCGACGATCACGAGCTCACCGGAGCCGGCCGAGGACGGCAGATCCTTCGCGGAATGGACGGCCACATCCGCGCGCCCCTCGATCAGGACCTGCTCGACTTCGGTCGCAAACGCGCCCTGGCCGCCGATCGCACCGATGGGGCGGTCCCTGTGCAGATCGCCGGAGGTCTGGACGACGACAAGCTCGGTCACGATCCGGGAGGCGATCGCGCCCGAGCCGGCCGAGGCGATCGCGCCCGCCACCAGCTCGGCCTGACGGAGTGCGAGTGGGCTACCACGGGTCGCGACCCGGAGCGTGAGCACGGCGCGCTCTACAGGTCGAACAGGCTGCGCAGCGCCTCGGCGAGCCTTTCGCCGCGCGGCGAGCCTGCAGCGTCCTTGATCCGCACCGTCGGCTCGTGGAGGAGCTTGGCTACGGTGCGCTGAGTGACCTGTTCGACGATCTCGCGCGCTTGTGGCCCGAGCGCATCGAGCTGCGCGCTGTGACGTGCGAGCTCGGCGCGACGGATCGACTCGGCCCGCGTCCGCAACGCCGCCACGACCGGGGCGGCTGACCTGGCGGCTGACGAGGTCCGGTAGCGCTCGAGCTCCTCGGTCAAGACCGCGCGGACCGCAGGGATCTCGCCGCGGCGCGTAGACATGTGAGCCTCCGCAAACCGCCGCACGTCCTCGACGTCCAGCAGACTGACTCCTTCGACGTCGGCCACGGCCGGGTCGACGTCACGGGGGACGGCGACGTCGACAACCAAGAGGGGCCTCCCTGGGCGTGATCGCATCGTGCGGCCCACGCGAGCAGCGTCCAACACGACCTCGGCGGCGGACGTCGAGGTCAGCACGATGTCGGCCATCCCGAGCTCCTCGTCCAACCTTGACAGGCTCACCACGTCCGCACCGGACTGCTCGGCTACAGCTGCTGCCCGCTCGGCAGAGCGGTTCGCCACCACGACGCGAGCCGGGGCCATCGGCTGCGCGAGCGCCTTGGAGAACCCGGCGCCCATTTCCCCCGCTCCGATCACGAGCACTGTCCGGCCGACGAGGCCGCCCTCGAGCTGCCCAGCCGCGAGCGCGACTGCCGCGTGTGCCAGAGATGTCGTCCCCTGGGCGATCGCGGTCTCGGTGCGAACGCGCTTGCCTGCCTCCACCGCGTGACGGAACAGCGGACCGAGCACCAGGCCTGCCGCGTGTTCGTGCCGGGCCAGTTCGGCAGCGGTTCGCACCTGACGGAGGATCTCACCCTCGCCCAGCACCGGGGAGTCGATCCCGGCAGCCACTTCGAAAAGATGTGAGACCGCCGCGTCGTCGACCCAACATGAGAGCAGCTCGGACAGCACCTCGGAATCGGTCCCCATGGCAGCCGAATAAGACCGGAAGAAGCTCTCGATGTCGGCCAGACCGTCGTGGAAGCGTTCGACGACGGCGTAGACCTCGGTGCGCAGGCACGTGGAGAGCACGACCGCCTCTGAGATGTGTTCGCTTTCGCAGAGCACGTGAAGAGCCTTGGGCAGGTCACGCTCCGATATCGCGCTCTGCTCGAAGACATCGAGCGACACGTCCCGTTCGTTGATGCCCACGGCAACGACCGCCACGGTGCGGTTACCTCGTTTCTCTCGGGCGACAGCCTACGGCCGTCAAAGCCCCGACAGAGGCGCGTCCTGCGGTTCTGGGGTCACTTCCGGGTGGGCCACGTAGAAAGCGAGCACCTGCAGCTCGACCGAGAAATCGACCTGCCGCAACTGCACCGACGGCGGCACGGCCAAGATCGCGGGGGCAAAGTTCAAGATCGCCACCGTGCCCGCTTCCACGAGCCGGTTACAAACATCCTGGGCGGCACTCGCCGGGGAGGCGATCACGCCGATGGACCGGCTGATGCCGCCGACGACTTTCGCGAGCTCGCAGACGTGGCGAACCGGCAGACCGGCGACCTCCTCGCCGATCTTGCCCGGGTCGATGTCGAACAGGGCGGCCGCTCTGAAATTCTGGGTAGCGAATGTCTGCGAGCGCGCGAGGGCATGGCCGAGGTTGCCCATGCCGACGATGACGACCTGCCACTCCCGGTCGAGGCCGAGCTCACGCCGGACCTGGCCGAGCAGGAAGCTCACGTCGTAGCCGGTGCCGGGCGTGCCGTAGGTGCCAAGGTGTGACAGGTCCTTGCGCACCTTGGCGGCGTTGACGCCCGCAGCCTCTGCAAGCTCGGCAGACGAGACGGTCTGGACCCCGCACGTCGAGAGCGTGAGCAGGGCGCGCTGATATACCGGCAGCCGCACGACGGTGGGTTCCGGTATGCGACGAACGACGCGGTCGGCCATCGCGGGTGATGGTAACGACTTCGTGCTCTCGCTCACAAACCCGCGCTCACACGCGGGCGGGGTTTCGGCTCAGCCGGCTTCTGTGAAACGCTCCGCGAGGTAGCGGTCGACGTCCTCGTCACGCAGCCTGTAAGACTTGCCGACGCGCACCGCCGCCAGCTGTCCCGAGCTGATGAGCCGATAAACGGTCATATTCGAGACCCTCAATGCCTGGGCCACTTCGGCGACCGTGGAGAACCTTGCCTTGGCGTATTCAATCGTTGACAGGTGCATCACCCCTCTCCGCCAGTCACGAATGTACGCCAATGTGGCTGAAGTGCAAAGTGGGAAACCTCTCGGTGCCGCGATCCAATCGGCTCCGGCCCCGAGCCGGGCCACTTCGTCACTCGGTGCGGCCGAGCTCCCTGGACCTGACAGAAGCCGCGGCGACAGCCTCGAGGACAGCAGAGCGGAAGCCGTGAGCTTCGAGGACCCGCAAACCGGCAGCAGTCGTACCGCCGGGTGAGGTGACTGCAGCCCGGAGAACCTCCGGTGAATCACCGGACTCGGCAAGAAGGCGGGCCGACCCGAGCAGTGTCTGCACCGCGAATAGGCGGCTCACCTCCCGATCGAGGCCCTCGCTGACACCGGCGTCGACAAGTGCCTCCGCCAAGAGGAACACGTAGGCCGGTCCAGAGCCGGACAGCCCGGTCACAGAGTCGAGCTGGTACTCAGGAAGGCGTGCGACGACCCCGAGCGAGGACAGCACCCCCTCGGCCCAGGTGAAGTCGCCCTCGGCGACAGAATGGCCACCGGCGAGGGCTGACGCACCGGCCCCGAGCACCGCAGGGGTGTTGGGCATGGCACGGAGGACCACGACACCGCGCCCGAGCCATGACTCAAGTTGGGCGATCTTGACGCCCGCCGCGATGGAGACCACTCGGCTGCAACCCGATCCGGCGATGGTGCGGCACCCCGACTGAGCGTCGGCAGGTTTGACCGCCAGGACGGCGGACTCCGCGGCTACCCCGGACTCGGTCACGAGGACCCCCGGAAATCGGCGGACGAGATCGGCCCGCGCGGATGCGAGTGGCTCCACGACAGCCAGCTCCTCGGCGGTGGCCCAGCTCGACCGGATCAGACCGCCAACGAGCGCGTGACCCATCTTGCCTCCGCCGACGACCATGAGACGTGTCACGGCGCCAGGCTCAGCATTCGACGAGCGATCGCGAAGTGAGGTCGGCGTAAAGGCGGCGAAGTCGGCCGGCAGTTATCGACCAGCTGTAGTCGGCCGCCATGGCTGCCCCACATGCCCCGAGCTCAGCCTGTAGCAACGGGTCTGCGCAAATGCTCGCCGCAAACCTGGCGTAGGCCTCGGCGTCACCGTCCTCGACCAGGTAGCCCGTCCGCCCGTGTTGGACGAGCGTCGTAAGTCCCCCGACCGCCGCCGCCACGACCGGAGTGCCGCACGCCGCGGCTTCGAGAGCGACGAGCCCGAACGACTCCGCACGCGAAGGCACGAGGCAGCAGTCGGCCGCCCGGTAGTAGGTCGAGAGCAGCTCATGTGGCTGAGGTGCCACGAACCGCACGCAACCGCCTAGGCCGGACGCCTCCACCGTCGCGTGCAGGGTCGCAACCTCGGCATCTCCCCGCGGGCCACTCGGACCGCCGACGACGACGAGCCGGGCGTTCGGAACCGACCGGACGAGGAACTGGAACGCTTCGAGCGCCACCTCCGCGCCCTTAAGGGGCTGTATCCGTCCCACGAACAACAAGAGGGGGCCCTCGCCGGACATGCCGAGAGCACGTCTCGCGTGTGCGCGGTCGCCGGGAGAGAAGAACGCGTGATCGACACCGAGCGGGACGACCTCGACGCGGTCGCGGTCCGCGCCGTAGAGCTCCACGAGCTGGTCGACCTCGACCGAGCATGAAGCGAGGAGGGCGTCCGAACAGCCGATGATCTGCGACTCGGCCTGCGCCCTTCGGCCGGCCTCCGCGCTCTCGACCTCCTCGGGACTCGCCTCGGCCTTGACGCGGTCGAGAGTGTGGAACGTCGACACGAGCGGCAACCCGAGACGGTGCTTGATCGCATGACCGGCCAGACCCGACAGCCAGTAGTTGGCGTGGATCGCGTCCACGGGTGCTTCACTCGCGCCGAGCAGAGTGAGAGTCGGGTTCGTCATCCGGTCGATGACAGACTCGGTGAACTCCTCCACGTGGTCTTGAAGCGTCTCCTTGGCGACTGCGGTCGGTGGCCCGGCCGTTACGTGGTGCACCGCAAAGCCGGGCTCGACCGCGACGACGTCGGGAAGATCCTTGGACCAGCGCCGCGTGTAGACGTCGCAGGTCACACCTCCCCGGGCGAGAGCCGACGACAGCTCACGGACATAGACGTTCATGCCGCCGCCGTCCCCCGTGCCGGGCTGGGCCAAAGGCGACGTGTGCATGGAAAGAACGGCCAGCTTGCGCATCATCTGCAGCCTAATGACCAAGTCTCGACGTCAGGCCCGTGGCTCCTGCCTCACTGTCTCGCCAAGGCCGTTCTCCCGACGGAACGACAAATAGATTCGCACCAGCGCCTGGCGCTGCTCCTCGACCAGGTACGGGTCCATGAGGATGTGCCTCACGACGTCGTCGTCTCGGCGCTCGTCCTCGAGGATCCCCGCTCTCACATAGAGCGTCTCAGCCGAGATCCGAAGGGCCTTCGCGATCTGTTGGAGGATCTCGGCCGACGGCTTGCGCAGCCCACGCTCGATCTGGCTCAGGTAGGGGTTGGAGATGCCGGCGATCTCGGACAGTCTCCTGAGCGACAGCCTGGCGGTGTTCCGCTGCTGCCGGATGAACTCGCCGAGGTCCGCCCAACGGTCGGTCGAGTCGCTCGCGGACATCCGGAGTTCACCTGAGCAGGGTGTCAGCGTCCGCAGCTCCGACTTTGTACCGTTCGACGATCGCCGTCTGGAGGAGGTCGATCTGATCATGCAGCGTTCGGCGCCTCATGGAGACGCTGGTCTCGGCGGAGCGGAGCAACTCGGCGAGTGCGCGCAGTTCCTCGTCGCCGTACGCCCCCAAATTCGCGCCTGGCAAGGCTGCCTGGCGCGAGTCGTCACCTTTGCGCTCAGCGACGAGAACCTCTACCACGAGATCCTCGAGCGCGAGCTCTGACTGTTCGGTCCATCCTTCTGCAACCCCGGCCATCGTGAGGCGTTGCTCGTGTGCATGCTCTTGGGGCGGTGCGTTGGCACTGGTCCCCGCCAGGATCGTCGGCAAATCCTCGAGCATGCGTCCCGTGTCGCCGCGAACACCTTTGCCTCGCGCCTCCAACTCCGCCGCGACAATGTCAAGCTCGCCCTGGAGCAGTCGCCGGACGTAGGACAACGCGACCTCCGCGCGCTGGCACGCGTCGCGCCGAACCCTGAGCTCGCCCACCTCAACCGCCTCCAGGTCGCTGGTCAGCTCAGGTTCCAGGAGTCGGTCGATATCCTTCTGGTGCAGGGCCATCTTGCATGAGCGTACCCCTGCCCGAGCCGAATTGCCCGAGCAGCCCGACCCGGGTGGGTGGGAAGTAGCGGTACACGGCTCTGCCGATGACAGCTGAAGGTGCCACAAGCCCGAAACTCCGGCTGTCGCGGCTTGCGACTTGGTTGTCGCCACGGACCTCGAGACCGGCCGGGAGAACTGCCACAACCCTCTTCACGAGCAACCGGGAGGGCTCGTCGGGGTCGTGCAGAGCCACGAGGTCGCCGACGAGCGGACTGCCCGCGCGCACAACCACAAGCCGATCACCGTGCGCGAGCGCCGGCATCATGCTCGCGCCCTCGACCTGTACCCGCTGAAAAAGCCTTCGCGTCACGAGGACTGTCACGACGACACAGGATCCGAGGGCGGTGCACAAGACCCGGCTCGAGGCGAGGCGACCAGGCCGGCTCCCTGCCCGGTCGTCAGAGGGCCGGGGATAACGTGAGCGGCTCCTAGTCATCGATGACCAACCAAGGAGCCCAAGCATGCACCTCACCTCGCGTTTGCTCACCCTGCTCGACCGCATGAGCAGCCCGGCGACCGTCCACGCCCACTGTGACCTGCCGTGCGGTGTCTATGACCCTGCCCAGGCGCGGATCGAAGCCGAATCGGTCAAAGCCATCATGGAGAAGTTCAACGCCTCCACCGACGAGGTCTTCAAGACCAGGGCCATCCTGATCAAAGAGGAGCGCGCCGACCTCGTCAAGCACCACCTCTGGGTGCTCTGGACGGACTACTTCAAGCCCGAACATCTGGCGAAGTACCCCGAGCTTCACACCTTGTTCTGGACAGCCACCAAGACAGCCGGCGAGGCCAAGAAGACGACCGACGTCGCTGTCGGCCAGAAGCTGCTGGACCAGATCGCCGAGATCGACCGCATCTTTTGGGAGACCAAGAAGGGCTGAGCGGCACTCGGCACGCCGCTTGAGAGGGTTCTCGCGGCTCACCCTCCAGACACCGGAGGCAGGACCGCCACCTCGTCGCTGTCGCCTACCGGCATCTCCCGGCTGGCCGGCTCGCCATTCAGCCAGACCGCACTGAACGCGATGACGGCGTCGAGACCTGTCCCATAACGCGCGACCGCCGCGTCGAGCACGTCACCTACGGTGACGCCGTTGAAGCGGGCCTCGCTCGTGCCGGCACAATCGCGTGCCTGAGCGAAGAAGCAAAGCCGCGCCAAGCCGTCAGGTCCCTGCCGCCGTGCTCGGCACGACCGCCGGCGCGTGATCCGCGCAGCGCCGCGTGACAGGTGACTGTGCGAGACGCTCTTCGCCGATCGCCCGCCCGCAGGCCTCGCACAGGGCGTAGGTGCCCTCGTCCAAACGCCGCAGAGCGCGCTCGATGTCCTGGAGCTCGCCCTCGGCGCGGTCGAGCGCCCGGAGATCGCCTCGGTCCCCACTCTCCATGGTCATGATGGTACCGAGGGCCGGCACCTCAGGCGGGGAGACGTGCGACCGGCCACGGGCTCAGTCATAGTCGAGCCACCTGCGAGTCGCACCCACGACCTCCAGCCCCGGCCGTGACCAGATGTAGCGCTCCACCGCGTCGAGGGTCTCGACCACGACCCGCGCACTGGCCGCGGCCGCGGCCACCTCGACCACTGAACGCTGGTGCAGGTCCTGGTAGGCAGTCTCGGCGACGGCGACGGCGAAACGCGAGCGGGCGCCATCGGTGACGGGGCGGAGAACGGCACGTTTGTCCTTGAGGGAACGGCAGGCGGGAAAGTGGAGCTCGACCACGAGGGCACCGATCACCGATCAAGCATGCCCGACCCGCTGCTCGGGACGGGACCGCTTCCCAGCACCCTCCCCTTTGCCCCGGGCGCGCGATCTCCGCCCAGCTCAGCTTGGCGGTAGCATCCTGGCCCAAGAAGGCACCATCTTGCCGCGCCAGTCGCGGTACCGACGAGGAGAACACTCCGCAATGGCACAGAGTGGCAACCGTCCCCCCCGGCGCAGCCAACCCACGAGGAGTGGAGGCACCTCGCCGGACGAGGTCAGCGCCGCCGACGGTAACGGGCTCGACGAGTCCGCGGCCGAGAGGGCGCGTGAGCGCCTCGCGCAGCGCGACAGCTCCGGTCAGAAGAGCCAGAATGCGTCTCAACGAGCACGCTCAACTGCGCCGAGCGCGCCGCGGACCAAGGCGCAGGTGGCAGCTGGTCAGCGAGTCAGGACGGGCGGCCCCGGATCACGACGCGGGTCGACCAAGGCGGCCCCGAAGCGCTCCACCGCCATGACGGCGGCGGTGTTCGGCACCGTGTTCGTCGTGCTGGCGATTCTGGTCATCGTCCTCGTGTCGGTGACAGGAAAGAGTACGAAGGTCATCGGGTTCGGGATGAAGCCTGCACCCGCGGCCGTCGTCAACGCGATCAGAAGTGTGTCGCCGGCGGCGCTCACTCAAGCCGGGTCCACGATCACCTCCTCTGGGCCCTACACCGGTTCGATCATCGCTCTCAAGAAGCAGCCTCTGGAGACCAGTGCCGGAAAGCCGCTGATCACCTATGTAGGTTCCAACTACTGCCCGTACTGCGCAGCGAGCCGCTGGCCGCTTGTCATAGCCCTCTCCCGCTTCGGAACGTTCAAGAACCTCCGCATCACAGAGTCCGGGAGAGCTTCGACCGAGCCCTATCCGGGCACACCCACTCTGAGCTTCTACGGCTCGACCTACAAGAGCCCGTACTTAAGCTTCCTTGCCACCGAGCAGTGCACCGACATCGTTTCGTCGAGCACCTCGACAGCGGTGCGGGACTGTAGCGGCTACAAGCCGCTCCAGCCCTTCTCGGCACTAGAAAGCAAGATCTTCTTCAAGTACGACTTCCCGCCGTATGTGACCAGCACCAATGAGGGCGGCATACCGTTCGTGGACTTCGCCAACAAGTTCTTCGAAGACGGTGCCTTCATGGATCCGTCCATCCTCGACGGCTTTACCCACGTACAGATCGCACAGAGCCTGGGCAATCCCGTTGCCTCGCCTGCGCAGCCGATTCTCGTCTCGGCCAACTACTACACGGCTGCGATCTGCACACTGACCAAGAACAAGCCTGGCTCGGTCTGCGATATGCCGGTCGTCAAGCAGGCAGCCAAACACCTGAAGCTGTGAGCCCCCAGAACACCTCACGGCGGGCGCGCACGGTCACGCCGGTCAAGCCACGGACCAAGCCTCGGGCGGTCCCGAACATGGGCCGGGCACGCGAGGTCCTTCGAGGTCAGCCTTGGCGATGGATCGCCGTCGGGGCCATCTGTCTTGCCGGGGTCGCCATCTCGATCTACCTCCTGATCGTGCACTACGACCGGGGTGCGCTCATCTGCCACACGGGCGGTATCGTGAACTGCTCCAAGGTGCTCACCAGCTCGTCGTCAGTCATCTTCGGCATCCCCGTGCCGATCTTCGGGCTCGTCTTCTTCGTCGGGATGGGCGTGATCTGCCTTCCCGTCGCGTGGCGCTTCGAGGCCGCCTGGCTCGCTTGGGGGCGGATCGCGGCCGCCGTCGTGGGAATGGGGATGGTGATCTACCTGGTCGCCCAGGAGGCACTCGTGCTGCACGCGATCTGCCTGTGGTGCACCGGAGTCCACGTGCTGACGTTCGCGATGTTCCTGATCATCATCAGTGGTTGGGAGGACACCGGCTACGCTCAGTCTCGATGGGAGGACTGAACGCTTCACTCCCGAAGCTAAAGCCGCTCGGGCCCACGTGTCGATGAACTAGTAGTGGCCACCGTCCTGCCTCTCGAGCCCATAGCAGTCGGCATCGTCGTAGCCGTGGTCTTCTTCGCATGGGGCTGGGCCCGCGCAGCACGGTTCCGCTCCGAACGCGGCAAGTCTCCCTGGGCCATACCGCCGACGGTGTGGGGCGCCATCCACGTCGTGGCGCTGCCGGTCGGCTGGCTCATCTATGCGGCCGCGTCGCGAACCACAAAGGTCCCGGACTTCTCGCTTACCCACCGGCCGGACTCGGCGAACGCCGACACAGCCGAGGAGCGCGCGAGGCTCCGGAACGTCGGTCGCGAGCTGCCTTTGCTGCGGCCGCCGCAGCCTGAAACACGGGGCTGGCACGCCGATCCCCTGGAGCAGCGTTCCTTCCGGTTCTTCGACGGGAAGCGATGGACACGCGATGTCTCCGACGACCCTTCGGGCAAGGCAGCCCGGGCCATCGGAGACCCACGAGCCGACCTGCGACGGCGCCTTCGAGGACTGCCTCCGCCGGCGGACCCAACCCCCTCGTGGCACATCGACCCGCTTAGCAGGGGCAATTACCGCTACTTCGACGGTCTGGCGTGGACCGACAAGGTTCACGGGGCCCGTTCGTCCTGATGCTCGCTCCGGGGGGAGGGCTCGAACCTCCAACATCCGGCTCCAAAGGCCGACGTTCTGCCGATTGAACTACCCCGGAAGGAATCTCCCGCCCGCATTTTTACAACAGTTAAGGCCCTCGCCCGCCACCTCGCGTCACATCCGGCGACCAACAAGAGCCCGAGCCGCCGGCCCGAGGGGCCGGCCCGCAGACGCCGATAGGCGAGGCGGGCCCGTTTTCGGCTAGCGTGCAGCCAGCCATGGGATCACTTATCAAGAAGCGCCGCAAGCGAATGCGCAAGAAGAAGCACAAGAAGATGCTGAAGCGCACCCGCTGGCAGCGACGCGCCGCCGGCAAGTAGTACCGCAGCGGGGAGCTGCCCGAAGGTCCCTCCCCGGTCTAATCGCCAGGCTGCCGGCCCGGCCGCGGAATGCTCACAGGTGAGCGGTGCTCGCTGCCACGACAACAACGCCTTGGGCGCGCTCGGCCCGCACCGCACGCTCAAGCTCGCCCGCGAGATGCGAAGCCAGGTTGGGGTCGCGCTCGAGATACCACGTGCCCCCGCTTCCGGCCAACCGCGGGCGTTCTCCCGCGACCGCCGCGACCAGGTCTCCCCACCAGACCAAGCGTGGCTCGACGGCGAGGGCGGCGGGCTCGAGATCGTTCCCGTTCTCGCCGGCCGGCCCACCTAGCTCGTCCCAGGCCCTATAGACCTCGAGAGTCGACACGGCCAATGCCGGAGTCAAGAGTACGGCCGTGAAAGCCTCGAACGCGAGTGGCTCGACCACTTCCCCGATGCCGGTCACCAGTGCCCTCCCGCCGACAACGCAGAACGGCACGTCTGCGCCCAGTCGCGCCGCAACCGCTGGATCGAGCGCTCCCGCCCATCGAAGCACCGCTGCCGCATCGGAGGATCCGCCTCCTAGTCCCGCCCCGGCCGGGACGCGCTTTAAGAGCCGCACGCGCGCGCGCCGGCCGACGATGGAGAGCGCCCGGACGACTAGGTTCTCCTGTCCCAACGGGACTGCGCCCGGCACCAAGCCGCGCCGGTCCGCGGCTTGGCCGTCGCCCCGGACCCAGGCCACTTCGTCGACAATCTCGAGGCCGTCGCCCCCATCTTCGATCTCGAGCTCGTCGGCGAGATCGATCGTCGCCATCTCCGCCTCAAGCAGGTGGTAGCCGTCGCGACGGACGCCGACCACCCGCAACGAGCGGGTCAGCTTGGCGGGTGCTAGGAGGTGATCAGTCGACGGCATGCGCTCAGCTTGCCCCACTCCTCGATGCCGAGCTCCTCAGCCCGGCGACGGCCGTCGATCCCCGCTGCCGCAAAGGTTGCCTCGTCGACCAGTCCATCGAGTGACCGGCGGAGCATTTTCCGCCGCCCACTAAAGCCGGCCCGTACAAGCAGGTCGATCTCCGCGTAGCTCGCGACAGTGGGGTCGACTGCCGGCGACTCGCGGCGCACGAGCTCCACCAGCACTGACTCGACGTTGGGACGGGGCAGGAACACGCCAGGCGATACGCGACCAACGAGTGCCGCGGTGGCGAAGTAGCCGACCCTCAGCGACACGGCGCCGAAGCTCTTCCGGCCCGGAACGGCAACGAGACGTTCGCCTGCTTCTCGCTGGACCATCACGAGCATGCGACCGATGGCAGGCACGTCATGGAGAAGGTCGAGAACGAGCGGAGTCGCGACGTTGTAGGGCAGGTTGGCCACAAGCACCCAGCGAGGCGCAGCCCCGAGCAGTCCATCCCAGTCGCATGACATCGCGTCTGCCTCGACGACCGAGACCCCCAATGGCTCGACCATTTCGCGAAGGATCGGGACTATGCCCCTGTCGACCTCCACGGAGGTGACGGTGGCCCCTGTCGCTGCGAGCGCGACGGTCAGAGAACCGAGCCCGGCACCTATCTCGACTACGTGGTCTCCGCGACCCACCCGCGCAAGCCGGGCGATGCGCTCCACAGTGTTCGGATCCGTGACGAAGTGCTGGCCAAGCGCCTTCGAAGGATGAAGGCCGTGCTTGGCCAGCAAGCGCGCGATCTCACTTCGTCCAGGCGGGCGCCGGAACCCGACGGCCGGGACTCCACTCGCGGGCTCGACGATCTCAGACTCCGAGCCCGTAGGCCTTCTCTGTGTTCAACCAGGTGACGGCAGCCAAGACTTCGGGCTCGAAGGCTTTCAGCTGCGCCACGGTGTCGCCGACGACGGTGACGTTGCTCGGGCTGTTGCGGCGCCCGCGATGCGGGACCGGGGTGAGGAAGGGCGAGTCGGTCTCGATCAGGAGGTGGTCGAGCGGGCAGTGTGTGACGACTTGGCGCAGTTCGGCGGCGTTTGCGAAGGTCACGATGCCGCTGAAGGACAGGAACCCGCCGATCCGCAGGCACCGCCTCGCCTCCTGCTCGCCTCCGGTGAAGCAGTGGAAGATCGTCCTTGAAGGCACTCCCTCGTGCTCGAGGATCGAGAACGTGTCGTCCCACGCCTCGCGTGTGTGGATGACGAGCGCGAGATTGTGCCGGTTCGCGAGCGCAACCTGAGCGGCAAAGACCTCCCGCTGCGCCTCTCGTGGTGAGTTGTCGTAGTGGTAGTCGAGCCCGCACTCGCCGATGGCCACGACACGGGACCGGCGCAACCCCTCATCGGCGGACAGCTCGTCGAGGAACTCGGTCACCTCGCCCAGCCCGGCTCTGGCGTCGTGCGGGTGCAGTCCGACAGTCGCCCAGACCTCGGTGGTGCCCACACCAGATGCGTAAGGCGCGGACGAGCCAGGAGCGACTCCCGAAAGCTCGTTCGCCAGCGTCACGGCCCGTCGCGACGACGCCGCGTCGGTCCCGGCGCACACGACCCGCCCCACACGCGCCACCCGAGCCAGCGCGAGCGTTTCGGCCGGATCGGGATCGTCCTGAAGGTGGCAGTGGCTATCGGTCCAGATGGCCGTCTGCTGCGGCACCGACACGGGCAAGAGCGACGAAGGCGTGGGCTCGGCAGCGGCCTCATCGCCTGCACTCGTGCCGGCCTCGCGTTCGGCCCGCCGGGAGCCCGAGAGCCGGCGACGCAGCCACGAACCCTCCTGTTGGTCCTCCTGTCCGGTCCCTTCGCTGGAATCGTCCACGTTGCCTCTTTCGTTCAACTGTCAACGCTACGCCGCGGGAACAGCGGCGCACCCTTCATGACAGGGAGGTTCCCCGGGTAGCTCCCCCATGCGAGGCTGCCGTTCTCCCCCGCAGCGCCCGGCTCGTCGGGCCTGCCCGCCAGGCCGATCCGCTTCCAGATCTCTGCTGCAGCGCCTGGCATCACCGGTGACACGAGCACTGCGACGATCCGCAGCGCCTCGAGGGCGTCGCCGAGCGCGGCGTCGAGGGCGGGCCCGGGCGGCAGCTTCCACGGCTCCGCCGTCTCGAGCTCGGAGTTCGCGGCACGAACGAGTCGCCAGGTCGCCTCCAGAGCTTCGTGAGCCGCGAACCGTTGCCAGGCGTCCCGGCAGGCCAGCACTACCTCGGCGGCAACCTCGCTGAGCCTGACACCGGGCGCTGCAGGACGCGGAGCAGGTCCGGTCCCGCCACACTTGCTTGCGACGACCGCCGCGACCCGAGCGAACAGATTGCCGAGATTGTTCGCAAGGTCAGAGTTGTACCTCGCGATCAGCCCCTCGTAGGTGAAGTCCCCGTCGGAGCCCAGCACAACGTCGCGAACAAGGTGGTAGCGGAGCGCGTCGACCCCGATGTCGGCGGCAAGCTCCACCGGGTCGATCTGGTTGAGGCGCGTCTTGGACATCTTCTCGCCACCCACCAGCAGCCATCCATGGACGATGTAATGGGCGGGGGGGTCGATTCCAGCAGCGAGGCACATCGCCGGCCACCACACGCAGTGAAACCGGATGATGTCCTTGCCGAGAAGATGATGCGCCGCCGGCCACCACTTCGCGAAGCGCTCAGGGTCTTGGCCGTAGCCGATCGCGGTGATGTAGTTGACCAGGGCGTCGTACCAGACGTAGAAGACGTGCGCGCTGTCCCAGGGAACTCGCACGCCCCAGTCGATCGAGGTCCTGGTGATCGAGATGTCCTGCAGCCCGCCCTTTATGATCCCGAGCGCCTCGTTACGTCTCGAGTCGGGGAAAATCGCGTCCGGATGACTGTCATACCAGTCGACTAGCGTCTGCTCGAAACGGGACAGCTCGAAGAACCAGTTCTCCTCGGTGAGCCACTCCACCGGCCGCTCGTGCACCGGGCAGAGCCGGCCCTCGAACAGATCGCTCTCGGGGTAGTACGCCTCGCAAGACACGCAGTACCAGCCCTCGTACAGCCCCTTGTGCATGTAGCCGTTGTCGTGGATCGCCTGCATGAACCTCTGAACGCTCAGGGTGTGACGGTGCTCGGTCGTGCGGATGAAGTCGTCGTTCGAGATGTCAAGGGCCGCCCACGACCCGACGTAGCGGCGGCTGGTCTGATCCACCCACTCCTGGGGCGTGAGCCCCCGCTCCTCGGCAGCGCGAGCATTCTTCAAGCCGTGCTCGTCGGTTCCTGTGAGGAACCAACAGTCGTCACCGATCAAGCGGTGCCAGCGCGCCAGCACGTCCGCGTTCACCGTCGAGTACGCGGTGCCGAGATGGGGCGCGTCGTTGACGTAGTAGATCGGCGTGGTCAAAAAGAAGCGGTCGTGCACGCTCTCAAAACTACTGGCCGTGGCGAGAGAGCGAAGACTCGTACGCAAACCTCTTCGACACACCGAACTCTGCGGCCACCTCGGCAGCGGCCTGCCGGCGGCTGGCGCCGGCGCCCATGCGGCGCGCGACCTCGCTCTGGACCTCATCCTCGCTCGGCGCGGGGCTCTGCCCGACCGTCGCGGCTGCAACCACGAGCACGTGCTCCCCGCGTGGCGCACTGCCCGCGAGGTGCTCGCATGCCTCGGCGAGTGTGCCCCGCCAAGTCTCCTCGAACAGCTTGGTCAGCTCCCGACAGACCGCCACCTTCCGATCGCCGCCGCAGTGTTGCGCGAGGTCTTGCAACGTCGAGGTGACCCGCTGCGGCGACTCGTAGATCACGCTCGGGTGCGACGCCGCCGCGATCTCGGCGAGACGCTTGGCGCGCTCGGGCCCTTTTCTCGGCAGGAAGCCTTCGAATCTCCAGCGTGCGGTCCCGAGCCCGGCGACCACGAGAGCACTCACCGCAGCCGATGGTCCGGGAACTGTCGTGACCTTGTGGCCCGCGGCGATCGCCGCGGAGATCAGGAGCTCGCCGGGGTCGGACAAAGCCGGTGTGCCGGCATCGCTGACGAGTGCGACCTTCTCGCCCCGCCCGAGACGCTCCAGCACCTCCGCGACCCGCTCACGCTCATTGTGCGCGTGCACCGAGAGCAGACGGGTCGCTCGTAGGCCAAGGCGTGCAAGCAGCTGACCGGTATGGCGCGTATCCTCGCAGCACACGACATCAACCGCCTGCAGGCTGGCGGCAGCCCGAGGCGAGAAGTCACCGAGGTTGCCGATAGGAGTCGCGACGACGACCAGCTCACCGTGGTTGTGGACCTCCCCGCTCATCCCTTGATCTCCAGGCCGTCGCCCGGGACGAGCTTCCAGCGCTCGAAGGCGCCGGCCTCCGCCTCCAGCACGGAGCGAACACCACGGCGCGGAAGGGCGACCCGGTACGGCAGCATGGTTGTGGTGCCGATGACCTGAAGATCCTTGCTCAAGAACGCGACGTCGATTGCGATTCTCATCCCGATGGTGTGCACCGACCTCGTGCGGCGCAACAGGAGGGCACCCTCGAAGTGCCGCTTGCCGAGCAGGCCCCGCGACCGGGCTGCGAGCGACGAAGCGATCTCGACGCTCGCGAGCACCTCTCCGTCGCGCAACAGCCATGCCATGTAACGGTCTCCGTCGCTCTCCAAGCCAAGGAAGGTAACCCAACGCTACCGAACAGCCGCCAGCTCGTGGGAAGAGGCGACAGCGTCAAGCAACTACACTGTCCCGTTCGTGTCCAAGAAAACTGTGAAGCGGAAGCTCCGCAAGAAGAAGAAAGCCAATCACGGCAAGAAGCCGAACTGCGGTCGCGGCTGACCTTCACGCCTTCCAGTTCGAACCCAACCGCCCGAGAACGCCCGCGAGAACCGACGGCCTGTCGGAAATGATGCCGTCCACGCCGAGGCTCACTAGGTGCTCCATCTCGCCGGGATCATCGATGGTCCAGACGTGCACCGCGAGCCCGCTCGAGTGTGCGGCCTCGACGAAACTCTCGTCTACGACCACGAGAGGGCCGAAGCGCGCCGGGACCTGGAGCGCGACGTAACGCTCGAGGTCCTCCTGCGGTGGCTCACCGGCGTGCAGCCGCCGGTAGAACTCGGTCGTCGCATCAGTACCGGCCGCGATCGCGATGTGAGGCGCGTACTTGGCGAACTCGCCGACTGCCCGGTCTGAGAAGGACGCGACGACGACGTCAGTTTCGCGGCCGTGGTCGCGCAGTACCGCCGCCAGGGCCTCCTCATAAGGGGTGACCTCTGGCGCGCTGCGCTTTATGTCCAGGTTGAGCAAGACACCGGGGAGAGCCTCGAGGACCTCTGAGAGCGTCGGGACGCACAGGTCCCGATCTTCGGGTGCCCTCCCGCGTAGCACGTAGTCCTGCGGCGGGCGCTCCTTGACCGCACCCTCGCCCTGGCAGAACCAGTACGCGTTGTCGAGATGTGCGATCTGCTCGGAGGTACGTTCCGCGATCTCACCCGTCGCATTCGTCGTCCGATCGACGGTGGGGTCGTGGCAGACGACGAGCTCGCCGTCGCTGGTGGCGTGCACGTCGAGCTCGATGCCGGTCGCTCCGTGCTCGAGCGCCCGCCTCATCGCATAGAGGGTGCTGGACGGTCCCTCCTTGGCGCCCCCCTGATGGGCGTAGGCGATCACCCGACGTTCGAGCCAGGGATTGTCCCTCACACCCGCTGTCTACCAGCTGAATGCGGCTGTCGTGCGACCGGAGGGGTAGCCTCGGCTGGCCATGATCGATCACATTCTCCTCGACGTGATCGCAGCCCTCCGCGAGGCCTTCGAGGGTGCTCTTCTTGAGCAACAGGCGGTCGAGGAGCGCTTCCAGGTCGACGTCTTCCTCGGCGACGTCGCGTTCGAGACCTCTTACAGCCTGCCCGGCGAGGACAGTCCGCCGCGCGTCAGGGCCGATCTGAGCCTCGACTGGCCGACGTGGAGCCAGAGCGCCTATCGGTCGTGGTCGATCGGCGAACCTCCCGCCGAGCCACCCGAGCTCATCGTCGAGATCGCGCTCAGGGTGCAGCGGCTCGCCGCGACGCCTGATCCGGCGGTAGTGCTAGCGGCGCTGGCCGGTGAGGGACCCGAGTTCGGCTCCGAGCGCCTGGAGCAGTCCGGGCCGATGGTCGAACAGCTCTACGAATCGGCTTCGGACATGCCCGCCTGCGCGATCGAGGTCGCCTACCAGGGCAGTGTCCGGCTCGAGGAGCCGCTTCTCGACGACCCCACCAAGCTCGACGGCCAGGTCGCGGGATTGGCCCGCTGGGTTGCCTCGGCCCTAGTGCGCCTGGCGGATCTCGACCTGGCTTTCCTGCCGCCAGACGAGGACAGCAAACGGGTCTGACCCACCAGTCCGAAGCGCGCGAACCTAACGCGCTGGGTTTCGGGCTTTGCTACCAGGGCTCTATGAGTCCGGCCTTTCCAGCCAGGGAGCGCAAGGAGACCTGGGGCTGCGCGCCGAGATGGGAGACGATCTCGCCGGCGGCGAGGGCTCCGAGCCGGCCCGATGTCTCGAGCGGCGCGCCCCGGATGATGCCATAGAGGACACCCGCGGCAAACAGGTCGCCCGCCCCGGTCGTATCGACCACTTTGCCAACCGGCGGAGCCCGGACGACTGCGCGCTCTCCCCTGCTCAAGAGCACCGCACCACGCGCGCCGAGGGTCACGGCGGCCATGAGCCCAGGTCTCTCCAGAGCATCCAGGGCTCCTGACAGGTCGTCAGCTCCGGTGAAGCGGCGAGCCTCCTCCTCGTTGGCGAACAGCAGGTCCACGGCGTCCCGCACGATCTCGTTCAGGAACTCGGCATGCCGTTCGACAAGGAAATGATCGGACAGGCTCAGGGCCACGAACCCGCCGCCGGACTTCGCGAGCTCGATGGACCGCTCGAGTGCTGCGGCGGTCCCGGGCGAGTCCAGCAGGTAGCCCTCGATGTACACCGCCGCCGCGGTCCCTACGAAGACCTGCTCGACGGCCGCAGCGTCGATCACGACGCCTGCGCCCAGATTCGTCGCCATCGTCCGGCCCGAGTCGGAGCTGACCAGCACAAGGCACTGGCCGGTGCGCAGTTCGACGGCGCCACGGCTCAAGACGCACCGAACACCGACCCGGGCGAGGTCGCGCTCGTACTCCTCACCGAGAATGTCATGGCCGACGGACCCCACGAACGCCGGGTGCGCGCCCAGGGAGGCGAGACCGACTGCAGTGTTGGCGGCCGATCCCCCGGCCATAAGGACCCAGCCGTCCACGAGCTCGGCGATCCTCGCGACCTCGTCGCCGCCGATGAGGGTCATGGCGCCAGGCTCGACTCCGGCCACCTCGATCGTCCGTGCATCCACAGTGGCGACGCGGTCGACGATCGCGTGCCCGATGCACACAACATCGGTCTCGCGACTGGAGAGGTCCCCGGACCAGGCGCCGGGGCCGGTGCACGACAATCCAAGCTCAGACACGAGTCCTGACCGTACTCGGTGAACCGCGGTACCCGGCCAATCGGGCCGGACACGGCTAATCTTCGCTCTTTGTGACTTTGAACACAGACGAGAAGGACTTCAGGCTCCCCCGCGATGTCGTGCCGACGCGTTACGAGCTGACAATCGCGCCTGACCTCGGCGCTGCGACATTCGTCGGCCACGAGAGGATCAATCTTGACGTGTCGTCGGAGACACGCTCGATCGTCTGCAACGCCAAAGAGCTTCAGATCTCCCGCGCCACGCTGAACTGGCCCGACGACTCGAATCACCGGGTCGGGCTCGAGATCTCCTTCAACGAGGACCTCGAGCGGGTCACCTTCAGTGCACCGCGGCAGATCCTTCCTGGTTCCTACATTCTCGAGTGCGAATTCGCGGGCATTTTGAACGACAAGCTCTGCGGCTTTTATCGCAGCACCTTCCGTGACGAGGCCGGCGAAGAACAGGTGATCGCGACGACCCAGTTCGAGTCGACAGATGCGAGAAGAGCGTTTCCCTGCTGGGACGAACCGGACCGCAAGGCGGTGTTCGCCGTCACCCTGGAGGTCAACGCGGACCTGCTCGCGATCTCCAACGGTGCCGAATTCCGCTCGACGGAGCTTCCCGATGGCAAGTGCCGGCTCGAGTTCACTGAGACCATCCCGATGTCGACCTATCTGGTCGCCTTCGTAGTCGGCCCTCTCGAAGCGACCGACGTCGTGGACGTAGACGGGATCCCGCTGCGCGTGGTTCACACCGCAGGCAAGGAACGGTTGACCAGCTTCGCCCTCGAAGCCGGCGCGCACGCGCTCGGTTTCTACGCCAAGTACTTCGACCAGCCGTACCCCGGCGACAAGCTCGACCTCGTCGCGATCCCCGACTTCGCCTTCGGGGCGATGGAGAACCTCGGATGCGTGACGTTCCGGGAGGCCGCCCTGCTCACCGACCCCGCGACCTCGTCTCGTGACGAGCTCGAACGCGTGGCCGGAGTAGTCGAGCACGAGCTCGCGCACATGTGGTTCGGCGACCTCGTGACCATGGGCTGGTGGAACGGCATCTGGTTGAACGAGGCGTTCGCGACCTACATGGCCCTGTGCTGCCTGGACGACTTCAAGCCTGAGTACCAGTGCTGGGTGGGATTCAGTCGCGATCGGGAGATGGCCCTCTCCCTCGACGGCCTTCACACGACGCGCCCGATCGAGTTCCCCGTGCACACGCCCGACGAGGTGGACTCGATGTTCGACGCCCTCACCTACGAAAAGGGCGGCAGCCTGCTCCGTATGCTCGAGCAGTACCTCGGCACGCAGCGCTTTAGAAACGGCGTCCGCCGGTACCTTGCTGCTCACCGCTACGGCAACACCGAGACGACGGACCTGTGGGACGCGATCGAAGAGACCGCAGAGGGACTTCCGATACGCGCGCTCATGGACTCGTGGATCTTCCAGGGCGGGCACCCGCTCGTGACAGCGAGCGCGGACGGCTCCGAAGTGCTGTTGACTCAGGAGCCCTTCTCCTACCTGCCAGCAGCGAACAGGCCGCCAGGTTCACAACCGAGTGCCATCGGCTCGAACTGGCTCGTCCCGGTGGCGATGCAGCATCGGGGTCGCGCAGATGAGTCCGTCGCTTCAGGATTCGACTACGTGCTGTTGCGCGAGGAACCCGTTCGCGTGCCTGGCGGACGAGGGATGCTCGTATTCAACGCCGGAGGTTGTGGCGTCTACAGGCTTCGCTACGAGGACGAGCTGCTCGACGCCGTCCTGGTCGGCTTCGACCGCCTCGTGCCGCTCGAGCGGTTCAGGGTCGTCGCCGACACGTGGGCCTGCACGCTGGCCGGCTCGGTGCCTGTTGAGCAGTTCCTTGGGCTCGTGAGACGTCTCGGGGGCGAGAAGGACCCGAGCGTATGGACGATGGTCACCGGCGCGCTCGGGCTGCTGGACTTCGCGGTTGCGGACCGAGACCGTCCGGCGCTCGAGGCGTTCATCCAGTCGTTGCTCGGACCAGAGCTCGAGCGCGTCGGCTGGGACCGCCAGGACGACGACGACAGTGAGGCGGCGGTGCGCCGCGGTGTTCTCATCGGAGCCTTGGGCACGATCGGAGCCGATCATTCGGTGCAGGCCGAGAGCCGGGAGCGCTTCGCCGTCCTCCGACAGGGCGCGTCGCTGGACGCGGACAGTGCCTCGGCGATTCTCCACGTCGTGGCGACCCGTGCAGGACGCCAGGAGTACGACGCTCTCCTCGCGCATTTCCGCGCCCCGTCCGACCCGATCGAGGAGCAGCGCTACCTCGACTCACTCAGCTACGTACGCGATCTGGATCTCGTGGCGGAGACCTGCGAACTGTGCCTGAACGAGATCAGGAGCCAGGATGCTCCCTATATCCTGCGACGGCTCCTGACCAACCGCGTCGCGGGTCCCCAGGTCTGGCAGTTCATCTCCGGCCACTGGGACACGCTCCTCGAGCGCTATCCGGCGAATTCGATCACGCGGATGATCGAGATCTCGCGTCTTTGCCAGCTGGACACCGACGGCGCGCCCGGGCTCTCACGCACAGTCACGGAGTTCTGCGCTGCGCACCCGTTCGGCGGCCAGCAAAGGTCCGTCGACCAGAGCCTCGAGCGCCTGGCAATCAACGTCCGTTTCGTGCTCGAGCACAGGTCGCTTCTCGGGGCCATTCTCGCCAAAGCGTGAGCTTCGGCGGTAGATGTGGATCTCGCCATCGCGGCGACGACATTCGCGCTCGTCATCCCGGCGGAACTTCCTGACAAGACCTTCATCTCCTGCCTCGTACTGTCTTCGCGTCACAGAGCGCTGCCGGTCTGGGTCGGAGCCTTCTCCGCGCTCGTCCTCCAGTCCGGCATCGCCGTGGTGGCAGGAGGCCTACTGGCCCTGCTACCCAAGCTCGCTGTGCGGTCGGTGGTAGCGGCGTTGTTCCTTGGCGGTGCGCTCTACCTCTTGCTGACCACCGAGCGCGGCGAACAGGAGCGGGCCGAACAGCTGGCCTCTGGTGAAGAGCGCTCGCTGGCCGAAGGACAAGCGAGCTTCTGGCGCGTCACCGCTATCACCTTCTCTGTGGTCGCTGTGGCGGAATTCGGAGACATCACCCAGGTGCTGATAGCTAACCTGTCTGCGCACTACCGGGACCGTCTGGCCGTGTTCTCTGGCGCAGCTGTCGCCTTCGCTCTGGTTTCGGTAGTAGGCGTGCTTGCCGGCCGCACGATCACGCGCTGGGTGCCACTTACCGTCGTCCGGCGCATCTCGGGCCTCGCTCTTTTCGGCTTTGGCATCTACTCTGTCGTCTCGCTGGCCACCAGCTGAGAGGAAACTCGGATGAGCGCTGGCGCGAGACACGAACGCCTGCTCGAAGCGGCTCGCGAAACCAGAGGGTTCATGCCCGACGAAGAGGGGCTCGCGCTTGCTCTTGTCGCCGAGCGTTCGACCCTGGCGGGCTTCTCGTCGGTCGTCGAGGTCGGTTCCTACTGTGGCCGGTCTACGCTTTATCTCGCGTCGGGGATCGCACGGGCGCTGAGCCTGGGCGCGGCGTCAGCCGTGGTCTTCAGCGTCGACCATCATCACGGCTCGGAGGAGAACCAGGCGGGCTTCGAGCACCACGACGACACGCTCGTCAACCGGGAGACCGGCAGGATGGACACACTGCCGTTCTTTAGGCGGGCGGTGGAAAAGGCCGGTGCAGAGGACCTGGTCATCGCAGTCGTCGGTGACTCGCCGACTATCGCTGCTCGCTGGAAAGCCGACGCCGGCTTGGTCTTCATCGACGGAGGACACGGCGAGGCGCCTGCGTGGGCGGACTACCGCGGCTGGGCCCCTCACGTCTGCGAGGGCGGCTGGCTCGCGATTCACGACGTATTTGCCGACCCGGCCGACGGTGGGCGCCCCCCGTTCGAGATCTACAAGCGCGCGCTCAGCTCCGGCGAGTTCGAAGAGGAGCCAGGGGCGCAAACCGGGAGCCTGCGCGTGCTCAGGCGCCGATCCGGCTCGGCGTCGAGATCGAGCCCGCACGGGAGCGACCCGTCGACGAACAGCTGACCAGCCGGGCTGATCATGTTAAGACAGTCCTCGGCCAGTACGACGGCGGCGGCTGTGTACGTCGACCGCTCGCGATAGGGGTAGGTCGAATGCTCCGGGTACACGATCCCGGTCGTGTAGGACCCGTCTGGCCAACGGTGCTGTTGTGCCCATCCGAGCAGGGCCGCGGCCACCTCGCGCCATCCGGCTGCAACAAGGGCAATTGCGCACTCAGCGGTCTCGGCGGCGGTCACCCACGGCCTGTCCGAAACGCAACGCACGCCGCGTTGGTCGATCACGAACTCGGACCATCGCTCCTCGATGCGTTGCCGCGCCGTCTCGGCGTCGAGCGCTCCGACGAGCACCGGGTAGTACCAGTCCATGGCAAACTCGTCCTTGCGGGCGAACCTGCCTGCGCTGTGGGCTATCGCGTGGCGCAGGCGGCCGGCGGCCAGCTCCCAGTCCGGGTGCTCCCGGTCGAGCTGGCAAGCGCACGCCATGGCGCAGCGGAGGCTGAAGTATGCCGAGGAGGAGCCCGTCAGCAGCCCGTAGCTCGCCGGCGTCCCGTCAGGGTCGACCGACCACACGAGCTCGCCACCGGGCTTCTGCCAGCTGACGACGAAGTCGATGGCGCGCTCGACCGAGGGCCAGAGCTCCTCGAGGAAACCAGCGTCGCGTGTGACGAGAAAGTAGTGCCACACCCCGGTCGCCAGATATGCACAGACGTTGGTGTCGAGGCGGGGCTCTTCGATCTGTCCGCCAGCGAGATAGTAGGTGTGCCACGACCCGTCGGGACGCTGGGTCGCGCGGAGCCATTCGTACGCGCTCTGTGCGGCTTCAAGGGCGCCGCCCACGGTGAGCGCCATGGCAGACTCGACGTGGTTCCACGGGTCCGCGTGGCCGCCCGAAAACCACGGGATCATGCCGTCTTTCAGCTGCACGGCACGAATGGAGTCGACTGTGTCCGCGATCGAGCGACCGCCGGTCACCTGCCGCGACGGAGTGATCATCGATCCGCGTGCCTCAGGTAGACGACCAGGCTCTTGCCGAGAAAAGGGTTGAGCATCTTCTCGGGCACCCGGGTAATGGGAGTGTGAGCCGTTATGTCCCACACGAGAAGCCTGTGGTAGCTGCGAACGGCGGGACAATCCTCCTTCTCCAGACCGACCAGGCACCGCAGCCACCAGTAGGGGCTGTGAAGAGCGTGAGCGTGATGGGAGCCGACAACCTCGAGGCCCGCCTCCCCCAGCCGGTCGAAAAGCTGGCTCCGGCGGTAGATCCGCAGATGCCCGCCCGGGACGCTGTGGTAACGCTCCGAGAGCGCCCAGTTGACAAGCTCCGGACCGTAGCGGGGCACGCTGATCGCGAGCGACCCTCCAGGACGGAGGACGCGGGCGATCTCTGCCATCGCCGAAGAGTCGTCGGCCAGGTGCTCGAGCACTTCGGCACAGATGATCTTGTCGAAAGCCCCGTCAGAAAATGGCAGCTCCAGCGCGTCGCCCATCACGGCCGCACCCGCGCCACCTTTTCCGACCTCTCCTGCCTCGGCCATCGCCGCCATCATCGCTGTGACGCCGTCGATTTCGTCCCGGCTTGCGTCGAGCGCGACGACAAACGCACCGCGACGCAGACAACCGAAAGCGTGCCGGCCCGCACCGCAGCCCAGGTCGAGCACCCGTTCTCCGGGACGCAGGCCGAGGCGGTCGAAGTCGACTGTCAGCACGCCAGAAGCTCGAAGTACTGCTCGGCCGTGGCTCGAGCCGTGACCGGCCAGGTGAAACGCTCGGCGGTGCGCTTGCGACCGGCTGACCCGAGGCGCTGGCGCAGCTCAGGATCGCCGAGGGCCGTGAGCATGGCCTGGGCAAGTGATCCCGGATCATTCGGAGCCACGAGCAGCGCCGAGGCGCCGCTCGGCCCGGTGACCTCCGGCAAGGCCCCGCCGGTCGTGGCTATCAGCGGGACGCCGCAAGCCATCGCCTCGACCGCCGGCAACGAAAAGCCCTCGTACAGCGACGGCACGACGGCGATCTCGGCCTCGGCGTACAGATCGACGATCGCCTGGTCGCTGAGCCCGGAGACGAAGCGGACCGCGCCCGTGAGAGCCAAGCGGTCAAGCGCCGCAGGGATCGTGCTTCCCTCTCTCAAGCGGCCGACGACCACGAGATGGGCGTCGTAGCGCTCAGTGCGGAGCTTCGCAAGCGCCTCCAAGAGCGGGATCAGCCCCTTCATCGGCACGTCGGCGCTCGCCGTCGTCATGATCCGGCCCGGCACGCGCCGAACCGACGGCATGGGTCGGAAGACCGCGCCGTCCACCCCTACGGGCACGACCGCCAGGCGGTCGAGATCGACTCCGAGCTGTTCCGCGATGTCGCGCCGCGACGACTCCGAGACGGTCACGATCCTTTGCACCTGCCTGGCGACGCGTGCCTGCATCCGGACGAACCCATACCAGCGCTTAAGGGTCAACCGCCGTTGCCACCTGTCGGCGTGGGCGAGGTCCAGCTCACGGTCGACGGTGATGGGGTGGTGGATGGTCGCGAGGACCGGCCAGCCGTCGTTCATCATGCCGACGATCCCAGAGCCGAGGGACTGGTTGTCGTGGACGAGATCGAAATCCCCGAGCCGGCCGGCAAGCAGGCGGCGCGCCCTCAAGCTGAACGTCAGCGGCTCGGGGAAGCCCGCCGTGCACATCAGCGCGAACTCGAGAAGGTCAACCGCGGAGGTGAACTCGCGAAGTCTCGGAACGCGAAACGGGTCCGGTTCACGGTAAAGGTCCAGGCTCGCCACCTTTACGAGCTCCACCGACTCGGAGAGCTCCGGATAGGGGGGGCCGGAGAACACAGTCACCGAGTGGCCGAGCGCTGCAAGCTCGCGCGTGAGGTGGCGGGTGTAGACACCCTGGCCGCCACAACGCGGGTTCCCCCTGTACACGAGGTACGCGATGCGCAGCCGGCGAATCCGGTCTGCCTCTGGCATGAGCGTCTAGCCTCCCCCGCACGAACCGGATAAGCAAAGCGAGCGTGACGCGGCGGTCACAAACCAGACCCTTCCCAGCCCGGCAGAGTCTTCACTACTATGGAGCCGTGCGGATCGCCGTGTGCCGATCGCGCTGGGCCTTGCTCTGATGGCCGCCGACATCATCCACCTTTCCGGAATCGTCCATAGCCCGCTGTTGGGCAGCGACGGGGAACGGATGGGCCGCGTCGAAGACGTCATCGCGCGCCAAGGCGATCAGGCACATCCTCCGGTGAGCGGGATAGTCGCGAGAATCGGACGGCGGGAGCTGTTCGTGCCGATCTCAATGATCGGAAGTGTCAGTCCCGGATGCGTCCAACTCCAGGGCGAGACGCTCAACCTCGCCCGGTTCGAGCGGAGGCCGGGCGAGCTCCTGCTGACAAAGGACCTCTCGGGACGCCATCTGATCAACATCGTCGGTGCCCGGCTCATCCGCGCGAACGAGATCGAGATCGCCATGGTCGATGGCACCTTCGAGGTCATCGGAGTCGACCCGACGAGCCGGCCCGTTCTCCGCAGGTTGCTCCCGCGCATGCTCGCCCAACGCATATCGGCCAAGGCAATCGTGGACTGGGAGAGCATCCAACCGTTCGTCTCTCACGTGCCGACGGCAATGCTCCGCATCCCGTACCGCAAATTGGCCCGGCTGCACCCCGCCCAGATCGCCGATCTCGTCGAGGCCGCGTCACATGAGGAGGGTGAGGAGATAATCAACGCCGTCGGCCAGGACCTCGAGCTCGAGGCCGACGTCTTCGAGGAGCTCGACACCGAGCACCAGCTCGAGTTTCTGAGCACCCGGACTGACAAGGACGCGGGTCGGCTGCTCGCGACGATGGAACCAGATGATGCCGCCGACCTCATAGCCGATCTCGACCAGGACCGCAGGCTCTCTGTGCTCGAAGCCCTTCCGCAGCCGACCCAGACGAAGGTCCGGGCACTGCTCAGCTACAACCCTGAGACTGCTGGCGGCCTTATGAGCCCTGAATTCCTTGCCCTGCCCGGGGACACGGTCGTTTCCGACGCTCTCGAGGAGATCCGCCGCAGCCCCGTCGCGCCCGAAGCGCTCTCGATCATCTACACGATGGACGAAGACGGGCGTCTCACCGGCACCGCGTCGGTCGTCCGGCTGGTGAAGAGCCCGCCGACGGCGCGCATCGGTGAAGTTGCCGACGTCGACCCGGTTGCGGTCAGGGCCGACGCTGACCTGCACGCGATCGTCCGGAAGATGTCCGACTTCAACCTCGCGGCAGCTCCTGTCATAGACGATCAGCACCGGATGATCGGCGTCGTCACCGTCGACGACGTACTGGAGCTCCTCCTGCCTACCGGGTGGCGTCGGGACTTCGGGATGACCGCAGCCGACGAGTGAGTCGGCCGAGTCCAACATCGCCGGTCGGGCCTATGGGTCAGATGTCGCCCAAGAAGCTGAGCGGGTAAGATCCTGCTGCAAGCAGCCATGCCTTTCCCGGCAACGGTGAGCTGAGTGCACCCGGCCGTGCCGGGGTGAAGCCGGTACCCGTCGGCACCACTCGTTCAAAGCAGGCTGACAATGGGCCAGGAAATGGAGCACCCCTGAGTACCGACGGTTGGTTATCCGACCAACTTCGCGTGCACGCTGCTTCTGAGCAGGAGCGACCACCAAGCTGAGCTCCTCCTGACCTCAGGTGTGCGTGCGCGATCAGCCACGCCTACGCACACCGACGACGCCCACGGCGGCGCGAGAGGTCACCATGGCCAAGAACCTGCAACCTGGCGACGAGAAGGGGCCCGAGGAGCACTCTTCGGCAGCTCTCGACAGCGCGCACGTGGGCGACATCCAGGGAGCCTTCGGCACCATCCGCGAGCACGACCTCGCGGCTCGGCGCTCGTGGGGCAAGAAGCTCCTCACACTGCTCGCCATCGTCGGCCCCGGCCTGATCGTGATGGTGGGCGACAACGACGCCGGGGGCGTCGCGACCTATGCCCAGGCCGGTCAGAACTACGGCCTCACTCTGCTGTGGACCTTGCCTCTGCTCATCCCGGTCCTGATCGTCAACCAGGAGATGGTCGTGCGGCTGGGGGCGGTGACAGGCGTCGGCCACGCCCGGCTGATCAAGGAGCGCTTCGGGAAGTTCTGGGCAGCCTTCTCGGTCGGCGACTTGTTTGTCCTGAACTTCCTCACGATCGTCACCGAGTTCATCGGTGTGAGCCTTGCCCTCGGCTACTTCGGCATATCTCCTGACATCTCGGTCCCTATCGCCGCGCTCGGGTTGATCGCCATAACCTCGACCGGCAGCTTCCGCAGCTGGGAGCGTTTCATGTTCATCTTCGTTGCGGTGAACTTCCTCGCCATCCCGCTCGTGATCCTGGTCCACCCCCACGCTGCCCCGATCGTGCGCGGCTTTCTCGTCCCCGGTGCCCAGGGAGGGATGACCTCGACCGCGGTGCTCTTGATAATCGCGATCGTCGGAACGACGGTCGCTCCCTGGCAACTGTTCTTCCAGCAGTCCAACATCGTCGACAAGCGGATCACACCACGCTGGATCAACTATGAACGGGCAGACACCTTCCTTGGTTCGATCGTCGTGGTGATCGCGGCCAGCGCGCTCGTGGTAACAGCCGCCTTTGCGTTCCGGGGCACCGGGCTCGCACGCCACTTCACCAACGCAGCAGGCGTAGCTAGTGGACTCGACCACACAGTCGGACACGGAACGGGAGCGCTCTTCGCGCTCGTGCTGCTCAACGCCTCGATCATCGGAGCTGCCGCTGTCACACTTTCGACTTCATATGCCTTCGGCGACATTTTCGGGATGCGGCATTCGCTTCACCGCAGCTTCGCGGACGCGAAGCAGTTCTACATCCTCTTCTCCGCGCTAGTGATCTGCGCTGCGGGCATCGTCCTGATCCCCCGCGCGCCGTTGGGGCTGATCACGACCGCGGTTCAGGCGCTGGCGGGAATTCTCCTGCCGAGCGCGACAGTCTTCCTCCTCTTGCTCTGCAACGACAAGGAGGTTCTCGGGCCGTGGGTCAACCGCCCATGGCTGAACGCATTGGCAGGTTTGGTCGTCTCCGTGCTGCTGGCGCTGTCGCTCATCTTGATGACGACCACCGTGTTCCGGAACCTGGAAGTCACCAAGCTCGCCCTGGTCCTTGGAGCGATCATCGTGGCCGGGTTCCTCGGCGTGGGCTCGTGGGCGCTCCTTCCTCACCAGCGCGCCAAACGCCGCCTCGCCGTCCAACTCATTGCGGCCGCTGCACGCGAGACCAAAGTGCGGCGTGAGACCTGGAGGATGCCTCCGCTTGCCCTCCTCGCTCGACCGGTTTGGTCCCGCGGACGCAACTGGTCAATGCGGGTCCTCAGCCTGTACCTGGTCCTGGCGGTGCTCCTCCTCGTCGTGAAGGCTGTGCAGATCGGAACCGGTCACTGATACTCCTGTCGGCACCAGGACGAACGGTCGGGGGTATCCTCCCGAAGTGATCAAGCCTCCAGCCTGTGGTGCGCGGTGAACCCACTGAGCAAGACGAACCAACCGCCCGGCCGCCTCCGCTCAGAACCAGGGCTCACGCCGGAGGACCTCCATGCCATCGAAGGGCTCGCGACCGCCTGCGTCGCTGTAGATGGTGGACGACTCAAGCTCGAGTGGGGTGTCCTCGAGTCGAGACCTCCCGAGCAGAAGAACGACTTCCTCTGGATCGGCGAACACGGCCTGGTCGGCTTCCTCGGCATCTACGGATATCGCGCGGACCAGGCCGAACTCTGCGGCATGGTCCATCCCTCGGCGCGCCGACAGGGTGTCTTCACACGATTGTTCGAGGCAGCAACTGCCGAATTGGCGAGCCGCTGCGTGAGGAAGGCCCTTTTGGTCGTGGACCGCCTCTACGATGCCGGCTCCGGCTTCGCCCGATCCGTCGGTGGCACGATCGAACATTCCGAGCACAGGATGACGCTTAGGCGCGAGCCTGCCGGAATCGTCGCCGATCCGGTCATCACCGTCCGTCCCGCCGAGCTCGCGGATGGGCAGTTCGTCGTCTCGTGCCTGGCGCAGGCGTTCAACTTCCCCGCCGAGCTCGAGGCCGGCGAGCTCGAGACCCTCGCCAGGCGGTTCCCCGGAACACTTGTCGTCGACTACTCCAACGAGCCTGTCGGAACTGTCCGGGTCGACCGGAGCGCGGAAGCGGCCGGGATCTACGGCTTTGCGATCCTGCCGGAGTTCCAGGGCCGCGGGATCGGCCGACAGGTGCTGTCGAGCCTCGCCCGGGAGCTCCGCGCCGAAGGCATGGCACAGATAGGCCTCGAGGTGTCGTGCAACAACGACAGCGCCCTACATCTCTACCTGACCTGCGGCTTTGACGTCACGGGCACCGAGGACTACTACGCGGTGCAACCGGGTGGTCCGCACCTAGATACCGAACGGGCCGTCCACTAGGCAATTTGGCTCGCAAGGGGAAGTCCGGCATCAAGGTCGATCTCCGGGGCCGTGATCCCGAATGCACCCAGCTGCGACGGGGTGCCGACATATCTGTCCCGACCGGTCGCGTCCGGAGCGGCGTGATTGAGCGAGGCGCGCGCCGTCTCGAGATGCAGCAGGCGCTGAGCACCGGACGCTGACCCGATGGCATCCACGGTCTTGGCCATGGATCGCAGCCTGCCCTGAGGCAGATCCCACGATCCGTGGCTCTGGCCGCCATTGGGCGCGTAGATGACGACCTGGTTGGATGCGAGGTTGGGCCCGGCCCAGTCCAGGACCTTGGCGTAGCGTGCGGCCGCGACGATGACCGCTGCGGTTCGGACGCCGCGGGGTGATCCGATCGAATGGCCCAATCTGCCGCATCGGGCACTCCTCCAAGCCCTAACGTGGCCTTCATGCGCTATCGAACCCTTGGAGGAACCGGCATCCAGGTCAGTGCCTACTGCCTGGGCGCCATGATGCTCGGCGAATGGGGCAACAAGGACCACGAAGACGGAGTACGGATCGTGCACGCCGCCTTGGACGCGGGCATCAACTTCGTCGACACCGCGGACGTGTACTCCCACGGCGAGTCGGAGGAGATCGTCGGAAGGGCCCTCAAGGGCCGTCGTGACGAGGTCGTTCTCGCCACGAAGGTCCACGCAAACATGGGGACGGGCGAGAACACGTCGGGCAATTCACGCCGCTGGATCCGCTACGAGGTCGAGCAGAGCTTGCGCCGCCTCGGCACCGACTGGATCGACCTTTACCAGATTCACCGCCCGGATCCCCGAACCGATATCGAGGAGACCCTCTCGGTGCTGACGGACCTGATCCGGGAGGGGAAGGTTCGCGCGATCGGTTGCTCGACCTTCCCAGCGGAGTTGATCGTCGAGGCACATTGGGCCGCTGAGCGGCGCGGCCTCGAACGCTTCCGATGCGAGCAGCCCCCGTACTCGCTGTTCGCCCGCGGGATCGAGGCGGGAGTGCTCCCCGTCTGCGAGCGCTACGGAATGGGGGTCATCGTCTGGAGCCCGCTTTCGGGCGGATGGCTGACGGGCAAGTACCGTCACGGCAAGGAGATCGACATGGCCTCCGGGCGGGCCTCGCGAATTCCGCAGCGCTTCGATCCCAGCCTGCCGGCGAACCAGCACAAGCTCGACCTGGTCGACCAACTCGAAACCGTGGCCGCCGACGCCGGGGTATCGCTCACGCACCTCGCCCTTGCCTTTGTCGTGTCCCACCCGGCTGTGACGGCCGCCATTATCGGACCGAGGACGATGGACCAGCTTCAGGATCTGATCGCCGGTTGCGAGGTCACCTTGGACGACGCCACGCTCGACCATTTGGACGAGATCGTCCCGCCCGGGACCACACTCAATCAAGCCGATGCCGGCTGGCAGATCGAGGCACTGACTCAGGCCTGGCGGCGTCGCCGGCCTGCGGACTCACGCGCTGCCGGCTGAAATCACTCCCAGCGCGGGACATAGCCTCCGCGGCCCATGGAGGCGCTCTCGAACGGATCCATGGATTCGTCCACGCCACCTGTGACCTCGGTCACCCACGGCAGGCGCTCTTTCAATAGGCGCTCGACGCCTCCCTGCAGCGTCACTGCGGAGATGGCGCACGACCCGCAGGCACCTTGGAGCTGCACCTCCACGACACCGGTGTCGTAGTCGACCCCGACGATCGCGATGTCGCCACCGTCGGCTTGGACGGCAGGACGCATGAGCTCGACCAGATCATCGAGAGCCTCTTTGCGCTGGTTGCGCTCAGCTGCGCCGATCGGCTCGCGTTGGGAGCCAGTCGACATCCCGACGTTGACCGCGACCGGGGACGCCTCGTTCGCGGGCGCATCCGGGGTCGCCGGCCTAGTTGCGTCTTCGTGCATCGACCGACCTCCTTTCGTCTGCGCTGCCTGGATCAGCCTTACCCACACCGATGATAAGAGGTCGTAGGCTTCAGCCATGCAGCTCGTATTGCTCGCAGCCGGTCACGGTCGCCGTTTCGGGGGACTGAAACAACTTGCTCCAGTCGGGCAGCACGGCGAGGCCCTCATGGACTTCACCGGCCGCGACACGGTCGCCGCCGGTTTCGACGGCGTCATCCTGATCGTGCGAGAGGAGATCCAGAACGAGCTGATGGACCACATCGGGTCATTCTGGCCGGCCGAGTTCCCGGTGGTGCCGGTCGTCCAGGGGGCGATCGCCGGCACCGCCCAGGCGGTGGAGTCGGCACGGCCCTTTATCGACGGACCGTTTGGCGTCGCCAACGCCGACGACCTCTACGGCGCGGCGGCGCTGGTGACGCTCGCGGATCAGCTTCGCGACGGCACCCCAGGCGACCACTTGCTCGTCGGCTACCACCTCCGCGATACGGTCCTCACCGACAGCCCGGTTACCAGAGGGCTCTGTGAGACAGACAAGGACGGGTTTCTGGCACGTATCGTCGAGCAACGCATGCAGCGCCTCTCCGACGGCGCATTCGATGGATCTCCTATCGCAGGCCCCGATGCAGGCCGATTGCAGCGCCTGAGCGGTGACGAGCAGGTGAGCATGAACCTGTGGGGCTTCGCGGAGTCGATCCTCGACGAGCTCGACAGTGCTCTCGACGCCTTCGATCCCGAAACGGCACCCCACGACGAAGGCAAGCCACCAGAGCTGCTCCTGCCCGACGTCGTCGGTCAGATCGTTTCCGGAGGACGGGCACGTTTCAGGGTCGTGCCGTCCAACAGCCGTTGCATCGGGCTCACGCACCCCGACGACCTTCCGCTCGTCCGCTCACTCATCGCAGAGGGCATAGCCGGCTGAGGCGTCCGATGACGCCGTCGCGCCGGCTCGTGCTTGCTCTCGTCGTCGACCTGGTCCTCGTCGTGGCCGAAGCCACCGGTGGGGTGTTCGCCCATTCGACAGGCCTCGTGGCGACCGCCGGGCACGATCTGGCCGACGCCGCTGCGCTAGGGCTGGCCCTCATCGCCACGCGGTTCGCGCTCAGGCCTGCGACAGCCGCAAAATCATTCGGGTACCACCGCGCCACCATCCTTGCGGCACTCGCGAACGCAACAGCGATAGTAGTTGTCGGCCTCGGCGTGGTCGCTCTCGGCGCATACCGGCTCGCCCGCCCGGAGAACGTGCACGGCGGGCTCGTGGTGATAGTCGCGGCAGCGGGGTTGCTCGGGAACGCGGTCGCAGCCTTGCTGTTGCGCGAGCACACCAAGGACCTGAACCTCCGGGCCGTGGCACTGCATTTCACGGGGGATGCGGCCGCCGCGCTCGGGGTGATCGTGGCGGGCACAGTGATCTTTGCGACGGGGCGCTTCGAGGCAATCGACCCGATCATCGCGCTCCTCATCACCCTGCTGATCGGTGCCGAGGCCTGGCGACTCGTGCGCGCGAGCCTGGACGTCCTGCTCGAGTCGACACCACCGGACCTCGATGTCAGCGCGGTCGCGTCGGCGATCTCGGCAATCGAAGGAGTGACGGCAGTCCACGACCTTCACTGCTGGAGCCTTTCGAGCGAGATCAGGGCTCTCTCGGCCCACGTCGTGCTCGACGGGCACCCGAGTTTGGAGGAGGCCCAGGTCGTCGGGGAACGGGTGAAGACCTCGGTCCAAAGTCGCTTCCGTGTCGCGCACGCGACCCTGGAGATGGAATGCGAACCCTGCTCCGCGGACACCGCAGACGCCTGTGCAGTCGATACCGCCGACCGCGTCGACTTGGGCTGAGGACAGCGACGGGCCGACGCCCGCGCTGTCGCGCCCGTGTGCCGGTAGCGTTCGAGCCGATGTGTGGTCGTTTCGTCGCGAGCCGTCCTGTCGAGGAAATCGCCCGCCTGCTCGAGGTGGACAAGGTCGAGGTCCCTCCAGAACTTCTCGTCCCCCGTTGGAATATCGCCCCGCAGGCGACGGTGCTCGCTGTGACGGTGTCGCCACCGGAGCCGAGGCGGCGACTCTCGGGATTTCGTTGGGGCCTCGTGCCGTGGTGGGCGAAGGACCCGTCGATCGGCGCGCGGGCGTTCAACGCCAAAGCCGAGACTGCCACGGTCAAGCCGATGTTCCGCAGCGCCGCCGAGCGGCAGCGCTGCATCGTCCCCGCCGACGCCTTCTACGAATGGGCCCCCGCGACCAACGCGGACGCCGGCCGGCGCAAGCAGCCCTGGTGCTTCCGGGCTTCGTCGGACTCGGGGCTGCTCCTCATCGGCGGTCTCTGGCAATGCTGGAGACCCGGGGGTGAAGAGTCCGAAATGTCCCTGTACACCTGCACAATCCTCACCACCGAGGCGAACGCGCTCGTCGGCAATGTCCACGACCGTATGCCGGTGCTCATCGCGGAGGAGGACCTCGAGGAGTGGCTGTCGCCCGAGCCACTCCCGTCCGGTGAGTTCAATCGCCTTGTCAGACCTGTCCCGCCCGATGTCCTTAGGAGCTTCCGAGTGTCGACCAGGCTCAACGACGCGCGCGAGGAAGGACCTCAACTCGAAGAGCCCATCGCTTCGGAGCTAGCCGAAAATACGCCCCGGCGCGGTGACGCCCGACTGTTCTGACCGGCGGAGGCGGCGGCCAGCCGCCGCTAACCTCAGTCTGCCCGGGCGTTCATCCCTGCTTGAGCGGCTCGGGCTGACGGACCCGCTCGATCCGCCGGCGCCTTGCGAGCGCCCTGCGCGTGACCTCCGCGATCCCGGGGCCATCAAGGCCAAGGCGCGCAAGGATTGCGTCAGGCTTGGCGTGCTGCAAGAACTCCGTCGGGACGCCGAGCACGACCGCGCGCGGTCCCTCCAGCGCCTCGGCATCTGCCATGCGATCAGCCTCTGCGACCAGGTACGCGCCAGCGCCCCCATGAGCCAGCCCGTCCTCTGCCGTGACGACGAGTCTCGCGCGCGCCATCACCTCCAGCATCTCGGGGTCCGCCGGGCGGACGACCCGGACATCGAAGACGTCTGTCTCGATTCCGTCGTCGAACAGCTCCTCCGCGGCAACGAGCGCAGCGCGCGTCATCTTGCCGACACCTACGAGGACAACTTCGCCGGTCCCGGTTCGCAGTCTGCGAGACTTGAGACCGGTCCCCGGCTCCGCGAGCGGTCCCAGCGAGGGCGTCTTCGGGAACCGGATCAAAGAGGGTCCATCGAGCTTGAGCGCTGAGGCGAGCATCGGCGCGACCTCGGCTGTGTCAGCGGGGCAAAAGATCGTGCAGCCGGGTATCTGCAGCGCCTGGACGAGGTCGTAGATGCCGTGGTGGCTCGGCCCGTCATCCCCGGTCACCCCCGCCCGGCCGGCGCAGATGACCACGGGCAATCCATGAAGCCCGATGTCGAGGTTCCACTGGTCGACCGCTCGGCCGAGAAATGTCGAGTACACGGCGACGACTGGGCGCAAGCCAGCCATCGCCATCCCTGCCGCAGCAGTGAACGCGTGCTGCTCGGCGATACCGACGTCGATGAAGCGCTTCGGAAAGCGGTCCTGGAACGCGAGAAGACCCGTAGGTCCGGGCATGGCGGCTGTGATCGCCACGATGCGCTCGTCTGATGCCGCGAGATCCAACAGTGCCGACGAAAAGGCCTCGGAGTAGTTCTCCCCGGCATCGAGCGGGCCCGGCAATCCGTCGTCGTCGGTCGGCCCACCTGGTTGCGACGCGGGAGCCTGCCGGGAACTTTGGCGCGCCGAGATGTACCCGCTCGGACGGCTCGCCGGTAACGGCGAGGGAGGTGCTTTCAGGTCGTGCAGGCAGGCGATCTCGTCGGCCTCTGCAGGCGCATAGCCCTTCCCCTTGGTGGTGACGACGTGAAGGACGATCGGACCTTGCCAGCTGGCAGCACGGCGGAGAGCCTGCTCGAGCCCACCGACGTCGTGTCCGTCGATGGGTCCCGTGTAGCGGATTCCGAGCGTCTCGAAGAACATGCGCGGTTCGACGACCTCCCTGATGGCCGCACTCAGCCCGTGGAAGGAGGTGAACGCGAGCGAAGAGACGCCGCCCGGAAGGTCCTCCACCAAGTGCCGCACGCGATCACGGACCTGCAGATAGCGCGGGTCCAGCCGTAGGTTGGTCAATGAGACCGACAAGCTGGAAACCGTCGGCGCGTAGCTTCGGCCGTTGTCGTTCAACACGACCAGCACTCTGGCTCCGGAATGGCCGAGGTTGTTCAGCGCCTCATAGGCCATCCCACCGGTGAGAGCACCATCCCCGACCACCGCCACGACGTGACGGGCACCACCTGTCGAGTCGTCCTTGTCCTCGAGACTGAGAGCCGTGGCAATACCGTGCGCATAACTGAGAGCCGTCGATGCATGGGAGTTCTCGATCCAGTCATGGACGGACTCCGCCCTCGATGGGTAGCCCGAGAGCCCACCTTCCTGCTTCAGGCCGACGAAGCCGTCACGGCGCCCCGTCAGGATCTTGTGGATATAGGCCTGGTGCCCGGTGTCGAACAGGAGGATGTCCTCAGGGGAGTTGAAGACCCGGTGCAAGGCGAGTGTGAGCTCGACGACACCGAGGTTCGAACCGAGGTGCCCACCGGTACGCGAAACGGCCGCTACGACGAAGTCGCGGATCTCCGCCGCGAGTTGTTCGCACTCGACGAGCGAAAGGGCCTTGAGATCGGAGGGTGAGTTGATGGAGTCGAGGATCATGACTGAGTGCCTACCTTCAGGTTACCGGACCAGCGCAGTGCGAAGCTGACCACCCGGTCATCCGACCATACGCGACGCGGTCGTCCCCGTCACGGCGGGGACCGTCCTCGTTGTACGCCGAGCGCCGCGGCACTTAGGCCCGCGGTCCGCGGTCACGTGCCACCAGCTGCGCAATGAACCTCACAACTCGTTCGCGGGTTGCCTCGGCACTCTCGATCGCGGGGACGTCGCCGTCGAGGTCCGCGATGACGACCTGGCGGCTGCGCTCGAGCTCCGGACGGAGCTCCACGACGACCGAAGCACCGCGCCACCTGGGCTGCTCGAGCAGGAGCAGGAAGGCGAGAAGCGACTCACGCTGCTCTCCGACGCACTCGTAGGGCTTGCGTCCCGAGGCAAACAGGTCCCGGAATCCCTCGACCTGCCGCGGGTCATCGAGGAGGTTCTCACCGAAGATCGCCACGAGACGCTCAGGCTCGAGAAACGGCGCCAGCACGAGGAAGACAAACCGGCATTTCGGGCACTGCCCGCACCACAGGTCAAAGAGAGTGCCGGAACGATAGGCCTGATTGCAACTAATGAACCCGGAGTGGTAAGCGGGCAGATCCGCGAACCACCTTGCAATCTCGATCTCACCGCACGAGCGCAGCGGCGACGAATACTCGACGGCACCGCAGACCGATTCTCGGATGACCGACCGCAGCCCGAGCTCGCACTCGGTGCTCTTGCTCCACTGGTGGTTGACAGCGACGTCGCCGACGAATGAGGTTGCCTCATCGGCCGAGCGTTCGAGCGCCATGAGCGTCGTGTCATAGCCGTAGACGTACCCCGCCGCCACGACGATCAATGACACGATCGCTGTGATCGGCACGTGGCCGTTGAGGGCCCCGGCCAGGTTGAGCTCGAGCAACCGAGGCGAGACCGTCCTCGTAATCGAGGCAAGCGGTAGCCCGGCGGTGTCCGCCGTGCGATACATGGCGGGCCGCGGATTGATCGCTACCAGCCATGTCGCTAGCCCTGGCGGCGGCGCCGCCGCCTTCACGGCCTCGACCACAACGATCGAGTCCTTCCCGCCGCCTATAGGCACGGCTATCCCCTCCCCGGGAGCGTCGTTACCGTGCCCGCCGGCGAGCGGAAATGCGTCGCCCGCCGGTCCGAGGTCGGGTTCCATCTCCACATCAAACTGAAGTGGAACCTGCAGTCGATTCGCCACGGCGAACTCGCGCAGCCCTTTGTCGTACAGGTCCTGGACGAAACCTGCCTCCTCACGGCTCACCGGACCGGTTTCGATGACGATCCTTCCCGGCGCCGCTGCCTTGTAGTAGCTGACGCCGGCAGCGAGATGCACCAGCCGCAGAGCGCTCTCGATACCGGGCCCAGCGTGCGAAGCGAGCGGGCGCCCGCCGAACTCGACTATCTCCTCGAAGCTGTGGGTGTCGTCGAAGGCGTAGTTAAAACGAGCAAGGTTGCGGGTGGCGTCGAAATCGAAGCTGACGATTCTGAAAGTCTCGACTCTCCCCAGCTCAGGAGCTGTCACGGAGCCTCAGTCCCGCTCGAACGTCCGTCCCTTACACCGGCGACTCGCCGGAATCGCGTGCTTCGATCGAGATAAGAGCCCTCGTCGCGTGGAGTCGGCGACGCGGGCGAGAACAGCACGACGGTGATGTCCGGACGAGATGACGCGAGGCCGACTGCAGCCTCGAGCGACGGTACCGCTTGGCGTTGAGCACTGCTCGAGATGTCGTCGAGCGCTGCTGCGATTGCCGCGCCGGCCTCCCCGATCCAGAACACGACAGGTTGGGGAAGGGCTGAGTCGATCGTCCGGGCAAGGGGTGCGTAGTCGAGTCCGCGGTCGTGTCCACCAACTATCAACGCCACCTGTCTTCCGGCGAGAGCCTTCACTGCCGCAACGGTCCCCTCAGGATTGCTTGCGAGCGCATCGTCGATGTAGCTGATCCCATCGATGTCGCCGAGCGGCTCGAGCCTCGAACGTGGCGCGGTCACCGAGCAGAGCTCTCGTTGGAGCCGATTCCGGTCAGGCAACTCGCCGGTCAGAAGGAGAGCAGCCGTAACGGCCCCGCAGGCATTGAGGAGGTTGTGCTCCCCCAGCAGCCGGAACTCTCGCAGGTCCAAAGGCCCGAGGCCGGACACGACGACGCTGGCCCTCCCAAGGCGCACCGGACCACTGTTGCCGTAGAGGACCCTGCCGGCCAGCGTTGCGCTCCTGGCAACTGCCTCGTCACAACATCCGTTCACGGCAACTGGAACATCGACGCGATAGGAGAACAAGCGAAGCTTGTCCTCGTAGTAGTTCGTGAGGTTGCGATGCCAGTCGAGGTGATCCGGTGCGAGCAGGGTGAGCACCCCTACCGAAGGCGACGTCGTCGCGTCAGCGGCCTGAAAACTCGAGAGCTCTACGACGAACACGTCGTGCGCGTCGTCGTCGTAAAGCTCGGTCACGGGACGGCCGAGGTTTCCGGCGAGAGCGACGTCGAGGCCGTAGGCGCCAAGGACCGCGGCGGTGAGCATGGCGGTAGTCGTCTTGCCCTTGGACCCGGTCACCGCTACGACTCGCCTGTCCTGGAAGTCTTCCAGGAAGAGTGCTGTCGGAGTCGTCACGACCGCACCGCGGCGGGCGGCTGCAGCGAGACGCTCGTCATAGCGCGACACGCCCGGGGAGTGGACGACGAAGTCGAAACGCCGATCCTCGAGGACCGACGGCGACAGCACCTCGAACTCGGCTGACTCAGCCTCGACTGCCTGGCGAGGACCGGTAAGGCCGCTGGGGTCGCCTGCAATGTCGTCGACGACGACAAGTTCGGCGCAGGTCGGACCGACGCGCCGAGCGAAGCACTGACCTTCCATGCCTGCCCCGAATATCGCGACGCGACTACCAGCTAGCGCCGCGATACCTCCTATCAGCGGCACGCCGCGATCGTACACAGGCCTCCGGACGACCGGAGCGGATCGGGCGAGCGCCAAGGTAGCGTTGCAGCGTTCACAGCCAAGCAGTCGGGTTCCGAAGGGTGGCAACCATGATCACTGAACTATCCGTCGCCGCATCGTGCCGGCGGCCGATGGACCCGTCATGATCGTCGGTATCCCGGCTGAGGTGAAGATCGCCGAGGGCCGAGTCGCGATCACGCCCGATGGAGTCCGAGGGCTGACCTCGCTCGGCCACAAGGTGCTCGTAGAGACCGGAGCCGGCCTCGGCTCTTCCCTGAGCGACGCCGATTTCGCCGCCGCCGGTGCCAGCGTGGTCGACGCGGATGCTGCATGGTCTGCCGAGCTCGTATGCAAAGTCAAGGAGCCGCAAGAGTCCGAGCTGGCGTACCTGCGTCCCGACCTCGTGCTCTTCACCTACCTTCACCTCGCCGCCTACCCCGGCGTGGCCAAGGCCCTGCTCGAGTCCGGGACGACCGGGGTTGCTTATGAGACCGTGCAGCTCCCCTCTGGCGGCCTACCTCTCCTCGCGCCGATGAGCGAGGTCGCCGGCCGTATCGCGACCCAGGTCGGCGCCCACTTCCTCGAGGCCCCGCACGGAACGCGAGGCATCTTGTTAGGTGGCGTCCCCGGAGTGCGGCCTGCTCGTGTCGTGGTCATCGGCGCTGGCCACGTGGGGTGGAATGCCGCGTGGATCGCGCAGGGTATGGAGGCTGAGGTCCTGCTCCTCGACCGCGACATCGATCGTCTGCGCTGGGTCGACCAAATTCACCAGGGTCGCATCATGACCCTCACATCGAACCGCGGGTCGATTGAGCGCGCTATCTCCGAGGCGGATCTCGTCATCGGTGCAGTCCTCGTCGCCGGCGGGCGGGCGCCTGTCGTGATCACCGAAGAGATGGTCGCCGGCATGAGAGTGGGAGCAGTCATCGTCGACGTCGCTGTCGACCAAGGTGGGTGCGTCGAGACGACGCACGAGACGACGCATGAGGCCCCCACCTATTTCGTTCACGGCGTGCTGCACTACGCAGTCGGGAACATGCCCGCAGTGGTGCCGCACACATCGACGTACGCCCTCACCAATGCCACGTTTCCCTACCTCGTCGAGCTCGCCGAGGAGGGAGTGCACAAGGCCGCGGCGGCCGATCCTGTGCTCCGCGGCGGCGTCAACACGATGCGCGGCCATTGCACGAACGCGGCGGTGGCATTCGCCCTTGGCCTCGACTGGGTCGACCCGATGAGCCTCGTATAGGGCTGAGGCGCGCGGCCTGGGTCGACGAGCGAACACCCGCTCGGAAGTCCAACGCCGTGACAGCCGACTGCGGCGCGACGACGGTGCTCAACCGGGCACACGACAGTGTCCGACGGTGCATCAGGAGCCTCGCTGTCGGCAAAGCCAGAGGGCAGGTTGGTTGGCCTTCGATGATGGTTGGGCGACCCAGGGATCCCCGGCGTCGGTTCGTTTGTCCTCGCCGTCTGCTCCCAACACAAGGTCCTGGTCGCGCACAGCTGGCTCGAGGAGCAACGACCGGCCATTTCCCTGATTTGGGAATCGCCGACTTGCCCTACGGAGAGCCGTCCGTCCGTCGGCCGCCGTTGCTTCAGTCGCGCGAGCTCGGTCTCTCCTAACGCCGCGCCCCTCGACCAGAACGAGGAAATCGGAGACCCTCAGCATCCGCAGGATCTGGCGTTCGACCGGGCGGTGACCCATGGGGTCGTGAGCTGTTCCCGAATTTCTGAGTCATAATGAGCGAACACCTATTCGATAAAGTGTTCTCTGTGAACCTGACCGAGTGGGCACGTCGTCAGGGCATCCACCCCCAGACCGCCTATCGC